>Ga0307378_10001053_pt1 | contig 45566 bp, 89 predicted proteins | sample UN1MG_FD_202238 | JGI IMG/M metagenome (GOLD analysis project Ga0307378, IMG submission 202238) | Soil microbial communities from Risofladan, Vaasa, Finland - UN-1 | ecosystem: Environmental > Terrestrial > Soil > Coastal area > Acid sulfate soil | place: Finland: Risofladan, Vaasa | collected... | reverse complement strand
CACGTTCAGTGCCACAATCACAACGACATAACCAATATGCTCCATAATTTCGTGAATTTTCAACCCGTCTTATCACTACCCACTTACCATAACGATTGCCTGTTTCATCAATTAACTTTCCCATTATCTAAACTGCCCCTAGAAGAATTGACTCATATGTGGTTGTGCATCAACAACCTGTGCTTTTCGTTCCTCTAATTTCTTCCGATATTTTCCTTCCTCGATTATGTCAAGCACATCCTTGTACCACAGGCCGTATCGCACGGTATCTGGCACGTCATCACCCAATTGTTGTGGCTTATTTGTATTGACATCTCTATTGTACGAGGCCATACTCGTCGGACTGTACGTGCATCGTGGATGGAATCGTAGATGTCGCACTCCTTCGCCACTGAGAATGAATGGGGCAGTATGCTTTATCCCCTCTTCGATAGGGTGAGTCGCCCCTACGGTATCTACATCTTGTTCCTCCAAACGGCCCCGAAGCTCCGCCGCAGATGAGTCAATATAAGCGACTTTCGCCTTCGGCCAGCCTTTGTCCAGGACATTAGCTATTGAAACCTCAGCCTTTACATAAATTTCTATAAGCTCATCGAAGACATTCACAAAAGGTGGAATTTCTTGTGCAAGTAAGATTACGCGGGGGTGTGCCCTAGTGTAGCCATCATCCACCCACCACTCTACTGGAACTTCCGAAACATAGTCAGCTTCCTCAGTGACATTGAGTTCCTCAGAGAAATCTTCCCAGACAAGACCCTCCAAACTGACGAACATTCCTCCAACTTCTTGCTCTCGAAATTTTCCTTGATAAGTGGTTAATAGGCTGGTGTAATAGAGTGCGTCATTATGTACGTTCTCTGAGGTATCACAATGGAATTTTTCCACCAATTTTCCGCCATAGATGTCCGCCCGCTTCTTGAAGACATCCAAAAATTGCTTATCAAAATTCTGTTTAACGAATACGTCGTAGAGCCAGTGATTCACTCCAGATGGCGTCGTAGTTACCCAGCCCTGCGGCTTAGTGCCAGTGCGAATACGGCCACAGAGGACATCGAAAGCATCTCTTTGAGGACACATACCACCCTCATCAAACCAAAACCAATTTACTGTTGGGCCTCGCCAGGATTTGGGTGCATCTATGCCGCCATAGAGTACTCTGACTTCTTTTCCATTTACATCAAATATCAACTCTTGAATCGATGAATGTGGATGTTTGAGATGAGCATTCTTCACCCTTGACCAAGGAATCCACTTAGAAAATTCTGGCCAGGTAGACCTGACGAAGTGTGGAAAATTTGGTGCAACGACAATACCACTTTCTCCCTGACCGATCTTTTCGATAGCTTTTACAGCCCCAATCGCCGTCTTTCCAGCACCGAGGCCAGCACCGAATAAAATAAGTCTTGCTTGACTGCGTAAAAATCGTGCTTGTGTTTCACTGGCTACGAATTCAACGGGCATTATAGTACGATCACCAATTCATCTTCCACAGGTTTAGATTCCAGCACTTTACCTTCTATGACATCCTCAAAAGCGGGGGCCTCCAACAGAGGGCGAATAATTGGAGGCCCCTTTTCAGCAGGAAGGAAGACGACGAGACGATCATCTTCGTAGTGTTTTACGTTAAGAGTGAGTTCTCTATTTTCTAAGCCAAGTACGGATAAGCAGAATTTTGCCGCCTGCACAGAACCCGTCAATGCCTGCTTGACCATCGCCTCATAGATTTCAGTGAGATGTTCCCCGATGTAGGTGCTGGCGATGTCGGAGACGGCTTCCCACCAGCCAGGTGTCAATCGCCAGCCTTTTAGTGTATTGAGGGCGACGCCAAGGGATTTCGCAATCGTCTCATCGGTTTGAAGACCCTCTGGTCGGCTCTCCGCTGGAATTGTGAGCAACTCTTGGAAACGACGCTGCCTATACGACCAGTGCATTTTTACTGATCCTCTGCACGCTTTCTGCGCCAATATGCTTTCTGTGCGGCACTAATTTTTGCGCGGGTTGTTGCACTATGATATTTGCCATACATAGGATTTCGTTCATCGTTCATCGGCCTGCCCATTTTCGCGCGTGTCTCAGCACTAGGATGCCTGCCAATCATTGCTTTACTTTGCCTCGTGCGTGTCTCTGCACTAGGAGATTTGCCATAATTGGGATGTCGCTCGCCACTATTTGCTGCACTGATTTTCGCGCATGTCTCCGCACTACGATGCTTTCCATAATTGGGATTTCGCTCACCAGTCCTTCCATACATGGGATTTCGCTCACCAGTTGTTGCTGCACTCATTTTCGTGAGTGTTTTTGCGTTGGGATGCTTGCCAGTCAGTGCTGCACTCTGCCTCGCGCGGGTTTCCTCGCTGTGATGCCTCCCATAAAAGGGATTTCGCTCACCCATTTTCGCTGCACTCTGTCTCGCGCGTGCCTCTGCACTGCATGGAACTCCAAATGTACTTCCCGCTGTTGGTGAGATATTATATTCAGGATTCAGCGTATCAAAGTAATACTGCTCACGCTTGATCAGATTTTCAGGTTCAACATCCTCTAAGACTTCAAATATGAATGCTTCCTCATCATCTTTGTCAAAAGCTCTCTGGAGATAAATATTATAATGATTTCTATGACGTAGCATACTTAGATGCGTTGCCAACCTTTGCTGAAGATTCACAGCACTACCGATGTAGCACTTCCCGTTTATAGTATTTTTGATTTGGTAGATGCCACTGTTCATGTTAACCATTATAGCATAATTCTTTATAAAATGCAAACAAAGAAACCACCGAATGGTGGTCTCAGGCGAGGAGGACAGGGGAAGTTGTTTATAAAATCGTGGAAATTGTCAAGTAGTTTCAGTCACGACTTACCGCCACTGCAATGAACATCGTGACAAGGTGTAGCACCTGATCTATCCAAAGTGCGCATCCGAGGGTCGGCAGTTTTGTGTACCGTGCCTTCCAAGCATCAATGCCGAAGTGACTCACTGCCAAGAACGGTATGATCCACCACTGCGGCTCGCTAATATGTAGTAGCACGCCTCCGAGAAGTAGTGCCCACGTTAACGAATGTACTCCGAGTAGGAACCAGCTCTTACCCTTCATTTCGGCAATGAACGCGCCCTGCCAGTGAAAGTCATAGAGTAGGTGTGCCAACAATAGTCCACAAAAACCAACTAGCATCCTAATGTATCCTTCCCTCCGCCACACACGTCCCTATCCAAGCACTTATAAGTGCCACTAGGATCAACCATGCCCAGTGGATCATTCTACATTCACCTTTTCTGAGTTGTCGGCCAAGATAAAGCATCTCAAATGGAAGATTCTTGTTTGATTCTTCTTGCCAATGAAGCTACAAAATCTTGTGACATTTCTCCTATCTTTCGTCTAGCCGCTCGATGAATTACCTTAATATGTTCCTTCCTCACTTCTAGGATTCCACAGTTGTCATCAATCGAGTCTTCCTTATAGATGTTAGGTGCTAAGACAAAGTAAAATCGATGACTAAGAGACATTGCCTTTACCCGCTTTTTAGGATCTGCGAGTTCTTTTAGCCAATCGTTTCTATTGATTTTTATCTCATAGGCAATTCGTTCATAGTGTAGAGATGGCCACAAGGCCATAGCAAATACATCAATAACGCGCAACGCCTCCAGCGGTCTAAAGCGAGCTGCTGGTGGATAGCCAGTAGTCGTAGGAAGCTCGGTAACGCAGATCCAACGAGGAAGTTGATGTCGTTCTTTCAGAATTTCTTTGATTTCGTCGGCACTAATACTCAAATGCCTTAATAACCTTTTCTGAGTTGTCAGCCAAAAAATCAAGCAACCTTGAAATACTTGGCTTTCCTACTTTTTGACTTCTCTGTGAAAGCAAGTGCAATCTTTCAGCTAGTCTTTCTAATTTTTCAGGAGTCTCTGAGTTCACGCGCAGGGTAATTGATTTTCTCATAAATCGATGATCTCCTTTCTTGCCATCCCCCATTCCTTTCGATAACCAGTTAGCACAGCCCTAGAAGTCTCGTGAATATCGAGCATTGGGCGTACCTTTACCCAAGGCATATCGCTAGCCCAGGCGATCAAATCTTCTGGATGATGCAAGTAATAATTTAGTTCGGCATCGAAAATCTCATCATAGGTTCTTTCGCTAGGAAAGTATCTTGGATTAGCGAAAAACTTAGCGATGTCCTCTGCTAGGGCAAGCACAGGAATTGTGTATTTCTTGCCATCTGAGAAGGTTATGAGTAGGTAGTTCATCCCATTTCCCTCACCGTATCTGGATTGAATTTAATAGTCAATAGGAGAGTCAGTCTAGCTACCTGGTAGGCGGGCTCCAGTTCCTCGGCGGCAGCACGGAACTCTGGGTCGCGCATTTTCTCGGCTTCCCAGTCCTCGAAGCGGATGTTGGCTTGCTTACGAGCATTGCTCAGAGATTCGTAAACCTCGATGCTGTGAGCAGCTCGTTCTTCTGGAGTTCCTCTTTCAGAGAAATCCAACCTGTGAACTTGAATTTGTCTATCCTTCAACATCATCCTTCCAACGCCCCAACCATGCTTCACAGACCAGCGCAAATACCTTCGTAAGCTCTTGCGCCAATAGTTGGGCGCAATGCACCGCGCTGACCGCAGTATCCTCAACCATAACCGCCAAAGACTACGCTTCATATTGTACGATACACTCCACATGAATAAAGGGTGCTGGCACACAATCAAACACTGGTTCTGACTTCGCGTCGTTCATTTGGTTTCTATCAATAGTTCTACGGTATTTTCTGGTAATTTACTGAGGACAAGGGTGTAGCTTGGTGAATCGGTATCGGCAAGGCAGAATTGCAGTAGTGTATCTGGATGAAGTATAACGCCGAAAGGTACACCGCCCCTCAACTCGTCTAAAAGGCGAGGAATAGTTAAAGTTGGTACTTCGTCCTTTAACATTCCATACTTTCGTAAAAGACAATAAATCGTCACATAGTCGCGTTCTTTTTCGGTCAGTATTCTGTAGCCTGTGATATGCACTAAGTCCTCCTTGTAGCCACCATATAGGATTCAATCATCCTTCGAAAATCTTGTGCGGTGTAAGAGGATAAGAGGCTTTCCCAAAAATGAGCACAACGGATTTCTGCACAGTCTGGCGCGATGCAAGCACAGGAGGATCGCTCGTCATAAGGATTCATAGCGTGAAAGTGTGCGGCCAATAAGCGGACTAGGATTTTCTTTCTCTTTTCTTGCGCGGTTTCCAATATTATTCTCCCTTTTTCCACGGCCTCACTTAGTCTCATGTTCATACCGTGCCCCCAACCAACGCACTGGCCCCCACCCGTGTCATAGGAATATTAACCTCAACGAGATTCTCGCCGTGCGTTCGCCGTAGCCCATCTGCGCTGCGGCCCCCTCGTGCTTTGGCTGCGGACTCGCATGCAAGCTACCCGCACCGACAGCACTACATCGGCCCCACTTAGTCTCGTGTTCGTGAGGCCATACCCAGCCTGCGATCCTTGGGCCAGATTCGAGCCTGGGTTATTCCTTGACGAGCCAGCTATCACCTGTAGTGATAATTATTGCCCCTCGTGGAGCTTCCTTTATACATAGTGTGTAAAAAAGACTGCGATAATATTGGCGTGAATCAAACGTCATAGTACTCACTTCCGCTGTGAGTTCAAACGGTAAATTAAGGGCTGCCGCGCTCTTCACTTTCTCTAGTATCTTATCAAGATCGGTACTCTCGATTTCCTGCACCATCATCAAATCCTCCTTATTCACCACATCTGGATACATCGCTCCATTGATCATCCTGCCATATCTGGATAGTGTAGCGGCCATCACCAGCGGGCTTTGATAAATCCCTTGAAATATTATAACCATCCTTAAGAAGGTCGTCTTCGAATTCACTACGTCCGAGGCTGTAAAACCCAAAGATGCCAAGTAGGAGAAGCGATACCAAGACAATAGTGCCCAACTCTACCTCATGTTTAGATTCCCATCGTTGCCACCGAGTCTTTAATCTCATTATTTATCTCCTTTTAGATTATACCACAAAGACGTGCTTTTGTCAAATACAAAGAAATCGCCGAAAACGACGACTTCTTTGCGGCGAAATGGCATACTCTTGAATGATAACATAAAGATGTGCTTTTGTCAAATTGCTGTTTTGGGCGTGCAATAAATACTTTTTGGTTTTTGTTTTTGCGCGTGCAATAAATCATCGAGCACTTTTCACTCCATAAGAAGTTTTAATTGCAGTTGGATACCTTGATTCAACTCATTAGCGCAAGACTTATTATGAAGGACTACCCAACAGCCCAAACATTCCCAAGAACAAAAGTCTCCTGAGAACGACGAGTTATCTATCAATCTCGTTGCGGGTAGCATATTTCCTGAGATATGTAGTAAAGCAACCTCACCACCTGACCATTGTCTAAAGCAATCTGGCCCATCACATTTTATTACGGTTTTTCTAGTCACCACTCTGCCTCCTTTTTCATTTGATCGTATCATAGCACAAAGACGTGCTTTTGTCAAATTTGGATTTCGTAGGTTTGGGCGTGCAATAAATCATCGAGCGATGAAAACGACACTATTTTAGTGGTCTGGGCGACCTTCGAGCGGAGAGGACCCATCCTGCCACCACCCGCACCTGCCACCACCCGCACCTGCCACCACCCGCACCTGCCACCACCCGCACCTGCCACCACCCGCACCTGCCACCACCCGCACCTGCCACCACCCGCACCTGCCACCACCCGCACCCACCACCGATACCATCAATGCAACGAATCTTGCACCCTCATAGACATAACCATATCGAGTAGCCTCTACAATCCCCTCCACGCTAGAATTGTCGATGAATCTTGCACCAGCCAACGATACAATACTGCAATATCTGATAGCCAACAGTAACCAGTGGAGTATCATAGTCCTGCGCCTATTGTAGTACGGACTCGGCCACTTGACATAATTTGCTATCAGCGTTTATAGTTGGCTATGGTATATTGTAGTCTATCACACCGCTTCATTGACATAACGAAGCACCGATCCCACGTCTGCGAGTATAGTCGTTTGCAGTATGTTGCAGTATAATATGTCAAATGGTCTTTACGCAGAATTTACGTATAGACTATTGACATAGGCCTATTGCTATGCTATACTGGCCGTAGGCCAGCGAAACAGAGAAACGGGGGAGAAACCATGAACGAGGAAGAGCAGAGGACACTCAATCACGCGGTCAAACAGATCAACATTGTAGCAGATGAGTTGGAAATAGTCTGGAGCAAACTCAAGACCAGCACCAACGACAATGGGCTTGAACGCAGCGATGCGATGGTCTCCATCATATCAGCACACGGTTATTTACTCAACGCAGCATACGCTCTCCAGTCTGGAATCAAGAGGCTGACAAGATGACCAAGTACCATATCGGCGATCAAGTACACGCTAGAGGATATACATGGAAGGTCAAACGAATCGTCGGTATGGCAAACGACATCCGGCTAGTCGTGAAGCGGGTAGGATGGAGATACTTGGAAGTACTACATCCTGGACAAGAGACGGTGAGGAGAATGACAGAATGAAGAGGCACTTCGATCTTCATGCACACTGGGAGGCGAAAGATGGTTACTCGCTTCTGATCTTGACATATTGCAATCGTGAGCAGAAGTGGATCACGGTGTGGGAGATCGACATTTCTGGCAAACCCTATACTACAGCAGAAATGGCACATCGTAGAACCTATGCTACAGAAGAAGCAGAACGATGGGCACGAGAGCATCATTATGGCCACGTAGTTTGGGACTAGGAGGCTGACAGAATGAACAGAAGCTTATGGGCAATACGCACCGCCTGTTGGGAAGTCGCACGAAAAGAGCAAGAGGGCAAACAACGTTTGCATCGACAAGTAGGAGCCTTTCTTGAGGGTTTGGGCAACATAATTGCAGACATAGAGAATGACCGCATACCACATAACCCTGTTGCCCTTGAGAAAGCGCTCACCGATTCTCTAGAGTGCAATATCTACAACAACCAGAAAGCGTAGGAGGCTATCAGAATGACTGAACGACAAGGATACATAACAGCGTATGGCACGATGGCATGGTGGAGCGAGATAATGCGTCTCCCAAGACAACAGCGCATCAATCGCATCGGTTGGGCACTTCGATGGAACTATATCAGCGCAACAGCCGCACAGGAACTTAACGAGTTATTGGATAGGAGACTAGAATGCTAACATCGACGACCAGGCTACAAGAGGAACGGGCGAGGAAGGACGCCATCAAAGCCTGCTACGATTCCTTCCAGCCCTACACTTGTCCAGGCTGCGAGGACTATCCTCGCTGTCAGATGGCGAGGCAGGATTGGGTATCCTTGCGGAACTTGGCGATGATTCTGAAGATGAGGAGGGCAACATGAATCGGCAGTATCACGTCGGATCATTGATCAACTATGCCAAGCCCACGCAGGTTATACTACAACTGCGGACATTGATCGACTGCCTCGATTGTGAGACTTGGCATTATTACGGTTTGCGCATCACTACGAAGAAGGCAGTCAGAGCAAAGAAGGCTGCGATCCTGGAGTGTATCAATCGCACCTACGGAACCGAATTCACAAGTATAGTCGTGGAATAGCCATATGGCCTCGGTCATAATAGGTCAAGTGGCCGAGGCCATAATCGGTCAAGTCGAGGCTGGGGCCAGGCAGGGGCAACCCAGGGGCAACCCAGGGGCAACCATAGGGCGACGAAAACGGCGAAACAAGGAGGGCAAAATGAGCAAGCAAGAGGAGATCAATCGGACAGGCCAAAAGTATATCGCAGGGTTACGAGCCGTAGTCGCGCAGTTGTGGCAGCAGGCTTGTGGCCATGACGACATACCACCAGGGAGCAAATTCGTGGTATTCTCTGAAGACAACCCCTACGTGATATTCTACAACAAGGCCATGAGGGAATTCATGGAGGCCAGGGAACAATATCGCTCTGGGGGATATATCGGCTTGAGAATCCATCAGGGGAGGGCAAAGTGAACGAGGGGATGCGATGCTCTGTAGAAGCGCAAGGGGAGGGCAAAATGCCAAGAGACAAGGACCGTCCGATACTACACAGAATCTGCGACTGGAATGACATCGCAGATGGCGAGGCCGAAAGCGTGATTTGTCCAGACTGCGGACAGTTGGAGATTTGGTCAATCGACGAATTGATCGATCATGGCCTCTGCCGCTTTGGTGTTGGACATACAGCGGATGGGCGTTGTCCAGTCTGTAATGATCAACTTATCGAGGAATAGGGGATCGCGCCCAACCAAGGAGCCACAGTCAGCAAACCAAAACACAGGGGGTGAAAAGTGGAAGAGTACAAAGCTCGCGTGGTAGGTTTCATCTGGTGGCCAAACGGCATGGAGTGCAGTCATGAGTATCGATTCCCTGCTAGGGATGACCAAGACGCGCTCGAAAGGATCGAACGAATAGCAGGGGACTTTTCACAGGTGAAAGACTTTGAGCTTTTCAGGCGCGAGTTCTGTCTACATTGTGGCCACGCGGTTTGGGAATGTGTCAAGGAATTCACCGTAGAGGGAGCGTCGATCTACCTTGAGTGCATGGCATAAGGAGGGCAAAATGTCACACTTTTACGGTACGGTTCAAGGGAACAGAGGAGAGGCATCACGAGGAGGGAGTAAGGAAAGCGGCCAACGGACGATCTGTGCAAGTTGGGAAGGCTGCGTCCGTTGCTATGCCTACTACAACGAGCAAGCCAAAGCCGACTGGGTTACGGTCGTTCTTGAGACTTGGCAAGGTCGAGGGCAATCTCCCCCAGTTTGTCTTTATCGTGGGCCTATCAGGGAGTACAAGCATATCAAAACGGCGTAAAGGAGACCAAAAATGGTTTGGTGTGAGATAGATACGAAAACTGGCGAACGGGTAAAGCCGAGGGGACTGCACCTGATCGGAAAGGAAATCACCTATAGGGGCGAGGTGTGCAAAATCACAAACACCGATGCCCTGTTCCCAACTGATAAGGTACTCTTGGAAACGCCAAGGGGCACTTGCACAGGGATCAGTGTCGAGAAGGCAGAGCGGTTGCTTGGGATGGCGTGAGGAAACTTGAGTCCCACCCACTCAACTCTCAAATCGTATAGGGGCGTAAAGACAGCGAAAAAAGCACATTAGGGCGCAAAAAGCGATGAAAAGCGTAGATTATGCTACGAAACATCGAAAAAAGGCGACAAACGATAGGCTCTAAAAGACCAATGAACAAAGAAAAAACTGGTATAGAGCGAAGAAGGTGGTGAACGACTGCACAAGGAAGCATGGAAAACAGGGAATCGGGGCTTTGTTGCTAAAAAGAAAACAGGGAAAAACAGGCAACGAATGTAGTGACTATTGTTTATTGCTGTGTTGTACCTTAAGGCATAAAGACAGTAGATAACGATGATAGAACACAAAGAAACGATATGTTATGGTAAAGTAAAGATACATAAAATGCACTATTGCAAAGGTTGATAGGGAGGGACTCAAGGTAAGAGACCAATGAACAAAGAGAAAACTGCAAAAAACTGCGCGAGGTGTAAATGAGCGTAATTGAGTACCTTGAGGCACTAAGACAGCACAGGGTGATAATAGAACACAGAAGAATGATACGTTATGGTAAAGTAAAGATACATAAAATGCACTATTGCATCAAATATGTAGCTATACAAGACCCTGTGACCTATATACCAAAATCCAATTTGACATAATACTAAACGTATCATACGCAAAACTGCGAGCACCAAAATTGTTCCCTTTTTGGCAAAAAATATGCAATAGTGCATTTTATGTATCTTTACTTTACCATAACGTATCGTTTCTTTGCTTCCTTCTGTGTTGGTCTGTGGTTTGCTGAAAAAAGTGCAAGAGTGTCTGAAAATGCAAGAGTGCGTTTTATGTATCTTTACTTTACCATAACGTATCATTCTTCTGCAGTGTGCTAACATTCTCTACTGTCTTTATGCCTAAAGGTGTTTCATTGACATAATGTTTTTGCTCTCCACCTTTTGCAGTATTCTCCTGTTTACCCTGTGTTCTTTGCTGTCTTTATTCTGAGAAAGTTGAGTCTCTGAGGCTCAAGTATTGTGAAGAGACAATTTTATGTCAAGTAAATCAAGCATCCAGCCTAGCGAAGCGTGTTTCCCTGTTTTCCCTGCTTCTGTGCATTTCATGCCTTCATCCTTACACAAGGTCACTACTTACCCGTTTTCTATGCCCCTGTGCAGTTTATGTATGCGAGTTTTCAGGACACCCCGATCCACCAAATTTGACAAATCATAGCACTTGTGCTACGATATAATCAAAGTCCAAAGGAGGAAACGTGCAAGCCATAAAGGAATTGAATAAGGCACTAGACCCGTTCTGCCCAGCCTGTGGCGTGGGTTTGAGGATGCAGCATAATACAATGGCATATTATGCAGAGCACTTCCCGACTCTTATGATGCGCTGCCTAGAATGTGGGAAGAGAATGCAGGCTGGGGAGGTCGTCTGGCGCAAGAGTAAGGAGGAGACGTGTCCAAAGTCATAGAGGAGCTGAACAAGGCCCTAGCATACCTGGTGAAAGCGAAGGTGAATATGGAAAAGAGAGATGAGTCAGGGGCTAACCAATGTGCCCACGCGAATCTGGAACAGGCCATCTACAGCACTAGGGCTACCCTGAAAAATATTAGATAAGAACAGGAGGAATGAAATGGGCTATATGCGACATCACGCGATTATTGTCACCTCGTTCGGTGAGGACTGGCTAGTGCCCGCACACCAGAAGGCAACAGCGATATTCCCGATTGTGAGTCCTATCTTGGAATCAGGAATGAATTATTATCTATCGTTCCTCATACCATGTGATGGAAGCAAAGAAGGTTGGTCCGCATCAGACGAAGGTGATGAACGAAGGGACAGATTCATTAATTGGCTTCGTGACCAAGAATACGATGATGGTTCTTCGTGTCTGACCTGGGCTGAGGTGCAATATGGAGATGAGGACGGAGAGCAAGTAGTTCTTCGCCATAGCAACTGATAGGAGGAAACATGAGAACAAGTGACTGGTACGAATGCACCGCACGCGAGGCACAGGACGACCAGCCTCTTACGAGGGCAGCCCAAATCGCGCAATTTGCAGCGCAGCCTTTTGAGGCTTACATCGACGGCGTGATTCGCCACCTCAATGGTGCTCTTACTGAGATCGACCGAATCGTCAAAAGCGCGATTGAAGACGGCGACGAGACATCAGCCACCTGTGTTGCAGAGCGGATCATCCAAACCGTCACCTGGGCGGTGGCAAACGCACAAATCGGGTACTTGGTCACTTCCGCAGCGGCACTAGACGAAGCAGCGAAAAAGTTACCCAAGGAAACATAAGCAGAAAGGAAAAATCTGATGGGAACGAGTTGGAAGATTCTGGGAGTGCGCCAGCTCCTCGAAGAGTTGCAGGCCGATGCTGAACTAGGTCGATTGGTGAAGGCTATGCAGTCAGACTCGTCACTTTGCAAGCAGGGCCAATTCTACTGGGCTGAGTGGGTTGGGCCTCTAGCTGAGTATCCTCCTGGCTATCAGGGAGCCATGGGGCCTCGTCCTAACTTCTGTAGTCAACGGACATATAATCCTATCGACGCTCTGCGGTCGATTCAAAAGGAGGAAGGCGATGTCTAACCTGCGAGAACTGCTAAAGAATGTGTGCAATCACGACAAAGACACCAGCCAACCAGCCTATGCCTTGCTTGAGGCACTGGTCGAGGCCATTGACGGAGGAAGACACACCTGTGAGGAGTGTAAGTTCTTCAATCCCTGGGATGTATCCGCTTGTCGAAATACACCCTATTTTGGGGGGCGACGAACTACCGCAATGCACACAATCTGTGATGAATTTGAAGCTTTACCTCCTGTGGCCGAGGCCGTGAAGCCAGAGGTCAAAGGTATCCCGACGCTAGATACCGGGCTTGCTATGTCTTTGTGGGCGGCAGAGATAGTAAGACTAGAAGGGCAACGAGACAGTTGGGAGCGGAAGTGCCAGAACACCGAACGCAGAGTTGCTGAAGCCCAGAGAGAATGGGGGCGGCTGGCTAAAGCGTGTGATAAGGCCAAGGAGGAGATAGAGCGGCTGCGCCAGCGCAACAACGAGTTGGCAGGCGAAGTGAATCATTTGTGCGCAAAACGTCGACGCCGAACTCGGCAAACTGGTACGTGGGATGCGGAATAATAGTCAGCTCGTCAAGGGCGGTGTGTTCTATTGGGGTGCGGTCAAGAATGTACTGAACGATGAATGGCGTCTGGCAGAGCAACCGCCTCTTAGGAGCGACCCCAACGATGCCTTGCGATCAATTCAAAAGGAGGAGGGCAATGCCAACGAGTAATCTGCGAGAACTGTTGCAGCTTATAGAAGTCGATACGCCAAGTCCAGCAACCTATAATTTATTTAGGGCCATTGTAAAGCAACTGGAAGCACTGATGAAAGCGCAGAAGTGCAGGGATGTCTATACTATTCATCGTTCCTTCCTGAAGTTCGGTACTTCCACCTGTGGTGAGTGTGGATTCTTCCACGAGCATTCTGGTTGCAGAAGCGTAGACGACAGAGAATGGGCCAGCAGGTTCTGCTATACCGATCCAGAGAGTCCTGCTTGCTGGAACTTTGTCGCCCCCGTGGAATGCGACCAAGATCATCCGTGCGGGGAGAGTAAAGAGCAATATATGAGGCGCTGTTTCACTAAGACCCTCTCCGAGCTTCGCAAGGAGCAGAAACAATCCACGCAAGAACTTGCCGAGGCCAAGGCAGAGATAGAGAACTTACGCAAGGAATACGACGCTGCCAAGGATAACCATGAGGCATACGAAGAGAAAGCACACAACAGAATTTATACTCTGCGCAAGGAGCGTGACCAAGCGGAATCCCAGATCAAAGAACTAGAAGACCATATCCTGCGAATGATGCACAAGGAGGCAAAGTGAAGGAGAAGGATTGGACTAAGGTAATCGTCGTGTGCGCGATTGTGTTCATCCTGTTTCTAGCATCGACATATCTTTCTATCCGAGACAGTGGTAAATATATCATCCTCGACGGATTACTGGCAGACGGATACGATGTAGTCATTGATCGTTCGATTCGGCCTGGCGAGGGACGTTACATAGTGAGGATTTGGCGCGATGGTGGATGGGTGGCGGTAGAAAGATGAACGACCAATTTCATCTGGCTTGACGAAGGCACTTTAGCCGAATTTGACAAATCATAGTAGTTGTGCTATGATATGCTCACTAATCTAATCAAAGGAGGAGCAATGCAAACCCTAGACTTTGGCGAGATCATAGACAAAAACGAAGCTTGGTACGAGGACTATGATACAACTTGCCCCTACTGCCACGGGGAAGGCGAATACGACTGTGATACTTGCGGTGGGGAGGGATCGATCGAGTGCCCAGAGTGCGCGGGGTTTGGTATAGTAGCTGATCGAGAGTGTCAGGAGTGCGAAGGAATAGGGGATACTCTCTGTGAGGATTGTGACGATGAAGGTAAGATTTACTGTGAACATTGCTCCAACGGTCAATTTGAGGTCATGTGGAACACAGCCTATGAGGTCAAGGTCTGGGATGACTATTTGGACGTTGACCACGACAGTCCCAAGTGGCAGGAAGCCTACAAACTGGCTTGGGATAATGACTTCTGCTTGATCGAGCATGGAAGCAAGCGGTATCTCCTGATGGGCATGTGTGGACAAGATTGCACTTGGCTGATCCATTACACCAGGTGGAAGCTGCAAGGTTTCTTGGATGATGAGGACTGCCAACAGTGTATCGGATCTGGTGGCTATGTCTTCTTACGCGATCAGGAGAAAAGGCGCGAACTCTGTGAATATATCAAGGGCCGACTGACTCCACCAGAAGACTACGCTAGGAGTTACGCCTATGACATCGCCAAGATTGACCGCATATACTTGGGTTAGAGCTACAGATTCCGAAGGACATAGCACCATCGCCGAGGACAACCACGACGGAACGTTCACCACTTGGGGATACTCAGTATTTGGTGCTATTGGAAGAACTGGCGAGCCACTACCTGGAGTAACCATCTCACCCGTAATGAAAAAAGACAAAAACGAAATAGATCGGCTGGAGAAGATGTTGGCAAAGGCCGAGTAGCGCAGCCAAGCATGGTACGACTGCTATCGAATAGCAAAGGGACGATGACTGATCGACTCGACATTGGCGACGGAGACAGTATTCCGATGACCATTGCTGCCATTCAACCAGGCGACTACATCTGCAGCCAATTAGCCCCACACATCGTCGGTCGTGTAGTGCGACGTGGCATTGTAGCCCGCTATCCCGCATTCATCATCGAGAACTACAGGGGCATTCTAGCTGTGGTGTTAGAATCAGATACGGTGATTCTTGGTTTGGGCAATATCCAGGACTTAGAACAACGAGTAAGCGACGAATTTGATAAGGCGTAACACTAGTGATTATAGGAGACCAACAATGAAAAATAACTTAGTCCTTCCCACCGATGCCTGCCCCAGTTGTGGCGAACGAGACGTTGACCGTCTTATTTGGGACGACGAAGTCGTGACTTGCGCCACCTGTGGTGTTGTCTATGACCCCAATGAGCGAAAGAAAGGAAAACGAATATGGACTGGCCGACAGCAATAGTGCTAATTGCAATGTTGGTATTATCTGGTTTTATCTTCTGGTGTATAGGCCGTGCGTAGGAGGAAAGAACAATGGAAATGAAAGAACTGAGAAAGGCGATAGAGCGCTACAAAGAAGCTCGTGAGGCGATATACAATTTTATTGAGATCTATGGAGACGAGATTCCTAGCCAAATACTGGCAACTCTGGGCAATTACCACTACTACATTACGAGCCAAATCGCAGAACTTAAGGATGTGATAGTAGAACTCGCAGGCCCACCGACCAAATTTGACAAATCATAGCATTTGTGCTACACTATGATAAAAGGAGAAAAGGATGTTAGACTTTCTCGGTATACTTGGTGACTATGATGAGCGCAAGATTGGTCGCTTTGAGGATGGCAAGCTAATCATAGATACGTGTATGGTTTGTGATGCAGATGAGAACTACGAGACGGCCATTACCCATCCAGCGTACAACAGTGGAAAGTGGGTCATTGTCGAAACTTATGCTACCGAAGAGCTGGCAAAGGTGGGACACGCCAAATGGGTTAGGACTATGACTGCTCCAGAACTTCCTGATCGATTGTTTGACGTAGGATCGGCGGGAATAAAAAAGCTCGCAGAAGCCTTTGGTGAAGATTTTAGTCAAGGCTATGAGCGTCAGGAGGCAAAACGATGAAACGTCCCATCTGTGTTAAATGCGAAACAGAGTTCCAACAGATCAAAACAGGGATCGCAGTGGTAGATATGTTTTCATCGTCTCCAAAGCCATACCAAATATGGTTAGCCGACTTATTCGAGTGCCCTATGTGCAAAGTTCAAATCGTTAGTGGATTCGCAGATAGGCCGTTGGCACATCATTTCGAGGCTGATCTCAAGCATTGGCTCCAGTTATGGAAAGCTGGTGGGGGATTTCAGGTATTCAATTACGAACGCACGGGTGAATAGAAGGAGGACTGATGAACAGAGACTTCGCACCCATTTACTCTAAGGATGACTACACATTCGTCATCCCGAACAAAGACCAGATCGGCCACACCGCTGAGGAAGCCTGGAAGATCGGTCTTGGCACTCAGTTGGTTGAGGGAATCATGCTTGGCTTTCGCTCTACGGGGCGAACACTCGAACTCACCGACAACGTGCTCCACGTCCCCGCCAAGTTGGGCAGCACTGATATTGCTTTGCTCAGTGGGCCTCTGTTCGATGAACACGTTGTGCCCAAATCTGCCCCGCCAGCGGAGTAACTGGTAGAGGGAGGTGGACTATGCAGATAGGTGATCGGGTAAAGATCGTGTCAAGCAATCCGTTTTACAAACCGACTTCAGACCTCGTTGGTCAAGAAGGAACGGTCATCGGCCTCCCTGAGATGGGGTATATCGGAACTCTAATCAGGGTACGTTTTTCTGATGGGAAGGAATTCCTCTGTTTCGAAGATGAAATGGAAATCGTAACCACCAGCGAGTAGCTGGCAAAGGAGAAGGACGTGATAGCCAAATGGCACGGATGCGGTCACAGAATCTGGGTCGAGTTCAGATGGACAGGATTCCGTTACGCGCCGGTGTATAGGGACAATGAAGAGGAAAGCCCAACCGTCGGTGAGTACACGGCACACTGCCCAACGTGTGGCGAGTTCTTGTCGATGGACGTTCTGCTGTCAGAGGACGCCTATCTGGATAGCCTGGATGACATCCAGCCAGCGGGCGAGTAGAAGGAGGAGGTAGCCGTGAAGCCCAAACCCATATACTGGCAATACTGTCCCAAATGTGGTCAGCTTATCGGACTCTATGAATACCCCGTCAACAGATCCCCTGATTATGGAGATGACATACGCCGCGAGTTAGGCATCCTTCAAAAGGAACATCAATGTCTGTGTGATAAGTCTAAGTCGCCAGCGGGCGAGCAGAAAGAGACGTGATGGTGAACAAGGCGTGTAAGTTTTCTTATACTTGCGAGTTCTCTCGTCAAGAGTGCCGTGGCTTACCGTCGCTGGTGGACGAACTTGTAGAGGCAATCAAAAGCGCATTGGTCTGGTTGAGGAAGATTGGGGGACCTTCCAATCCGTTATGGTCAGTGAATATAGACTACGCCATCGACGATTTGGAGACTGCTCTGGCCCGCCACCAGAAGGAGGTGGGCGATGCCTAAGTGTAGGGACTGCCAGCACTTCTTGCGGATATTGGTATCCATTGGTGACTGTGACCAGTGGGAAATATCGGTGTGTTCTAATAGTCCTAGTTGCGACGCATTCAGGCCAAGGAGGCCGACCATTGGGCAGGGCACGCTCTGCATCGTCGTTTGCCTGGCCCTGCAAGCATTTCTGTGGGTATTGGACATGAGGGTCTGAAGGAGGAAAATGAGATGAGGAAATGGTATTACTGGAACAGCAACGGATTCGCGGTGGCGGTGGTCGGGGTAGTGACGATGCTCCCTCCAAAAGAGGGGGAAGGCCCAGATGAGCCGTTTGACTGGGCAGCCTACATCGGAGCGACGGAGGGGAGCACAACGCTTGAGAAGGAGACGGTTGATTTCGTGGACAGTCGCGGCTGCAAACTCTCCAAGAACCTCGCCTGTGCATTCTTTCCCCCATTCGCAGAGATTCCCTATCGGGACTAGCGATGTGGATGTGAAGGAGACAAGATGAAAAGCGCTTGTGCAGTCAACTACTCTCATAATGGTGACTTCTTCAACATCATGGTACACAGAGATGGCTATGATCGCTACTCACAATGTGAGGATTGCCCTCTTACCAAAGAGGAGGCGTGGCTGGTCGCTCACTGGGCTGACGAAATGTTCAACAACAAAACTTATCGTTTTACTGGCGTCAGCCCTTGGGGGTGGACTATCTTCCTTCCTGAGCGAGAGGTAAACGAAAGGCCATTAGAAAAGCCTATGATCGAGCGTCTAGTAGAAGCCATCGGTCGCCATCCCGCTGCAGAGAGCGACCCAGATGTCATCGATGCCATCAACGCCATAGAGGATGCCCTGAAACAGGAGGCCGCCGATGCCAACAGCACTGACTGATGAATGGATCGAAGAGCAACTAAGGTTGTGTGGGGCGGCGACCGAGGAGCCATGGCGCACTGAGCGTTGGCCAGATCAGGTTGACATATGCAATGTGGCTGTCATTGCTGGAGCCTATGCGGGCAAATACTATGTAGCACCAGCAATGTTGCCACAGAATGCCATCTTCATCGCTGCGGCCCGTGAGGGCTATTCGCTGGTGCTGAGGGAAGTGCTGCGGCTGCGGAAACAGCGGTGCGAGACGTGCCATTTCTTCCACTACGATGATTTGAGGAATGAGTGGCTATGTAGTCTTCGCATCACAGATAATATGCCTGATTGGTATTGTGCCGACTGGAAACCAAGAGAGGTGGTCAAGGAACTGGAGGAGTGAGATGCCAAAACTGAGTGAGAGCCTTCCTATGCAACTATCCCATGAGGAGGGGGAAGGCTGGAAGATGGACACCGTGGATTTAGCAAATTGGCTTATTGAACTGGCCCAGCAAGTAGAGGTCCAAGGGGAGCGGCTCGACGTCCTGGAGGGCAAGCATAAGGAGCAAGCTCCAGTTGACCAGAGGCTCGTGGAGGAGGCTCTGGAGATAGCCCTGGAATGGAAGAAGGGGTTTGTAGAGGACTCGTGGGCACTCTCCAACCTTCAATTAGTTATTGATCCTCTGCGTCGCGCCCTGGAAGGAGACTCGAATGACCAAGACTGAACCACGAGACTACGTAGCAGAGATGAAGTTCGTGAAACAGGCGATGACTTATCGAAGTAGTCTGGTAGCAGGGTATGTTCCTTATGGGCATGTTATTCACCTGTGGAATGAAAGTCGAGCGCTATGGCCTTTGTGTAGAAGCAAGGCTGGTTATCGCAATCGCAAGAGAACAATCGAGTGGGGCGATAGGGTCTGTCAACAATGCCTCCGACTGATTCAAAGAAGGGATAGATGATGACCAAGACTGACGCCGAATGGCAGGCCCTGGATCAACGAATAGCATGCGAGATTATGGGGTTGCTTACCTGGGACGACCTAACCCCTGCGGAACGACAAGACTACATTGACGTTACGCCCAAAAAGTTCCTCGACATGTCGCTGGAGCGGTGGAAGAAGAACTATTGGAAGCGCCAACATGAGTCTGTGTTCCCCCTCCATGCGTTCTCTGGCTGGCAGCCCCATCTCGACGTGGAACAGGCACTGAGGGCGCTGGATACAGTTGCGGACAAATATCCAGATGTAGGATATACGCTGGAACGTGCGACACCAAAGCGGCTACGCAGCTACATGTGTGCTTTTGGGAATCCCGATGCGCCTGAAACTTTGACCTTTGCGCCTACTCTGCGCGAGGCCATCTGTTTGGCAATCGAGCAGTTTCTGGATGCCCAGAAGGAGGAGCAACATGCCCAAGAGGACTGACGCCGAATGGCGAGAGCTGGACGAACGACTTGCGCGAGAGGTGATGGGTCTATGCAAGTGGGATGACATTCCCCAAGCGGAGCGCGGTTCATTCCTCTTGATACGCTATGGGGGTCTTGTTGATGCGCCTTACTGGGACAATTCTAGCCAACCCAGCGTTGGTTGGGCAGAACTCACTCTCGCTACCCAGCAATCGTTCTGGTGGCAGAGGCATCCAGAATATGGATGGATTCACGCCTACGAGCGTCGTGACTGGCGGCCCCACGAGGACGTGGCTCAGGCACTGATGGTGCTGGATAGGATAGTCAAGATACGTCGTCATGGACACTCCATCTTTTTACTTGCCCCACATCTGACTCGCTATCGGGTGCTGATATGGGAGGGATTCGGTTGTGTTGGCATTTGGCGGGGGGAACACGTCAGTCGTGCCAAGGCTATCTGCCTCGCGATAGAAGCATGGGCCAATGCCCAGAAGGAGAAACCATGATGACCAACAAGACTGACGCCGAGTGGCAATGTTTAGCCAAGCGCATTGCACGAGAGCTGATGGGGCTACTTGTCTGGGATGACCTGACCCCAGAAGAGCAACAAGGGTACATTGATGTCGTGCCCCCAAAGTTCCTCAACAGGTCAATGAGGGAGTGGAAGAGGAGCTATTGGAAACGTGCATATGGCTCGGTTTTCACAGTGGATGACTATTCTGACTGGCAGCCGCACAAGAACAGGTCCCAAGCGATGGACGTCTTGGAGGCAGTGAGGGGTAAGGGCTGCTGGAGCGCAGTTCGTATGAGGGACGGTAAGTACAAGCCCTATACATGTAGGCTTTCATGGGGCTGGGATTCAGAGAAATGCACATGGCAACACGATGATCGGGAAGGAGACGATCTGCCCCAAACCATCTGCTTGACAATCGAGGCATATCTGGATGCCCAAAAGGAGGAGCAAGATGACCCTAGCTGAAGCCAAGACCGCTCTCGAGGCCCTTCCTGGCGTCCATGAGGTGACTGAGTTCGTCGTGAGCGACGACCTCGCCATGCCAGTCTATGTGCGTTTCAACATCTACTGCACCAATCCTGACCTCTTGGAGACGATACGGAGCATTCAAGAGAACTTGGAGCGAGACTTAGACTGTATGGTCTTCGTCAATCTGAAATTTGACAAATCATAGTGATTGTGCTACAATGATGGGAACTGGGTCTTGAGGAATGGTTAGATGATATTTCTAAAAGATGGTCACTATATGTTTGAATTTGGAATAGAGCCGTGTCTCCGCTCCTGTTGGAAATGCAATCCAGCGCATAAGCATCTGAGGGAATCACCGTATCTTCATCTATGCTATAGATGTGGAAAAGTATGGTGTTTAGGTTGGGACTTTGATACTGAGGCTACCCACGAAGAATTTAATCGGCACGTTGAATCTCGCAGTGTGCAATATGGTGAAAGCACGCTGGAGTCCATAAGGAAGGAGAAGATTAATGGAATTAATTAAGCTAGACCTCGTGGATAAGAATGGGCGCGAACATCGATTGTTAGTGCGCCCTTTCCAGAATGATCTTGGTGAGATAGTCATATTAGGCATAGACATACTTTATCGTGACACACCAAACATCCGCTCCTGTTGGGAAGGTAATACCAAGATTGAGGTTACTGCTATTATCGAGGCAGAGATGGCAAAGCGTGGTTATACGCTTGAGTATTATAACCGCAAGACTTGGACAGACTGCGAGGGCTATGCGATTTTCAATCCACAAGAGGAGGAAAACGATGAGCACTAGAGGAATAATCGCACTCTTGGAGGGGGTATGAATAATGCCTATCTATCGTTTCTCTGAATCAGGCAGTTTCTCTGTCTTAGTCGAGGTCGGAGCCGAAAACGAAGAAGAAGCCCGTGAATTACTCGACGATGGTGAGGGCGAGGAGATTGAGGGTTCATTGGAATACTATGGTGCTTATTTTGAGCTTCAGGAAGTTATAGATGGATCTCCGAGTTAACGACGTATTAGTTCACCGTTCAACACAAACCTTATGGGCTGTGATCGAGACAGAACCTAATTTAGTGCTATGCGATCCTTACGGTCTGCAAATCGACCGTCGTATGCCATCTTTCGTGGCGACAACAGTTGTCTTTGGTGAAGTCTTCAAATTCGCTTGGCATCACGAGAAGGAGAAATATGACCTTAATTGAAACCCTCCTCTCAGAACATACTGAACTATTCCGCACTGTGCAGGCTTGGGATGACATAGATGGATACACAATTGCCATCGGAGATCTGATTTGGTTTATGTCTGATTCTCTTGATGAGTTTTGTGAATGTGAAGGAGATTGGTTAGAAAATTGGTGGTGGACTCCAAAGGACTACTTTGGAAAACCGATTTCTTTAGATGAACTGCCAATCGGGGTGCTCAGGAAAATCATCTCTCTAGACGAGGAGGGCTGAAATGCCGATTTATCGTTTCATTGAGTCTGGTAATTACTCCCGTTTCTGCGAAGTTGAGGCTTCTGATGTAAAGAAGGCATTCAAACTCCTTGATGATGGCTTAGTTGAGGAGGTCGATGGGTTGCTAGAATATCGTAACTCCAAAGTAACCTTGCACGAAATCAGATTTCACAAAGGAGAATATGAAAGGATGCAGGAGATGACTAAGACCATCTTGAATCTCCTTTCAGAACATCAAAACTTCTTTGCCACTGTAAAAGCCTGGGATTACGGGGAGTCTCCAGAGCACCCTAGATATGCAATTTCCATCAAGGATGGTGTTTGGTTTATACCTGAAGGCGAGACTGCTTGGAAATATGATGGTGAGTGGGGCTGTGATTACTTGGGAGGATTAATTTCTTTAGATAGGCTACCCCTTGCAGTAATCAAACAAATCATCACTTTAAGTGAAAAAGGAGCCTAAAATGCCTACACCAGTAGATTTCGTTGGCACAGTATCGCGGGGATCGATAAGTGACGTGGAATTGATCAAAACGTTCGCAGCTTTTCTTGACTACTACTGGCCAGAAAAAGGAGAGGAACTCCGTTGGGAATTCTCGGAGGTCTTTGATTCGTTGAAAAATCCAACTCATTGGGCAGGGGATGAATGGGAGCCACCTGAAGTGATTTCTTGGGCTGGTAATCTGGTGTACGAAGTTTATTGGAACGCTCTAAATGAGTTATCTCCAGAAGGTTATTTCTTTGGAGAAAATCCAAAAGACGCTAACGATCTTGGTTATTGGAGAAGAGGATGAATAATCTAGGAAAAATTGCTTTGCTTCTTTGGGTTTTTTCGGTTTGGTTTATGGTTATTTCTGGTAACGAACCTTCTTGGTTACTGTTTATTTTTTCTTTGCTTACAGGTCTCTGCATACTTAGTATCGCCTTGTCTTGAAACTGGTGTCCAAGATAATTGCACTTGCTTTTATGTGGTCGTTTTTTGAGGCGGGTTTTTGAGGCAGAATCGACTTTTGGAGGGAATGAGATGGGATACTATACCGATTATGAAATGTTGCCAAATTTATGGAGTTTTAGAGGACAGATCTCTTCAGAAGAGCATAAAGCCATCGATACATTCATCGCCTCTGACGCTGGGGAAGATGGCTGGTCATATCTGAATAAAGTATGGCTTCGTGAGGGGAGCGATCTTACTTGGGATGATCACCAAGTCGATATGGCCAAACTCTCCGCAGCCTTTCCAAGCGTGCTCTTTGTATTGTGGGGTGATGGTCAAATGAAACTTGATCATTGGAAGGAATACTACCTCGATGGAAAATGCCAGGTAGTACGAGCAGAAATCGTTTATCCCGACTTCGATGAAAGCCAGTTAAGGAGCATTAATAAAGAGTGTCCATCTTGCTATGGCGAGGGCGTTCTTCACGCCGATGGATACCCAAGTATTGGTTGTCCAAAGTGCAATGGGGAAGGGGAAATAGATGATCCTGAAATGTCCTAACTGTGGCACTGAGTTGCGACTTATGGTCGTGCTCACATTCGTGGACGTTCAAGCGAAGGGCGAGGTCGATGAAGGCGGATTAGCGCACTTTGTATTCGGCAACACTGGAGTCAGGGCAAGGGATAAGGTAGAATCGATTTACTGCCCGAATCCAGGCTGTGATTGGACGTTCGATGATCCTTGGGCCTTTCTAAAGTCGGAGGTGAAAAAGAGTGATTAAAGACAGGGATATAGCAGTGCTACTCGATGAATATGCTGACATACGCGAAGCTCTGACGGGTGAATTCTTGTTCACACTGGTCGGCGTGGATTTTGAGGCACGGGCAGGGCGCGGATTTATCGACCTCTATGATGCACTCATTGAGATAGAACATAAACGAATAACTCATAAGAGGAGAGCAACAATGTGGGAATGGCTGATTGAAAACAACAAGCTATGGTGGGGCATGTATACGCTGTTCGTTCTACTTTTGGTACTGGCTAGTGCCACAGATTTGGTAGTAATCGGGGTGGCAGCGGTATTGATTGCCATTGTGCTGGGTATTTTCACATGGCTCAAATATCGAGGAGATAAAAATGTCTAGACTAAGCACTGTTTTATGGGAACTTTATTTGAAGGGTGATTCAAGGATTTCAGTGATCGATTACTTTCAACAAGACTCACTCACCTACGTCAAGGTTATCGTCAATGATGGCAGCCACGATGTTATGGTTCAGGAAATAACTGGATACCCCTTTACATTTCTTGGGCACGAAAAAGAGGCATTGAACGATGCCATCAAAAAGGCTCTCGAAAAGGTGGCAAACATCATCACAGAAAAGGCAATTGCGCCAGTGATAAAGTTATTCGATGAAACTCTGTAATATCTGTGGCAAAGAATTCGTCGATTTCTGCAAGCCCTGCGCTGTGCGGGCAGCTATGCGAAGCATCAGGAGACAAGATGCTCTGAGAGGTTTGGCGTGTAGTCAGAAGCAGACTCGCCAAGCACGAGGCAGAGCATTAATCGAACTAGACGATCCAGAGCTTGCGACGAGTATCGTCTTAGGAGATCCCGATCCATACCTGCGAAGGGCGTCCTTGATGTTCATTAGAGACAAGGAAACCTTGATGGAAGTCATCTATACCGACGAAGATTGGCAAGTTAGACAGGTTGCGATTAGTTGTCTCAAGGATGAGGCGTTGCTCAAAGAGGTTATGAAGGGTTTTGCACAGGAGAGCACTAATTATCGGTTCGCCGAGGAGTGTTTGGAGGGTTTGAAAGCAAATTCGGTGAATTTGACAAATCGTTGACATTGTGCTACTATATGGTCTGGAGGCGGAATCGTGGGAACACGATATATCTTGACAGTAGTCTGTTCTGAGTGTGGCTTCGAGGACGACGACGTATACTTTGCTCCGACGTGCGACTTTGTGACTTGGAAGTGTCCCAAATGTGGATTCATCGTAGACCTTATGGAACTTACTGGAACCAGCTATGAGGACGCTTCCAACGCAGGAGAGATAGCTGAACTTTGTAGAAAGTACTCTTGATAATCGCTTATGGAATTCAAACCTGGCCTGGAGCGATGACGTGCCCGTTTTCCTTGCCCCATCCGTCGGTTAGATTTTCCTGTCGTCGATGCAAGTTTTGCTGGTGGATACTTTTAGGTATCACATCGAATGATTGGGCAGAGGTTCGTTGCCCACAATGTGGGGAAGTAGCGTTGTTGCCACCGATAGCGATTGAGGTATTCTAAGGAGGGAAAGTGACGACAAAACTTAGTGAGCGAGTACCTTATAGTGATACGATTTGGGCGAATTGGCTCAAAGAGTTAGCTCAACTTGTTGAGCGTGGGCAGGAGGAGAATTGTTGTTTACGCGAAGAATTGGCACAGATTGTCAAACCAACTCTAAAAGGAAAAGTCAATGTGACTCAATCCTGTGTCGAGACTGCCTATGAGCCACAGAGCTATGACGAGGCTGTGTCATTATGTAAAGGCTGGAGGCGTCTTCCAGAAGACTACCCTTTTCGGCCCCTGCTCTGGGAGTTGAGGAATTCAGAAGGCACTTGTACTTGCGATGTTCGCGGACACTTACCACCGTGGGAAACCATAATGTGGCCCGACCTTCTCAAGGAGATGAATGAGCCTTGTAGTGGAGAGTCCCCAGACTTCTATTTGACCTGGAGTGCTAACAACTTGAAATGGTTGTGCTCTTCTGCTATCCATCCGTTCCTGCGACAATTCGATAAAGAGAGTTTCGGTGGTGCTGTTTGTGGTGCTTATCTGCGCTTGAAAGGGCACAAGGATTGGGCTGATCGGTTGTGTCGATGAATTTTAGTCGAGATTGGAGAAGCGGTGCATCACTCAGAAAGGTTGGATCGATAATTGTCTTAGAGTGTGACTATGATCCTGAGTTGATCGAGCAAATCAAGGAGAGAATTCCATCTTGGGAGAGAACTTGGAATCCAGCAACTAGGCAATGGGAATTTGCGGAAAAGCATACAAGGTTAGTTCAGCGGCTTGTTAGAGATTACTTGAATGAAATAGTGTCTATTGAGGAGAAACTATGAAAAGAATTATGCAGCGAATGATAGGAGTCGATATTGAAAGTTGGCGTAAGACTGGCGACTTAGTAGATCAGGGAAAAATTGCTTCGCGGGCAGCCTTCGTTAGAGAAGCGCACACGAGGCATTTGCAGGAATACTTTATCTACGAATCGTTGCCCCTTGAGGATAAAGTCGCCGTGCTTATGAAGAACTTACAAGAATTGCTAGAGCGTTTGGGAAAGTTAAATTGCTCATAGCCACCAAGATTGCAGATACTTTCTTTGCCACCTGTGAAGCGCATGGACTCAATCCAAACTTCGTCGCTTCTCATCTGGTGACGGAGCACTCATTTGTTTTAGATGTAGAACTGGTCAAGCCTTGGAAGAGACTGTATTCGTCGAATTGTCGAGACTTGCGAATCTCCAAGAACGCAACTGAGACTATAAGGGATTTGTCAGTTCTATATGACTGTTCCAAACAAGCAATCTTGACTGCACTAATCCAACAACACTTACCAGTTCTACAATTCTCATTAGTAGTCTATCCAGTGTTGGAGAAGTTAGCAGATAAAAAGTTCAGGCCCTGTGTAGGTATCTACATCGACATCTATGAAACTCTTTCAAATCTGGCGAAGCGAGAGGGAGTAAGCCGCACCAAATTAGCCAAAGACATTTTTGTCTCGCTTGACAGAGATACCGTTTTAGAGGTTGCTCGATCTGAAAAATTCCAGTCTTATTCCAAGCAATTACACGATAACGCCACAGTTATGAATCTTCCAGAGTCTTTCTATCTTTCATTGAGGGAGGCCAAGGATCGTTACAAAGCGAATATGGTCACTTTGGCCTCATTCATCCTTCTTCAAGAGTTTGAAAGCATAGCGTCGATTGATTTGAAATCGGAGTGGCGTGATTTTTTGTGGGATTCATCGTCATAATTATTTTCGCCTGTGTCTTATGGGGAGTCTTTTTGATCTCCTATGTTTCGTCGAAGCTGAAAAGCGAACCAGTAATCCACGATCAAACAGTTTGGGAACCAGAGTTATTCTTGCCAGACGATGGGCCTGATTTCTATGAATACGAAGAGGATGGTCGAGTGCGAAGGGCAGAAAAAGGATCAGATACTTACACCATAATCTATGGGAAACTAGGTGGGAGGAGGTAAAATGGGTATTCGGGAGGGCATTATCGAGCAACTGTTAAAAGCTCCACAGGAAATCGAGGAGGCTGAAATACGTTGTATCGATGAGCAGGTGCGTTTAGACAGTATGAAGCGTGAGAACTTGGAGTCAGCACGATTGATTCTTCAACAAGCTGAGTTTGATGCCAGTGCTCTAGCCTATGGTTTGGACGATCCAAAAACGTCGGTAGTGAAGGGGCGAAACGCAGAAATTCGTAAGATTGAGTTAGGAAGGTTTCTATCGAGGGAGAAAGGATTGGTGGATGCACAGGAGAGGGTGAATGAAATAGCGAGAAGGATGGCGAAGGTAGAGGCGTATTTGGGGATGTTAGAAGCGGCATTACATGGAAGGCAGAATACATTGAGGGCTAATATAGCCCTCGCACAACTCTTAGGAGGAAGAGATGACTGACTTGATCAAGAAGGAAGAGTTTTTGCCAACGGCAGTTCCAGAAATCCCCGACGACCTAGTAGGGGAAGGTATGGAAGCCTTTGGGAGAGCAGATTTAATAATCCCTCGCTATATCAAGAGGGAAGCTCTCTCAAAGATCACAGAAGGTGAACTTGGTTGGTACATTAACAACGTAACTAGAAACGCGAAACCACTAATTAAGGCTGTTCTCTTGCGGTTTACCCACGGCAGGGCGATGTTCGATCAAAAGGCAAATCTGTTATGCTCCAGCAATGATGCACATACTCCGATGGAACGATTTCGTGGTGAATACGCCAAGGTATGTTCTGATTGTATAAATGCCAATTGGGGAAAGGATCGAACCAGACCTCAGTGCCCCATTATGTACAACTTTCTTTGCTGGGACTTACAAGAGAACAGTCCCTTCATGCTGTCGATGCGTGGTATGAGCGTCAGACATGCAAAGAGAATCTTGAGTGAGTTCAAGATTCGTTTTAAATCGGTTCTCTTTGCAAGACCTGTGGTGATATCTTCCATCGGCCCAATCACAGGAGACATCGGAACTTGGTATGAAACGGTGATAAATGTTGACGAAGAGGCGTCGAAGACCTACGATTGGCGTCCCTTCCGCGATAAGTTCCTCGAACTCCGCGAGTTCCAAGTCACCACCGAGGTCGAGACAACCGTAGAGACTGAAGAAGAAACTGGCGTGGTCGAAGAAGAGGAGGGTGGGGATATTCCAGTATGATTAAATTGAGGAGAGTAAAGTGAAATGAAAGTATATCTAGCTGGCAACGTGCATACCAATTGGCGTCAGGAAATCATACGATGCTTTCCTACTATCGAATTCCTTCAACCCTACAAAGACGATAAAGGTAACTTTGTAGCCACTGAAGAGGGCGTCAGTTTGCTGCCTCCAGCACATTTCACGCTGCGAGATTTGCTTTTCATTGACAATAGCGATGTGATCTTTGGGTACATCGCTCCATATGGAAAACACAATAGGCATCACGGCTTGATGATCGAGTTGGGTTATGCAAAGGCTCTACGCATTCCCATCGTTCTCGTGTGCGAAATGTCAGAATTCGATATGGCTATAGAGATTGCTGACGTTGTGTTTTCCACTCTAGTAGATGGTGTGAAGTTCTTGAATTTCCTGATCCGAAAGAATCCAATATAAACTTTCTTTGACAAATAAAGGCTTCTGTGCTATCCTAGTTTGTGCAACCCTCGTTGACGAGGCAGGTTGGCCTCTGCCCCTCGTGGTGAATGCGGCGTAACCACCACGTTGAGGTTCGCCGAAATTATACACTAAGCAACGAGGGGTTTGCCTTCTCTATGGAAGAAAAAGAAAAATAACTATGAAGAAGGTACGTACTGTATATCTAGTCATATATGGTAACTACTGGCCTTCGGAAGTTGAATCCGTATGGTCTAACAGTAAAAAAGCACAACAGCGGATTGATGCACTCGGAGGCGAAAAGGGAGGCTGGAGAATATATGAAATTCCCCTAGACGATGCAGAAAAGGATTTTTGTGTCGCTTTATAGCTAAGTATATCCTTTGGGGTGAGCGGGATGAATGAGTATGGCGCGGGCGGCGTGGTGGGAACATGCGGCTAGTGAGACAAGGGACACGAACCGTTGAGTCGTGTAGTTGATGGGCTGGGCAATCCATCTAGCAGGTTCGAATCCTGCCCTGCGCCTTGAGAGAAAGATAAAACCATTCCTTCTAATGAGATAAAACTTGCTCCTAGAAAACATCTTCTCCGACATAAATCCCAGTGAACAAATCTTAGTCACTCATCGACCTCACGCAGGGGTTGGTCTTCTGCCTGGTGAATTGGTCGATGGTGTCGTGGATGCTCTTGCTTACCGAGATAAGTTCAAGGATCACGACTGCTTCTTCGGAGTAGCTCCTAGAATCAGGGGCCTAAAAGAGACAGTCAGCAGAGTGACCTGTGTTTGGGCAGACATCGACTCTAAGGACTTTGGTTCTTCAGAGAAGGCTAAAGCGTCTATCCAAGCGATCCCCGCATCTCCTACCTGCCTAGTCTTCAGTGGTCACGGATTCCATTCCTATTGGAAGTTGCAAAGTCCAGTAACACCTGAGAAGGCGCAGGAGATAATGCGGTCTTTTTGCAACACGATAGGATCAGATCCAACCCATCATGCTGGCTGGAGATTAAGAATCCCAGGGAGTACCAACTTCAAGGAACCTGACCATCCTGTGCCAGTGAAGGTAATAGAGTTCTATGAGAATCTCGCTTATGATCCCAACGATCTATTGAGATTCTGTAAAGTTTCACAGAAAATCAAGGATATGATGTGGTCAGGGGCAATTAGCAATAAAAAGCTCTGGGATTATCGTTCTCGCAGTGAGCGCGATCTAGTCGTAATAATGGAGTTAGTAAAGTGTAAAGTCTCTGATGCTGGGATAGAGCAACTGTGTCTCTCCTTACCATTCGGTGAGCGAATCCAAGAGGATGGTGGCCTTCGACTTCTGCACAATTACGACCTTCCCAGGGCGAAAGAGCGTGCAAATAGAACGCTATCGACTAATTTTCAGGAAGATAAGAATAGTTGTTACTGGTACATCACCGAAACTAAACGTAAAAGAGTCAGTACGTTCGTAATAGACCCCAAGAAACTCTTGAGGTCAGTAGAAAATAACGAGGATATAATTTTTGGAACGGTGCGATCACTCGATAAGGAAGTCCCCAATCAAGCCTTTCCGCGTTCGTCGTTCAATTCAACGATGAACTTCTTGAAGTCTATAAAGGACGCTGCATGGCAATGGTTGGGGACAGATTTCGAGATACGCAGTCTCCTTCCAGCCCTCACAGAACGACTTCGAGAAGATGATGCACCAATAGCTTACGGAACACAAGTTTTGGGAAGGCAAAAGAATTACTGGATAGCGCAAGGGATTACTTTCGATGCCCATAAAGTATACGACAATCACGATGCTCCTTACGTGCATATTCATACAGGGCGTAATCCACCAAAGTTGAGCTACCAATTCCCCGATCCTAAACAATATAAAAAGTTAGTTCAGGATATTTGTACTTACTTACCAAAGATCAATCACTCTGATGTTATGACTACGATAATAGGTTGGTTCTTTGCAGCTCCACTATCGACGATTTTCAGGGAGGCAAAGATTCACTTTCCCCATTTGAATATCGTGGGTACTACAGGGAGCGGTAAGACCACCACTGTAGAGGATATTTTCTTACCTTTATTTGGATACGACCCTCCGACGGCGTACTCTTATCACACCACGAGATTCAGTCTGCTCGCCCTCTTTGGTTCGACCAACGCGATTCCAATCTCTTTCGGCGATTATAGAGCTGTGGCTCGTTCTCAACGTCACGCTGATTTCCTCGACATAATGCGTACCGCCTACGATTGGCAGCACGATATGCGGGGTAAGCAAGACCAGACCACGGTCGATTATCCCCTGCTTGCCCCTGTGTGTGTCGATGGCGAGGATGCACTAGAAGATAATACAGGGGCTATCAAGGAGCGAGCTTTAATCGTGAACTTGCACCCAGAGACCATTAAAGAAGGAAGCGCTCGCTATGAAGCCCTAAAGACCCTAATCGAATATCCGCTGAATCTCTTCGCTGGTAGGTATATCCAATTTACTTTGGAATATGGTTGTAAGGAGATTACTACTCTATTCGATGATTCAATGACTGAATTATTTGCTGCAATTCCAGATGTAATCCCAGATAGGCTGCGAAGGAATATCGCCGTGGCGATAGTGGGAATCAAATTATACAACGAATTCGCCAGGAGATACGAAGCTCCTCCTATAGTCTGGGATCGCGTCGATTTTATGACTACTCTGGACAATACTATGTTGAAGACGGTAACAGGAGGCACAAGGATAGCTGTGGATAGTTTCGTCGAAGACGTAGTAAACTATGTTTCCCTGCGTAGTGGACTAGAACGTTTCCGTTGGAAGTATGACGCTGCCGATAATGTCCTTTGGATACCGATGTACGCAGCCTACGGCTGGTGGCGGGCGGAACGGGGCAGACAGGGAAGAGACCCTATAGAGTATAAAGCCGTCATAATTCAATTAAAGGAACGGGAAAACAAGTACGTAATTGGGACTAAGCCAATACCCATCTCTGGTGAAACCTACAGATGCACAGGGATTCACCTCGGTCGAGCTTTCAAGTGTGGTTTGGAGACACCCGACTGCCTTTCATTACATGCCGAAATCAGCGATGTCAAGGAAGACTATGCTTAAAGGAGAAAAATGAGTAAACGTACAGAGATTCTTCAAAAGTTGGCTGCTTTGTATGAACGTCATTCTTCGGGTATTCAAGTTGAAATATGGCAAGAGCGACCCTATACTGCAGCTAAAGTGCTTTATATGTGGACAAAGAAGCCTTGTTTTGGATTCTCTAAAGTTTGCTATCCTGATAAATGGGATGCAGACTATGGCGTTCGCATTGCTGTCTATAAAGCTTTAGGTAGGATCGCACGAGTGTTGGCTGAAAACAATGTTGACTAACTGTGCCTCATGCCCTCTTCAAGGCCAGAAATTAGTCTACGGCCACGGACCTGACAAACCTCGCTATGTCATTGTTGGAGAGGGGCCTGGTCGTGATGAAGATCGTCAGGGAAAGGTCTTCGTCGGACCAAGTGGTCAACTTCTCCACGGGGCGATAAAACTTGTAGGTTTTGATGACATCTTCTTCACCAATACGACACTTTGCCTTCCCACTGATGTGAAATACAAAGTTCCAGCCGCCTATTATTGTCGGAATCGACTCATCCAAGAAATCAAAGAGCACGAACCTGAACTAGTCATCGCCCTCGGAGCGATTGCTACAGATATTCTTTTGGGAAAGGGAGCAGGGATTACTTTACGTAGAGGTCGCGTATCTTATTCTGAAGAATTGCAGACTGAGGTGCTTCCCACGATTCATCCAGCAGCGGTTCTTCGCTTCTTAGATTACTATAGAGATGTTTTATTTGACTTGAAGAAGGCCAAGTTTTGGTTCATTCCATCCTATCGTAGTGAATATGATCTGAGCGATCCAAAAGTCGATTGGTCGATTGTCGATGATCCAAAGCAGGTGTTCAATGCTTTAACGAATTCGCCGATGGCAGTCTTTGACATCGAAACCTCAAGCCTCAATCCGTTGAATTGCGAGATCCTCTGTGGCGTCGTTGCAACGAAGGATAAAGTCTTGGTGCTCTCCAAAGAACTAGCTAACAACATTTCCTTTATGACCGCTATAGCTGAGTACGATACGTGCTGGATCGGCCATAACTTCAAGTTCGACAGAAAGGTACTCAAAAGATGTCTCGGCGTTGATTTTGAGTTCGACTTCGATACTATGCTCGCTCATTATGTCCTCGATGAACGCAATGCCAAACATAAGGGCAACCACGGCTTGAAGCATCTTGCCAGAATTTACTTGAACGCTCACGATTGGGATGTGAAACTCCCCAAGAGCAGGAGTTACGCCGATCTTCCCCAAGACGTGCTCTACAAATACACAATGTGGGATGGATTCTACACCTACAAGTTGACAGAGTATCTTCAGAAAGCCCTTGAGAGGTATCCCAAGCAGAGGGCAGTTCTTGACAGAATCTTGATTCCTCTGGCCAACGTCTTGGCGGATGTAGAACTTTTCGGTACTAGAATCGATTTAACAGAGGTACATCGAGTCGATGAGCAACTGAAGGAAGAACTTGGACAACTACGAATCGATCTTCGAGAACTCGTCAAACACGACTTCAATCCTAATAGCACACAGCAATTAGCCAAGATTTTATTCGACGAGTTCAGATTGCCACAGATCAAGAAACGCTCGACTGATAAAGAAGTCTTAGACAGGCTCAAAGGCCATCCTTTCGTCGATGAGTTGCTAAAGTATCGTAAGTTGATGAAACTGCACTCTACATATGTCGTGTCTCTAGCAAAGAGCGTTCAAGATGATAGGATACATACCCAATTCCTTCTGCACGGTACGGTTACTGGACGGTTGAGTTCTCAAGATCCGAATCTACAAAATCAACCAGCGGATACCCCGCTTATCCGTAATTTCTTCATCGCCGATGAAGGAATGAAGTTGATCTATGCCGACCTATCTCAAGCGGAGTTCAGAGTCATGGCCATCTTGTCTGGAGATCCCTTCCTAATAAATACTTATAAAAAAGCAGGTGATCTCCACGATGAGATGGCCAGAACCCTTTTTGGCCCAGATTTCAATCCTGTGGAGCGAGGAGTAGCCAAGTCCTGTAACTTTGGTTTGGCTTATGGTATGGGTATAAAACGGATGGTTACTAACGTCAATGTTCCTGGTGTTGACTATCATCAAGCTGAACGAATCGTTAGAGACTATTTCACCAGGATTCCTCGTTTCGTACAATGGCGTGGAGAGATTCAAGATAAAATACTCAGAGAACGATACTTAGAAACATCCCTGGGTAGAAGAAGGAGATTTCCATATATTCCCAAGAGATTCAGGGAAGACATCTTTCGCCAGGGAATAAACTTTCTTCCCCAATCAATCGCCAGCGACATTACTTTGCTCTCCTTGATAAAGATAGCCAAAAAAGGTTGGCAGGTGCTCCTTACCGTCCACGACTCAATCTTATGTCAAGTTCCAGAGAATATAGCACAGGGGATAGCCGATGAAATCGTGGAGATTATGAAAGAGACAGCGAGAGAAATTTGTGGAGAAAGGATTCCATTTTTAGTCGAAACAGCAATTGGAGATAGGTGGGGGGATTTGGATGTCTAAGACTGTGACAAACCTAATCGAGGCCAACTGTGGTAACTGTACTCATTGCCAACGGCTCTACTACGAAAAGTTTATGGGATTCCTCTTGACTACCCCTGGTGAGAAGTGACTTGCTTTGGGATGTTGTAAACTAAAAAGTTTATTGGTGACACTGGTGAGTTCTTGCAGGGAATGGACCAATGAAAAAGTATAATATTATTCTAGCTGATCCGCCTTGGTCTTACAATGACAAGATGTTAGGCCATATGGGAGCAGAGACTCATTATCGAACACGAAATAAGAATTGGATATGGTCATTACCTATTCAAGATATTGCTGAGAAAGATTGCACTCTATTTTTATGGGTAGTTAGTCCAATGCTTCCAGAAGGAATAGAAACTTTGGCGCGATGGGGATTTAAATTCAAGACTATTGCCTTTGTATGGATAAAGCAAACTGTGCATGGCAAATGGGTTAGTAATCTTGGTAGATGGACAATGGGAGGATCAGAAATATGCTTACTTGGAGTAAAAGGAAAACCTAAAAGAATAATACGAAATATCAAACAGTTGGTTTTTGCTAAACGAAGAAGACATAGTGAAAAACCTGATGAGGTAAGAAATCGAATCGTCGAACTTATGGGCGATCTTCCTCGGATAGAACTCTTTGCTAGAGAAACCGCAGAGGGCTGGGATGCAATTGGTTTTGATATTGATGGAAAAAGTATTGAACAGGCGATAATTGAAAGGATAGGGAAATGATACCAACTAATCTAAAAGAGGAAATCGAAGAAATTCTTTGGAGCTTATGTGATACTGAGGAACTCCTTGAATTCTATGTAGACAAGATATTGACCGCTATGAGAGAGGCTTTTGATCGAGATCTAAACCGCCTTGAGTACGCTCTATCATCATATCATCTCTGCCAAGGGGATGACATTACTAAATAATTATGGAGCAAACAATATGCTAACAAAAGTCAAAAAACGCGATAATAGAGTAGTAGCATTCGATCAACAAAAGATTACCAACGCAATCTTCAAGGCTGCACAATCAGTCGGTGGCGATGATATGTCGTTGGCGATACACAATTCTAACGATGTCTTAAAAGTTCTTGAGAAGCGTTTCAACACACCCTCCGTAGAGGAAATCCAGGATGTAGTCGAAGAAGTGCTCATAAGAAATGGCCATGCCAAGACTGCTAAAGCGTATATTCTGTATCGAGACCTTCACCGAAAGTTGCGCGATGTTCGCGCTCTGATAGATGCCAATGAACTTATCAATGGTTACTTGGATAGAACTGATTGGAGAGTTCAAGAGAATGCTAATATGGGCTATTCCTTGCAGGGTCTTAACAATCATATATTCACTGAAGTAAACCGCGCTTACTGGCTGAATTCGTTATATCCAAGAGAAGCCAGGGATGCACATATCAGCGGTGATTTGCACATTCACGATCTCTATCTCCTTGCGCCGTATTGCTGTGGGTGGGATTTGGAAGACCTATTGATTATGGGCTTTGGTGGTGCTCCTGGAAAGTTGGAGTGCGCTCCAGCCAAGCACTTTTCATCTGCTCTTGGGCAGATAGTGAACTTTCTTTACACAGTCCAGGGGGAGGTCGCAGGGGCAGTCGCCTTCTCCAATTTCGATACTCTCCTTGCACCTTTTATTTCTTTTGACAATCTTAGTAAGAAAGATATAAAACAATATCTTCAAGAATTTATTTTCAATATGAATGTGCCAACACGAGTGGGGCATCAATCACCATTCACAAATATAACACTGGACTTTATAGTACCAGAACATCTAAGAGAGCAGAATATCATAATCGGAGGTGAAAAATACGACGAATTCTATGCAGACTTTCAAACAGAGATGGATTTGCTCAACGAATGCCTGCTCGAAGTTATGTTGGAGGGCGACGCTTCTGGAAAGCCATTCACTTTTCCCATACCCACAGTGAACATCACCAAAGACTTTGATTGGGACAATCCTAGATATTTACCCCTGTGGGAAGTCACCAGAAAGTATGGCATTCCCTACTTCGCTAATTTCGTCAACTCCAATCTATGTCCAGATGATGTAAGAAGTATGTGCTGCAGGTTGTCTATTAAGCTGACTGATCTTATGCGACGCGCAGGTGGTTTATTCGGCTCCGCACCAAGCACGGGGAGTATTGGCGTAGTAACGCTCAACCTAGCCAGAATCGGTTACTTGACCAAGAGCAGAGAAGCATTTTTACAACGAGTCGGCGAATTAATGGATATAGCCAAGGATAGTCTCTTGACTAAACGAAAGATCATAGAGCGATTCACTGAACAGGGACTTTATCCTTACTCCAAGCATTATTTGACCTACACCAAAGAGCGTTTCGGCGGCTGGTGGAGCGGACATTTTAATACGATTGGCCTGTGTGGTATGAATGAAGCTACGTTAAACCTGCTGAAAGAAGATTTAACGTCAGCAGAGGCAAGGGAGTTTTCTAAGGAAGTTCTTGAGTTTATGAATGAAAAACTTCTCGAATATCAAACTGAAACTGGACAACTCTTCAATCTCGAAGCGACGCCTGCAGAGAGCACAGCCTATCGTTTTGCGCTTTTGGATAAAGCGGCATACCCTGATATAATCACAGCGGGAAAAGATGAGCCATATTATACGAACAGCACCCAACTCCCTGTGAATGCCACTGACGATCTCTTCCAAGCACTCGAATGGCAGGATGAGACTCTTCCTCTTTACACAGGTGGCTCAGTCTTCCATGCCTTCCTCGGTGAGCAGATGCCTTCTGTGGTAGCAGTCAAGAATCTGGTGAAAAAGATAGCCACAAAGTTTAGACTTCCCTACTTTACCATAACACCGACATTTTCGATATGTCCTAACCACGGTTATCTGAATGGCGAACATACTGAGTGCCCTTACTGCGATGAGAAGCCTTTGGTGTATAGTAGAGTAGTTGGATATTTACGCCCTGTGAGCGAGTGGAATGCGGGCAAAGCAAGTGAATATAAAGAGAGGAAGGTATTTGGGGTATGAGTCCTATTTATAAAGATGCTAATAAACATCATTCTTATTATCATTTCGTACCCAAAATGCAAATAAGAAAGGAGATCTATGCTGGTACTTGCTCTTGACCCTGGGGAAACCACAGGTTACGTAATCGCCGAGGTAGATGGAATCAACTATGACATAAAACTCAGTGGGCAGTTCCCCAATTGGCAACAACTTGAGACATTGGTAGTCAATTGGATTACAAATGCTATAGTCTATGAAGCGTTCCATCTTTCGCCACAAATAGCAAAGTTCAAGGCTTGGAGCACTCTTCCTACTGTGGAAACTATTGGGGTGCTCAAATATTTGGCTCAGAAGTATTCAGTTAGACAATTAGTGGCACAACCACCATCATCTAAAGAACTCGTATCTTTACCACGTTACATCGCTGGCGTCTCAGGGCCACACGCCAGGGATGCGTTGAAACATTTAATTGCTTATTTAAGGAGGAGAAATGTGTGAAGGCTCGCAAAGATGTTGTTCTGTTGAGATTATATCTCCGCTGCGCGTGGCGCACATCAAGTGGTTAGCATATATTGTGTGGGAGGGGATGTTGGGCATAGGACTTGATCCTCGTTTCTATATTACTCCACCTCGTGGTGAACAGACAGATAAAATCATTGCTGGATTGTATCGTGAGGGATTGCTTTGCAATTTCAATACGCATGAATTAGACGCCCTCAAATGGGCAATATATCCATTTCCAAGTGATAGACCAGATTGGATGCAAACAGCAATCTGGAGCAAAATATAGCCATGAGAATACGTATACTCTTTTTATAGTTCAACTAAGGAGGGCAAATGAAAATCGTTAGTTACTCACAACTTCGTAGTTTCAGTCGTTGTCAATGGCAATGGGGTGCAAGATATTTGAAGACGATCTATCCAAAAAAGCAATCAGATCCCTTGGACATAGGTAAGCTAGTCCATAACGCTTTGGCGCAATTCTACGGTTTGGGAGGCATCGACTGGGAGATTCTCCGCTCGGAATTCATGGGAGATTTGAGGCCAGAAATCTTGGCAGAGAGCAAGCGAGTAGTCGATGCTTACCTTAAGAACGGCAAAGTGGAGTTTCCTGGAAAAATCCTAGCTGTGGAATTTCCTTTTCAAGTCACATTACCATTTGACACGATTTTGGTGGCGTGGATCGACTTGATTGCCAAAATAGATGGCAAACTCTGGCTTTGGGATCACAAGACAGCCTCCAGAATGACACAAGGACTCACTTATCCTGAAAGGGAGCAACTCTCACTATACGCGTGGGGTTTGATGAGATTGGGAGCACCAATAGACGGTTATGGCGTGAATCGTCTAACCACAGCGAAGACGCCTACCTTTGCTAGATTCTCTGAAGAGGTGAGCGAAACCGATTTGATTTCTCGAAACAAGAACTTTATAATCAGTTGCAGAGTCCTACCGCCAGATAGCACCTCGATGGCCGATCTCCCACGAGCATTCCAGAATGACTGCTCTTGGTGTGACTATAGAGACTTATGTCAACTTGATTTACACGAGAGGGCGAAAGATATGAGTAAAGTGGTTGCTGAGGAATTCAGTTATTCTGAACGAGGCGATACTGCAACGTACTTGGAGCGGTATAACACCGAAATACCTCAGTGGTGGTTAAATGATGAGTAGTGGCATTTATCGGATCAGAAATATTTTGGATGACAAAAGATATATCGGTGGTTCTGTAGATATTCAGCAAAGATGGGCAGCGCATCTTTGCACTCTGCGTTGTGGGCAGCATCACAATGGGCATATTCAGAAGGCTTTCGACAAATATGGCGAGGGAGCGTTCGTATTTGAGGTTTTGGAGTATGTTGCGCCTGAAATGCTGATCGAGCGTGAACAATACTATTTTGATCTGTTGAAACCAGAATATAATATTGCGCCGACAGCAGGAAGTCAACCTGGAGTTCCGCGCACCGAGGAGACCAAACAACGAATAAGTGCGGCACGGATGGGTCAGCATCCTAGTGAAGAGGCTCGTAAGAAGATGAGTGAGGCGAAGATGGGCAACCAAAACCACGTTAAGCCTCATAGTGAAAAAACCAAGCAGAAAATAAGTGATGCGAACAGTGGTGAGCGAAGTTACAATTATGGAAAACATCTCAGTAAAGAAACCAAACAAAAAATTAGTGAAGCAAGGATGGACAAGCATCCTAGTGAAGAGACTAAGCAGAAACTGAGTGAAGCAAAGACTGGTGAACGACACCCAATGTATGGAAAACATCATAGTGAGGAAACCAAACGCAAAATGAGTGCTGCACAGAAAAAACGTTGGCGGCGAATTCGTGAGTCCAAGAATTGATGATAAAACTTTTGCCACGGACGCGAAAATACACCCCTAAACTTTTCATAACTGGGGCTGCCGCCGAACCAACGTGGGGGATGCTGCAAAAAATCACGGGGGTCAAGAGGACATCCACTGGAGTCATCGTCCCCCTTGATGCAAGACTTTGTGAGACCATATATTGGGCGACCAAAAGCCCTTTAGACCCAGGTGCGCAGCAATGGTACAAGGAGACTATCGCCGAAGAGAACACCAGAGTGCAGTTGCTCCTAAGAGACGATGCCTCTTTGTTCCACCCAAATGCTGCTAGATTGTGGCCTTTTCAGAAAGTATCCGCTGCTTTCATAATCAAATTCAAACGCACCCTCCTCGCCTCCGACATGGGCACGGGAAAAACAGCCACGGTCATCGTTTCCGTGGAGGAGAGTACACAGAATGACAAAGTGCTCGTAATCTGTCCAAATTCATTAAAAACTTGGTGGAGGGATGAAAAGCAATCCTGGACAGCTTTTCCAGAACAGCCCACCACCGTGGTCGAGTCAAAGGATCGAAAAAGCACGCTCTCTACCTATACTGAAGGGTGGCTCATCGCCAACTATGAGCAAATCCGTGCTGAGGCAAAGGCGATCAAAAGCATCTCACAGAAGTTCGACATCGGAGCACTCAGAGAACAATCACTTTATTTTTCAACCTCATGGGATTGGCTAATCCTCGACGAGGCGTCGAATATCCGAAATCGAAAGACTCAGATTGCACAATTAACGAAGCAGCTACAATTTAAGAATTGCTGCCTCCTTACAGGAACACCCTTCGGAAATGATCCCTCCGAACTTTGGTCGCTACTGAACTTCATAGAGCCAGAACGATACACCAGTTTCTGGCGCTTCTTTGAATTCTACGTTGACTACGAAGAAGATTATTGGGGCACAAGAAAAATTATAGGCGTTAAACGACCAAAACTTCTTAGACGAGAACTTGCACCTAGAATGATCCGCAAGACAAAGGCAGAGGTGATGCCCTTCCTACCAGAGAAATTATTCCAGACGATCTCTCTAGAACTATTGCCTAAACAAGAAAAGCATTACGATGATATGGCAAAACGATTCTACATCGAGCTTTCAGAGATGAAGAAACTTTACGCCGTGAATGTCATCTCCATGATTACTCGCCTTCGTCAAATCCTAAGCACACCAGCGAACTTTGACCTGCCTGACGAAAGCGCGAAACTCGATGCTGCTATGGATATTGTTCTTGGTACAGATAACATAATTGTTATATTCACCGCGTTTAGGAAGACTGTAGAAGCCCTGTGCGAACGATTGACTAAAGCAGAAGTTTCTCATACACGAATTTGGGGTGGCATGACCTCAGAAGAAATAAGTCAGGAAGAGGCCAGACTAAACACAGGCGAGGTAAGAGTCTTAGTCGCTACCCTTCAATCTGGTGGTGTGGGACTAAACTTGATCGGAGCGAATACTGCGATCTTTGTAGATAAATGGTTCAATCCTGAAAAGCAAACACAGGCCGAAGATCGACTGCATCGAGGTGGACAGACTCAAAAAGTACACGTAATAAGCCTCTATTGCCCAAATACCGTAGATGATTTGGTAGAGGCAATTTTGACGAAGAAAATCACCATGCAAAAAGCTGTTCTAGGACCAGCATTCTTGGAAGATCTGAAAAAGCGTCTCCAAATATAAACTCTTTACTCTTCTTCGATTTGACTATTCAATCTTTCAGTACGATTTTGGTCTACCGCAAATTGGGTCTTGCTGCCCATCCAGAAACTTAAAACTATGAATATCAACTTTTCCAAATCTGCTGGCATAGGTCGTCCTGCTATCCAAATGTAACCTCCGACTGATAATACTCCGATGGTGATAAAAGCCTGTAATATCACCGAACGTTCTAATAAATCTAGTATCCTTAATCCAAAGTCTGTCATATTATTGCTCCTTTTCTTCAATGTCTGCTCCAGAGATCGCCTCATTCAAAGCTTTCCCTAAAGCAGCGATTCCAAATTGTAATCCCGTTGATATAGCAATCTGTGCTACCCGTCCATCTGGAAGGAACATTTCATTCCATTTATATGCAGCTAATTGATCTCTCAACCATGTGAGATATGTTTCATCTATACGTAATATGATTGGTTCTATATCTGAATGTAAGACCTCTTTGAAACTCAAGACGCCATTGGCATCACTGTGCTTATCGGCCCATTCAGAAACGAATTCTAGTCCAAACTTTACATAAATCTCCATACCTTTTAGGATCGAATCCATTCTGAGATCTGATCGTGGTCTATTCAACCACGCTTGTGTTGCATACCGCGCAGGAAATGATAATGTGATTTTCTTTAGTGCCATCCTTCCTCCTTTACTCAGGAGCCTTGAACATTTTGTCAACGGTATAATGGGTATGCCAGTCGAGTACAATTATCTCACCATCTACTTCATCACCTCCTGAAGCTACCCTACGAAGTCTGGCTGACAAGTCATCGTGTGATACTATCACATCTCCTGCATCTGCATCATAGTCAATCGTGAACTCAAGCATATACGTAGCATATTGAGTCCCATCAATTACTGTTATTTCATCTGTCACGTCGTGAGATACAATTGGGACTATATCTGTTGTTCCTACCTGATTCCAGGAAAATTGGAACTTGAAAGTTTCATCCGCAGTTTCCGCTAATTCAAGAGCTACGAGAACATGAAAACTTATATCACTTGCTCCATCCCATCTACCAGGGACATTCTCATTGAAGAATAGTTCCTCGTTGTCATTGTTGTAGATTGGCATACTGTAACCATGAAATACGCCTATAATTGTTTGGGTTGGCTTTCCCTGTGCAGTGATTGTTGTATAATCCAAGTCCGCTCTTAGAGTCAAATCCCTCTTGGCTGTGCCGAGTAAGGTAACAACTCCTGTAAGAGATATGTCTAAATAATCCCCAGCCGTTCCAACTCCTAGAGTCCCATGAACTCTTACCAAGTTATTATCAAATTCTCCATAGATCAGAGGTGTCACAGAGTCCGAATTCTCGATGTAGAGTTTGTTGGCTCCTGTCTCATTGTATCCAGCTTGATAGCCGAGGAAAACATTGGCATCTCCCGTCTGTAAAAGATAGCCCGCCTGATAACCGAGCAAAACACAATTGTCATATGTAGTAGCCGCACCCTTATATCCTGCTCGATAACCAATGACGACATTATTGTGAGAAGTTGCATTATAACTCATAGCTTCTCGGCCTATGGCGATGTTATAATTTCCAGTTGTTATGCTAATCAAGGCAAAAGAGCCAACAGCTACATTACTGTGTCCTGATGTGATAACCCTCATGCTATCGTAACCAATAGCAATATTATATTCGCCACTACCAGCCACCGACCTCATAGCCTCTTCGCCAATAGCTACATTGCCGTCACCACTGACAAAACTGAGCATAGCATCCGCGCCGATTGCGACGTTGAATTCACCAGTATCTTGTTGCATCATAGCTCGATAGCCAATAGCAACATTCATATCACCCTGATTCGTCGTTCCCGCATCCTCAAGAGCTTGATAACCTATGGCTACATTGTAACTTGCTGTAGCCAGACCCATCGAATATGTACCGATAGAAACATTCCGTTCCTCGTCGATACAGGTATAGCCACTTTGATAGCCAATAAAGACGTTTTCGACGCCTTCAGTGGAACTTGTTCCAGCCTCGAAGCCCAACAGTGTATTGCTGTCTCCTAGAGTCAATGCTGCGCCAGCATCAGCTCCTAAGAGTACGTTAGACCAGGTATCATCCAAATATAGTGCCGTCTTTCCACCGACATCTACTTGGAAATTATCGGGCTGAAAGTTGATGAACGTATCTGGATCATCACAATGCTCGATATATTGTTCGAAGCAGGCAGTTGGAGTGCCAACTTCAGTGTATTCCCTGGTTTCCAGGGCACGGAGTCTTTGGTGTATGCCTCTTATGGTTTCTTGTAATATCACAGCAAATCCTCTGGAATGTATAAGAATGTCGGCCTTACTTCCTCGCCAGCATCTCCAAGTAAGATATGTGCTTCCACTATCTTTATATTATAGTCAACTTCTCTATATCGTCCAGTGACCAGATCACCTACGTTCCAGTCTCTTCCATAGAGTGTTCCCACTGTGGGTATCGCCTGAAATTCAAAGGTGAACATCTCCTTATTTTCCATAAGAAAGGCATCGCCCATAGCATTGAGTGCTGCTGTGTTGATATTCTGCGACCCCTCAAGGAAAGCCTCGATTCGATTCCACGGCGAATCAAACTGGGCATCGTAAAGACTGAAACGCTCTACGATCTCCCTGGCTACTCCGACGCCGTCTCCTGCAACATAAGACATAGTAATTTCTGCGATTCTATCTGTTACGATGTGGGGATTGACCATATTTCCTCTCTGAAGAGAGAATATAGTCGGCGGATTTCCATCGACGTTTCCAACTCTACGATCAAGGCCAACTCTGGGATAATGAACGTGAAAAGTAAGAGTATCTACTGTGCGGTCTACCTCGAAATCTGCGCCGAGTTCAGAAAGAATCTCCAACTCATCTGAGACATTTACATGGCGCAAAGCTCTGAGCACAGATGCACCTTGATTGGTATCGGCATCTACGACAAAGTTAGCAAATTGCCGTGCCACATCCAAAGCTGCTAAACCTAACTGATAACGTACCAATTCTCGCATTATATCAGTGAAGGAGTCAGTTCTGGTAAAGAAGGCACTTGCTGCATCTGGTCTAATGATTCTACGCTTGACGATTGATTTCAGGTCTGGACCTAAAGAGCGGAAGATTTCTTTATCAGCGTCATCGACGAAGAACTCATGTCTCCTGTGGAAGCCCTCGAAATCGGTGTACCACAGGCCGTCTGGATATTTTCTCCTGATTTGGATGAATCGATCTAACAAAAAATCATCGACGGCAGGATTGATTCCGAGAATCTCTAAACGGAAATTGCCATAATTATGATGTCCTTGACCGTTGACGCTTTTAATGTATTCCAGTCTTTCGAAGCCGCCAGCATCATCGAATAGTGCCAATTGTGTACCATCGTGATCGAAGAGAATAACTTGGTAACGTCCCATCAATTCTGGTGGTACGATGCAGGGCACAACTGGTGGCAAAGTAGTCGTCGTTGTCGTCGTACTGGTTGTCGTCGTACTGGTTGTCGTCGTACTGGTTGTCGTCGTACTGGTTGTCGTCGTACTGGTAGTGGATGTTGTAGTTGTCGTCGTACTGGTAGTTGTTGTTGTTGTTGTTGTTGTAGTGCTGGTCGTCGTAGTAGTGCTGGTCGTCGTAGTAGTGCTGGTCGTCGTAGTAGTGCTGGTCGTCGTAGTAGTGCTGGTCGTCGTAGTAGTGCTG
>Ga0307378_10001052_pt1 | contig 45600 bp, 73 predicted proteins | sample UN1MG_FD_202238 | JGI IMG/M metagenome (GOLD analysis project Ga0307378, IMG submission 202238) | Soil microbial communities from Risofladan, Vaasa, Finland - UN-1 | ecosystem: Environmental > Terrestrial > Soil > Coastal area > Acid sulfate soil | place: Finland: Risofladan, Vaasa | collected... | reverse complement strand
ATCTGGGACTGGGGGTATAAAGGTATTACCCTGTAGGGGGTAAGGGGGCTGTGGGGGCGTCCTGGGGGGTCTGGTGTAGGGTGTGGGATAGGGGCTAGACTACGGGTAACGCCATCAAAAGATACTTCCCGATATATTCGGTGTAGGCGGGCGGGATTGCCTGGCTTAATTCCTTTTGAGTCATCCAAGGTATACCGGATGCCTTGCGTGCATAAGGGATATTTTTGAAGTTGCCTGTCATGGTCACATAGTTTTTTCCTTCGACCGGATAGTAACCTTGACGCACTCCCTTTAATTGATGGCAACAACTAGCTGGCGGGAACAGTAACCCAAATGTTGTTTCAAAATATCTGTGTCTAATTACCTGTAGACCAAACATTGTGCCGCATAACATCAAAGGATTGCGTAAATGACGACGAGTGCCAAAAACATTTTCGATTACAAAGGGCTTGCCAGTAGTGATAAGTCTGTCTCTAGTTGCAGGGATAAGATTCGTATATTTTAGCCGGTGCTCCGGTTTAGTCGTATTGCTTCCGAATTGACACGGCGGGCTAGCGTGGTAAGCATCATATCCCTCAAGCGGGAACTCCAGTGCATCCGCTTGGTAGAACTCATCACCGCAATAATGGGGCTGTGGTTTAATATCAACTCCCACTACATAGAAGCCAGCACGTTGATACCCTTTCGTGGCCCCACCGGCACCGCAGAATAAATCTAATAGTCTAGGCTTCATTTTCTTTAATCCCTTAATCCCTTCTTCCCCCACTCCCCTACCTATAGCGGATCAGGGAAGCCACCAATGCCAGTACAAACAAGGGCCATAATAAAACAATCCACATCATCTCGTGTAAACTACCCAAGAAGTAGCTAGCCACCATTCCAATGCCTATATAAAGTAAAAACCACCCGATTGTATAGCCTGTCAAACCCATCCATAGACCGCCGGCTAAAAAGGCTACAACCAATATGATAGCGAATATCACCCACTTGTAAGTATTGGCCTGTTGTAGCAATTGTCTCATTTCCTTCTTCCCCAAGTTATGGTTGCTTTGTTTCCCCTGTGTTCTCCCTCAACATTATAAACTTTGACTGCTCTAACAGCCCAACAACCTCACCTACCCCGCCATATGCCCGATGATGTAACCCTTCGTCATTTTTCCACAACATAACTACGCACTCTAGGTCGTCAAACTTCTCTGTTACTGCTTTAATAAGTTCGTCAATGTCATTCTTAATATGGTCTTGATTCAAGATGTCATCAATAGTATCCATTTTACCTTCCTTAGCTTCTGCTTCTTCCCCCACTCCCCTATGGGGGGCATAGGATTAACTATTTAACTTTGCCAGTTCAGCCATAAGTCGTCTTTGGGCTTCTATATTAACTACCCCTGCAAAGCCATCCTTCACGGCCTCTTTCTCTTCTTCTCCCGCTTCTTTTAAGTCCTCAATATAAAGTAAGAGAGGGCATATCTTTTGTTCACTCATAGAATACTACGATCTCCTCCTGCTCCTCGCCTGCCGAAGCCGCCAATAAATCAACAGTGATACTCACTATTGATACATCAGGGTGTTCCCTAATCCACGCCAAGACAGCCTCCATCACTTCAAGCGTAGAGTCCTCTTTGGCCCCCCTAAATGCCAGCGATCTTACCGTGTTCCTTTCAATTAGCTCAATCATTTTATACTCCTTTACTCCCCAGGGATATCCAAACTATTTGCTGAATATCTACATTCCGGCCAAGCAATTCCTCAGAATGATTAACAATGAACCTTCTCAGGTCTTTCTCTTCAAAATGCCACATACTCGTACCGTTCTTTTGAGGCTTAAAGCCATTGTGATAAGTGGCTGTTAATACCCCACTATCCACCCATGCTTGGACTTTCTTGTGGTCAACTCCTAATATCTCGCTGACTTCTTTCTTTGTGTACCATTCATCCCTAGTTCTTAATTGCAACTTTAGGCGGGTAGCCTTTACCTTCACGGCATTAGGGGAACGATGGAGTCTGCGGGCTACACCAAAAATAGAATACCGATGGATAAGCTCGGCCAAGCGCTCTAATTCCCCTTGTGTCCAGCGTGGGCTTTTCTGCATAGCTAAACCAAGCTTTTGAACTTGACCTTTTACAGCACATCTTGTCACGCCTAACCGTTGTGCTATATCATCAGCGCTCTGGTTCTTACCATTGTAATCACGGCGCACTATTTCCTGCTCTTCCTCAGTCCACTTATGTTTAAGAGCCTTGCCTCCCCTTTTGCCCGCTTCGCTTAGTCTTGGTATCTTCATATCCCCCTCACCTTATAGAATAACCACTAGAATACAGGTAATACAAGCAATGGTTTAGCCAATATCTGCCTTACCCTTTCCCTCGATATTCCATACTGGATGCCTATCTCTTGGAGTGTCTTGCCTTCTGCTCGCAGTTGTTTAATCTTGACGCTCCTATGCTCGTTACCCCTGACATCGTTTCTATTTTTACAAGCTTCCCGATAAAACGGAAATGCTGTTGTCATCCCGCAACCCCTACACCGAAACCTTGGGGTCTTTTCCTCACGGCAATATATATCATAACGGCGTAGGTCACTACTCAAGCAACGAGGGCATTGGGGTATAAAAAGTCGCTCCATTGTTCACCCCCTCCAAAAGAATGAAACCCCCCCTGCTGTTGCCCCACATAAAGCACTACCAAATAATGCGACAAAGAATGTTGGTAGCCCAGGTTTAACGAAAAACGAACAAAGACACCCTAGTATGATAATTGTAACAACTACTAACAAAATAACTTCGGTGCGTGTCTTTGCCATTTTTGTTCACCCCCTCACCTTATGGAATAGCCCCAGACTATCTTATTACTTTTAACACAGCATATTTCCTATCCATTATCGCAGGTTGCTCTTTCACTATTAGTTTATTCTCCACTAACTCCTTGCGTATTACCAAAGTTTTGCCCCTATAATGAGAAAGGTCATCACCCTCTTTATCTAGGGGCGTGTATAAAGTCATTTGACCTTTGCGCTTTCTATCTCTGGCCCAAAAACGCCGGCACTTTGACCCAGATTTAATTGTAATACGCCAATATTGTATTTTAGCCATCTTCTTTCCTCCTCGGTTTCTGTTTATCCAGCCACTGCCCCAGACAGCCCAGATTACAGAAGTACAGTGTAACCTTCCCCCCTTCGGCTAGGTTAACCCTTGCTTTTGTATTTTCTTTATTTGTGCCCTTGCTATCTTCTTAAGATTTGCTAATATGGGGCTATCGGCACGTAATTCTTTCTTAAACCCGATGAGTTTTGAAATCTCTTGGGTGGTTAGTTCTGGAAAGTTTTGAGGATCACCCTTTCTTCTTTCCATTGTTCACCCCCTCACCTTATAGAATAGGCTTGGCTACTTATTGGCAAAATATATCGTGAACACGCCACGACTATACCCATCACTAAAATACTCATATTGGTAATGCCCTTCCGGGGTGTGATCTTTCAACCATACTTCTAGGCGGTACATTACATGAGGTTCCCAATCCCTGCCAATCAAAAACCAGCCTTCGCCAGTAATATAACGCAATTCATATTGCCCTTCCCTACCAGTATATATTAAATAACCCCCGTGCCCCTCTATAAGACTATATGACGTAATATTTGAGGTTTCGCTGGAACTTACCCTATCTTTTTCCCCAACATCATAACCAGCCCAAAAACACATACCGCCTATAATAAATATAACTAAAGTTAAAGCTACCGCCCATTTCCATTCCTTCTTCATCTTATGTATTCCCCCTCACTTTATACCGGATAAGACTCACGCTCTATAAGGTAAATCAATTTTAGGAAAGAAATGCCGTGCGTCTTTCTCCAATAATTTCGGCCCTCTTTCCCGTGTCCATTCTAGGCAATCTTCTTCCCTATGCCCATCATCTGCGCCAATATAGGCCCCCCAATCCACCCCTTTGGTAACAACCGCTATAATGCAAATACCCCTGTAGTTTGCGTTCCAGTACCTACCTTCAAGCCCCACCTTTCCGGGTGTCTCAAAGAATCTGTAATAAGGCCATCTAACCGCACTTACCATTTTATACCCTCCTCGGTTTATATCCCCATCTCTGGGGGTTTACCATATAACCTATTAGGCCCCCACATAGCATTCACAGCCCTTGCCAATTCATCAGGATTAAAGGCTATTACCTTGCTACCCTTTATCTCCATTACCGCTTGCGTTTCAGGCCATTCCATTTCCTGCTTAGACCCTGCTATCTTTTCCTTTTTAGTTATCTCTCTTTCGGTAAAGATTACCTCCGTTCCTTCAGTGGTGTTAATTACAACCTTCATTTTAAGCCCTCCTCGGCTTTGACCTATATTTATTCTTTAGCAAAGCCCCACCCGTCTGGGGTAGCTTCGCAAAGTTTCTGTCGTGCGAAAGCCTATAAAGGTCTATGGTGCTTACCATCGCTTTCTCTTTGCCCAAGTCCTCGAACTTCCCGCTATCACCTAGCGCATCCCCCAGCGTCACCCGGCGTTTAAGTTGCTTCTCGTAGTAGCCCTTGTTGGGGTGTTCCCGAACAAGTTTAAGTATATCCTCGAGGCGTAACCCCTTAGGTTTCTTCCCACCATAATATAACAAACCACTCGACACGGATAAGGCCGGGCCGGTGTAGCTCTGGCGCCACTGTCCCCTGGTGGGTAGGTCTATGGTAAGTAGTACACCGTCAACGGATACATGGATAAGATACCGATACTTGCCCCCGTTGCCCGGCCCTACCCCCTGGGAGTACAGCCAGTCGGCCACCTGGAGGCTTACTTGCGTGTTTATCTCGGCCTTCCACACCGGGTTAAAGAGTGGGCCAAACCCGTTTTGCCTCTGCTCGCCGAATTTGCCCGAATACATGCTCATCCGCTTTGCCATTGCCGATTGCAAGCCCGTTATCTGCTTATACGCTAATAGTTTCTCGGTGCTTTGCTTTAGTGGCTTAGGGAGTTCGCCCTTAAATCGTTTTGGCGGGAGAGCCCAGTAACCAGATAGTATCTCCCATTCCCCTATACCCCACTTGGTAATAAAATCCAGCTCAGATTTAGTAGTATATCTTTCCCATATTCCCACCCTTGACTCAAGCGAACCATCCTGTGTCTCATATAAAATAGGGTGAACATAAACCCAGTCGTATATTGTGACTTTTGCCCGGACATACCCATATATTGCATCTGGTTGATAATCCTTTGACTCTAACCAGCGACAATACCGTATATCCACCAAGTCTTTAGCAATATTGGCGTAGGCACTTCTTAAATCATAATCAAATACTGGCATATTCACGTTACCTTTTGTTTAGCTTAATTTAACCCACCGCAATCCATTGCAAGGAACACAAATTCATATCACTTCATCCATTACTCCTATTCCCACATTCCTATGATGTGGCACTCAACCCAGCTCCTTCCCATACAAGCCCCCGAATACAGCGCCACCTCTTTGGGTATGTCCTGTAGTTTGGGCAGGTCGAGATAGTCAAGCACGCACTCCTCGTATATCGCCACCGGGCTGGTGAGTTTTGTCGGTTCCATGTCCATTTTCTTGAGCTCATATAGCAACTTGCGCCCTAACATCTGGACTTCCTCGACATCGCCGGGGTCATCCAATTCGGGGAAATACTGCTGCAAATCATAGAGGCTGGCACGGTTCTTGGTAGGTATATGCTCGACAGTAAACACCTTGCCCGGCATATAAAATATATTAAATGGCGCCAGGTAGCACTTGTGGGTATCCTTTAGTTTCCGGCACTTAACGCTGCCCAATAGTTTAAGGATCGGGGCAACTGTAGCATCAAGCTCCCACACTACCCGTATACACCCATCGAATGGCGGGTCCCAATATGACGGGGCCTGGGGCTCCAGCAAGAAGCTAAACACCTTATCCAACCTGGCCGTTAAAATACTAGCCCCAGAGCTTTCAAATATCTTGATGCCCTTGCCCACCTGCTCCGTCTTGTAAGCTACTACAATCATCCTATAAACCTATCCCCTGTAGCCCCACGTAAACCGGCGGATTCCCTTTTTCTGCGTGGTGGGTTGTGGTCATATTCCCTGTCTATCTTCGCAGAAAATTCCTTCCACCGCTTGCGCCTCTTCTCCCATGGCGATTCATACTCAGGTTTTCTATTCCTGTATCTATCCTTTACCTCTTTAATCATACGGAAGGCTACCGTTGCACCCCACCGATCCTTGCGGTGTTTCCAGCCCATTGCAATGTACCGGCGCTTGATATGCGTGCTCCACTGTTTGTTAAATTCCGCATCCGATATCCCCTTCTTCCTCGCCTGCTTAAATGCCCTCTCGTATTCCTCTATCCTCTGGTTGATAAATACCTTCATATACGGAACTGTTTTTGTCTGCGGTAGCCGACTCAGTGGCCGGGCTTCCCACTTCGGGCAACCCGCATAAAGCAACACCCTGTATCTCTGCTCACGCCTTGTTTTATAAGCCATTTTATTTGCCCCCTAAGTTCTTAAAGTACCCGACCCTTAAAACACTAAAGGGGGTAACGTTATTCCCCTTTTTGCGCCTTGCCCCCATAACCCCGTTATTTTCTTTTTGCCGCTTACGGTAAGCCCGCATATATTCCCTGTCATGTTTACGCTGTTCCTCTATATCTTTGTAAGCCATTGTTGTCAACCCTTCTTAGGCTTACGTGACTTTGCGTGTTTCCGGTGTAAGTCGTATTCCATTCGCATCCTGATATAAGTCCCCCTTGTCATAGTGCCGGGGTACTTCTCACTCCGCTTATCAATTATTGCCACATCCTCATTATACAACCTCACAGACACCACTGTTGTCTTTTTACTCTTGCCTGCCATAGGTGTTTACACCCCCTGCCTTATTTACAAATCTAGCCGATACCTACCCTATATGGGTATCCTACTATACCTAGTTTATGAACAGCCATCCTGGTGCCCCTCAATGGCATTTGCTCTCTTGTATGACTTCAACGGCGAAATTCACACAATTCTCCCATTTATGGTCCGAGACACAGACGGCGTTTACTGTATTATTTGGTACCACAGCCTCAACCACCTCGCACAAAGGGTGACAATGCTCTTCTGTATCATAGCACTCCTGGATGTTAAGGAATGGACAACGGCAGTTGACTACGGAATTCTCTTGTGTCATTTTTTTCGCCTCAATCTATATTCCTGCCCATCCAACACCACCACCTTACCCTCTTGAAAACGTTGCAACCGGCTGGCTATCCGTATTGGCAGTTCATGGATGGCTAGGTTAGACGTTACCACTAATGGGAGATTATGAACCAGGCGGTAATCAACGATGGTGTCTAATTTCTCTTGTACCCATGGTGTTGCCGATTCAGTACCAAGATCATCGAGTACCAGTAGTTCCACTGTACAGAAAAAATTAAACTGGCGATCATAAGACAACTCGCCCGTGTTACCAAATCCCCGCCTTAGTTCGTCTAGTAATACAGGCACATAAGCATACCGGGCTGGCAACCCCCGAGATAACCATTCCCTGCATATCGCAATAGCTAGATGGGTTTTACCCAAGTCTACACCGCCAAGTAAAGCCAGCCACCTTAGTTTCCCTGTGGCTATATCATTGGCGGCGGTTATTGCTTCGTGAATATCGGGGTATTCCTTAAAATTCTTAAATGTCATATCATCTGTCCCGCCCGGCAGGGCGCAGAGCCGGATATACCGTTCCCGCCTTACCTGTTCGTCCTGTGCTTTCATACACTGACACCGTACCGCATTACTATAATCAGGCCCCCCATCTTGGCCTATGGGATAAAGCCATCCAGTATCAAGGCAGGCTGAACACTTAACGGAGGGGCTTGCCAACACTGTCCTTGAGGACCTTAGCTCTTTCTTCTCTGGTAGCAGATTGCCCAGCTTTTCCATTTCCTCTTATCATCGCTCCTATTTGAGATTCAACAGACATCATAAATAGTTCTTTGTCTTGCCAGAACTTATCCTGTTTTAGTTTCTGCCACGTTGATATTATCTGTTCCGTTGTATAGTCGGCTTTTAGTATTCGGATTATGCTGGCCGCCTCACCTTTTCTTTTCCCTGTTCCTATTGGTCTATACCCACGGAGTTGGTCGAGTTGCTTAAATACTTCTGCTACATTTTCTCCAAAGGGGCTTGATTTATTCAAGCCTTCTTTCTTTAATACTTTCTTTAAATTTTCTTTATATAATGTAGGGTATGTCGTTTTCGGTAACTGTTGAGTTGCGTTTTCGGTAACTGTTGCGTTCCTTTTTCGGTAACTGTTGTCGTTTTCGGTAACTGTTGTCTTGTTGGTAATAGTTGCGTTTTCGGTAACTGTTGCTTTTTCGGTAACTCCCCCGAAGTTATCAATGCCAACGCACTCCGCCAGTTTTGCGAGTTTGATACAATCGCTGTTCCAACTTGATATGTTAGTGTTAAGCGAATAGTAGTAGCCTCCCCAGGCATCTGCCATCCTGCGCCTTAGTATTCCCTTCCCTTCTAACTCTGATAAAGTGCGAGACATCCGGGCGTTGGTGGAGTCGAGTCCCTTCGCCCATTGTGTCAATGTTACCTTCTTCTCTTTGAGACGCTTACCATCTTCGCCTGCCCAGCCATAGGTCTGCCGCCAAAGGTAGATTATAGCTCCCTTTTGTAGACCAGATAACTTAGCCATAGCAACAGCCTCAAGCAAGAGGTTGGCTACCGGCGTGGTGCCATCCTCGGGGTCGGCTTTTAGTTTTAACCTATCACCCTTTGGCATTTGGATCGGCCTCCGGCTTTGGAGTTGCTTCGTGGCTCTTAACTACCGAAAGAATTGAATTGGCGGTGAGGGCTAACTCATCCCCTTTTTGGATGCCGTGTTCCTTTGCCCATTCCTCGGGTATACTGATTACTAAGCTACCGCCATGTTGGATTACTTTTCGGTAACTGTGAATAATCCCGTCTTTCTTGGTGGTTTTCCTACGCCTTGCCATTTTGCCTCTATGTATATATTAGCACCTTTTTACACTAGCACTATATACATTGTTTGTCAACCCCCAATTTTGCCCAGTTTCTTTAAGGTCATTACCCGGCTCTTCACCCATCCCTCCTTCGCTTCTCCCCCACAGTAGGGGGGTCATTTGCCCTAATATTCAACATGTTTTATCCCGTGCTTATGGGCGATATAATCCCAGATTTCATTTAGCGGCACAGACGACCGCAGTTCTTTATCTGGATAATCTTGTCTCAACAAGCCGATAAATTCCGTAACTTCGCCCTTCCGTTTATTCGCTGATTCAATAGAATAGATGGATACCCAATCATCTCCCTCGGCTATTGAGGCAACCACGCCTTTATATGTCGCTTCTTTAATCCCCATAAACGGCAATTCTCTATAAGCTATTCTCATTCCCCCTCCCCATCAGGTGGTGTGGGACTAATCAACTGAATATTCCACCTTGCCGTGTTCAGGGCATATCCCTCTTATAGCTCTGCCCATCACGATAGAACACCATTCAGGCTCTTTAAGATGTCGGCGACAAAGATTGCACTGGGCTTTCCATCCTGGGGGATACGGCTCCCAAACTCCGTAATGCTTATCTTTTTTAATTGCGTCTTGAAGAATGGTGTTAAAATCTCTCTCCATCTTCTATTCTCCTTTCCCCTTGAGGGTGTCACCTAACTTCTATGAACTTCGGCAAAGCTATTCCCTCATTTATTGCCGATTGTATATAACCCTTTACGAGATATCGTAGCTCTTCTTTAGCCAAATATGCCGTTTCGCCTATCGCTTGCATTTTGTTAAGACCCACAATTACTGCTCGATATTCACTACCCTCAGGTATAATGTCATAAGTGAAATATAATCCAACCCCGAACTTCTTAATTTTATCCATTCCATTTCATCTCTCCCCCTGATTAGGACTCCAACTTAAAAGATATTACCCACACCCAGGGATTGACCGACCAGCCGTATCCCCGCTTGGCATTAATAGAATCCCATAAATCCATAAAGGCGGCTTTAGACTCATAACGCATAGGTAAATTCGGGGCTCCCCTGTTGTAACCCATCCCGCCATTACTATCTCGGTGGTCGCTATCAAATCTTAAAATACCTTCAGCCCTAGCATCTTCCTTTGTTATCTCCTGCAACCTCTCGGGCCGAAGACCGGGGATTATCTCAAACAATCCCCTTGAAGCCCACCTAGGCATAAAGAGAGAAGGGCAATATGGCAACTCTTTATGATGTGCCCACGCCCGCATAGCTAATTCGTCTTTATATCGGACTAAAACTAGCTCATTATCTGCACTATAGAACCATTGTCCCTTCTCATCTTCTTTAAGAGTCTCCCGCATCCACAGCCTATCCCCCACGCCGCCGTAGGGGCATTTGACGCTCAAGGCTTCTTTAGTGTTGACCTGCCAGAAATTCCAGTAGCCAGTGACCTCATCGTAAAAAGGCTTATGCCACAGGTCGGGGTCTTCGTTTATTTTCTCAAGCCCCCAGGTCCGCCGAGTCACGGTTTTTGTTCCATCTAGGCACTTTGTCGGATGGTCGCCACTCATTATGATTCCTGTTTCTTTCACCCCTGCCCCTCCTTCTCAGGATTGCTCCCCAAAGCCTTTTGAAGTTCCTTAATAGCGGCCTCACGCTCCTTGCCCCAGTGTTTCCAGATGCCCATTAAGTGGGCGTTGATTGTCTCGTCCTCAAGGCACTTTTTGCATACATTAGTGTGGTAGACATCATAGAGTTGAGATGTGCAAGTGTAGCATCCTTCTTTACCACAAACAGGGCATTTTGTTAAAGGGATAGTTGATTGCCTACCGCAAATATCACAATATAAAACCGTTTTTGTTTCTGTCTTTTCCATCACTTCACTCCTTCTCAGGATTGCCCCCAACTTCTTTACCCTTTTCTCTATCCCAATCCTCTACACAGAAACGGCAGAGAAAATTACCATCACGGCGGAAGAGCCAGACATCATCATCACCACAACAATCACATTGTCCCTTACCTACTGCCAATTCCATCTTTATCCCCAACATCACCTCACTCCTTTAACACGGCGGAAGCCAGCATTGGTCATATTTGAGGCTTGGGCTTTTACTCTTTCACATAAGGGACAGGGCGTGAGTTTCTCATCAATAGTTTCACCATCTGCTAGGGTATACCCCATAGCTCTGACTTTACTATTCAGGATTTCGCCCAATCCACCACATAAGGGACAATCCTCATCACTCAACAACTCTACTGTCTGGTCTTTATAAACTATTGCCGGATAGCCCCCCTTCTCCCACTCCTCTATTTCTTCAGGGGTGAAGAGGCGAAGCAAGAGGTGGTCAGCCTCTTTTTCATATTCCCTTCTTATCTCTAAGAATTTTAATCGGAAAGGTTCATAATCTGGTATCTCCTCCCAGTTTCGGCGGTAATATACATTGTTATCTCTATATGCTGGTCTTGCGAAATTGTAAAGTACCTTTGCTATCCCCTCTTGCGCTTCTGTGTAGTTAATCATTTTGAGCCTCCTTAATACCCTTCTTTTTCACATTGGATGCACCCACCTGCTTCTCTCATCGGTAATCCGTGTCGCCAACACAAGTCTCGCTCATCGGGTCTTTCTCTCTCATATCTTCCCGAATTAAGGCAGCCACGACATACCCATTGCCTCTTAAAATCCCATCTGTACCAGTATCCTTCCTTATCATTAAAAGAGGTCATTTCTCCACAACATACACACTTAGGCATCTTCCCCCTCCTTTCTATCTAGGTATTCGGCTGCCAAGTCCTGTAATACATCTTTGGGTATCCAGTAATAGTCCGTGAAATAGGGCATTGTATCCGTATCACATTGTTCTAAGGCCATCTTGCTTTTTATCCACTCAAATATCTCCCTCACCTTCTGTTCAAAGAGGTTGTTGAATTGGGTGTAGAATTTAGCTTTTAGTTTGGCTTGTTCTAGCCCGATAGTGCGAGAGCAATCAGGCAGAAACTTTAGCATATCTGACCATATTTGCTCGTAGTTTTCGTGTATCTCCTTTATCTCATCAACTTTACTCATCCCCCTACCTCCTTGGGTATAAACCCTTGCTTAATCCTCAAGTCGTAGACGGTAGCCAAAAGTTTATCTTTGCCCACCTTATCACCCGGTATTTGCCCACCTTCTATATCGTGCTGTGTTCTTGTGAGCATTATAATCTGGAACGGGTCCAAAAACCTATCACCGTCCCGCCCGTTTATATGGTGCGGGTCAACACGGTTTCCAGACTGCCAGTCCGGGTTGCTACCGTCCAGTTCGGACTTGTTGTCACAGAGTTCACGGAGTTTTGCCGTGAGTTCGAAATATTCCTTTAATTCCACCTGCATCTTCTTGCTTATCGGGTTTAACCGCTTATGGGCCTTGAGGGGTGTCTTACGCTTTAGCGCTGTGCGTTTCATATCCACGCTCTTCCGTAATATCCATTCCCGTTATACCACCCCCATCTAATCCGTTGGAACCTAGCCCGGAAATCCTCGAACCTTTCCTGCCGTAGTGTATACATTGTGCAGTATTCTACAACATGGAGATCCCACCATAGGACACATGGTTTAAGGTGGGGGCAGCAGAGGCAATCCCCACGAAGGTAAGAACACTCCTCAAGGAGATATACCAGCCGGAGGAATAGGCTCCCGTTATATGAGAAGATGGCCTTACCCAGTCTGGGGGGTTTTATTACTGTGGTCATTTTTTATCCTTATCTGCCAGGATACGGTTTGCTATATGGTAAAGCATTAAATACTGTTGGGCCTTAGCATAGCCGGTAGTTTTAGGGTTCATCCACCTTGCCTCGGCGTAGTCTCTCACGAATTTTAAGACTTTCCAGAAGTCCATTAGCTATTCCTTTCCCGGGCGAGGATGGCATCGCCCACACATCCAAGCTTTCTCCCCCACATAATACTCCCCCGGCCACCACCAGTCAGTCCCCCCGCAGTTATAGCAGGGCTTGACGGGCTTAGCCAGTCTTGATTGATCGGCTGAACTTGCTACCGGCTTCGTATGCTCTTTTTTGGACATCTGTTTTGACAATTAGATAGTTCCTTTCGGTGAGCCATTGCCTGGCCCGCCGGATAAGCTCTGGGGCTGTGGCCTTTTTGACAAACCATTCTTTCATATTTTCTTGGCTTTTAGGATTGCGGTGATGTGCGTATGCAACTTGGCCTAATGTCTCTGAGAAAGCATCATATTCTACCCAATAATCCCACATAAGGTTCTTGTCCAGTTCTGTCATAGTGTTGTAATCACCAACGGCATAACCGGGCTTTGTGGCCATCATCAAGATATTCTCGGCCGCCGCCCGGAACTCACTGGGGCAGTTGGGGACACGGATATTTTGGAATATGTCCTGCTTTTCGTCAAAGACCCTACTGTTTACTCGCATTAGTTTACCCTCAGCATTAGCCCCATCAGAAGGGGCAAATCCCCACCCTGTTTATCTTGGGGGGTTTCGTTATCTGCCACACCCCCGGAATTAGCGAGAAGGTAACCCCGTAGTGTCCAGTGGTCCTTGTCATTGTCTATTGACGTAGACTCCTCGAGCATAGAGCAATAACGCCATAGGGGTTGGAACGCACCGGAATACTTACCGATTTTAGCCATATCTATACTCCTTAGTTATCGGGTCATAGCCCTGTTCTCCAAACCGTGCCTTCCGTTTTATGGTGTAGTCCTTCAGGCACTCTAAACTGTCGTGTATGGTATCAGGGAACTTCATTGAGCCTAGCCCGTTCCCGTAGTATATCGCTAGGTAATGCAGGCCGGGGTAGATAGGGTGTCCGCATATCTTACAGGTACGTTCCTTCCGTGCCTTCTTGGTTTCTATCCGGCCCCCGGTCTGGTTAATGTACCACGCACACCACTCCCTGTCCGTCATGTGCTTCTTAGCATCCGGACGGTAGTACGTTCCCTGGTGGCAGGCTACCATGATGTCAGTGTGGTCGGCCATTTAATTTTCCTTGTTTTGACATTGGGGCCTTAGCTTGTGCTAGCGTCCTTGGTGCTATAGGTTGTAGCGGGTTAGGTAATATGGTATCCAAAGAGAACCAATTATCGAAATCATCTCTTGCTAAAAAGATATGCAATTCACCTTGCATCGGGAATATACGCTTGTTTGGTTCGAGGTGTTCTAAAATGGCGATAAGAAGTAGTTTGGTATCTAATTCAAGTACAGCCAATGATACCTTAATGTTAGTGAATTCTTGTACTCGTTGGTAGGCTTCCCAGTGTCTTAACGGTAGACCGTGTTCCCACCGTCGAGGTGGGGTACGGTGGTAAGTTGCGAATGATTTTGTTTTTACTTCAACCCACCCCGGTTGTTTATCTTTCCAAGTTAGGTTATTAGGCAGGATTATTTTAAGCTTTTCGCCATCAAGCACAGGGGCGCCATTATCTTGAATAAGGCTTGATGGTAGAATGAGATAGCCCTGTTTTTTCAGGAATTCCTTAACTATATCCTCGCCCTTTTTCCCGATGATATCTTTGGCGCTTTTGTTTGGTCTCATTGCAGGTGTCCTAATATTAAACCTTTAGTTTTGAAAGTGTCAGAGAATAATTTTAGCTTATTCCCAATATAGATAATGGCCTGTCCTTGAAGTGGGCCGGAAGTGGTATTATTATCATTCCAAAAATGTATTCTTCCAGATGGGAAACATATTGCAGTTGAAATTTTGGCAATTGTTTGGAACCATTCCGTTTCTGTGGCATTGTTCACTAACACTATGGCTTCGGTGACATTTTGATTTCGGTATTCTAAAATGAGTTTTTTGCAAAAGTGTGCGACCAATGGTTGGGCATAGGGTGGATTAAGCCAAATCCTACCTTCCCATTTTTGTTTTAACCCATCTTGCTCTTTAGTAAAGAAAGTTATAGCCTTGATAACTTGGTTGGCTTGTTCGGCGGAGGCTGGGTCAAGGTCTATTTCACCTAATACTTGCCTAGCCAAATCAATATATTCCTTCGGTGTGTACCATTCGTTTTCACCGGTATTAAATGAGATATGGGGTTTATCTATTAGTTCGTTGAAGGCACCACTTATAGTTTTTTCACCAGTGTCTAATTCCTTGACTAATATTTTGGCTTTAATATCCCCAGATTGCGCTTTATCCCATATCTTCTCCGCCCTTTCAAAAGTGTCTCTTTTCCCGATACCAACTTGTTGCCCGACTATATCAGCGGTCCTACCACATTGGCGATTAATCGCCAATGTGGTAGGTTGAAATGTACCATTAATATTGCGATTCAATGATTGGCTTTGGTCTGAATTCCGTTTGGCTTGTTCGGCTATCACTTCTTTTAATAGTTTAGCCTCGTTCATCTTCTGACTGAATGTCTTTTCACGCTGGCGGTTAAATTCAAGGATAGCTCGTTTTTCAGCCAAATCATCATCATAGGTTTTGACTTCAACGGGGATAGTTTTTAGTTCTAGGGTAAGGGCACAACGCCAGCGCCTATGTCCGCTAATAATCTTGTTTTCAGAAGTGATAGTAAGCGGTGTTAATATCCCGAACTCTTGGATACTCCCTAGAATATCATCAAGCTGATTTTCCCCATAGAGTTGTATTGAGACAGGGTGTGATGTTAAATCCTTCGGGTTCCTATATTCCATTTCTTAATCTCCTTTCGTAGTAGGGGCTGGGGAAGCGACCAGATCGGAGCTTTTGCAAATATTCTCTGCGTGTCTCCCGTGTTCTTCCCCGGCCCCTATGAAGGCTTCTAAATCTTCCCGGCGGATGCGATAACGGTTACTGGGTAATTGGTAGGCTTTAAGCTGCCCTGCATGGATATATTTGAGTAAAGTCTTTTTGGTTACTTTCAGGATTTTAAGAGCATCCGCCGTTGTAAGTAGTCCGTTCATTTACCCACCTTATATACCCTATTTACCCCATTATACCACAATATACCTGAATGTCAATACCTTAATGGGGCAATTATGCGGGGGTTCTCAAAACTGGTGCCTCGGCCACCTTAACCACCATTTTTGCCTTTGCCACCGTTGCCCGGTAGGTGTGATACCAAAGGTTAAGATCGCCTACTGCCTTGCCGGTTTCCCACAGGCGGACATATTCCGGCGTCTTAGGGTCATCCTCGAATAAAAACACCGCCTCAAATCTGCCTTGATTGAAGCGGTGCGGTGACGGGATGACATCTATTAGGGTAAAGCCCTCAGTTTGCAGGTAGGTGCTTAGTGCGGTGTCGGCGGTGCGGAAGTGGTTGTTCTCCATTTCTTAATATCTCCTGTTGTTAGGGCTTGCGGGGGTGACCCCACAACGAACCACCCCCGCCTGTATTAGCCCCGTTACTCCAGAATTATATACTACTTCGGGCGATTTGTCAACACCCTAGCATTTTGGTAAAAGATGTGGTATAATAGGGGCTAATGAGTGAAACAAGGCGGATTGGGGATAATGACGCTCACTTGTCGTTGTTCTTGCCCCATAAGGACAAGGCCGATTTGCAGCAGGTAGCCATGGATGCTAGGACATCAGCATCGGCTATTGTCCGTAAACTTATTATTGATTATCTCAAGGCTCAAAAGTAGTAGTCATACCTTGTTGGGGAGTGGTAAGATAAAAATAAAAGAAGGAGGATTTTGCTTATGAAAAAGTTTTTTAACTGGAAGTGGCGCAGTATCCCGATGGGCATTGTGTCTGCGGTGCTGATTGTCTGTCTGGTGGCAGGTGGTGTCTTTGCCGCTTACAGCTTCGCAAAGGTTAAGGTTGAGGTGGTAGTAGAGGAAGCAATTGTCCTTGGCTATAACTGGTGTCCAAGCGGGGATGACCTAGCTCCCTATATGGTGGGAGGCACGGTGCTTCCCGAAATCGCACTAGCAGCGGGGACTGGTGGCTACGACCTGGATGTTACTATCCAAGAGGATGAAGACAGAGATGCCAGCGAGTTCTGTCCTGGAGAGACTCTTGTTATTCCTTTGAATTTGAGGAATAGGTCAGATGGGACTATCAACTTGGATGTTGTCTGTAGCTCGTCTGACTTAGAGGTGGAGTTCCAAGTAAATGATGGAGGCTGGGTCGACTCAGTCGTAGCTTATGCACTGGCAGGCCATTCAGGAACTTTTGGTAGTGACATGGACTGCAATGGGGTAAGGGATGCTGGAGCCATCGTGCTGTATATCAAGATACATGCTCTAGGGGATTGCCCAACAGGCTCTCAGGTGTTTGGCTTAGACTTTAGCAGAAGCTAGAAGGGGGCTTACCACTCCCCCAATAGGGTATGACAAAAGAGGATAAATGAAAAAGTTAGCTTTTGCAATAATTTTAGCCTTGTGCTTAACGTTACTGCTAACCCCTGTAGCATCGGCAGCGGGCATAAGCGTTATAAGCAAAACAGGCGATGGCACCTGGTCGGGCAACAACTGGCAAGTCCAGATGTACCCCGCCGAAACCAAGTTTGCCGTTCTAACCCTCTATAACTCGTCGAGCTCATCTCTGGACGTTGAGGCATCCGTAAGCCCCGCATCACTAGATGATGGCAATGTCACCTTCGAGGTGGACAGCCCCGCCTTTACTATGTTGGGCAAAGCCTATGCCGACATAACCCTATCCGCAGGTGCTTCCGGTAGCGCAACACCTGGGGTTTATGAGGCCGTGTTTGAGCTTAAGTTTGAGATTGCCCCGTCCGGTGGGGGAGGTGGCGGTGGTGGTATGGGGGCACTTGAAATCACAGATATCAAAGTAACGAATATTACGGAGACAACTGCCGAGATAACCTGGCGGACCAACCGGGGGGCTACTACTAAGCTAACATATTGGGCAAGCCCTGAGGTTGTAGTTCGGGATAGCGACTTTGCCGCCAGGCACACCATGCTGCTGGAACGGCTTATGGCTTGCACCGAATACCAGTTTGAAATTTACTGCATAGACAATTACGGGTTGAGGGATACAGAGAAGAGTGAGTTCAAGACCTTCTGCCCTGCGCCACCAGCCACCTCTACCCCAGAGATTACACCGCCACCACCGCCTGTAACGATACCACCCACCACGCCTCCCGTTACTACGCCACCCCCGGAAACTACACCCGAACCAGAGGCGGGATTCCCATGGGTAAGTTTTCTGTGGTTGTTGGCAGTAGTAATTGTATGCGCCTCCGCAAGTGTGTGGTGGTGGATAACGAGGAGGCGTAAGAGCCGGCTTAATACTCAATCTTCGTTGGTAGCTCCAAAAGGGGGTGTCAAATGATACTCCCTAGAATATCAGTCAAGGGCAAATGCCGAAATCTTAATTGTTACACCTTATGTATAGTGCTATACTGCCAGTTAAATAGACTGGCAGGAGGCATGAGATGCAAAAGAAAACCGCTAAACCGAGAATGCACCTTAGTCTGCGTGCCGAGATTCTTTTCTATGCGATTGTTGAGCCGTTCATCTTGGCTGTGGGTTTGTTTGGTCTATTCATCAGGTTTCAATACGCTTATGAGCATACTCAAGCACCTGTTATGGACAACCTACCTGCGAGCTTGGGAGCTGATATGATTATTCATTGGGTTGAATGGTTAACGTTTGGCTCTCTTGTTGCGTTATGGATAATTGGCAAAGTTTATCGTATTGTTCAGGATAGACGAGAACGAAGATGGGAGAAGGAAGACCAAGACAAGACAGATGAAAAATTAGATAAGATGGTCACAGCTTTGAATAACATAGAAAAACTATTAGGGAAGAACAATGGAAGTAAGAAATGATAGTATTGGCTGTAAATACTGCCAATCGCCAAACGTAATCAAATACGGCAAATACAAAGCCGTACAGTACTACTACTGCAAAGACTGTAAGCGTAAGTTTGCGGGACTGGATACCATACCCAAAATGCAGTATTCCACTTCCAAGATAGCCGATGTACTCAATATAGACTCGGCACGGCTGTTTATGGACGGCTGGCTGGTACACTATAACTTCTTTAGACCTCATATGTCTTTGAAGGATATGACACCCGCACAGGTTGCGGGTGTAAGATGCCCCCTTCGTAACTGGAAAGATGTAACCGAACAGCCCGATGACTACGGTACGCAAGAGCAAGAAGGTTAAAACTAAGCGCAAGAAGGCTAGAACAACAGAACCGACAATATCGGTAATGAGGATAAGGTAATGAGGAAAACGATAAGATTTGGGAGTAGGGTATTTTTAGGTAAAGTGGAAAAAGCGAAAACAATAAGAGTGAAGGGTAAAGTATTGGTATATTCCCCAACAGACCACGGTTACGTAGACCCCGAAGACCATTCTGGTATGGATGGATTTGGTGGTTCAAGAACTGTATGGAGATTCCCGAAGAGGAAAAAGGTAATTCGGCAACCTAGAAAGTAGAACCAGTATGTACAATCAAGAAGCAATATTCTATTTAATTATGCTGGCTTTAGTGCTTAGTATTGGCAATACCTATTACATAATTATACATCTAATGAGAAACAGACCTAAAAAGACTAACAGCACCAATAAACATACCGACTAGACCGCCTATGTAGATTATTGAATAGCCCACAACTATGAGAAGGTTATTAGTGGTGTTAAGTAAGATGATATATAACTTAGTCCAAGGAATACCAATCAGAACAGTAACAATGAATGGCAGGACTATATTCACTTGCAGGGATTATATCATAGAGCAACTAAGATTGAGTAGAACCCTAACCCTTGACAATTAAGCACTATTGTGCAAAAATAATAGTTTAGGAGGTGTCATTATAAAACGCAAGGTTTTGCTAACGGTTTTATCGGTATTCCTCATTGTCATGTTTATTGCCCCGGTGGGTTGTGTAGGCAAAAAGACTACTACGCCCGCCACCACTGACACCCAGTTACGGCCCGATGTAACGGCTTTGCAGAAAGCTGTGGGTTTACTGCAAGGGGATGTTTCTAACCTACAGACCCCCCCCAACTATGAGCCGGATATCAAGGCGTTAAAGCAACAGGTAGCCGATCTTGAGACGGCGAATAGCGATTTTGAGGACAGGATTGCGGAACTTGAGGCGGGGAGTCCGGGGACAAATGGGGATGGTGACATTGAGTATACTACAACTAGGTGGTCTCCTACTATTTCACTTGGGAAAGAGACTCCCGGTGCTCTCTATGTTAATCAAGCTAGTGTTAGTTGGTATCCAACAAGGATTAAAGAAGAGGATACCTACCGGCTGACTTTTGACATAGTAAATACAGGGGTTGCCCAAACAAAGCAGACGCTATACATTATCTTCTCTCCTTCATCCAGGGACACGTTAATTGACGTCTCCAACACTGGTATGTATTCAACAAGCCCCGTCAGTATTTGGTGGGATGTTGAGTATACCCCCTCTGATGGCGTAGACTGCCGTAGGATAGAGTTCATAAGTGACCAATTCGATATACCAGCAGGGCCAGATCCCATGGAAGTCAAGGTAGACTTTGACCTCTATTATGAGCGATAAGGAATAACAATGGTCGTAACAAGCGCATCCAGCGCAAAAGGGTCGGGTGATGTAATGTGGTAAAAGGATTAATATCTGTAGCCATCGGCTTGGTAGTTTTCATAAATGACTAATTTGTGACCTATGGGAGCAATCCTATAAGGAAAACAGGGTGAATTGCGGGAAACCTAAACTGGCAACAGCAAGGCAATCCGCATCCAAGCCCTCGGTACACCGAGGGAAGGTTCAGAGACTACTGGAGGGGTATAGCCCCCTTAATAACCAGCTAGAGCGCCCTGCACCCCAAGCGGGTGATGAGATAGTCCAGTCCTAGTAGAAATATTAGGGGAACTGAATGGTTACCCAGTTGGTGGCAGCCCTCGTGACCGGGACCGACACCGGTAGCGTCATCATCCAGCACATCCTGTCGTTGGCCGTTGCCATCGGTGTGGTGCTCGCTGCGCTGATGACCTTCCTGAAGGGCGCCAAGGACTAACCAGAACCTGAGCAGAGGGGGGCAAGTTGCCCCCCTCTGAACTAATTATTGAGGGAGGTATAGGTTGTGGCTAAGATAACCGTAAAACGCAAGTTAAGGTCCGGCAGGACTATCAGCTACAAGACAAAAGATAAGGGCAAGCCCGGTAAAACCCCCGAAAGGGAACGGTGGTATCGCCCTACAACTGAGACGAATTGGCATAAAACCGACTCGGCGGCCATACGCAGACGCAATGCCCTTAAAGCTCATGGTGGGGATAAACTAGCGACAGCCAGGGGCTTGCAATCATTGAGCAATGTAACCACAGATAAAACCACCAAAAGGTTGTCACGTGCCGATGCCCGATATTTCTTTGACCTGTACCGGAAGGTGAAGTAATTGAGGTTGGCGATAATGTTAGTGCTTGCATTAGCCTTGCCTGTATTTATTGTTAGGAGTTAATATGGGGAGAAAATTAGGAGGCAAGTTATCTGAAGAACAGAAGCTAAAAATTAGTTTGGCTTTGAGAGGAAGGTCATCAACCAGAATTGGTTTTCATCATACGGAGGAGACTAAAGCAAAACTTCGTATGTTTAATTTAGGGAATAAGCGAGGCTTAGGTTACAAGCATACTTGTGAAGCAAAGCAACGTATGTCAATATCCAGAATGGGTCATCCTGTTTCTGCAGAAACGAAGGAAAGGATAAGCCAATCTCGTAAGATTAGTCCACTATGCAAAGGCAGAAATAGGCCTTTAGAATCTTATCAACTACAAGGATTGAAATTGTTGGGAAACAAATTTGGGTTAGGTTATAGACATACTCCTGAAGCTAAGGAAAAGATAAGCCTTGCAAATATAGGGAATCAAAGGACTTTGGGTTACCATCACACTGGAGAGGCTAGACTTAAAATAGGCGAAGCTAGTAGACAGCGCTGGAATACTCCGAGCTACAGAGATATAGTTGTTAGAAACTGGATTAAAGCTATTCACAAGAGACCCACTAAACCAGAATCAAAAGTACTAGGTGCAGTTACTTTATTAAATCTCCCTTTCATTTATAATGGAAATAGAGGTGATTTTATTATAAGTGGTAAGTGTCCTGATTTTATTAATTGTAATGGTAAAAAGGCTATTATAGAGGTCTTTGGCAACTACTGGCACAGAAGAATTGAGGAGATTGAAAGAAAGCAGTTATTTGGTAAATACGGGTTTAAAACTCTTATTTTATGGGGAGACCACATCAGGGAGTTATCAATTGAAGCACTGGCGAAAGAAATCGAGACTTTTAGCAATAGCTGTTAGCCTTGCTTTAGGTATAATAATTATTGTACCTGGTATAGCACTAGCAATAAATTTACCTGAAGTTCTCCAGATTAATGCGGTATGGGTCTACCGTAATTGCATGGAGGACAACGACCAACTCTATCTTATTGATTACACCATAGACTATGACCCCGATAGCAACCCATTGACGGATGATAACCCCGATGAGAATATCACCGAGGCGTTTTTGGTAAGGCTTATGAATGGGGCTGTCGAACTTGGGTCTACCGCCCCCTATGCGTATTATGATGAGGGTTATGACAGGGGCGTGGTTGCCCTTTACTTCCCGGCTGCCGATCCCCCGGGGTGGGGAGGCACTTACACAATGATACTTGTGGGCAACCCCACACTGGCATGGGGCACTGGCCCGCCCGAAACTTCGGTAGGTACATTTGACCTCTGGCAAGATTGGCCCATTAGCACTACTCAGGAGATATTATCCTCCCGTATATTATGGCTGGCCGACCAGTTAGAGCTTGCATGGGCGGTTGATATGATAGAAACCACGGCATCGGGGAGTAGGCTAACCGAGTATGGGGAGTCATACTTTGTCAATGTGATACCCGATTTAAGGACTATGGCGCCTTCTGCCTTTGTTGGGCAGATAATACAGCCAGAGGTCGAGAAGCGTGAGTTTACGGGGGATTATTCAGGTGACCTGGCTGCAAGTGTTATCGATACCCCGCTAGATTTAACGCCATTGGCCGATGCCTTTGACCTTTCACGAGAGGTCGTGACTACTGTTTTGTATTATGCCGCTGTAGTGATATTCTTGGCGCTCTTAGTTACGAAGATAAGGAACTACAAGCCCGCCATCTTAATGACTGTACCCTGTATAATCGGTGGGGCATTTTTAGGCGTGCCGCTGGTGATTACGGTACTGGCGGGGTTCTTCTCCCTGATTTTAATAGCTTACATCTTATTTTATCAAAAGAGTACGGCCTGATATGAAGAAACTATATTATGCGTGTTTGTTAATGCTGGTAGGGATACTTGTGGTGGCTACGCCGGTGTTGGCCGCCATTTACTATGCCAATTTACAGGTGCAGGAATCGGATGGGAACAGTTATAATCGGTTGCCCATTATGGTCAGCCTCGACAATGAATACTTGGCCGATAATAACTACATACTGGCTACGGGGCTTGACACCAGGGTAATTACCGGGTCATCGGTTCCGCTTCCTTGGCTAGTGGTTGATGATAGGCTTCTGTTTGTTTCTACTATAAACGCCCATAATACCTATAACTTCAAATATACTACAGGTAATATACCCCCAGATCCCGCCGATATGCCTATAATAGTGGGGTATGACGGGTATATCACCATACCCAGTGACACCAGCGATGATATGCAACTGGGGGACGACTTTGAGATAGAGTTTGACGGGTATGTTGATACAAGCTATCCTCCTCCTCCTCCATCTTACCAAGGGGCGGGTGCAGTTGCCATTGCCGCTTCCGGTAATGTAACCCCTGCTTTACCCGCAGGTTGGCTACCAGATGATATCTGGTTCTGCCTTATTGCCAGTCTGGATAATGTAAACTCAACACTACCTGCCGGGTGGACAGCCGTTGATGCTGGCACAAACAATGGTGCTGGTCTAAGAACTACTCTGTATTGGAGGAGGGCAGTTACGGGCGCTGCCGCCCCCCTAGTAACTCATGCGGCTGGTGCGGGTATTTCCGCAGTTGTTGTTGGGTATCACGGGGTTACTACCGCCCCTTCACCTTTTAATGTAAACCAATCTGTCTACGTAAAAACTCTTGCCTCCATTGTCAATAACTTTGGCGGTGGTATGGCTACAACTGTAGATAACTGTATGATAGTCCTCGTATCTGGTGTAGGCGGGACGACACTATCCGATACATATACTGGTGCTCCTACCCCTACCGAGAGAGTTGATGGGCCTAATACTGCTAGTCGCCCTTCCCTTGTTGTTGCTGACTTTGTTTTAGCTGCCCCAGGGGTAACAGGAGCGAGAACTTCCACCATCACGTCTTTTCTTAACAATGGCTATCAAATTAGCTTGATACCCTTGGATAAGAGCCTAGTTTACAAAGAGGGTGCTTTTAGGGTCTATGTAAGCGATGAGGAGGAAATAACCGCTGAGATGTTTGGGGCAATGGCTTGGATATCTCCTACAGGGCATGATGACCCTGGGGATCAATGGTCCAATGAGACTAATGCTTATGATGAAAGTGAAGACTCTCTGGCTGGCAGCTCTAGTACAACTGAATACTTGGAACTCACCGTGGATTCCATTGATTATTGTAGCGGAATTAGGGTTCTTGCCGCTGATTTCCAATCCCCCACCTATTTTAACCCAACAGTGGAGGTTGACCTCTTTTATGGTTCCAACTGGCACAATGTTTTGAATGAGTCAATCACAAAACAAGTATGGCATGAGGAATACTTTGATACAGTTATGGGTGTAACTAGCGCTAGGATTAGAATCACCTCGGCCAAACCTCATCGACTGTATGAGTTTGATTTTTACGGAGCCAATAGCGAAGATTTTCCTATTGTTCCTAGGACAGGTATATCAAGCGGTATCCACACCATAAAAGCCTATGCCGATGGTACAGACTTAGGGATAATTGTTGATGAGGGCGAGGTTGGGGAGATTTCTAACACTGTGCTTCTAGATAGCGCAGAGGTTCCCGACAATGCCAATGACATCATCATAAACCAGAACAATGTGATGCCCTACTTTGACTATTTGAAATGGACGGTAGGTGTTGACTTGATAGCGTGGTACCAGCCCATTAGCATGATAGTAGGGACCACGCTTGACGACAGGGAAGGCACGGATGCAGGGGAGACAGGGACGGCAGAAGAAGATGCTACCATAGTTTGGGGTGAAAACCCCGCAGGGGTAGATGTTGACATAGGCAGTCTGACGGCATATTCACAACCTGCACCTTCTGGTACTATTACCGAACCCGGGCAGGATATTGTTGAAGAGACGGGGCAACCGGGTTGGACAGATGAGACAGGCACATTAACTACCAACCCGTTTTACCCTGCGGTATTGATGGCATCGGAACAGACGGGCTTTGACGTTACGCAGATTTGGCTTATGATTGCGACATTCTTCGTTATCGCAGGTATGCTGGCGGTATTCGGTTTTGTACCCCACCAGTTGATTACGGTTTGTGTCGGTGGGGGCATAACAGGGCTTTTTATTAGTATGGGCATCTATCCGTTTTGGACAATATTTATATTTTTGGTGATGGGTGTGGCCATAGTATTGTGGGAGAGGGCACCGTCAGTATGAGTAAACTTATAACCACGTTTATTTTTATTTTCATTGGCTGTGCTATACTCTCCGCAGTAATGGAGGGTGGAGGTGGGATAGTAGCCGTGGCATTGGGAACTACCGTAGATGCTGATGACTTAATCTTAGAGGTTGACAGCACAAGCGGGTTCTTGGATGCTGACTATGTTATAATAGGCAGTGAGAAGATATTATATACGAGCACAACGGCTACGGAGTTTACGGTGGATGCAGATGGCAGGGGATATGACGGTACAGAAGCGGTTGCACACGTAGAGGGCGCTATGGTGTATACTGCTGAGGCGAGTGCCGTAAACAATGCACTGGGCTTTAATATTGCGGCAACCGCCGATACCATGGGGCTTTGGTCAACTATCACAATACCGTTCTTTTTCCTGACCAAAACCCTGCCCCGCATTGTTATGATGAACTACTCGTTTTTGTCGGGACAACTGGCTATTATCGGGTGGTTCTTCTTTGCTGCTGCAGCAGGGCTGATAATAACCCTGGCCTTGTATCTGGCAGGTGGCAGGAGGGTTTGATATGAGATTTGGGTTGACGAGCACAAGCAAGATTAGAGGGGCAAGAGTATCACGTATGGCCCCTATCGAACCCGGGCTACCCGGTGCCGGTAGCACCCGCCTACCGGACAATTCCTATGTCTTAAATGCCGACCTTGAGGCCATGAAGCAGAGTTGGCCGGAAGGGTACAAAATTTTAACTGAGCAGGGATATACCGCCTATAGCATGGCGGTGGCAGATGCTAAAACGGCCATAGCGAAACAAGCCGTTGCCACTACTGATATCAAGGCTAAGTATAGTGCCTTGACCGAGAAACAGAAGGGGATAATGCCGTCTACCGCCCTGAAAATTGGGGTTCCTATGTTGCACGGGGTAGAGATGCCACCCCTTGAACCCTTCAGTCATGTTATAGGTTTGAGCCCCACAGCAACAGAGATACCCGAGGAACCGGGCTTCTATGCTTATACCACATCCAAGGTTACGAAGAGGGATGTTCTCCGGGGGGAACCCTCTGGTGATCCTACAGGCACAATGATACATTTTACTGATGCCATTGTAGTTTACGCCAGGACGGAAGATGGCAGCGTTGCAGTAGTAGATAAATACAGCAAGCCAAGGGTGTTGTGGGATCCAGTAATTGGTGATCTGGGAGGCGCTACTCATGAGCAGAAGATGGGGGCCAGTAAACTATCAAAGGAAATGGGAGTGCCCTATGAGCAGGCGTTAGGCTTGGTATCGGCATCTGGCTACTATGATAAGAACGCCATAGCCAAGGTAACTACCACAATACCAGAGCAAGCAGAAGGTGCAAAGTGGCAAAAGTTTGGTGATTATCGCTATATAGAAGCTTCAGGCGGGGGTTATATTATTGAGACACCTAGCGGTGAGAAGATGGTATCTAACGTAGCTCCTGTAAGTGGTTCCAAAGTCGAGGAATGGGAAGGCTACCGCTATATTAAAGCCACTGATGGGAACTATTTGGTAATAGACCCGAAGGGTAAGGTAAGTTGGCCTAGCGCAAAAGAAGGACAGGAATATTGGGCAAGCTATACCCCCGAAGTAGCAAGCGCCATAAAGAAGCTAAAGCCATTCGAGAAAAAAGATGGCACCTATGACTGGGTAAAAATATTATTATCCACCTCTACCCCTGTGACGCTAGCGGCTACGAAGGTTCTTGGAGTGGATGTGGCGGGTCTTAAAGGTATAAAGGACTCCATTAAGGCATATCCCGAGCTTGGAAAAGCTTTGAGTGAGGGGGGGCTAGAGGGGTATGGTGCAAAATGGGAATCAATGCATATTAAGTTAGCTGATAACAAGTGGATGACTATTAACGATTGGGGTAAACTCTACGAATATGACCAAGAACATGGTACAAATTATCAAGCTATTGGAATTAAGCAAGGTTACGATGTCATGCTCACGACCATGGATGATGACCAAAAGGCTGCTGAGGTAGCACTTAAAGATTATAAAGTTCTAGAAACTGACCCTTTTTATGTTCAGGGTGAGGACAACTATTATTTAGAGAAAGCTATCAGAGATAAAATAGACGAAAAACATCTTTTGGTTATCTTTGGGAAAGATATTATTGACGAGGCAAAGGGGAAGCCTAAAGAGGTTCCTTTCCCTACTACTACACCGGTTGAGCCTACTGTACTTAAAGAGTATTGGCCCAAAGGTGTTCCATCAACTGTGCCAGAAGGATTTCCTAGCGATGCAGAATATGCAAAATTATCAGTCAAGCAAAAGCTAGATTTGGGTAAGTTAGGCGATGTCCGAGCGCAATTCGGGGTCAAGACTTGGGTAGTTGGTGTTAAAAGAGCAGAGACTAAATATGGTGTCGAACAGCCGATTCCTTCTCTGCAAACAATAGCTATTTATCCACTAGACCCGATTTATCAGGATATAAATAATAGGCTCAAGGCAGATCCCAAAAATCCTCAAATACAGGCTGAGATGGATGTCTATAAGGAACAATGGGGTCGTGGCGGTATCACTACTGCTGCTGTAGCCGCTACTATTGTGGCACCTGTTGCTTTTGGCGCTATAGGAGCTATCGGCACTCAGTTGGTGACAAAGATACCTGCTGTTATAAGGGCTATTCCTCTTTTGGGGAAAATACCTCAAGCTGCCGTGATACTTGCCCAATATCTCGGCACTGCTGCCCCAATAGCTTATACAGGAGCTACCATTGCCGAAGCTATTCAAACCACAGACCTAGAACATAAATGGCAGTCATTTGAAGCCTTGCCAGCAACACAGCAAGATGCTTGGGCGAAGAAAATAGGTTATGATAGCTTCCCATCCCTAACCGACAGCGAAAAAGCCAATGTTCTGTTACATTATGCTGTGCCACCTGGATATAGTCTTTCACAATGGAGCGGGACACTAGGGGAATATACTGAAAGACTTATAGAACTGTCAGGGCAAAGTTTAGCGTGGCTTCAAGAAAATGCTCCTGAAAAAGTACGGCCTATGGTAATTCCTCTCAGAATAGCTGGCGGTGTTGTGGTTGGCGCTGTAGTTGAGGCCACAAGCTACATGGCGCAGTTACCATTGATTGCCTCTACTATGGTAGATAAAGTACCTTCTGGGACTTCGAAAGAGTTTGCAACTGAGGTAGCTATTGGTATGGCCGCTTTCTTTACTACCGCTATACCTGCTGCCTTCAAAGCTGATCCTTACTTTACTTCGGGTAGATTGGTAGGTTTATTTTTATTATCCCCACAGGCCATATTAAAACTCACCAAAGCTGGGTTCGCTGGATTTAAGCCTAGCTACATACCTGAGCGGGCCATGGGTATGGAATTTAGTACAATTAAAGTAAAATTCACTGCAACACAGGCAGGCTTATTAATAAAAATGTCTCCCGCCGAGTTAAAGGCACTAGGAACAGAAATTACAGCTACATTGTTAGCAGGTAAAAATTATGTCAAAAACTTTGGTAACCTAAAACTTGAAGTAGAGACTGTTCCTTACCAAAAAGTAGTAGGCAACGCCTTATGGCATTTCACTCCTGACATTACAAAGTTTAAAGGGGTGACATCAATAAAGGGAAAACTATTTACTTCACCGCAGGCTGCTGTCAAGGCTGGGTTGCAGTCTCTAGTTAAGGGGCAAAAAGCCACACACCCGGGGCTTGTTGAAGTCAGGGTGCCTGAAGGCTTTACAATTAAAGGTGCCCCGATAGATAAATTGCTTGGCCGAGGGGTTGAAATTGAAGCGCCGCTGGCTGGGATACTAGATCCGATACCAGGTTGGCAGGGTAAGGGCGTATCATCTAATGCTTACTTCGGTAGTTATCCTATCCGGCGATTTACTTTACAAGGTGTTGATACCCCCATTGTGAATCTAACACTCGGGAAGCTAATTGAGTTAAGGGCAATGGTCGCCAAGGAAGCAGTTGCTGATGCCTTTTTAGGTTGGCATGGCAGAATGAGGATGTTTAAGAATGAAATAGCAGCCAATGAGGCGCTAGGGACAAAATTAAAGAAAATAGATGCTGAGATTGCGTCACTCCAAAAGGTGCAGGCACCAAAAGTAAAGGTAGAGACTGCTTTTGTAGATGCGAAAGAAGCCAAGATAGACGTTACTAGCGTAGCCGAAAGTAAGGGCAGGTTAAAGGGTGATATTTTTGATAAAGAAGGTAATATAGTAAAAGAAGCTAAGCCCTTTTGGAACCAAAAAGTTGGTGGTATGGTTAGGCGCCGTGTAACGGCTGTTGTTCTCGATGATGTGGGTCGCCTCTTATTGGTTACTGATAGCTTGGAACCGAAGGGGTATTATGGATTACCCGGGGGAAACCTCCGGGTTGAACACCTTTTGCCAGGGGCTGAGAAATTAAAGGTGGGGGATGCTGCGTACCTACAGGTACAATCCGAGGTAGGCTTTGGTGTAACGGGTATGAAGGAATTGCCGCCTTATTTAGGGCAAGTCAACAGGCATTCCTTGCCAGGAAGTTATCTATTAATCGGGAAAGCGGAAGGCACAAAAATTGATGTAAACTGGTTTGTAAAAGAGAGTGCCGACTTATTAAAAGACCCTAATCTGTCTACAAGGGAAAGGGCAAAACTTAGCCATCCTGAACTTAGTGAAGGTATCTGGTGGGATGGCAAATCAACAGTTACGGTATCACCTGCTACCTACGATATTATTGTCAAATTAGTAAAAGAGGGGCAGTTAAAAGACATAGATATTACTAAGCTAAAAATATCAGATAAAACTCCATCCGAATTATTAACAGCGAGGGATACTAATTATTACCGCCCGAAGGATTTAAGTGTGGGGGGCGTTGATAAAATTGCTACAAGGACCGGCGCAACCATAGGGTTAAAACAGTTAGAAACTCCTGAAAATGTGGTAGCGAGGATTGATCAACTGAAACACGATAGGAGTGAATTAACTAGCCCGAGCCTAGGGGATTTCTTAAGAGGCGAAACTGATTTTGCCTTATTAGCCGAACTAATCAAGGGCAGGCAAAGGGCAGTAAAATGGAGTGCGATAAAATCTAGTGAGACTCCAAAATTCGCTAAGGATCTAATTAGTAATATAAAAGAAATAGTCAGGCAAGCCAAATCTATGTCTGATGCTAAAATTAGAGAATTATACGGTATATCTAAGGCAGAATTACTCAAGCGATTTGACACTAACAAACTCAGAGAAGCTAAGACCACAGAAGCCTTTAATAAAGAGGTTGAGAGATTAGTTACAGAGGAAGCTAAACTTGCCAATAAACGATTAGCGCAAGAGGATATCAGGGCTTATATAGAGCGTGGGGATTATTTCAATAGACGCTATGTTAGCTATCTTGACCGGGCGATACGAGCTTTAGGTGTTGGCATAAGATATGAGAAACTGCCATCTGAGCTAGCACGATATCGCCCAACACCAGAGGAAATCTACAGGGAATATAGGGCTGTTGAACTAAGGCAACGCTATGCCCCCGCAAGATATGAACCTTATAGAGCAACGATTGCCGAAGCCAGGGCGATACCTTATCGCTCACCTCAAGAAAGAGCACCTCAAGAGAGGGTGCCCCCAGAAAGGGTACCCTCATATAGACCACCGCCACGGAAACCCCCTCCTTATGAACCACCCCCACCCCATAAACCACCTCTGTTTCCTCCTGCCCTAACTGGGGGGGGCTATAAAGGGAGAGACTATAAAGGGGCTGTAGCTTGGCGGCAGGGGGCGCTTAAAAGAAAAGGCGCTATCGTGCCGGTCTATAAGGTCTGGCGTTATCCCTACAGGCAGGAGGACTTAGATACCTTTTTCCAGAACGAGCTGCCCCCGGGTGTCAAAGTAACACCTGGCGGGGCAAAGTCGGCATATAAATCAATCCAGCTATATAAAGGCAAGGTACCACCTACAGAGGCAATGCAGGCCGATATCGGGGCGGTACTGGTTACCGTTAAGGCACCCACCCCATCACCGGGCAGGGCAGGGGCTATCACGTTTAAGAAGGACGTTAAGGGGATACGGGGCACCAGCAAAGAGGCTCTGCGCAAGTTGCCGTTAGGTACCACGCTTACACAGATAGTCGAGGGGAACTACCCAAGCAAGATACCTAGGAACACAGTTGACAAATTGCTAACACAAAAATTAGGCACAATGACATCCGAACAGATAGCCCAGACATTAAAGGATACAGGGATGGAAGCCGAGGGGACAGCGGAGTCTTTGGGGATGGCGAAATCTTTGGGGGCAAAGGAGTCTTTAGCTAAAGGGAAAGAACGTAAGGGATATACACAGGCCGAGGTATTAAAGCGTCTACCCGATAGCAAGCGACGGGAAGTTGAGCGGTTGCTTACTGAGGCAGGAAGCTATGCTCCGACTAGGGGTTATCCGAAGTTTGTGGTAGCCAATAGTAAATTAAGTCGCAAAAAAAAGACAGTTAGGCCCACTAATCAGGAAACTTTGCCCAGTATATCTATGACAAGATAATGGGGGTGAGACTGTGGAATCAAAAACCAAATTGGCGCAAGCGATTGAGGGGCAACGGAACCCTATGCACCCACTCTATCTTGCCCGAAAGTTTGCGGACTGGGCAGATAGAACTGGGGTGTTAAGTGGCCGTGGTCTTACGTGGATCGCACTCTTGCCTGCTGGTCTAATCGCAAACATAGTATCTATTCTTTGGTGGTTAATTTATAAGAGCATAAGGCATGAAGGTCGGGTACAACAATGACAGACGAACAAGGGGATTTTACCAAACTAGATGAATCTAGCCTTTTAAGGCATCAGCCAAAGCATTTTAGGGCTAGGAGTGCTTGGTGGGCGCACTGTTTCCACTTGGGCAGGCTAGTCGTGTTAGGGCCGTACTATGACGAAGCCGAAGCACAACGGGAAGCATGGGAGAAGCTTGAGGGTAGGGGAGAGGTTATAGAATTACCTACCATTGACCACACCAGGGCAAGGGATATGCTAAAAAAGAAACTGCTTGACCGCACCCGGGACTTGGATGTCATTATGAAGCGGGCAAGTTACAAGGGGTTAAAACCTAAACCGGATGGTGTATAATAAAAGAAAGGATTTGAAGTCCCGCATCCAGCGGGCGAAAAAGGGAGGTTGAAAAAGATACAAGATGTATGAAGTAGGCAGTTGGTTTGTTTACCTGTTGGACGGTGCCATACTAGCGATTATAGCCTTTATCGCTTTAATTATGGTATTTCTCAAGAGGAATCGGTATCAAAAGGAAGCGGTCAATAAATTAAGGGCTGAAATCCAACTCCCCACCGGATGGAGTGACTATTTTGTTGTAGATGTCAATGACAATGCCCGGACGGTTACAGTCGGCAAATTTGTCTATTTCCTTAACCCCGAGAAGCGCAAGTATGGCAAGCATCCGTTAAATCCATTTATGGGCTTGTCGTGGCTTCAGGTGCCTATCAGGACTGAGTCATGGGCGAAGGACAATCCAGAGCCTATTCAGGCGAGCTATGAGGTTATTGAGACAGGCGAGAAGGATGCAGAGGGAAACAATATCAAAGTGCCGATTATTTATTATGACACAGATGATGATGGGAACAGGGTTGTCGCCAAGACCCTTGTGGCCTCGTCAATGGAAATAAAGGCGGTAGAGGATGAGCATACGGCGGTTGCGACTGCGATGGAGATTCAGGAAATGCACGCCCAGCAGAAAGCACTTGTTTCTGCCATTGAGAACCAGCCCAATAAGATGATAGTCTATGTAGGGTTGGGTGTCGTGGTTTTAGTTTGCATTGTAAATCTTATCTACATAGTCCAGATAGCAGGGTTGATGTGATGGGATAAAGGGATGACCAAAAAGCAGAAATCAGAAGTTGAAAACGAGGGAAATGGCAAAGGCAATCAGGCAGAATTGAATGCCCTTGTCCAGACTATGCTTGCCCAACAGGTTGTCTTAAAAGAGTTGACTGAAAGGTTGGAAGATATTGAGAAGGGCAAGGATAACGGCACAAGTGCCGCATTGCTACGGATGGTTAATTTTATGTATGACACCGATGATGCCCACATACCGGAGTTGACCAGAATACCGATACAAGCGGCACGCCCATTGGCTTATGCTATGGGGCTGGATTCCTTACTTCATAGAAAGACGCAGAAAGACGGCAAGTCGCTAAGTGAACGTATAAGGCTGCATTACTATCGCTTAATGCGGAGTGTCGGGGGCGTACACCTTGGTCGTGGTGTAAGGCTGGCAGAGGAACAGGCTGCCGCTGCCGCCGAGGAAGCAGAGGAAACAGATCTTGGTGGCGAATAAATGGTGACACAGGTGTTAGAGTTTGCCGATGATGTCCGACTGGAGGACTTCCCCACAAGGGAAGGGCTGGGTTATAGGGAACGCAAGGAAGCTGAGTTCTTGCGGACTATGGCCAGGGGGGTAATGCTAATCACGGGACCGCCGGGGAGTGGCAAAGACCTATTCGGCAGTTCGGTAGCATGGCTCAATAAATACTATTTCGGGCGCAGGATATTATTGGACTTTATACCCAAACGGCCATTCGGCAAATACACGCTGTTTAATGCCAAGGTGATGATGCAGGAAATAAACAAGATGGCACGGGCTGCCGGTACGGATGCTATAGCCGATGATAAGAACGGGTTGGATGATAAAGCGGTAGGCGATATCGCCAAGAGGTGGGTCGAGGAGCAGGGGGAGACGCTTCTTAAAGGGTCGGTATTATATTTAAGCGAGCTAAAACGGTACTGCTACAACCGCAACCCCCATAATCCATTCAACAAGTTTATCGGTTCGATATGCACGCAGTGGCGGCATCTTGACCTTCTGGTTATTGGCACTCACGTCCAGGCACATGAAATTGATAGGTTCAGTTTCTTAGAATATGTAACCCACCGGGCAAAGTGTAGTTGGAGCTTGACAAAGCCGCATACAACTGATGTTAGAGTATCAAGGGGGGCATATATCGGGGTTAATAATGTCTATGATGTGACTGCTAAAGATGTTATAGTACACGTTGATGGCAAAAAGCCCCGTAGAATATTGAATGGCAATGGCTTCTTTGATATCTACCCTACAAAGAATATGGTAAACTTAAAACCGGTAATCAGGAGGGACTTATGAGACTATCGCAATTTTTTAAGAAAAGGCAACCGATTGGTGTTCACCACACCTACGGAGTGACGTCATTGGGGGCAACAAAAGCTGATGAGTTTTCTTTATCTGGCCCCAAGTGGGAAGTGTTGGCTTGTTTGAGAGAAAATGGGCCGAGTTCGGTATCTGAAATATCTACTGAGACTAATATCTCAACCGATAAAGTCAAGTCCATACTCAAAGGCTTGATAAGTAGTGGTTATGCAAAAAGGGTATCTGCGGAGGAATAGAAGCGTGCATCGACTGAAGTTTAAGTGGTTCTTACCGGTATTGGCGGTAGCGGTCATAGTGGCCGTGTCGTTGATGGTGTTCCTGCCCCCCAAGGTGACGATAACGGGGGAGGGGATGCTATCAATAAGCAATAGGGTGGTTATCGCCGCTGAGGCCCCCCAAATTGACATTGTATCTATCAGTAACATTCCAGCCTACGGGGTTATTGAGCCGTCAGGGTGTGGGGAGTTCAAGGGCAAGGTTAAAATCCGTATTGATATGTATATGACCCCAGACAGCCCATACTACAATGATTACTATGTTCAGGTCATTGATACCACCAGCAAGGAATACCTGAGAGGCTATAAGGGCAAGCTGGATGCAGGCGGGAATCCTATTGACCCTGTTGCTTATCAGAACTGGCTAGACAGTTTGCCTACTATCTGGCAGGAAAACGCTTTTCATACCCACTTCGTATATTTTGACAGTACCGTAAGCGATGCTCAAATACAGGCTAAGGTAGCCAGCACCACTGAGTATTTTTACGCCTTTTATAAATACTGTATTGATAACAAACTTGATTTTTTGACGGAATGGAAGCTAGTCCCTAAACAGATTGGGGCAGTAAGGGATGTCTTTGTCGCTGGCGATAGTTCAGCACTTACCGAACAGGCTTGCGAGACAAAGGCCACTGATATAACCCTACGAACTACTGATTTTGATACACGGTTTCTTGTGGTTGTAGGGGGAGTTCCCCCACCCCTTAATATAGGGGAGAAGGGGACGATTGATATTGGGTCTCCAGCAATAAGCAGAGCTTTAGCTACTGGAATTATAAATAACACCCGTGTAGAGAAGGGTAATCCTGCCAATGCTGATGGTAATATTGATACGGCTGAGATATATTTATATTCTGATACTGGAACTCTTGATGTGTATTTTGGCACATTCTCCGCAGCTGGGGATGTCCTTACTTGCCGTGATAGCGAGAGTGTTGGAGATGTAGTAAAAGGAGCAAAGCGTACTTTTACAGGTCTGACAATTGCCGTAATAACCGGTGATTATTGGGGGGTTTGTTCTAAGAGTGGCACTGAGGCAAATTTATACTCAGATAATAGTGGGGGAGTAGGTTGGTGGTATTATAATGGGGAAGTAATAGACCCTACTGATTCCGAAACTTTTAGTCTGGTAGCTAACCGTATCCTCTCCCTCTACGGCACAGGAACGGAGGCGGGGGGAGAACCAGAGGTAACAAACATCCCCAATACTTGGTCGCCTAGCATTATAGAGGTAAACACAAACACCTACACGGCAATAAACTACTTCACCATAACAAACACCGGAACGGGTGCGGTTGACGTCACCATACAGGGAACAGACTTAGACAATGTCGGTAGTACCGCCTGGGACTTGGCCGATGATGGCGACCCCGGGGTTAATATCTACGGGTTGTGGGCTGGCTTGGACGATGGTGATGACCTGTTTGATGTGATAGTTGCTGAGAGTACCGCCAATACATTACTGACTGGGCTTGCCGAATTAGGTACGCAGGACTGGGGGATGAAGATATATATGCCTACATCTGTAACGGGGTATGACGGGCTACCAATGACTTCGGTGGTAACTCTAGTTGCTTCGGCGGCTTCGTAAAAGGAGGTAATATGATAGATAATGATGGGATAAGGTATCCCACTTCCCCATTTGAAGTAATGGGGGAATTTTTGGTGGCCGTCTTTGTGGTATTCCCATTGCTTATTCGAGGATATATGAAAAACCTGAAACGAAAGGAGGTGACAAAATGAAAAGGGGACTTTTAGCGGTAATGCTGGTGGCGGTTATGGCGGTGTCCCTGTTGTTCCCTGTGGCGGTTCTGGCTGCTAACCCTGTGGTGACAATCACGGTGTCGGCTCAGACTGTGGCTATCACGAACACGCAGGACACTTGGGTAATCGGCCCTGTATTGGTAAATGCTGTGGTCTACTTCAGTGCTACCGGGGCTGCTGACCCCGACTATTCCCAGATAGAGAACACTGGGAACGTGGCCGTTGACGTGGAGATACGGGGGATTGATGCTGAAGGTGGCACATACGATTGGGTGTTGGCGGCGGCTGCTGGTGATAAGATTTACCAGTTGTATGCCAATTCTGAGGCTGCACCCACAACCTACAACGTGGAAGTCATGTCGGCGGGCTACGTTGACCTCTGCACTAACCTTGCAGCAACGGGGTCTGACAAGTATGTCTGGAGTATGGAGTTTACTGCTCCTACTATCTTTGATGCTCTCGATACAGGGGCAGACAAAATAGCAACCGTAACTCTGGTCGCATCTATACACGTTTAAGGAGGTAAAAGTGAGGAAGCTATTATTAGTTATTCCTTTAGTAGTAGTGCTTTTGTGTGTGGTGGGTTGCCCCATTACCCCCTATGAGCCAGTGTTTGATGACGGGGCAAAGAGTATTTCCTCATTTGATAGGGGGCTTTGGCTAAAGGGTGCCGAAGTCACTATTAAGGAGCTCTACCCTGGCTATGTCGGCACTATGGAGTTTGAAGTCGGCAATGGAACCCAAGATAACACGGTTAAAGAAGTTCATATAAGCGTTGGGCCAGAGGACGACAAAGACTTAGGGGATTGGGTGCAACTACCTCCAGAGTATTACAGCTGGTTCGAGATTGACAACCCCATATTTACTTTGCAACCTGGGGAGTCTCAAATAGTCACTGTCACTGTATCTATGCCGGAGGATGCCGATTATTCCAACCAAAAGGCTAGGTGCGAACTCTTGGTTATGGGGTGGGCGGTAGTTAGCACAACCACGAATGAGTGGGGGGAGACAGTCAATGTCTGTGGTAATGTCCCTATAGGGCTTGCATCGGAGTGGTACATCGAGACATATTAAGGGGTAAAGCGAATTGTGGAAACGGTTTGCAATAATCTTAGCAGTGGTGTGCTTGGGCTTGATGCCTACGGTTGCTCTGGCGGCAAATCCTACCGTGACAATAACGGTAAGCAAGTGGATTGTAGGCTTACCAAGCGGGCTTACCCTGACATACGTAAATGATTATGAGGTACAGATAGATTGGACGAAGGGCATAGACGCAGAAAACACAATGATACGGGCTGCTTATGGGAGAGTGCCCGAATCAAGGACAGACGGCTACCTTGTCTACTATGGGGACGGGACAACAACATCGGACACGGGAGTAAATTTTGAAGAGGGGGTGGCAGATGTTTACTACAGAGCTTGGTCGCAAAACGCTGGCGGCTTCTGGGAAAATGTTGGAGTCAGCGACTTTATGGAGAATCCGTATATGTTACTAGCAATCTTAGGTTTTTTAGCGTTAGGTCTGTTTATAGCAACTTTTGCCTTGAAAAGTGGGCGGGTGATTTTGTCATTCTCTAGCGCCGGGGCGTGGATGTTGCTCGGTGTCTACAGCTATACTAGATTTGTTGACCTGTGGGACATCTATTATTCCCTATTTTGGCTGTCGATGGGCTTGGTGCTTGTCTGTGTCTTGATACCTGTAATATTACGTGAAAAGATAGAGGGAGATTTGTCGCCAGAGGTTGATGAATACGGCGATTATGACGAGGGCAATGACCCGTTCTTGGGTAAAAGGAAGAAGCGGGCACGCAGGCATTTCCCGTTAGGTTGATTTTATGACAGTTAGCGACAAGTCATTATGGCATCACAACTTTACCTTAAAAAAGGTGGGTTACTTTGGCATTGCCAGTGGTATAGGGGCACTGGTAGTGGCCGGTGGAACCTATGCCCTTACCGAGTGGGCGGGGGTGTGGTATATCGCCAGCACAGTAATATCGGGGGTGGTGGCATTTATGATTAAGTTTGTGATAAATGCGATATGGACATTCAAGTAAAAACTAAGCTAACAAAGTATATCCCTGCGGCTTTATTCTTGATATCAGGGGTATATTATTATGCCCTGTCATCTAAGATATTCACCTGGATATATACATCCGGTGATGCGGGGGATTGGCTGGTGCAAACGAATTGGTGGATGGTTCCGCAGTGCTGGGGCAAGCCACTCTACATTTCCTTAATACACTTTACGAGTCTATTCCCGGGCGATGATGTTTTAAAGATAACCTTATTAAGCGTGATTGCAGGGGCGGCTATGGTTTCGCTAACCTACCTTATAGCCCGCAAGATGACCAACAGTATCAATCTGGGACTCATTGCCGCACTGGTGGTGATGGGTTCAAATATCATATTGAGTCAGTCTACGGTACTAGAGCAGTACACCGTTGTAGGTGCATTATGTTTGGCCTTCTTTTATTTTTATCAGCAGGAGAAGTTGCTGTTGGCGGCGGTATTCCTGGGGCTGATGGCGGCATCACATGAGTTGGGCATAGTCTTTGCCGTGTTGTTTGTCTTTGTCGAATGGGGGAGGATTAAGAAGTTACTAAAATATAGCCCTGTTTTTATCCTTTTTGGATTAGTGCCTTATTTGCTAATTGCCGGTATGATGATAGCGGATACACCGAAGCTCTTGGCAGGGTATTTTAGCCTTGAGGGGCTTAATGCCTACGGGGGCAATACCACCGTCACGGCTGCTATGGCATTAACCGAATCACCCGCAAGGTTAAGGGAAGTGGCGATAGTGTTGGTGACAGCGCTTGGTTTTGCAATAGTACCTTTATGGGTGGGCTTCAAAAGGCCGTGGGATAACAAGACACGTTTTATTTTGGCTACATTCGGGTTTAGCCTATGGTTCTACTTTACTAACCTGTTCCCGAGTACGTGGAAGTTTTTAGTCCCGACCTTGCCCTTGGTGGTTTGCATGATGGTTGTGGGGCTTAGTAAACTACCACACTGGCATAGGTATATTGTTACAGCAGGGGCTTTAGTGCTGATAATCGTCAATGTCTTTCAGTTTAACACCAATACGATGGCTGAGGAAAGGCCACTTGCCACCGAATACCTTGAAGCCGTCATGGAATTGCCGGACGGGGCAGCAATAATCACGCCCAGGGGGGGCGCCTATGGCTTTACCCTCTTCTATGCAATGAGTGAGGGGAAAGATATTATACCGTTGGCTTTGCGTAAGCCTGATGATGAGTGGCTTAGTAGTGAGAACAATCAGGGGTACATAGATTACCTTATTTGGCTGGAAAGGGAGTATGGCATCGAGGGGCAAAACACCTATTATATTGTTAAGGATGCTATGGCAAAGGGACACCCGATATATTTTGCCACACCAATGACTATAGTATGGGATTGCGCTTTTGTCTACGAGGAAAACGACATGGGCTATCTTTTTAAGGTAACAGATGTGCTAGCCGATCCCCCGTGGCCGAATACTTCTGTGGATTCTATTTGGGGTGACTACTGGAAGTTGAAGGATAAAGCGATAGGCGATGACTAATCCATTTAAGTATTCGATAGGGACAAGGGTGAGGGATGATGCCTTTATGACTATGCTCAGGCCGGGGCCGAGTGATAGGATACTCGATGTTGGTTGTGGGTTAGGGTACTTTACCGATATGTTAAGCAGGGCAGGGGCAGAGTGCGTGGGAATTGACATGGATGACCTGTGTATAAACTATTGCAAAGATAACCTGGGGGGAACCTATATGTTGGCTGATATCAATAAACTCCCGTTCCCTGATAACTATTTTAACAAGGTGCTTTGCACTGAGGTATTAGAGCACGTGAACCACAACGGCGTAGTGCTTGACGAAATCAGGAGGGTATTGCAGCCCAACGGTATCATGGTTGCCTCTGTGCCCTGTTCCGAGGGCGTATTCAAGTCATTATTCAAGAGGATAGGGCATAACAGCGTGGATGGCAATAGCCGGGAGTACCATTGGCACAAGGGATACACCGAGGAGGGTATCAAGCACCTACTTTGGCACTATCATTTTGAAGTACGTGATGTCTATTTTACCCTTGTGTTTGGAGTAGAGGCGTTTATGGGCTTGACTAAGGTGGTAGTCAGGCTACTTAGGGCTAAAAAGATAGATAGTCAGGCAAATGCCATTGAGGTAGAAAAAACATGGTTATGGCGGGTGTACTGCCGTTTATTCCCCATTGTGCTATTGTTGGCTTGGTTGGAGCAACCCCTGTCTCGCTATATCAAAGGACACATGGTAATAGTAAAAGGGGTATGTGTAAAATGAAGGCATCATTAGCGCAGCACAGCCGCATTTTCTGGATAATAGCCTATGTGATAATAGGTATTGCCGTCATTTATTTCTATGTCCCGGCACGGGAACACATGATAGTGCAGGATGCCTGGGTGTGGATAATAAAGTCTAACGTGACCTTTAATTTTATCCTGTTTTTCTTTCTGTGGGGTATGCTTTCCGATAAGATGACCAAGAAACTGACGAAGTGGAAGGGGTGGCTTGTATGGGGGATAGGGTTAATTATCATAGTCTTGGCCTTTCACTTTTTAGGAGGTTATGAAACAATATGGGACTAGACATCACGGTAATAGGGTATAAAGGGGTTGTAGGCAATGCTACCTACGAGTTATTCTCCAGCCTTGGGTATAAGGTGTCAGGGGTTGATGTAGGTGACAGACCGGTGCCGAGCGATGTAACTTTCGTGTGCTTGCCAGAGGCCAGTGTTACCCCTAACATTTTAAGGCAACACACGACACGCTTGTTTGTAATTAGGAGTACCGTGCCACCGGGGACTTGTGAGGCGCTACAATTAGAACTGGGGGTACACGTTGCTCATAATCCGGAGTTTCTACGTGAGGCCTCCGCCGTTCTTGATGAGTTCAGCCCCGAGAGGGTGGTAATAGGGCAGTGTTGCCGGAAGCACGGGGGCCTACTAGAGCACCTGTACCGCCCATTGAGGCGTCCAATACACCGGACTAACCCCAAGGTAAGCGAGTTGCTTAAACTGGCCTGTAATGGCTACCTGGCAACCGTCATAAGCTACTGGAACGAGATTGAGGAAATATCAGGGGCATTGGGGATAAGCGGGGTTGAAGTCGGGATGCTGGCCAGCACGGATCCAAGGATAAACCCTTATGGTAGCCGCTATCACCACAGGTTTGGGGGCCGGTGTTTACCAAAGGATACCATAGCCTTGATTGATGTGGCCCGGCGGTGTGGTGTTAATCCTGCTATGCTGGAAGCTACACTGAAAATAAACAGGGAGGCAAAGGGATGATACTGGTCACAATGCCTGCTTACAATGAGGAGGGGACAATAGCGGGGGTAATAGCGTGCATCCATGACGCACTAAAAGGTGAGGACTACAAAATAGCTGTGGTTGCTGATGGGTGCAGGGATAGAACACTATTATACGCTGAGAGGGCTGGTGCTATAGTATATTCCAAGGAGCATAAAGGGTTGGCCGATGCGTTCAGGTATGAGATGTCCGTAGCGTTGAGGATAAACCCCGACTATATAGTGCATATTGATGCCGATGGGCAGTACAGCCCCTATGAGATACCGCAGATGCTTGAGGCAGCCAAGAAGGTTGACCTGGTGCTGGGGAATAGGTTGTGGCATCACCCTCTTAGGATGCCCCAGTCGAAGTACATCTTTAATCGGTTAGGGGCGTTGGGTTATTCGATATTACTAAGACGGACTATACCGGATATGACAACGGGGTTCAGGGTGTTTAATCTTAATGTAGCAAAACTACCAATAGAGTCTAACTTCACCTATACCCAAGAGCAGGTTTTTAGGGTTGTTAAGGCAGGGTATAGAATAGCGAGTATCCCGGTGGCGTTTAGCCCGAGAGGAGATAAGAGTAGGTTGATGTCCGGTGCGGGGCATTACCTGGCTAGATCGGTTGTTGATTTTACGAGATTCGGGAGGGTATTTTGAAACTACTACTAATCAATCCCCCGCAGAAACATACCATAGAGGGCAACCTCCCTAAATACGCCGATGAGTCAAGGGGGCATATACCGCCTCTTGGTTTGCTTTATACTGCTGCTGCCGTGCAGGAGAATACAGCTTGGCAAGTAAAGGTAGTAGATATGCCGGTGGGCGACACGCTAGATTGTAGTAGACCCGATTTGGTGGGGGTTACTGCCACTACTTTTACCCTAATAGATGTGCTGGATGTTGTTAAGCAGGTCAAAGAGAAATGGGATGTGCCTGTTGTTTTGGGGGGTATACACCCTACCATCTACCCGGAGGAGACACTAAACCTGCCCGGTGTCGACCACGTATTTACAGGGGAGAGTGAGGAGACATTCCCCCTTGTGCTTGATGGGCTGGCGAAAAAGCGGGGGATAATAGTCAGGGGTGTGTCACCGTCAATAAACACCTTACCCACCCCGGCTAGGCATTTGATAGCGCAGGAAAAGTATTATTCAACACTGGGCCACAATAGGTATATAACAACTATGTTTACCAGCCGGGGGTGTCCCTACCAGTGCATATTCTGCCACAGGGAAACAATGGGCAAGTGGTTTAGGGCAAGGACGGCTAATCAGGTGATTGGAGAGTTGAGGCAAATAACTAATAGCGGGATAAGCGAGGTGCTTATCTACGATGACACCTTTACAGTTGACCGCAGGAGGGTAGTGGGAATATGCAAGGGCATTTTATCCGAAGGTATCAAGGTAGACTTTGATATCAGGATGCGGGTGGATCATGCGGATGGTGAACTGCTGGCATTACTGAAGTCTGCCGGTTGTAGACGGATACACTACGGGGTTGAGGCGGCATCAGACAGGATATTGGAGTCTTTGCATAAGGGGATTACCATAGAGCAGGTAAGGCGGGCTTTTAGTGAAACCAAGAAGGCGGGGATTGAAACACTGGCCTATTTTATAATCGGCTCACCCGGGGAGTCGTACCAAGATATGGAGGATACGATAGAGTTTGCCAAAGAACTGGATCCGAACTACTGCCACTTTGCCGTGATGACACCCTATCCAGCCACGCCACTTTACCAAATGGGGCTGGATAATGGTATGTACTATGATTATTGGCGGGAGTTCGCTCGTAGCCCCGACCCTAACTGGAAGGCCCCATATTGGCCTGAGACAAAGAGGGAAGTATTGCTAGGTTTACTCGACAAAGCATACCGTAGATTTTACTGGAGGCCGGGGTGGATAGCTAGGGAAGCTATTAAAACAAGGTCAGTAAAACAGATTGTAAAAAAGGGCAGCACGGCCATCAAGATGCTAGCCAGGAGGGGATAAGATGGAAGGCAGGGTTTGTCTATTAGAAAGGACACTAAAACGGTTGGGTTTTGTGTTGATGCACGATGGGGAGAAAGCGCCGGCACAACGGGTTCAGTTCAATATAAAGCCCGCCTGTTTTGTCCGTAAGTATCGGCTAAAGGTAGATGGGATTTTTGTCAACACTTGGGCGGTATTCAAGTATGATGAGAGAAGCCAGTTTGCTGACTTTGAGATAATGAGCCGTGAACCACAACAGTGGGGCAAGCAGAAGATAATTTTAGAACAGGGGGAGGAAGGCAATGGGACTAAAGTATTGGCTGACCAAAAAGTTAGTTGAACGCCAGGCCAAGCAAATGACTTCGGTAAACGATGCCATAGACCAAGTGCTGGCTTTGAAGGTTAAAGAACTGGAAAAGGCGGGTAAGCCCGTTAATAAGGAAAACCTTATGGCCGGGTGGGGTGCATTGAAAGTGCTGGGCGTTACTTATGAGGTGGTAGAGGAAAGGGTGGAGGGGGTATTGACAAAGGGCAGATAAAGGTATATTATAATAATAATATTATTAGGTAGGTGTTAAATTGAATTGTCCCCATTGTGGCTACAGTTGGCAACCGAGGGTAAAAAGCCCGAAGGCTTGTCCCAACTGCAAGCAATACCTCAGGCGCCGAAGGGTGAAAAGGAAATGAGCCTTAAAGGCATAGTAGCCAAGATCAACAAAGCCCGTGATGATTACATAGAGGGGCAGGAGAAAAAGGCGCAGCGCAACCTTGAGCGGCTAAAGACAAAGACTGCCCGGGAAGAAGAACGGGCTAAATTGCAGCATCGAAGGGATCGGGCCAAAGAAGAAGCAGAGAAGGCCAGGACTAAGGCTATTAAGGCAGAAACGGCACGCAAGAAGGCACAGAAGGAATTAAAGGGCGAGGGTATAATCAGCAGTTTCCGGCGTAGCTTGGTTGGCAAGCCTAAGAGGAAGCGGTCAACTCGTAGGGCAAAGTCGAGGAGGGTGCAATAATGCCACCGGTGGGCGCCAACGCTAATTTCAAAAAGTATCTTACCTTCCCGGACTACGATCCCGAGTTGGAGATGTTAAAACTCGAGTCATGGCTGGGGTTTATTATGAATGGGGAAAACCCGGTAGAGTATGCGTTTTAGGAGGTAAGGGGTAATCAAATGAATAGTAAAAGTGTGCAGGTTGTCCGGGCTAGCAAGATAAATAAGGGAGGCAAGGGTCAGTTACCACGACTTCCCGCTGGGTTTACAGAGTAGTTAGCCAGTGGAGATGTGCTACTGAGAAAGGTGGGTGAAAACTAGCTGGCAGGGGCTTGAGCCGAGGTGCGAACTATAACAGTGAGGCGCAGTAAGCCTTCGGGTTGTCTGAATAAGCTGGCGGATGGTTAGCTTTAGGGCTAGGTAGGCTCAAGTCAGGGCTGGGGTGAAAATATACGAGCCATTGGTTGTCTCTCGTTGCAACCGCCAGTGGTAAGTGGGACGAAGGAGCAATAGTCATCGTGCCGTAGCCCCGGCCAAGCCTTATCCCCATACCCCCCGCAGACTCCCCAGGATACCCCCACAGCCCCGTTAACCCCCCAGCCTATGGTTTAGTACCCACCATCCTTCTATCCTACCTTATCAGCCTAGTCCCTTCTCTATTAGACCCGGGCCGGTTATATAGCCAGTATGACGGTTG
>Ga0307378_10001050_pt1 | contig 45615 bp, 22 predicted proteins | sample UN1MG_FD_202238 | JGI IMG/M metagenome (GOLD analysis project Ga0307378, IMG submission 202238) | Soil microbial communities from Risofladan, Vaasa, Finland - UN-1 | ecosystem: Environmental > Terrestrial > Soil > Coastal area > Acid sulfate soil | place: Finland: Risofladan, Vaasa | collected... | reverse complement strand
AACAGCGCATCGGGGACGGCCGACTCGAGCACTCGGATGGTCGTGCTCGGGGCCATCCACTCCAGCGTGTAGACCACCGCGCTGGAGGCCGCGTCGGCCGGCTCCTCGACGTCGATCTCCTTGAGGATCCGCTCGATCATCACGTGATCGGCCGGCCGGGCCAGCGCGGTCAGCTTCTGCGAGCCCTCGTCGGTGGTGAAGCTCGCGCCGGGCACCGCCTCTTCCAGGATCTTGATGGCGTTGGTCGGGCTGGTCGACTTCAACGAGTAGACGACCGCCCGGGTGGTCGTCTCCGGCGACGGCTCCACGTCGATCTCCTTGAGCGCGCTGGCGATAACGTTGTGCTCCGCCGGGCGAGCAAAAGCGATCAACTGTTGCGGGTCCTCCCCGCTGGAGAAGTCGGCCCCGCGCGCCACCTCCTCGAGAAATCGCATCGCCTTCTCGGCGGTGATCCATTTCAGCGTGTAGACCATCGCTTTTCGGGCAAGCTCGGGCGGCTCGTGGAGCACCTGCTCGATCAACTCCGCGATCCGCTCGTGATCTTTCGGCCGGGCCCAGGCGATCAGTTGGCTGGAGTCGGAGTTGAGCGTCAGGGTCGCCTCGGGAACCGCGTCGCGGATGAAGCCAAGCGCGAAGTACGCCCTTCGCGACTCCATGCCCGGCAGCGGATAGGCGACCACCTTGACGGCCGCGCCGGCCGGGCCTTCCACGTCGATTTGCTCCAGGGCCTTCCGGATTTTCTCATGGTCGGCCGTTCGGGCCCAGGCGATCAACTGGTCGGGCTGCGAGCCCTGCGATAGCTCCGCCTGGGGGACCACTTGACGCAGGAAGCTCATCGCCGTGGTGGCCGTCATCGCTTCGAGCGTGTAGACCTGCGCGACCCGCGCCGCCTCGCCCTCGGTGGCCGCCGACGCGATCTCCTCGACGATCTGCCCAATCCGCTCGTGGTCGGCCGGTCGGGCCCAGATGACCAACTGCTGCGGATCGCTCCCCATGCTCACTCGCGCCTGAGGCACCTGTGTCTGCAAAATGATCATCGCCGCCGAGGCCGTCATCCCTTCCACCGTGTAGACCTTCACCGTGGAAGACGTCGCCGCGGGCGACTCGACGTCGATGTCTTGCAGAATGCTCGCGATCATCTCGTGATCGGTGCGTGTGGCCAACGCGGTGAGCTTCCGCGGATCGGACGTGTCGGTGGTCAGCGTGGCGTTGGGGACCGCGCCGCTGAGCACTTGGTTCGCGCTTGCGGCGGTAATGTGCGTGAGGTTGTACACCACGGCTTTGGGGGCTTTCTCCGGCGGCGGACCGGCGGTCAGGTCGTCAATGAGCTCGGCGATCTCTTCGTGATCCTTGGGACGGGCCCAAGCCACGACTTGGCTCGGCCGGGCGCCTTGCAGGAACCGGGCCTCGGGAATCGCGTTGGTCAAGAAGCTGACCACGTAGCTGGCGGCGCCGTAGCTGCTGACGCCTTCCAGCGTGTAGACGACCGCCGCGGCGTCCTCCGGGCCCTCCACGTCGATCTGCTTCAAGGTGCTTGCGATCCGGTCGTGATCTTTCGGCCGTGCCCAGGCGATCAACTGATCCGCCTGCGAGCCCTGCGAGAGCTGCGCCAGCGGGACCACTTGACGCAGGAAGCTCATCGCGGTGGTGGCCGTGAGCGACTCCAGCGTGTAGACCTGGGCGATCCGGGCCGCCTCGCCTTCGCCGGCCGCCGCCACCACTTCGTCGACCATCTGCTGGATCTGCTCGTGGTCGGCCGGCCGGGCCCAAACGACCAACTGCTGCGGATCGCTGCCGAGCGACACCTGGGCCGCGGGCACGAGCGTCCTCAGCGCCTGCATCGCGTAGCTGGCCGTCATTCCTTCGATCGTGTAGATCCGTAGCGCGAAAGTCGTTTTCGCCGGGCCTTCCACGTCGATCTCCTGCAAGACGCGAGCGATCGTGTCGTGCTCGGAAGGCCGCGCCCAGACCGTCATCTTCTGCGCGTCGGTGCTATCCGCCGTGAAGGTCGCCTGCGGCACCGCCTGCTGGAGCACTTGCGTGGCAGCCGACGCGGTGATCGATTCCAGGTGGTACACGACCGCGCCCGGGGCCTTGTCGGCCGGCGGCTCCTGGGTGAGCTCCTTGACCAGCTTGGCGATCTCTTCGTGGTCCTTCGGCTTCGCCCAGGCGATCAACTGCATCGGCTCGATTCCCTGGACGAATCGAGCGTCGGGAACGGCCGTGGTCAGGAATTGACGCACGTAGTAGGCGTTCGACGCGGTCACGCCTTCCAGCGTGTACATCACCGGCTCGGCCCCCTCGGGGGCCTCGACGTCGATCTGCTTCAGCGTGCTCTGGATCAGGTCGTGCTCTTTCAGGCTGGCCAGAGCGACGATTTGATCCGTTTCCGCGCCCGGGCTGAGCTGTGCCTGGGGCACGACCATCCGGAGGAGCGACATGGCCGTCGTCGCGTCGAGCGCCTCCAGCGTGTAGACGACCATTTGTTGGCCGGCCTCCGCCTCCTCGGCCGCGGCGGCAATCCCGTCGACGATTTGCCGAATCCGCTCTTGCTCGGGCGGGCGGGCCCAGACGACGAGCTGCCGCGGATCACCGCCCAGACTGATCCGGGCTTGCGGAACCTGCGCCTGCAACACGGCCATCGCCGCCGAGGCGGTCATCCCTTCGATCGTGTAGATCTTGATCGTCGAAACGGTCTCGGGGCCTTCCGCGTCGATCTCTTTCAAGATGCCGGCGATCGTTTCGTGCTCGCTCGGCCGGGCCCAGACGGTCAGCTTCTGCGGGTCATTGGTGTCGAGGGTGACCTTGGCCTGCGGCACGGCCGTGGTGATCACTTGCATCGCGTTGGTGGCCGTAATCGACTGGAGCGTGTAGACGGCGACCTTCGCGGCCTTCTCGGGCGGGGCCTCCTTGGTCAGTTGCTCGACCAGCTTGGCGATCTCGGCGTGATCTTTCGGCTTGGCCCAGGCCACCAGTTGACCCGGCTCCACCCCTTGCACGAACCGCGCTTGCGGGACCGCCGTGGTGAGGAAATTGAGCACGTAATACGCGGCGCTCGCACTCATCCCTTCGAGCGTGTAGACCACCACCTCGGTGTCCTCGGCCCCTTCCACGTCGATCGCCTCGAGCGTGGCGGCGATCTTCTCGTGCTCGGCCGGGCGGGCCCAGGCGATCAACTGGTCGGGCTCTGAGCCGGCCGAGAGCCGGGCCTGCGGGACCACCTGCGCGAGGAAGGTCGTTGCCGCCGTCGCCGTGAGCGAATCGAGCGTGTAGACCCGGGCCGTTCGGGCCGCCTCGCCTTCGGTGGCCGCGGCCGCGATCTCGTCGACCAACTGCCCGATCCGCTCGTGATCGGCCGGCCGCGCCCAAACGACCAACTGCTGCGGGTCGGTCCCCAGGCTCACCCGCGCTTGGGGAACCTGCGTGCTGAGAATCGTCGTCACCGCCGCCGCCGTCATCCCCTCCACGGTGTAGACCTTGACCGTCGAAGTCGGGGCCGCCCCTTCCGCGTCGATCTCCTTCAGGATGCTGACGATCGTCTCATGCTCGGTCGGCCGGGCCCAGACGGTCAGTTTTTGCTGGTCGTTCGGGTCGAGGGTCACGTTGGCCTGGGGCACGGCCGTGGCGAGCACCTGCATGGCCGCGGTGGCCGCGGTGGCTTGGACCGTATAGACGACGATTCTGCGGGCCTTTTCGGGCGATTCCTGGGTTAGTTGATCGACCAGGCTGGCGATCTGCTCGTGTACCTCCGGCGTCGCCCAGGCCACGAGTTGGTTTTCCTCAGCACCGACGGCGAACCGTGCGTCCGGGACCGTGTCGGCCAGGAAGCGGGACGCGTAGATGGTTCCCATTCGGCTCATGCCTTCCAGCGTGTAGATGACCGCTTTGGCGTCTTTGGCCTTGGCGCTTTCCACGTCGACGGCGGCCAGCGTGCTCTCGATCACCTCGTGGTCCCGGGGAGTGGCCCAGGCGACCAGTTGATCGGTGCCGGGGCCGACCGTGATTCGGGCTTGGGGCACGGCCAGTTGGAGAATCTGCGTCGCACTGGCGGCGTCGATCGACTCCAGGCTGTAGAGCGTCGCGGTGGGCGCGATGCTCGCGGGCGCCTTGGCCGACATCTGCTCCAACATGGCGGCGATCTTGCGGTGGTCGGCCTTTCGCCCAAACGCCAAGATCGTGCGCGAGGCGGGGTCGGGGATGAACCTTACGTCGGGCACCCGCTCCTGGAGCATCTGGACCGCCAGGGAAGGGTCGACGTTGGGGACCGGATACGAGGCGAACTCCTCCTCCATCTCGGGCAGCACGCCGGTGTCCATCTCGTCGATGGCCGCTTGGATCTGATCGTGTTCGGCCGGGCTGGTCCAGACCATCAGGCGCCGCGTCCTGTCGTCGACGATGAACTCCGTGTCGGGGAACAGCCGCTGGAGCACGGAGAGCACGTTTTGCGGATCGACCGACCTGATCGTATAGACGCCGAGGCGGAACTGCCCGTCTTCCGGCGCGCCGCCGGTGATCTCTCGGATGATCTCGGCAATCACCAGATGCTGCGTCGGCTTGGCCCAGACGGCCAGCTCGCCGGGTTTGCCGTCGGGGATGATCTGCGCGCCGGGCAGGTCTTCGGCCAGCGTGGGCAGGAGGGCCTCGAACCGCTTCCGTTGCGACGGAGTGACCGGGTAGACGGCCAGCTTGCCCGGCTCTTCCGGCGGGGTCTTGGCCTCGAACTCTTTGAGGGTGGATTGGATCACCTCGTGGTCGGCCGGCGTGGCCACGGCCATCAGCCGATCGTTCTCCGCGTCGAGCGTGATCTGCGCTTTGGGAACCAACGGCTGGAGGGTGGCGATCAGGCTGTCGGTCGGCTTGCGCGACAGGAGGTGGAACCGCAACACCGGGGTATTCGGCCCGGGCTCCTCCGGCTGCAACTGCTCCAGGGTGGCCTTGATCGTCGCCTGGTCGGCCGAGATCGCGAGTGCCACGATGCTGTTGGTTTGGGGGTCGACGGACAACTGGGCGTCGGGCACCAGGTTTTGCAGCAAGGCAAGCGTAGAGTTGGGATCGGCCTTGGTCATCGCGTAGACCTGCAACTGCGGCGTGGTCTCCGGCGTCCCGCCGCCCCGGCCCAGGCCCTCCAATGCCTTCCGGACGATTTCATGTTCCTCGGGCGTGCCCCAGGCGATCAGCCGGCGCCCTTGGGCGTCGAGGGTCAGCCTCACGTTGGGCACGAGCGGCTGGAGCGTGGCCATGAACGTGCTCGCCGCCGCCATGTTGGCCGCGGAGATTGCGTACGTCTCGAACCGCGGTTGGTCTTCGGCCGGCCCATCCCCCGCGATCTTCTCCAGCGAGGCCTTGATCGACTCGTGCTCCTCGGGCCGGGTCCAAACGAGCAGCCGATTCGTCTTCGGCTCCAGCACGAACTTCACGTCCGGGTATAGTTCTTGCATCACGGTCAGCACGCTGCTCGGATCGGCCGACTTGACCGAGTAGGCCACGAGCTGACGTTTCTGCTCTTCAGGGACCTCGCCCTTCAGTTCCTCGACCATCTGGGCCAGCACGATGTGCTGCGTCGGCTTGGCCCAGAGGGCCACCTCGTCGGGGGAGTCGTCGGCGACGACTTGGACGCCCGGAAGCTCCTCGCTCAACGTCGGCAGGATCGCCTGGAGCCGCTTCTTCTGGGCCGAGGTGACCGGGTAGACGACGAGCTTGCTCGGCTCTTCCGGCGGGGTCTTGGCCTCGAACTCTTCGAGGGTGGATTGGATGACCTCCTGGTCGGCCGGCGTGGCCACGGCCATCAGCCGATCGTTCTCCGCGTCGAGCGTGATCTGCGCTTTGGGAACCAACGGCTGGAGGGTGGCGATCAGGGCGTCGGTCGGCTTGCGCGACAGGAGGTGGAACCGCAACACCGGGGTATTCGGCCCGGGCTCCTCCGGCTGCAACCGATCGAGCGTCGCCCGGATCGTCGTCTGGTCGTCCGGGACGGCGAGCGCTACCAGGCTGTTGGTTTGCGGGTCGACGGTCAACTGGGCGTCGGGCAGCAGGTTCTGGAGCAGGGTGAGCGTGGAAGTAGGATCGGCTTTCGTCAGACTGTAGACTTCCACCTGGGGCGTGGTCTCGGGCGTTCCACCGCCCCGGCCCAGGCTCAGCATCGCCCCGCGGATGATCTCGTGCTCCTCGGGCGTGCCCCAGGCGATGAGCTTGCGGCCCCTGGCGTCGATCGTCAGCTTGGCGCCCGGCACCAAGGGCTGGAGCGTGGTCGTAAACGTGCCGGCCGCAACCGACGCCGCGGCACCGAAGATCGGATAGGTCTCGAACCGCGGCTGGTCTTCCGGCGCTTCGGTTTCGATTTTCTCGACCGTCGACTTGATCGTCTCCTGGTCGGCCGGAACCGCCAGCGCGACGAGGCTGCGCGACTGCGAATCGACGCTGAACTGGGCATCCGGCAGCAGGCTCTGCATGAGTGCAAGCACGGAGCTCGGATCGGCCTTGCTCAAACGATACACTTCGAGTTTGGGCGTCGTTCCCGCGGAACCCCCGCCGCCGCCCATGCTCTCCACCGCCTTGCGGACGACTTCCTGTTCGTCGGGCGTCCCGAACGCGACGAGCTTCCTGCCTTTCACGTCGACCGTCAGCCTGGCCTGGGGCACCAGCGGCTGAAGCGTCGCGACGAACGTGGCGGCGGCGGTCGTGTCGTTCACTCCGTGGATCGGGTAGGTCTCGAATCGCGGCCGATCTTCGGCCGGCCCCTCGGCCTCGATCTGCTCCACCGTCGACTGGATCGTCTCATGATCGGCCGGAACCGCCAGGGCGACGAGGCTCTTCGTCTCGAAATCGACGCTCAATTGGGCGTCGGGGAGCAGCGACTGGAGGGCGGTCAGCATTGAATTCGGGTCGGCCTTGGTCAAACGGTAGACCTTCAAACGGAGCAGGTTCTCCGCCGACCCGGTGCCCATGCTTTCCACCGCCTTGCGAACCACTTCCTGCTCTTCGGGCGTGCCCCAGGCGATGAGCTTCCGGCCTTTCGCGTCGACGGTCAGCTTGGCGCCGGGGACGAGCGGCTGGAGCGACGCGATGAACGTGCTTGCGCCCGCGGGCGTGTCGGCCCCGTAGATCGGGTAAGTCTCGAATCGCGGCCGCTCATCGGTCGGGCCCTGCGCGTCGACTCGCTCCAGCGTCGACTTGATTTCCTCGTGGTCGGACGACACCGCGTACGCGATGATCCGCTTTCCCACCGGGTCGAGCGTGAGTTGCACGTCGGGCAAGAGCCCCTGGAGGAGCGTCACTGTCGTCTGCGGGTCGGCGTTCTTCAGCCGATAGACTTCCAGACGCGGGGCCGTGTCGCCGGTTTCCCCCTGCTTGAGGCTCTCCACCGCCGTGCGGATGATTTCCAACTCCGTAGGCGTTCCCCAGGCGATCAGGCGCTTGGTCTTCGGATCCGCCGTGAGCTTGGCGTTGGGCACCAAGGGTTGCAGCGTGGCGACGATCGTCGCCACGTCGGTCGTGTAGATGGGGAAGGCCTGGAACCGTGGCTGCTCGTCCGGCGCGCCGGCCCCCTCGATCTCTTCCAGCGACGCCTTGATCGAGTCGTGGACGCCGGGACGGGCCCAAACCAGCAACCGGTTGGCCTTCAGGTCGAGCACGAACTCCGTGTCGCCGTAAAGCTTCTGGAGCATCTGGAGCACGCTGTCCGGATCGACCGACTTGATCGGATAGCCGACGAGCTTGCGCTGGTCCTGCTCGGGCAACTCGGCCTTGAGCTGCTCCATGATCTCCGAAAGAAGCAGGTGGTCGGTCGGTTTGGCCCAGATGGCCAGCTCGCCGGGGTCCGCTTCGCCGATGACCTGCATGCCGGGCATCTCCGCGACGAGCGTCGGTTGGAGCATGTCGAACCGCTTCCGCTGGGCCGACGTGACCGTGTAGACCACCAGCTTGCTCGGCTCTTCCAGCGGCGTGTTGGTCTCGAATTCCTCGACCGTCGATTGGACGGTCTCTTGGTCCCCGGGCGTGGCCACGACCATCAGACGCTTGTTCTCCGCATCGAGCGTGACCTGGGCCGTGGGGACCAGCTTCTGGAGGACGGTGAGCAGGTCGGCCGGCGGCTCCTGGATGAGCGGGTGGAAGCGCAAGACGGGCATCTGCGCTGCGCCGGTCTCGAACTGCTCGATCGTCGCCTGGATCGTGTCGTGGTCCTCCGACGTGGCCACGGCCATCAGCCGGCTGTTCTCCGTGTCGACCGTGATCTGGGCCTTGGGAACGAGCTGCTGGAGGATCGTCGTCAGGTTGGTCGGCGGGTCTTGCTTGAGCGGGTGGAAGCGGAGGGTGGGCTCGTCGGGCGCCGCTGCCTCGAACTCCAGAAGCGTCGCCTGGATCGTCTCGTGATCGGCGGGCGTGGCCACGACCATCAGACGCTCGTTCGCCGTATCCAGCGTGATCTGCGCTTTGGGCACGAGCTTTACGAGCGCGGTCGTGAGATCGGCCGGCGGCTCTTTGGCGAGCGGATGGAAGCGAAGCTCGGGCGTATTCGGGCCGGGCGTGGCCGGCTGGAGCTGGTCGAGCGTGTCCTTGATGATCGTGTGCTCGTCGCGGGCGGCCAACGCCACCAGGTTGCCCGTCTGCAACTCGATGCTCAACTGGGCGTCCGGCACCAGCGTTTGAAACAGCGTGAGCGCGGAGGAGGAATCGAGCGTTCGCAGCGGATAGACGACCAGGTGCGGCTCGGTGTCGGGCGCGGCCTCCTCGAACTTCTCGATGGTCGCCTTGATCGTCTCGTGGTCGGAAGGCGAAGCCAACACGGTCAATCGCTTCTCTTCCGTATCGACCGTGATCTGCGCCTTGGGCGCTAGATTCTGCAAGATCGTGAGCAAGCTGGCCGGCGGCTCCTTTTCAAACGGATAGAACTCCAGTCGCGGCTCGGCCGGGCCCGGCTCGGCCGGCTGGAGCTTCTCCAGGGTCGCCTTGATCGTCTCGTGATCGGCGGCCACCGCGCGGGCGATCAGGCGGTCGCCCTTGGCGCCAAGCGTGAGTTGGGCGTCCGGGACCAGGCCGGTGAGCATGCTCAAGGTGGAAGTCGGATCGGCCTTCGTGAGCGGGTAGACCTCCACCGTGGGCGTGGTCTCCGGGGTGCCACCGGCCTCCAGCTTGGCCAGCGCCGCCCGGAGCATCTCGTGCTCTTTGGGGGTCGCGTACGCGATCAGCTTGCTGGTCCTCGAGTCGAGCGTCAATTTGGATGAGGGCACGAGCGTTTGGAGCTGGGTCAACAGCGCACTCGCATTGGCCGCGTCGGCGGCGACCCCCTGGAGCTTGTACGCCTCGAACCGCGGCTGTTGTTCCCCCGGGCCCGCCGCTTCGATCTTCTCCAGCGACGTCTTGATCCGCGCGTGCTCGTCGGCACTGGTCCAGGCCAGCAAGCGGTTGCTTTTCGGGTCGAGCACGAGCTTCGTCTCGGGGAACAACTCCTGGAGCATCGTCAACACGCTTTGCGGATCCACCGACGTGATCGCATAGGCCTGCAACTGATACTGCTCCTCCTCGGGCACCTCTCGCTTAAGCTCGTTGAGGATCTCCTTCAGCACGTCGTGCTGCTGCGGCTTGGCCCAGATCGACAGCTCGCCCGGCTGGGCGTCGGCAATCACCACGATGCCCGGCAATTGCGTGGTCAACGAGCTGAGCACCGCTTCGAATCGCTTTCGCTGGGCCGGCGAAACCGGATAGACCACCAGCGCGTTGCGGCCCTCGATGAAGGTGGTTTTCTTCAGGTGGTCGATCGTCTTCGCGATCTTGGCGTGCTCATCGGGCGAAGCGATGGCCATCAGGCGCTCGCCGCTGGCGTCCATCGCCACCGTCGCGTTCGGCGCCACCTTCTGGATCATGTCGAGCAGGCTGGGCGGCATGGCCAGCGCCAGCTCGTAGAATTGCAGTTCGGGCGCGTCCGGGCCGCCCTTCTCCGGCTGAAGGGCCTTGAGCGTGTTCTCGATCACCGCTTGATCGGAAGGAACGGCCAGGGCGATCAGGCTTTTCGACTGCGGGTCGACCGCAAGGTTCGCGTCGGGCAGGATGGTCTGGAGGAGCGTGAGGGTCGCGTCCGGATCGACCTTCGTGAGACGATAGACCTGGAGTTGCCGGGTTTCCTCCGGCATCCGCTCGACGCCGAGCTTCTCCAACGCCGCCTTAATTTTCTCTTGGTCGTCCGGCGTCGCCCAGGCGACCAGCGTCTTGGCTCCCTCGTTGACCGAAAGCTGCGCATTGGGCACGATCTTCTGCAACGTTTCCACAAGCTGAGCACCGGAGCCGTCGGCCACGACGCTCCTTCGCCGGGAGTAACCCCTCGTCGCCGGGGTGGTCGGGTCGGTCTGGAGGAACTGGTCGATCGGGTACACTTGCAGTACCCGCTGCTTCTCCGGCGGGATCTCTTCCTCCATTTTCTCCAGCAGCGATTTGACGAGGTTGTGCTGCGACGGCGTGGCATTGGCGTTGATCCGCTTCGTGCTCGGATCGAGCACGAACTTCGCCGACTCCATCATCTGGCTCAAGATGCTTACCACCGTCTCCGGATCGGCGGTCTTCACCTCGTAAACGCCCAGCTCCGGGGACTCGGGCTGCGGCGTTGGAGATACCTGGGGCTCGTCGATCGACTCGATGACCGTGCTGACCATCGGGATGACCCCGGCCATGTCGGTCACCAGGACCTCCTGCGTCGCACCCACCGACACCACTTTGCCGTGCGGGCTCAGAAGTGGGCTGATCGCCCCGATCACCGACTCGGCGGGCCTTCGGCCGATCGGGATCTTCACGGTGACCAACTCGTTCTTGCCCCGCTTGTCCAGGTCCTCCATGGCGACCTGCGGGACCACGCCTTCGGGAATGCCTTCTCCGATGTTGATCACCATCAGCATCCGGCCTCGGCGGACCAGCGTGAAACCCTGGTGGATCAACACGCCGTTCATCAGGTCGATCGCTTCGGTGGGGGTGTACTCGCGGGTGTCGGCGAAGTTGAACGTTCCGCGGGGCGGGGCTTCGGGCACCACCAGCGACAGCTCCGCCTGCTCGGCAAACCAACTCAGCACGTCTTCCCACGGCAAGAACTGAAATCTGAATTGCAGGCGCTTCTCGACCGGCTTGCCGATGAAGTCGCCGTACTGGACCTGCGTGAGGACCTCGGCCAGCTTCTTGTCGCCCTCATCGAGGATCCCTTGAAGGGTCGCCTGGCGATCTTCTTCGGGGGCCTCGGCCTTGGAGGCCGCCGTGAGCTTCTCTTTCCGCTCGGCCAAGATCTCGGCGATCTGCTCGCGCTGCTCCGCGTCCAGCTTCAGTTGCTCGGCCACTTCCGCGTCGGCAAGCTGCTCGAAGTTCGGCGGCTCGGGAACTGCTTCGACCGGTGCGGCCTCGGCCGGGGCAGTCTCGGGCGTTGGAGCGTCGGAAGGCGACGGCTCGGCCGGTGCGGCTTCCATCGCCCCGGGCGGCGCGGCCTCGGCCGGAGCAGCCGGGGCGGGTTCTGCCGGAGCGGGCGGCGCAGGAGCGGCCTCGGCCGGTTTCGCTTCCGCGGGTGGACTTTCCGCCGGTTTCGCTTCGGCGGGAGCAGGGGGCGCAGGAGCCGCTTCGGCCGGTTTCGCTTCGGCCGCAACAGGCGGCGCAGGAGCGGCCTCGGCCGGTTTTGCTTCGGCCGGCGCGGCCGGTTTGCTCTCCGCTGGCGCGGTGTCGGCTGGCGGACTAGGGGTCGCATCCGTCTTGGCCGCCTCGGCGGCGGGCGCCGCTTGGCTGGCTGCGGATTCTTGCCCCAACGCAATGCCCGCGGTCATTAGGCAGGCCATTGGCACAAGGATGGCCAGAGCCGGAAAACGCTGGGAGAATCGAGTACCGAAGAGCATGGCAGTACCTACTCGGGGGGGGTAGGAGTAAAGGCGGGACCTAACCTATAGCCTACTGAACCGGTTGGGGAAGGTAAAGCAAATTCTGCCGGTCGAGTGGTCCAAGGCGACTTTTCCGATCAGGGCAACAGGTTGCAGGATCTTGGGATACGTCTGCGAAAAGGAGGCTCGCCTATGCGTCTCAATGCTCCGGCGTTTGAGGCGACTCTGGATGGACCGCTTTGCCATGGACTGCGTCGGGGAGGCAGCTAGATCTAGGGGGATCCGCTTAAACCATCAGAGGGGGCCCGGCGGACCACGGCTATCTGCCCAAGGCGGCAACTGGTACGCTAAAGTTTGGCCGCCAATCCGTGAGTCCGTCGATCCATCCATCCCCCGACCAAAACCGACCGGAACCACGTTCCGATGCCGTCGCCTGCCGAAATCCTGGGGCCTAAGGGCCGGATCGCCGCCCGAATGCCCCACTACGAGCATCGCTCGCAGCAGCTTGCCATGGCCGAAGCGGTCGACGAGGCGATCCGCGGCGGGCATCACCTCGTGGTCGAGGCGGGAACGGGGGTGGGAAAGAGTTTTGCGTACCTCGTGCCGGCGATCCTGGCCACCGGCAAGGCCGAGGACCGCGAAAACCCCATACGCCGGGTCGTGATATCCACCCACACGATCAGCCTCCAGGAACAGTTGATCGAGAAGGACCTGCCGTTTCTGGCCGCCGTGATGCCCACCGAGTTCACCGCGGTGCTGGCCAAAGGTAGGGGTAATTACCTTAGTTTGAGGCGGCTGGGCCGCGCCCTCGAGCGGGCCGGAAGCCTGTTCTTCCGGGACGAGGAGTACGACCAGCTCCGCAGGATCGACGCCTGGTCGAAGGAGACCGCCGACGGCTCGCTTTCCGATCTGGACTTCCGGCCCGTGCCGCAGGTCTGGGACGAGGTGGCCAGCGACCACGGCAACTGCATGGGCCGAAAATGCCCCCGGTACGAAGACTGCTTCTACTACCGGGCACGTCGCCGGATCAGCCACGCCCAGGTCCTCGTCGTCAATCACGCCCTGTTGTTCTCCGACCTGGCGCTCCGCCGCGAAGGCTGGGGAATCTTGCCCGACTACAGCGTCGTGGTCTTCGACGAAGCCCACAACATGGAGGCCGTGGCCGGCGATCACCTGGGCTTGGGCGTTACCAGCGGCCAGGTCGAGTACCTCCTGAACAAGCTCTACAACGAACGGACCAATCGCGGACTGCTCGTGCATCAGCGTTTGAACGAGGCCCAGCAGGGCGTGATCGAGTGCGGCCACCGGGCGGACGATTTCTTTGCCGACGTCGACGATTGGCTCGCGGCCCGGCGCGGCGGCAACGGGCGGGTCCGCAAGCCGGAAATTGTCCGCAACCCCTTGAGCGAAGGGTTAGAGCAGCTCGCCGGCTCCGTCGGCAAGCACGCTGCGGGGATTCAGGACCCGGAGGAGCGCCAGGAGTTCGTCGCCGCCCGGGATCGCCTCCGCGCGTTGGCCGAGTCGATCGAAGACTGGCGATCGCAGCGGCTTTCGGATTCGGTCTACTGGATCGAGGCGACCGCGCGGAGAAGGCGGCGGCGGATCAAGCTGGCCGCTGCGCCGATCGACGTCGGGCCGCTGTTGCGCGAGCACTTGTTCGACCAGGTGGCGACCGTGGTGATGACCAGCGCCACGCTGGCCACCGCGGGCGGCTCGTTCGATTTCTTCAAGTCGCGGGTCGGGCTCACCCAAGCGGAAACGCTCTGTCTGGGGAGTCCCTTTGACTACCAGCGGCAGGCCGAGCTGGTTCTCCTGGACGGCATGCCTGACCCCGGCTCGGAGGCGAGCGCGTACGAGCAGCGAGTCGCCGAGATGGTCCGGAGGTACGTCGGTCGGAGCGACGGCCGGGCGTTCGTGCTGTTTACCAGCTACCAGATGATGGGCCGGGTGGCCGAGGCGCTGACCGGGTGGCTCGCCGAAGAGAACCTCGCGCTCTACAGCCAGGCCGACGGGCTGCCGCGGAGCCGGATGCTTGCGAAGTCCAATCCCCGCGCCGTGCTGTTCGGCACCGACAGCTTCTGGCAGGGGGTGGACGTACCGGGCGATGCACTCCAAAACGTGATCATCACCCGGCTCCCGTTCAGCGTGCCCGATCGTCCCCTGATCGAAGCCCGGCTGGAAGCGATCCGCGCTTTGGGCGGCAATCCCTTTCGCGACTACCAGCTCCCGGAAGCGATCCTCAAGCTCAAGCAAGGCTTCGGTCGCCTGATCCGCAGCCAGGAGGACACGGGCATGGTCGTGATCCTCGACCCGCGCGTGCGGACGAAGCCGTACGGCAGGATGTTCCTGGCTTCGCTGCCCGAATGCCGGCTGGTGGTCGAGCCGGCGTGAGGGGCGCTGAACCGAGACGGCCACCCGCGCTTCGCTCGACGTTCACGGCTGCACTTCGAGAGGGAGTTCGTCCGGCGCCACGTCCCTGACGCTCAAATCGCCGTAGACGACGCGGTAGGTCTCGGAACCGTTCGGCCGGTACCAGCAAACGATTCGGCCGGCGTCGCCCAGCTTGACGCGCTTCCCCAGGTACTTCCAGCTTCCTTCGACCGTGTTGTGTTGGAGGAAGGCGTGCGTCGGTCCCGGGCCCGGGAGCCACCTCCGCATGTACTTGTCGATCGTTTCCACGAGGCGGTCTTGCGCCGGGGTCCGGTCTTCCTTGGGCATCGCCTTCAATTTTTGCAGCCTCTCGTGCTCTTCCCCGTAGTCGAAACCCGGCATTCGGTCAGGAAACGTCTTGTCGAAGTACTCGGCGACGATGCCCAGGAACTCGATCACCTCTTCCTCGGTAATCTCTACGCGACGTTCCGCCGTGAGGGCGTAGCCTTCCGGCACGTCGAGACGGAAGAGCGAGTCGTCGAGCTCCGCGCCGAAGACGATGTCCTCCATGACGAAGCAACCATGCTCTTCCACCGCCTGCCGGCCGGGCTCGAAGACGTCGCTCCCGGGAACCTGATACCGGACCAGCCGCTTGGTCTCCGCGTCGATCCAGAAGTCGTAACTCCAATGGTAATTGCCGGCCTCGAACCAGAACCCGTGCCGGAAGCCGATGGCCTCGCGGCCTGCGATTTCCTGCGTCCCCAGCCACTCGAGGTTCTTGGTTCTCAGTGTCTTCAGCGCCATGGTGAGAGGCCCGCGCGGAGGCTGGCTGGGCTCGGTCAGTTGGTAGGCAGTGGCCTTCTTCTCGTTGGGCTGCAAGAGCAGCCTCTTCAGATGGACGTTGTCCTCAAGGTCGATCGATCGGACCTCGCCGTCGGCGTCCAGCGCAACGTCCCGATACAGGCCCGGCGCCTGGTAGGCGAAGTGGCGCGTCTTTCCTTCCTTGCTGCCGCGACGTGCGTAGAACGTGGTCTTCCAGGTCACGGTCTTCGCCTGCCCCATCTGCTCGAACGCTTTGACGGAGAGCGGCAGGTCTTGCGCCGCGACGTCCCGGACGCTGAGATCCCCGCAGACGATCCGGTAGCTCTGCGAGCCCTTCGGCTGGTACCAGCAGACGATCCGATCCGCGTCGCCGAGCTGGACGCCCTTGCCCAGGTATCGCCAGGTCCCTTCCGCCGTGTGCTCATCCCGGAAACGCCCGATGGGCATCCTATGCGGACTGGGCCGTTTGTAGAACTCGACGGTCTCGAAGAGCTTCTGTTCCGCCGGCGTCCGGTCTTCCTTGGGCTTGGCTTCGACGGCGTTGAGCTTGTCGGAAGTGACGGCGACGGGAGAGAGCTGATCCGGGAACGTGTTGTCGTAGTATTTTGCCAGGATGCCGAGAAACCGGATCGTCTCCTCCTCGGTCACCTCCCGGCGACGTTCGGCCTTGAGCGTGAAACCCTCAGGCGGCTCGAGACGGAACACGGCGTCGTCGAGTGCTGCATCGAAGACGATATCGTGCTCGATATGGCCAAGCACCGTCTCACGCGACCACTCCTTTTCCGGCGGGTTGTTGTGCGCGGGGTGCGTATCCGGGTCGAAGACATCAGCCCCGGGAACGTGGTGCGTCACGAGGCGCTTCGTCTTCGCGTCGACCCAGAAGTCGGAACTCCAAGGTTCGTTGTTCGCCTTGTCCCAACCCGCCTCCCGGAAGCCGTTCGCCTCCCGCCCGTCGATCCGTTTCTTTCCGATCCATTCCAGGTTGCCTTTCACTGCATGGCGGAACCAGTCGAACGGACCGGCGTCCCGTGGATAGCCCCTGAAAAGGTGGAGGGTCGCCGTCTTCTCTTGGTAGTCCAACTCAAGCTTCTTCCCGTGAATGACGTCCTCGATCTCGACCTGGCGGAGCTTTCCCTCGTCGTCGAAGCGTGCGTCCCGATAGAGGCCGGGGGCTTGGTAAGCGTGCTGCGCCGTTTCGGTCTTGATCCAACTCCGCTTCCCGTCCTGGGAGGTGGCCTTTGTATAGTAGGTGGTCTTCCACGTGATCGTCTTCGCTTTGTCAATCTGCTCCAAGACGTGGGCAAAGACCGCGCCGCGGTCGCCTTGGTCGGCAAAGTGCAACACGCCAAGGCACACGCCGACCAGCAGGGCGGCAGCGACGGCGATTCTACGCATGCACTTCACCTTGGCGCTCCTCGTCCGGAGTGTGATTGGTTGCAGGTCGGATCCGGAGACGCCTCCGGCTTCCACGATCGTCGACAGGACCCCCGGCGAAGGCCCCCCCGGGACGGGCGTTTCACGGAGTGCCGCGAATGCCTTGTCGACAAGCTCCGAACGGGCAAGCTCGTCACTTTCCATGGCAAGACCTCCCTCTCTCGGCGGAGATAGCCGGAGCAAGCAACTCACTCAGTCGAGCCCGGGCACGGTGAAGCAGTCGCCCGACGGCCGTCGAGTTGATATCCAGCTCTCGGGCGATTTCCCGGTAGCTCAACCCGTTCAAACACCGCAGGCAAACGGCTTCCGCCTGCTTGGGCGGCAACTTGGTCAGGGCCACGCGGAGCCGATCGGACAACTCGGCCGCCTGGGCCTCTTGTTCGGGCCCGGCATGCACGGACGGGACGGCGGACCAGGCGACCGGCTCTTCGCGTCGGGCCGTATCCCGCATTCGCTGGCGGAGTCGATCCAGGGCCCGACAGGTGCTCAGACGCGCCAGCAAGCCCGGCCAATTCCTCACCGGTTGCCGGCGCGAAAGCTCCAGCGCGGCCAGAAACGTCTCCTGGACGCAGTCGTCGGCGTCTTCGTAGTCGCCGAGCAGTCGGTAGGCGGTCTGCCAGACCAACGCCGTGTGCCGGCCGACGACCGCTTGCCAGTCCGTCATCTCGGGATCCCTGTGGTTGGCTCACGCGGCAAGAGTATAGTCGATCCGCAGCTCGGTTTTGTGCCGTGAGATTCCCGATTCGGCGGCTGGAGGCAGTAGCAATCGAGGCGTGGTTCGCCTCCCCGGCCAAGTTCGGTACCCCGAACTGCCTGCCATCTGCTCCTCGGTCCACCCACACGAGTGGCTGTCGAATGGCCGCCTCGACGGTTTCTGGGGTGGCGAGCCCGTTGACCCGGGGGGGGCGGGGGCTTAGAGTAAAGGTTTGCGACCCTGTTCCCGGGTGGGGTTGTCGGCCTGGTTCGGGCGTTGCGAGAGTGGCCTTTCCGCCGGGAAGTCTATGCTTGCCAAACGGATTATCCCCTGCCTCGACGTGGATCGGGGCCGGGTGGTCAAGGGGACGAATTTCGTCAACCTCCGCGACGCCGGGGACCCGGTGGAGGTCGCTACGCGCTACGAGGAGGAGGGCGCCGACGAGCTGGTCTTCCTCGATATCACCGCGAGCCATGAGGGTCGGGACATCATCCTCGACGTGGTCCGCCGGACCGCCGACGTGATCTTTATGCCTCTTACGGTGGGTGGCGGAATACGCAATATGGATGACATCCGGGCCCTGCTCAATGCCGGAAGCGACAAGGTCTCCATCAACTCGGCCGCCTGTCGAGCCCCCGAATTCATCCGCCAGGCCGCCCGGCGGTTTGGCAGCCAGTGTATCGTGGTGAACATCGACCCGAAGCGGGTCCGTAGGAACGGGGAGGAAGTGTGGGAAGTCCACATTAATGGGGGGCGTATCGGCACCGGATTGGAGGCTGTGGCGTGGGCCCGAGAGGTCGAGCGCCTCGGGGCCGGCGAGATCGTGCTCACTTCCATGGATGCCGACGGCACCAAGGACGGCTACGATCTGGAGATTACGGCGGCGGTGAGCCGGGCGGTCTCGATCCCGGTGGTGGCCAGCGGGGGGGCCGGGTGTCCGGAGCACTTGGCCGACGCGATTCTGGAGGGCGGGGCCGACGCGGCGTTGGCCGCCAGCATCTTCCATTACGGCGAGTACACGATTCGGGAGACCAAAAGGTTGATGCAAGACCGTGGAATTCCCGTCCGGTTGTAGTTAAAACATCGAGAGGCGGCACGTTGCCCGGTGGCCGCTCGGTGGCAGGAGAGAGACGATTCAGGCTTGCACGGCGAGTGCGCGAGGCGGGAAAAGAAGGCATTTCGGCGCGGTCTTACGACCATTGGCCGGGCAAGGATGAATAAGAACCCAGGCTTTCTCAAAGGAACGGTCAAGACATGGCGACTGCGGCAGAAGCCGATCAGGCACGGTTCCGTGCCAAGCGCAAGGAGTTGGAGATCGATAAGCTGTTTCGGGCGCTGGTGAAGCTCGAGGGGAGCGACCTGCACCTGAAGGTCGGTTTGCCGCCGTACGTCCGCGTGGCCGGCACCCTGCGGCCCTTGAACCGGGAGCCGATCGACGACGACGAAATGGTCCGGCTCATCTTCCCCATGATGGATGAGCGAAACCGGCGGATTTTCGACGAGAACGGAGGAACTGACTTCGCCTACTCGCTGGACGTGGAAGACAAGACTTGGCGGTTTCGGGTCAACGTGCTTCAGCAGATGGCACACGTCGGCTTGGTTGCCCGACGGGTGAACAACTGGATCCCCAGCTTCGAGCAGTTGAACTTGCCGCCGATTCTCGAGAAGCTTTGCACGTACGCTCAGGGGATGATCCTATTGGCCGGGATTACGGGGTCGGGCAAGAGCACGACGATCGCCTCGATGCTCGACTGGATCAATCACCGCTACCGCAAGCACATCCTCACGCTGGAAGATCCGATCGAGTTCGCGTTCACCGAGGACAAGTGCCTGATCAATCAGCGCGAGATCGGCCTGGACGTGAAGGACTTCATGACGGGGATGAAGCACGCGGTGCGGGAAGACCCGGACATCATCGTGGTGGGCGAAATGCGCGACCGGGAGACGTTCGAGACGGCGGTCCAGGCTGCGGAGACCGGGCACCTCGTGTTCGGAACGATTCACGCGAACACGGCCCCGAGCACCATCGGCCGGATTCTCGACCTCTTCCCGGAAGAAATGCACGGGGCGATCCGCGGCGCGCTGGATTTCAACATGAAGGCGATTGTCTCCCAGAAACTGCTGCCCTCCATCAAAGAAGGGGTGCCGCGGGTCCCCACCGTGGAGATCATGATTTTCACCCCCATGGTTCGCAAGCTACTCATCGAGGGCGAGGATCATCGGCTGTCCGATGCAATTCGCCTTGGTGCCCATGAAGGGATGCAGGACTTCACGATGAGCTTGAAGGATCTCGTGGACAGGGAGCTGATCGATCGGGCGACGGCGTTCGAGGTCGCTCCCAACCCCGAAGCGCTGAAAATGGCTCTCAAAGGCATCCAAGTCAAAGACTCCGGGATGGTGTAATGCGCCGCTTCTTGCTGGTTCTGCTGGTATCGGTTGCCGTGGTGATGATCTGGGCCGCAGGGGCCCGGCCCTTGTTTGCCCAGGAGAGTTCCGGGGGGGGCCAGTTCCCGATCCCGGACGGCTGGAGCGGGCCGGGGGGTTACCTGAGCTGGCTCAAGGTCTTCGCCTGCTGGCTGGTCTTCCTGGCCTGGGTGGCGACGACCGACTGGGTCAGTCGCGACGTGCAGGCGAAGAAGCTGGATTACCTGCGCTGGAATCCGATCGTCTTCGGCACGTTCATGGCCGCTTTCGTCCTGGTCTGGCTGATCCCGCTTTTCTTGGTCAGCTTTATACTGCTTCTCATTGCGTGGATCGCGCCGTTTGTGGTGTACGTGGTGCAGCGCAACAAGCAGGTGGAAAAGCATGAGCGGGTATTTACGCGGGATCATCTTCGCCACTGGATGGCGGAGCGACTTTCGGGCACGGGGGTGAAGGTCGAGACGGAGAAAAAGGACCCGCACGAGACGGGCCCCCCGGTCGTTCTCTCGGCCCGGGGCGGCGCCACCGAGCGCGACGACCGAGCGAACCTGCTGGCCGCGAGGCAGGTGCCCGGGTTCGACGACGCGCGGGCGGTAATCGCCGACGGCTTGTCGCGTCGTGCCGACGCCATCATGCTCGACTACACCCAGCAGGGCGTGGGCGTGCGATACATGGTCGACGGCGTCTGGCACAACGGCGAGCCGTTGGAACGGGAGAAGGGCGACCCGATGCTGGAGGCCCTCAAGACCGTTTGCGGCCTGAACTGGGAGGACCGCCAGGGCCGGCAGCAGGGCGCCTTCGGCATTGAGTATGAGTCGGCCAAGTTTGGCGCCACGTTGGTCAGCCAGGGGACGAAGGCGGGCGAGCGGGCGGTGATGCAGTTTGAGGGCAAGAAGACCCGGTTCGAATCGCTCGACCAGCTCGGCATGCGCCCCAAGATGCAGGAGCAGCTCCGAGAGGTGCTCAGCGGGGACAAGGGGTTTGTGCTGCTTTCGACCATGCCCGGCGCCGGCTTGCGGAGCATGACGCACGTGGTGTTGCGGTCCATGGATCGGTTGGTGCGCGATTTCACCTCCGTCGAAGAGGAGAGGCACCGCTACGAAGAGGTGGAGAACGTCAAGATCTTCACGTACAAGGCCGCCGAAGGACAGACCCCAGACAGCATTCTGAGGAAGGTGTTCCATGAGGAGCCGGAAGTCGTCATCGTCCGCGACCTGGTGAACGGCGAAACGGTCGGCATGCTCTGTCGCGAGATCGCCTCGGTCGGCCGGCTGGTGGTCAGCACGATCCGGGCGAAGGACGGTGCCGAAGCGCTATTGCGAGTGCTGGCCTTGAAGGTCCCGCCTGCGGAGTTTGTCGAGCAGGTCACGGCGGTGTTGAATCAGCGACTGATCCGCAAGTTGTGCGAACACTGCAAGGAGGCCTACGTGCCCACGCCCCAGGTGCTCCAGCAGCTGGGGATTCCGCCGGGCCGGGTCGAGGTCCTTTACCGCCCGCCTCAACAAGCCGAAGACGTGTGTGAAGCGTGCGGCGGGATCGGCTACGTGGGGCGCACCGCCATCTTCGAGCTACTGATTGTCGACGGCGGGGTCCGCAAGGTCCTTGGCTCCGCGCCGAAGCTCGACCTGGTTCGCCAGGCCGCCCGGAAGGCGGAAATGCGGACGCTGCAAGAAGAAGGGGTGGTGCTGGTGGCGAAAGGCTTGACCTCGCTGCCGGAACTGATGCGAGTACTCAAACAGTAGGAACGAGTCTGCCATGCTCACCTTCGTACTGATTGTCGTCTTCATGGCTTGCGTGGGGTTTCTCTACACGGAGGGGATGTGGGGAAATGCCCTGCGGCTGATCAATGTGGTCACGGCCGCGCTGTTGGCCACCAATTTCTGGGAGCCCGTCGCCGGTTTCCTGGAAGGCAGCATCAGCAAGCCGTTCAGCTACTTCTGGGACTTCATCGCGCTCTGGGGCCTGTTCATCTTCTTCTTGCTCATCTTCCGGCTGGCCACCAAGTCTGCCTCGAAGGTCGACGTCAAGTTCCTGGGGCTTGCGAACCGGATCGGAGGCGCGGTCTTCGCCGTGGTGATCGGTTGGTTCATGGTTTCTTTCGTCCTGATGAGCCTACACACGGCTCCGCTGAAAGAGAAGTTTCTGTTTGGCGGGTTCGATGCGGAAAAGAAGATGTTCCTGGGGATGAAGCCGGACCGCTTTTGGCTTTCCTACATGGAGTGGATGTCGAAAGGCCCCTTCTCCCGATCGACGCCCCGCGTGTTCGACTCGGAGCACGAGTTCATTCCCAAGTACGCCGCCCGGCGGGCCGCTTGGCACGAACACCAGTCCGCCAGCTCGAAGGGAGTGTTCGGCATCCTCGTTCCCGCAGGAGAAGTCCCTACGAGGACGGGTGGCGGATCAGGTGGCGGCGAATCGGCGAGCGACGAAGCGATCGACGGCGAAGCGATCGAGAGCGAACCGGCGAACGGCGAATCGTCGGGCAGCGAATCATCGGAGAATCCCTAGCGACGCGCACGGATCATGTCTGAGGCGGAAAACGAACAGTTCGGATTCAGCGATCCCCGAGACGCCGAAGTGACCGAGTATCGGGCGGTCAGCGGGCTGGCCCTGGCCGGGCTGATCGCGGGAATACTGGCCCCGTTGGCTATGGTCCATCCCTTGCTTTGGATCGTTCCGGCGGCCGGGATCGTCTTGTCGGTGGCAGCTTTCCGGCGGGTCAGCCGCGATGCCCTCGCCCTGATTGGCCGCAAGGCGGCCTTTGCGGGATTGGTCCTTTCGGTCCTGTTCGGGGCTATCGCCCCGGCCAACTGGTTCACCTACCGGCATCTGATCGACCGGGAGGCCGAGCAGTTCGCTCTCCAATGGTTCGATTTCCTCCGCCAGGGTGAGATGCTCAAGAGCTATCAGCTCCAGGAGTCTCCCTTCAGCCGACTTCCGCTCGACGATCGGCTTTGGGAACACTACCTCCCCGGGAACCAGGAGCGCGTGTCGCTGCAAGGCTACGTCGAGCGCGCCGAGGTCCGGAGCCTGCTGGCGCTCGGCGAGAAGGCTCTGGTTCGCTTTTACGACACCGAGGGCCAGTCTCGTGCCGACGGGACGGATCAAGTGGAACAGGTCTACGCGGTGACCACGGGCGAGGCCGGCCGGAAGACGTCGTACTTCGTGCGATTGGGCATGAGACGCTATTCGGACCCCGGCACCGGCCGCGCGTACTGGCAAATCGTCGACGTCGAGGGAGGAATCCGCCCCCGGGCACTGGGAGGCTAGGAAGCAGGCCAGGAAGGCTGAAGCCGGGTCGATGCCAGGGTCGGCCCGGCGCCTCCCCACGCAGCCGCCGGAAGGCGGGACTCCCGCGAGACGTTCAAACGTCCGCGGCACGTGCCTGGGCGAAGCTGCAACCGGCTACGACCACGCCTTGCCGTTCTTTCGCGTCCCGCAGACGGCCACTTGCATGCCCATCGCGTCGGCCATGGCGGCCTTGGCCAGAAGGGCTCGGTCGGCTTCCTTGGCGCTATGGGCGTAGACAACCTGGATGTGGTTGGCCTTGTGCCGAGCCATAAACTGGTCGCGGCTCGTGCCGTAGGTGACCGCGTGCATGATCGGCCACTGCGGGGTCGTCTCCTTCCAGCGGCGCTCGGTCTCTTCCGGGGGCAGCTCGACCACGCCGCCTCGCCCCAGGTCCATCTTCAGCTTGCCTTTCTCGACGAACACCCGCGACCAGACGATCTCACCCGGCCTGGAAACCCCCTTGAGCGTGCCGCCGCCGAGCCGGAAGTACATGGCCGGCTGCCGCTCGCTGGAAGCGCCTTTCCAGCCGTCGACGAAGTGGGCGGGCGGGGCCGAGCCGCTGATCAACAGCACCCAGACGTAGTCCTCGACCGTGCCCGACCGGTCCCAGTCGCCCCAGCGGACGTCGTGCAGCGTGTTCTCCACCGGTTGGCCCATCGCCTTATGTACGCGGCAGGTCATCAGCCCGTCGAGCCCGGCGCACTCGTCCACCTCGTTGAAATGCACCAGCGGCTCGCCCTCGTAGAGCACCCGCTTTCCGTCGCGGCTTCTGACCGGCGGCCGGTCGCTGTTGTTGAGCATCCCTTCGACCAGGTCGCTTGCCGGCAACACGTCCTTGAGGCCTAGCTGGTACTGGATGCCCACAAGATCGCAGCCGAAGTCGTCGGCGATCCTCAAAGCGGCGACGTACATCTTGCACTGGGTGAGGATCTGGTCGTCGGTGAGATCCGTTTCGGGGTTCGGCCCGGTGACGAAGGTCATGCCGCGATCGTCCAGCCACCCGCGCACGGCCCGGGCCTCCTCGTCCGAAACCTGGGTCGTCTCGTAGTAGAGGGCCGACTGGCTGAGCCGCTCTTTGTACACGCCCATCGGGTTCAGCAGCTCGTCCTGAATGATGGCGTTGTACATGCCCATGCATCCTTCGTCGAAGATGCCCATGATCGCCTTCTCGCGGCGGAGCTGCCGGGCGAGCGCTTCGCCAAGGCGTCGCTCGGCGGCCGGCACCTTGACTTTCCCCAGCGGCGTGACGTGCTTCATCGGGTGCCGCACCGCCCCCGTTTCCAGCCACTTCCTGAGATTCTTCAGAAACGCCTCGTCGGTGAAGTCCTCGCTCCAAAGGGTCGAGTACTTCTTTCCGGCCTTGGCCAGGCCGGCGTTCAGGTTGAGCATTCCCACCAGTCCGGGCCACTGCCCCGACCAGTTGGCCACGGTGAGGATCGGTCCCTTGTGGCTCAACAGCCCGGCCAGCACGTGATGCGAGAACTGCCAGACGGCCTCGGCCACAATGAGCTTGGCGCCGGGGTCGATCCCGGCGAACACACACATCCCTTCTTTCTGCGAGGCGATGAACCCGTGTTTCTGATCCTCCTTGTACGGATGGGCCCGGACCAGCTCGTAGCCGGCCTCCGCCACGGCCCGCGATAGCGCCTCCTCCATCTCCTTTTGGGCTTCCCAGCAGGTCTGGTTGGCCGAGAGCCGCAGGTCGCCGCTGGCGACCATCAGCACCTGCCTCTTCTTGACTTTCGGCGGTTTGGCCAGTTCTGGGAGTTGGTAGGCTGGCATGGCGAGATCTCCTTGCGTTCGACGTTCTGTGCCTGGTGCCGGAGCAGGCCGATGACATCGCGAGGGTTCCCGACCGACCCGGCTCACCGCGCCGGTTTCGCGTCGTCCGGAGCCGGCATGATACCCCGCTCGTCTCGACGTGAGAAGTACTCGGGACCGTGCCGCCGGGCCGCGGCCACCAGGCTCGCGGCCCCAGCGAAGGCCGGGCATGGAACGCTGGCAGCCGCCTCGCGAGAGTCTATAATGTGGTCGCGACGGGCCGTCTGCCGGGCCGCGTTTGGCGGTCACGCCGAGTCACCCCCCGGAGTCCGCCCCACCAACGCCTGGAACCGAATAGGGAGTCAGTCATGTCGCTCCGATGGATTCTGCACGTGCTAGTCGTCGGGATGTTGTCGGTTCACGCATCCGCTGCCCAAGCGGGTCAAGAGCCGACCGCCGATTTCTACGTCTCGCCCGCGGGCAACGACGCCTGGTCCGGCACGTTGGCCGAGCCGAAGCCGGACGGCAGCGACGGCCCCCTGGCCACGCTCCAAGGGGCCCGGGACGCGATCCGGCGGCTGAAGGCCCAGGGGCCGCTCGAAAGGCCGATCCGCGTGCTCGTGCGCGGCGGGACGTATCGGGTGACCGAGCCGATCGTGTTTGCGGCGGAAGACTCGGGCACGGAGCAGGCTCCGATCACGTACGCTGCGTGGCCTGGGGAGAAGCCGGTAATCAGCGGCGGCGTACCGATCACCGAGTGGAAGAGAGAAGGGGACGGGCCGCTGTGGACGACCGTCGTCCCCGCCGTCAAGGAGGGGGAGTGGTACTTCCGGCAACTGTTTGTCGACGGCAAGCGGGCGGTGCCTGCCCGGATTCCCAACGACGGTTTCTTCCGCTCCGGCGGGCCCGGCGTGCCGTACACGAATTCCGGGACGGCACGCGGCGACAAGCAAACCAAGGTCTCCATCTTCTACCAAAACGACGACTTGAAGCCCTGGTCGAACCTCGACGACGCCGTCGCCGTGGTCTACCACTCCTGGACCGCCTCCCGGCACCGCATCAAGTCGCTGGATACCCAGAAGAAGCTCTGCGAGTTCACCGCCCCCAGCGGCTGGCCCATGGGCTATTGGGAGAAGAACCAGCGGTACTACGTCGAGTTCGTGCGCGAGGGGCTCGACGCGCCGGGCGAGTGGTACCTGGACCGCAAGACGGGCGTGCTCACCTACTCCCCGCGCCCCGGCGAAGACATGACCACCGCCGAGGTCGTCGCCGCCAGGCCGGAGGAGCTGCTGCGTCTGGAAGGAGATCCGGCGGGGGGCAAGTTCGTGGATCACCTTCATTTCGAGGGGCTCTCCTTGCAGCACACCGCCTGGACCATGCCCGAGGCCGAGACGGTCGACGGCCAGGCGGCCGCGTCGCTCAAGACGGCCGCGGTCTACGCCGTGGGGGCCCGGCATTGTGCGTTCCGCGAGTGCGAGATCGCCCACACGGGCGGATACGGCCTCTGGCTCCAGCTCGGCTCGAAGGACAACCGGATGGAACAGTGTCACGTCCACGACCTCGGCGCCGGCGGCGTTCGGATCGGCGAGGGGACGCTGCCCAGCGAGCCGGACCTGCAAACCGAGCGGAACGAGGTCACCAACTGCTTCATCCACGACGGCGGGAACGTCTACCATGCGGGCATCGGCGTCTGGATCGGGCGGAGCTCGCACAACACGATCTCGCACAACGACATTTGCGACTTCCTCTACACGGGCGTCTCCGTCGGCTGGAGCTGGGGCTACGCCCCGACCACGGCCCATCACAACCGGATCGAGTACAACCACATCCACCACCTCGGCTGGGGCCAGCTCAGCGACATGGGCGGGATCTACTGCCTGGGCATCTCCCCCGGCACCCAGCTCCGCTACAACCGGATCCACGACGTCCTCTCCTACGCCTACGGCGGCTGGGGCCTTTACACCGACGAGGGGAGCACCGAGATCCTGATGGAGAACAACGTCGTCTACCGCGTCAAGGACGGCGCGTTCCACCAGCACTACGGCCGGGAAAACATCGTCCGCAATAACGTGCTGGCCCTTTCGGCCACGTACGGGCAAATCCGCCGCTCCCGGGAGGAAGAGCACAGCTCGTTCACCCTCGAGCGGAACATCATCTACTCCGACGGCGTTCCCCTGCTCGGCGGCAACTGGTCGAACGGGAACTACCAGTTCGACTCCAACTGCTATTGGGACGCGAGCGGCCAGACGCCCAAGTTCCCCGGCGACCTCACGCTGGCCCAGTGGCAGGAGAAAGGCTACGACGCCCACTCGATCGTCGCCGACCCGAAATTCGCCGATCCCCAAAACCTCGACTTCAACCTCCCGCCCGATTCCCCCGCCCTCAAGCTCGGATTCCAGCCGATCGACACCCGCCGGATCGGGCTGGTCGGCCCTGAGGAGTGGGTCAATATGCCCAAGCAGGTGGAACGCCCGAAGATGCTTCTGCCGGGCGAAGACTAGGCGCACGCTTGGGCCGGCCGTAGTGCTTCCGGGGGAAGGGGCAAGCGGCAGTGGCAGCCGTGGACCCGCGAACTCCGATCCTCGGAGCGCTTCAGGCCTCGAGCCCCAGGGGCTTTAGCTCCCCTTTTCTTGCGAGAGCAAGACGTGCTTCTCTGCTACGACGTCCGCGCCGAACGGACGCACAGCTCCCGCAAAAGCCGCCGACGGTGAGCGACGCCGCCCACCGTCGGACAACAACGTGCAAAGCACACGACCTCCGCTGGCACAATGCCCGCCTTACGCCGGAGCGTGGCGGATCAGCCCACCGCGAGTCGATGCTACTACTTACTCCTGCTGCGCCGAGATCAGCTCGAGATTGATCGAGTCGCTGCCTCCGGCGGGGACGGTGGCCTTCAGCTCCGTCTCCGTCTCGTCGCTGTACTTGGGAGGGAGAAGGTCCACGGCGCCCGCCTCCATGGGGGAGACTCCCTCCTGGCTCTGGAAGTCCGACCCGTCGGCCGTGACCCACTTGGTGCAGGCCACCTTGAACTCGCCCACGGGCGCCCCCTTGTGCTCCGCGTCCGCCATGATCTCGTAGCGGCCGCTTGCGTCGGTCAACCCGAAGCAGGCGGTCCCCGGGGTGGAGCCGACGGGCACGAAGGTGACATGCGCCCCCGAAAGCGGCTCGCCATCCAGCGTGACCGTCCCGCCAACCGGCACCAAATCCGGCAGATCTCTGCTCGCGCCGCCTCCGGGGCATCCGGCCAAAGCCAGCAACAAGAGTGCACAAGTCAGCAGCGCAACGGACTGAATCCGCATCCCAGCCTCCCTTCTTGACAGAGGTTACCTATTCCAGAGCCTGTCGCTTCACCACCGGCCGTGAATCATGGCACTTGCACCGTTGAGCCGTCCGCGATCTGCGAAATGCCCAACAGGATAGCCTTGTCCGTGGTCTCGCCGAGGAACCGGACCGAGGCGTCGCCGAGGCACACGTTCACTCCTCCCGGGTGCAAGCTGCCGGCGGTACCCCCCTCGCGGAGCCTCTGCGGGCGGGGCGTCTTGTCGGAAACCCACGCCCAAGTCGCGGGGATGTCGTTAATGTTGATGCCGTAGTTGAGCTGAATGCCCGTCATATACCAGCCGCGATACCCCCACGCCGGGCAGGGTCCGTTGGCCACGTCGTGCAAGGTCTCGGCCATCGCCACCGTGTTGCTCGTACCGTCGATAACGCTGGCCATCTTCGCGATGCTGTTCTCGCCGAACATGTACCGCGTTTGCAGGCTTTGCCTTTGCCAGTAGTTGAAGGAATAGGCCTTCTGCGAGCTGAAGTCGTAGTTGCTCTTGACGCCCCGGTAGGTGTTTGGAGCGTCCTGGATGCCATACCCACCGCCGGCACCATGCAGAAGCGTGCCCGGGTCCGAGGGGCACATCAAGGCCGAAAGCTGCGTGGCCTCCAGGGCCGCGTTGCCGCTGGTGAGCGGATCGGGGCCTGCCACAGGGACGCCGGTGTTGCGTGGGTACGTGGAAGCGCAAGCGGTGAAGTCGTACTGGTCGTAGATGGTCTGCTGCTCGATATACGGGAGCAAGGACACCAGGCCGTTATGGTTCTTGTAGCTCAGCTTGTCGGCCGGCTCGTTTCCGGCGGCTGAAGCCCAACCGCGGTCGAAGCCCTGCGGCGGAAAGATCTTGAACGCGGTGTGGTAGTTGTGCAGCGCCAGGCCGAGCTGCTTGAGGTTATTGGTGCACTGGCTCCGCCGTGCCGCCTCGCGGGCCGCCTGGACCGCCGGAAGGAGCAACGCAATCAGAATCCCGATGATCGCGATCACCACCAACAATTCCACCAGGGTAAACCCCAGCCGTCTGAGTAGTTGCATGGTACCCACCTCCTGAGAAGAGAGAAATTAGGAAATACACAACACGGCCGATTCAAAGCGCAAGACTTGCCCAAACAGGGTGCTCCCCGAGGGAGCTCGACGTGCAAAGCGCACGACCTCCGCTGTAGCACAATTCCCGCCTTACGCCGGAGCGTAGCGGATCAGCCCACCGCGAGTCGGATGCTACTACTTACTCCTGCTGCGCCGAACTCAGCTCGAAATTGATCGAGTCGCTGCCTCCGGCGGGGACGGTGGCCTTCAGCTCCGTCTCCGTCTCGCTACTGTACTTCGGGGGGAGCTTCTCCTGCGCGCCTGCCTCCAGAGGTGAAAGTCCCTCCGCGCTGTGGAAGTCCGACCCGTCCTCCATGACCCACTTGGCGCAGGTTACCTGGAACTCGCCCACCGGCGCGCCCTTGTGTCCGGCGTCCGCCTTGATCTCGTAGCGGCCGCTCGCATCGGTCAACCCGGTGCACGCCCGCCCGCGGGTGGCGCCGACGGGTATGAAAGTGACGGTGGCTCCCGATAGCGGCTCGCCATCCAGCATGACCGTCCCGCCGACCGGCACCAAATCGGGCAGTTCCTTGGCCCCGCCGCCGGGACAGCCGGCGAAGACCAGCAACAGAGATGCACAAGTGACGAGCCCCACGGACTGAATCCGCATTCCACCCTCCCTTCTTGTCAGAGTTCACCGATTCGAGAGGCTAACGCTTCACCGCCAGCCGCCAATCACGGCACCTGGACGGTTGAGCCGTCCGACATCCGCGCAATTCCTATCAAGGTGTTTCGATCCGTGGTCTCGCTGAGGAACCGGACCGAGGCGTCGCCGAGCGTGATGTTCAGCCCGCCCGGGTGCATGCTGCCCGCGGTGCTCCAATCGGCCAGCCGCGTTGGGCGGGGCGTCATATCGCCGGTATACCATGCCGCGAAGATACTACAGTCGTTGTAGTTGAGACCGCGTGAATAGGTGATGTCTACGCCCGACATGACCCAACTGCGATACCCCCACGCCGGGCACACTCCGTTGCAGACGTCGTGTAGGGTCTCCGCCATCGCCACCGTGTTGCTCGTGCCGTCCGTAATGCTGGCCATCTTCGTGGTGCTGTTCTCGCCGAACATGAACCGGGCATTTATGGCCTGCCTTTCCCAATAGCCGAAATTGGTGTTACGCAGGTTGCTGAAGTCGTAGTTGGTCTTGGGGCCCCGGAGACTGGTGTTGGTGTTGCCGGTGTGGATGATGGCGTAAGTACCGGAATAACCATGCAGAAGCGTGCCCGGGTCCGAGGGGCAGATGAAGGCCGCAATCTGGTTGCTTATCAGGGCCGCGTTGCCGCTGGTGGCCGGATCGAGGCCCGCCATGGGGGCGGCGGTACTGCGCGTGTAAGTGGCGGCGCACGACTCGAAGTCGTACTGGTCGTAGACGGCCTGCTGCTCGATATACGGGAGCAGGGACACTAGGCCGTTGTGATTCTTGAAGTCCGTCTTGTAGTTCAAATCGTAGGTCGCACTTCCAGCCCAACCGCGGGCGAAGCCTTCCGGCGGAAAAATCTTGAACGCGTCGTGGTAGTTGTGCAGCGCCAGGCCGAGCTGCTTGAGGTTGTTGGTGCACTGACTCCGCCGTGCCGCCTCGCGGGCCGCCTGAACCGCCGGAAGGAGCAACGCAATCAGAATCCCGATAATCGCGATGACCACCAACAATTCCACCAGGGTAAACCCCAGCCGTCTTAGTAATCGCATGACACCCACCTCCTGAGAAGAGAGATCAGGAAAAACGCATCACTTGCCCGATTCGAAGAGCAAGACTTGCCCAAACAGGCTGCTCCCCCAGGGGCCTCTTCCGAGGAGCCGCTACTAGAATACAGAACCTCTGCGAGACACGCAACAGTTTAGGCAGGGATTTTTCCAAAGTCGATGCTCGGCTTAATGCCCCCCAGACGGGGGTTGCGGCAGGCCCTGGTTCCGCCAAAAGCCCGTGAGCAGCGCAGGCCCCCAACGAGCTGGGGCCACGCACCCCCGGTACGAAGCAGAAGAGCCCAGGCAGGCAGAGCCACCTTGCGAGCGAGGGCAACCCGAGGCACTCAGTACCCCCCCACAAGGGGCGTACTCCAAGGAAGGCGGGGCCACGTCTTCCACGGTCAATAGCGACTGCTTCTTCGCGTCCAAACGGTCAGGTCGTCCAGGTTTTTCGGGCGTCGCCGTGGCAGCATCCAGGAGAGCACGAGCGCCAGCGCGAGAACGAACAGGTTCACCAGCACGTGCATCCAGAACTTGTCCGGGAGGCTCGCGGCCAGATCGGGGAACCACTCGTGCCCGTACGGCGAGTCGACCAGCAGCCACGCACAAATAATGGCAAAGCCGGTCGCCACGGCAATGATCGCGGCGCGGTTGTCCACGCGCACGGTCAGCATGCCCAGGAGCGTCAGGGCCAGCAAGCCGCCGCCGGAGATCGATTGGACGAGGATCTGGAGGTCCTGGAGCATCTCGGTGCTGGTGTAGTGGATCAGGAGGGCCCCGCCGATCATCATCCCGCCCAGCAGGCACGACACCCATCGCCCCACGGCCAGGTAGTGGCGCTCGTCCCGATCGCGCACGAAGAGCCGGCGGTAGAAATCGGTGGTGATCGTCGAGGCCACCGCGTTGATGCTCGAGTCGACCGTGGACATCGCCGCGGCGACCAGGCCGCAGATCACCAGCCCGGCCAGCCCCGCCGGCACGTGCTTGAGGATGAAATAGGGCAGGATCTGCTCGGGCTTCTGAACGACCTGGTCCAATTGAGGATCGGGACACACTTTGTAGAAGACGTACAGGGCCGTGCCGATGAAGATGAAGTAGGTCCACACCGGGATCGTCAGCAGCACGCCGATCCACAGCGCCTTGCGGGCTTCCTTGGCCGTCTTTGGGGCGCAGTAGCGCTGGACCATCGACTGGTCCTGGCAGCCCCAGTGGAGCCAGGTGAAGAGCGACAAGACGATCATCACCCAGACCGTCTTCTCGTCGAACACGAAGGCCGTGCTCCCCATGGAGAGCTTGCCGTCGGCGTACGCCACGGAGAGAACCCGGCCGAACCCGCCCGGCAGCTTCCAGAGGAGGATCGGAAGGCAGATCGCCGCGCCCAGCAGCATGGCGACCATCTGCAACAGATCGGTCCAGATCACGGCCTCCAGGCCGCCCACCACGGTGTAGATCGTGGCGACCGCCCCGAAGGTGACGATGATCCAGACCAGCTCGACGTCGACCATCGTCTGGATCGGCAGGCTGACGGCCAGGAGGATGATCGACATCCGGCAGACGAGCCAGAGGATGAAGAGCGAGGCCGCGTAGACCCGCGCCCAGGTGCCGAACCGCCGCTCCAGGTACTCATAGGCCGAGGCCACGCGGGTCCGCCGAAACAAGGGCATGAACAGCCAAAGCGCCGGCAACAGGGCCAGCAGGTAGCCCAGGTTCCAGGGGATGTATCGCCAGTTGTCCTGGTAGGAGACGGCCGGCAGGGCGAGGAAGGTCATCGCGCTGACGATCGTGGCCATCACCGAGCAGCCGACCAGCCAGCCCGGCAAGCTCCGCCCGGCCAGAAAATACGCCTCGGCCGACTTGTTCTTCCGCGCCACGGCGACGCCGATCCCCACGAAGGCGAGGAAGAAAAGCCCCATCACCAACAGGTCGGGCCATCGTAGCATGGGTCGCTCCGCCGTCTCGATTCGCACCTTCGGCCTTTCACCGATGATACTCGTCCGCAGTGCGCAGGCAACCCGCCGCGGCTTGCCCCTCGCGTGGCTCCCGCGCTGGCATCGGCCGCGCCGGCAGCCTAGAATGGACGCCAAGCCAACTTGCCGAGTCATCCTGAACACCAGCGCCGAGGACTGTTCGATGAACACGCCGCAATCCAAACTCACACGACGCAGTTTCTGCAAGGCCGCTCTGCCGGCGGCGATGGCGATGGCCGGCCTGCCGCGATGGGCACGGGCCGCCGAGCCGCCGGAGAAGCTCCCGCCCGTGCGGACGATCACCCGTGGGCCCAAGCATCACTGGTTCGCCTACTACGACAAGCTGGAGTTCGACCCCACCTGCCGCTACGTGCTGGGGATGGAGGTCGACTTCGAGGGCCGGTCACCCAAGCCGGACGACGTGATCAAGGTCGGCATGGTCGATCTACAAGACGGCGACAAGTGGATCGAGCTGGGCGAGAGCCGGGCCTGGTGCTGGCAGCAAGGCTGCATGTTGCAGTGGCGCCCCGGCTCGAAGACCGAAGTCCTCTGGAACGACCGCCAGGGCGACCACTTCGTCTGCCACGTGCTCGACGTCGCGACGCGCCGGAAGCGGACCATCCCGCACCCGGTCTACACCGTCAGCCCGTGCGGCAAGTGGGCCGTCGCCCCCGACTTCCGCCGTGTGAACGACATGCGGCCCGGCTACGGCTACACGGGCCTGCCCGACCCGCACACCGACGAGCCGGCCCCGAAGGAGACGGGCATCTTCCGCGTCGACCTGGACACGGGCGAAGCGCAACTGGTCGTCTCGCTCTCGGACATCGCCAAGGTCCCCTTTCCGGGGCGCGACCTCACGCCGATGAAGCACTACTTCAACCACCTGCTGGTGAGCCCCGACGGCTCGCGGTTCGAGTTCCTCCACCGCTGGCGTGGGCCGGGCGTGCGAAGCTTCGACACGCGGATGCTCACCGCGGCCCCGGACGGCTCCGACGTCCGCATCGTCGATCCGTCCGGCTACACCTCGCACTTCATCTGGCGCGATCCCGAGCACATCCTCGCCTGGTCGCGCCACGAGTCGCACGGCGACGCGTTCTACCTGTACGAAGACAAGACCGGCGGCCGAGTGGAGATCGTCGGTGAGGGCGTGATGACCGTCAACGGCCACTGCTCCTACCTGCCCGGCAACGAGTGGATCCTCAACGACACCTACCCCCAGGGCAAAGAGCGTCTGCAAAGCCCGTACCTCTACCACGTCAAGACCGGCAAGCGGGTCTGGCTCGGTCATTTCCACCAACCGCCGGAGTACCGCGGCGAGTGGCGGTGCGACAGCCACCCCCGTTTCAGCCCCGACGGCCGCAGCGTCGTGATCGACTCGCCCCATACGGGCGAAGGCCGGCAGTTGCACTTGATCGACGTGAGCGGGATCGTGGGGTGATAGGGGGCTAGGTCCTGGGGACGAGGGGCTGGTGGCATGGCCAAGAAGAAGCCGTCGAAATCGAGCGCCGGGCGGAAGCCCAAGAAACTCGCACAGCCTGTGCGAGAATCGAGGGCCGAGATTGTCCCACAAGCTGTGGGACAAACGCCGCGGGGGCCCGGCGCGAGAATTCCGCCGGGCTACGCAGACCTTCTGGAGGACCTGAAGGACCGCATCCGCCACGCCCAAATCCGCGCCGCCACGGCCGTCAGCCGGGAACTGAACCTGCTCTACTTCGAGATCGGCCAGCGGATCGTCCAGCGGCAGGAGCAGGAGGGTTGGGGCCGGTCGGTCATCGAGCGGCTCGCGGCCGACTTGCAGGCGGCATTCCCCGGACGGTCGGGCTTTTCGGCCAGCAACATCTCGCGTATGCGAACGTTCTATCTCGCTTATGCCAAAGAGGTTACAAATTCGGCACAGCCTGTGCCGAATTTGGGCGACGAGATTTCGGCACAGCTTGTGCCGGATTTCGACGGCGTCAATCTGCCACGCGCTGTGGCAGAGATCCCGTGGGGGCACAACGTCGCCCTGCTGTTCAAGCTCGAGGACCCCCTCCAACGGGTGTGGTACGCCCAGCGAACCATCGAGAACGGGTGGTCGCGGGCGGTGCTCGTGCATCAGATCGAGTCGGACCTATTCGGCCGTCGAGGCAAAGCGCTCACGAACTTCGAGCGGACGCTGCCGGCCCCGCAGTCCGATCTCGCCCGGGAGCTGGTCAAGGACCCGTACAACTTCGAGTTCCTCGGGCTGGCGACCGACGCGAGCGAGCGGGAGCTTGAGCAAAGCCTCCTGGAACACCTGAAGAACTTCTTCATCGAGTTGGGCCGGGGCTTCGCCTTCCTGGGCAGCCAGTATCACCTGGAGGTGGCTGGCGAGGACTACTACCTCGACCTCCTCTTCTACCACGTCCACTTGCGTTGCTTCGTGGTGATCGAGCTGAAGATCGAGGATTTCAAGCCGGAGTTCGCGGGCAAGATGAACTTCTACCTCTCGGCCGTCGACGACCAGCTCAACCGCGGCGAGCACAATCCGTCGATCGGCCTGATCCTCTGCAAGAGCCACAATCGGATCGTCGTCGAGTACGCACTACGCGACACGAACCGCCCTATGGGCGCGGCCACGTACCGGTTGCTGCCGAAGGAGATGAAGCGGAGCTTGCCGAGCCCTACCGAACTGAAGGGGGCGCTTCGCGGGAGCGTACGAATCAGTTTCCGGGCAACCGGGACTTTGTCCAACGCGGGGCGGAAAGCGTCCGATGTGGCCACCGAGCAAGGTCATCAAGAGGAGGCCGGCGGTTGATGGGGACATACCGGCTTCCTGAAGAGACACAAAGCCCTCTTTCTTCCTGACTCTTGCTCTTTCCCAAGAATGACAGACTCGAATCACAAGAAGTTGGCCGGTTCTCGTCATGCGGCGGAGTGGCCGCTCGACCCGGACATTGTCCTGCTCAACCACGGCTCGTTCGGGGCGTGCCCCCGGGCCGTGCTGGAGGCGCAACGGCAGTACCGGGATCGGATGGAGCGGAACCCGATCGGGTTCTTCATGCGCGAGCTGGAGCCGCTGTTGGAGGAGTCGCGTCGGGCCTTGGCCGGTCTGGTGCGGGCCGACGCAGAGGACCTGGCCTTCGTGCGCAACGTGACCGAGGGGGTCAACAGCGTGCTGCGGTCGCTGCGCCTGGAGCCGGGCGACGAGCTGCTGGTGACCGATCACGCGTACAACGCCTGCCGCAACGTGGTCGAGTACGTGGCCCGGCGCACGGGGGCCAAGGTGGTGACGGCCGCGGTGCCGCTGCCGATCCGCTCGGCCGGGGAGATCGTCGAGAGCGTGCTCGCGCCGGTGACGGAGCGGACGCGTCTGGCACTTCTGGATCACATCGCCAGCCCGACCGCCGTCGTCTTTCCCACCGAACGGCTCGTCGCCGAGCTGGACCGGCGGGGCGTCGACACCCTGGTCGACGGCGCCCACGCCCCGGGAATGATCCGATTGGATCTCGATCGCCTTGGGGCGGCGTACTACACGGGCAATTGCCACAAGTGGCTCTGCGCGCCCAAGGGGGCCGGGTTCCTCCACGTGCGTCGCGACCGGCAGGACGGCCTGCACCCGGCCGTGATCAGCCACGGGTACAACTCCGAGCGCTGCGACCGGCCGCGCCTGCACGAGGAGTTCGACTGGACGGGCACCGACGACCCCTCGGCGTGGCTCTGCGTCGCCGACGCGATCCGCTTTCTCGATCATCTCATCGACGGCGGGCTCGAAGCCCTGATGCAAAGAAACCACGAGCTGGCCCTCTGCGGACAGCGAATCCTCTGCGAACGCCTGGGGCTTACGCCGTCATGCCCCGACGAGATGCTCGGCTCGATGGCGGCCATCCGGCTGCCGGACGAGCCCGGCGGTCCGGCCCACCGCATCCATCCGCTGCGCGTCCACCCGCTGCAAACACAGCTCCAAGAGCAATCCGGCATCGAGGTGCCCATCTACAACTGGCCCGCCCCGCCGCGTCTCGTGCTGCGGATCTCCGCGCACGCGTACAACAGCGCGGGGCAGTACGAGCGTTTGGCGGAGGTGCTGGAGAGGCTGTTGAAAACCTCCTGACAGTCTTCGTATTCCCGGGTGCCACGGGCATCTTGCCCGTGCTCGGCCACACACTGGCGAGACGCCAGTGCCACCCGACTTCGTTGTGCGCGGGTCTCCCCGACCCCGCACAAGGCTCACCGCAGGTCTCCACCACCGGCAAGCGGGGGAGACCTTGCGGTCGTGCGAGTCGGCGAGGTCAGGAGACCTGCGCCGAGCTCGCCTCAGACGTCCTCCTCGATCACTCGCAGTCCGATGAGGGCGGCCAGATCCTTGACGCCTTGGCGGTAATCGCCCAGCGTCCCCGACCGATGCACGCCGTACTTGTCCGGGTAGACGTGCCGCTCGATCTTCTTCGCGTCCTTGACCTTGACGGCGAACTTGGTGCGGCACATCGTCTCGTTCCAGTGGGGCCGGTAGGGCGAAGGCACGTTGGTCAGCCCCATGGCTTGCGCCGTCGGATTCGCGATCGTGGTTCCCGTGTGAACGAGCACGTCCCCGGTCATGATGTCGATGCGCCAGATGGTGCCGGGCTCGTTCGGAGGGTAGAGGACGGAAGTGCAGGCGCCCACGCCGGGCTGGGAATGGGCGCGCACGGCTCGCTCGCGATGATCCACAATCACGTAGGGAATCCTCCGATCGTCCCCCCACGGGTTCCAGGGGCCGCCGCAGTGCATCATGTAGGACACGTTGTTGTACGTGTCGAGCATATAGTCGCCCATCATGCTCGGTCGGCCGAACGCGTACTGGGCCAGCATGTGCGTCAGCACCACGTCGACGTGTGCCTGGCAGCAACCGACCTGCCCGGCCTTCTGGAGCTCGGAATTCGCCATGCTCGGCCAGATCTTGTCCGCGGGCTTCGGATTCTTCACCAGCGCCCGCAAATGAAAGGCAATCGCCGTCGCGTCGTGCTTCTGCATCAGGAGCTTCATCGCCAGGTAGACTTTCGCCGAGCGGACGACCTCCGACTCCATGGTGTTCACCATCGCGGCCGCCTCGCGGATCCACATCTTGGCGATCTTGTTCGCCTCATCGCTCTCGTGATGCCAGAGATGATCGATCTCCGGCTCGGAGGCGACCTCGTCCAGCCCGATCTTCGTCAGCTTCGTCCCCAGGAGATCGATCAAGGTCTTCTGGTAGAGCTCGTTATAGCCGGGCGGATGCGACTTGGTCATGCACCCGTGATACACGTCCACGAACTGGTCATCCGTGCACACCAGGATGCGGTCGGTCTTCATCCGCGCGAGCGAGGAAATCAACCGGACCTTGGCGAACAGGTCCTGTTCCATCTGCTCCGACACCTTCGCCGACGCGCAGAAATGCCACCGGTCGATCGTCGTGGTGAGAATCTTCCCCCGTTCGGCGAACAGCGTGTACGGGATGTTCATGAAATCGTGGATGCTGTACACGACGAGGGTGGGCAGCCCCGTCTCCGTGAGCCCATAATGCCCCGGCGCTCCGAAAAGCAGCACGCCGTCGTAGCCCTGCTTGCGGAGATCCTGCATCTCGTTGAGGATCGACTCGAGTGCCCCGGGCTTCTTCAGGTCCCGCGGGACGAATTCGATGCCCGGACAGTTCTTTCCGAGCCGGGCGAGCAGGTCCGCGTCCGTCGTCGGGACCACCGAGGTGTCATCCGCGGACGGATTCGTATGCCCGAAAATGGTGAAAATCTTCGCCTTTGGCCGCGAGACTCCGGGCGGCTTCGGGGCGGCGTGGACGCGGCTCACGGCGACCGACGCACCCACCGCGCCCGCCGAGGCCTTGAGAAAATCACGACGCGAGAACTCGGACATGTTCTTGACCCCCTGCAATGCTGTTTTTCGGAAGGGATGGGAACAGAAGTATCGCATTCGGCGGTCCGTCTGTCGCCGGGCTACTTCCGCCGGAGCGTCTCCTCATGACGCAGCTCGCCGGTGGGGCTGAAGTGGCGACCGGTGAACAGGACGTCGTCGCCCTGCCGCTCGACGGTGCCGAGGAAGTACCCGCCGAGGATCTTCAGGTAGCGGTGCTGCGGCTTGCGCAGCTTCTCGCTGTACCCACCGGCGTGCTCGTTCGAGGCGGCGCCGGTGCCGAACTCCCACAGGCCGGTCTCCGGGTCGACCGAGACGTACTGCCAGTGGCGGTCGCCGTTGATGACGAACATCTCGTGCTCGGCGAGGAACTTCCGCAGCATGGCTCCCTCGTGGGCGAATACCTTGTTGGAATGGTTGTCGGATTTGCCCTTCTCGCGATCGGGGCCGACCACGGGCGTGGGGCTGATGAGGATCTTGACCGCGGCGTCCGACGCCTCGACCGTGCGCTGGAACCACGCCATCTGCCGCTTGCCCCAGATCGACTTGTCGGGGCCGTCGGGCATACGGTTCGGGCTGCGATAGTCGCGCCCCTCGACGAGCCACAACTGGAGATCCTTGCCCCACCGGATCGTCCGGTAGGTCAGCTCGCCCATCGGGTTCTCGTCGCGGAAGATTTTGAGCCCCTGGTCGAACGTCAGCTCGCCGGCCGACTGGCCGGGCCAGCAGTCGTTCCTGAGCGTGTCGTGGTCGTCCTTCATGAAGTAGCTGGAGACGAAGCGATGGAAGTTCCGCTGGTTGGGGTAGCGGTACATGCGGTGCCAGTGCGCCCGGGCCTCGTCGACCGTCTTGGCGGCGAACGGGTTGGGATGGTCGTAATAGACGACGTCGCCGGTGTGGACGAAGAAGTCGGGGGCGTGGTCGAGCATCGTCTTGTAAATCAGGTGGCCGCTCGCGCCGTCGTCCTGGGTGGTGAAGCCCTGGCAGGTGACCACGGCAAAGGTCACGTTGGCCGGCTCGCCGGGCTCGTACGCCGTCTTGAACGTGCCCTCGAGGGAGTTCGTGTTGCCTTCGGCTCGGGCCTCGAGGCGGAACTCGTAGGCCGTGCCCGGCTTCAACCCGGTGAGCGGGACCTGGCAGGCGTAATCGTCTTCCGGAGCGTTCGCGGCCCAATCGGTGACCACGGTCTGGTCTTCGGCACCCCGCGGCCAATAGGCGACGCGCACCTCGCCCTGCACGCCGGGGATGAAGAACGTCTCCGGATCGTAGTCCGGGGCCTTGCACAAGCGGGTCCATACGATGGCGGAGGTCTGGTGGACTTCGCCGACCTTGACGCCGTCGGCCAGAAAGGGCGGCTCGTCGGCCGACGCAGTGCTCGGCGACGCAGTGCTCAGCGACCACGATACGACCAACCACGACACGCACGCGATCTTCACGCCCAGGATGTTTCGACTCATGGGAGGCCTCCGAGAAAGGTGATTCACTCCAACAAGCACGGTTTTCTCTGGATTGTGGATTGCGCCGATCGCTGCCATGCTTTACGCCAATCGTTCCCATGCTTCGCGTGGGAACGCACGGCTCGGACGCTTCGCGTCCGCAGCACGCGACGGCTTCCGGTGCGGACGCAAGGCGTCCAATCGTGCGTTACGACGCGGAAGCATCGTAACGATGGTCTGTTCTGCGTTACGACGCGGAAGCATGCGCGACGCGACGGGACAAACACATTCTGCGCTTCACGGCCGCGGATCTCAAGGAGGTGTCCTGATTCGGCCTCGCCCCAAGCTGCAAGATCGCGCAGCACCCGCCCGTCTCGGCCAGTCGTAATGCCGCACGGCGATACTACTCGACCATGCCACGGAGCGAGGCGGCGCAGAGCCACAGGGGAAAGGTTCCTTCCCAGTGCGAGAGCGCCCTCGGCTCGGCGCTTTCCGCCTCACACTTCGGGGCAGCACGAGCGGCCCATCGGAAATGCAGATGCCGGAGGTTCGGCAAGAGACGTAGGAGGGGGCCAAGCACCCCCAGGAGCGGATGCCAATGAGCAGCGGAAGAAGCCGGGATCGGAGCGAAAGTCGTCGGGCGGCTGTGGCAAGGCTACGGCGTGAGGGCCGCCCACTTGGGCGCCGAGGATGGGGTTCAAGCACTTGGGCCCGAGGGGGCAGCGGCACGTGGTTCCCGATTTGGAGGCCGCTGAGATCCTGGAGCAGGTCGTCCACGCTCGCGGCTTTCGTCAGTTCCTGCTGCGAGGTCTGAAGAACGTTGGTGCGGAATGGAAGTTGCTCTGCCTCACGCATAATCCATTGAGAATCTGGCGCTACCAGTTTGCGCCCATCCAAAACTGACAAGCACGAACCGAAGACACGAGAAAAGAACGTTCCGTCAATGCTCGGACAGACTCCTAGCCAACCGGGACCACCTCACCCCGCTGCAGCCAAGGGAAACACAGTCCCTTGGCTGGTTGCCCGCGTGGCTCTTCTGGTCTTGCGCCGGGAGTAGCCGAATGCTCGTAAACGCATGCCGCAGAAGGGCTTGCGATCCGTGTGGGCCCCCCTGAAGTCGATCTGGTGCCGTCGGACCGTTGCCACTAGAATACGCCGCCCATCCTATAGCCCGGCGGAGGTGTCCTATGGCGACTGATACGCAGCGCAGTTGGCAACGCCCGGCTGTGAGTCCTGAGGGGGACCAGGCACGTCCAAGCGAGCCCGACGGGGAGCAAGCCGTCCCCAAGCGCCGGCGCCGATCGCCCTGGCGCTGGCTGGCCGGCGTGCTGGTGGTGCTCGTGGTGCTCGCCTGGCTCGCGCCGACGATCGTCGGTAACAGCCCGATCCTGAGCTGGATCGTCACGTCGATTGCCGCGGACCTCAAAGGGACGGTCACGGCTCGCTCCGCCTCGCTCTGGTGGTTCTCCGTGCCGAGGCTTCGCGGGATCGAGATCCGCGACGACCAGGGCGAATCCGTCCTGGAGATCGACGAGATCCGCAGCGACCGCTCCCTGCTCACGCTCCTCTGGGATTACTCCGACTTGGGTCAAATTCGGCTGGAGAGGCCCACGCTCAACGTCGTCTTGCGCAAAGACGGCAGCAACCTGGAGGACGTGCTGGCCTCGTATCTCGCCTCCACCGAAGAGCTGCCCGACACGGTCAGCCTCGGCGTCCAGATCGTCGACGGGAAGGTCTCGGTCCGCGACGCGGGCACCGGGCAGGCCTGGCAGATCGCCGCGTTCGCGCTTGCGCTGGCCAAACCGGCCGATCCGGCCAAGCCGATCGAGCTTCAGACCTCCGGGACCCTTTCCGACCCGCGCAGTCCGGGCCGTTTCTCCGTGAAGCTCAAGATGGACCAAAGCGGCGCCGCTGGCCCCGCTCCCCACGCCGCGACCGGATCCGCCCCTCCATCGACCGATCCCGGGCCGCGCGCCTCACGCGAGCTGGCGGTCAAGACCGAAGGCGTGCCGCTGGCGATGTTCCAGTCGCTTTTCGACCGGTTCGGGCTCCAGATGCGAACCGCCGGAGGGCTCTCGACCGACTTTCGCTGCCAATGGACCGGCGGAGCGGCCCCCGGCAAGATGGTCGTCCAGGGCACGGCGTCCGCCAGCCATCTCGTGTTGTCGGCGCCGTCGCTCCAGTCCGATCAAGTGGAGCTGGAACGCCTCCACGCCACGTGCAAGCTCGCCTGGCAGGGCGATCGCGTCGACGTGGATCGGCTCGTCGTCGAGTCCGACGCGGCCAACGCTTCCCTCACGGGCAGCTTGGACCTGTCGGAGGGCGAGACCGCCAACCTGCTCCGCCGGCTCCCCGCCCAGACGTTCGAGCTGAGCGGACGCGTCGACCTTGCCCGGCTGGCCGCCATGCTTCCCCGCACGCTCCGCATCCGCGAGGGGACGCAGGTGACCGGCGGCCAGTTGCAGGTGACGGCAGCCAGTCGGCGTGGGCCGGAAGGGATGAGCTGGGAAGGGAAGATCGAGGCGAGCGACTTGGCGGCCGAGAGCCAGGGTCGCCGGCTCGCCTGGCGCCGGCCCGTGCTGGTGAGCCTCAAAGCCCACGAAGGCCCCCAGGGCCCAATCGTCGAGACGCTTCGGTGTGACTCCGACTTCCTCACGCTCAACGCGGCCGGCAGGCCGGAGCAGTTGACCGCCTCGGCCACCTTCGACCTCGACCGATTGGCCGAGCAGTTGGGCGAGTTCGTCGATCTCGGCGCGGTTCGCCTGGCCGGCGACGGCTGGGCCCAGTTCCACTGGGAGCGGCCCGACGCCGGGGGTTTCCACACCGACGCCGAGCTCCAAGTCCGCAATCTCGCGCTGGCGATCCCCGATCGGCCGTCATGGACCGAAGAGACCCTGGTGGTCACCGTCTCGGCGAGCGGCCGCACCGACTTCACCGCCGATACACGCGTCGATGACGCCACGGTGGCGATCCAAGCCGGAGAGGACCGCCTGACGGCGCGACTGACGCAGCCGGTCTCGGGCGTCCGCGACGGCGGAGTCTGGCCGGTCGACGTCCGCTCCCGCGGAGAGCTCGCCCGATGGTCGCCGCGCATCAGCCCTTGGATCGCTCTGGGCGACTGGAACCTGGCCGGCTCCTGTGAGGTCGCGGCCCAGGGGACGGGCTCGGCGGATGCGATCCGGGTGGACCACGGACGGCTTGTGGTCGCGGAGTTGGCGATCGAAGGGCCGGGCCTGCACGTGCGCGAGCCCCAGGCCGAGCTGATCGTTGCCGGCAGTTGGAGCCGCGCCGCAGGCCGACTCAAGCTCAAGTCGGCCGCGTTGACTTCCCGCAGCCTGTCTGCCCAGGCCGAGGACTTCGTCTGTGCGTTCCCGGAGGCTGGCCCGCCGGAATTGCTGGGAACCGTCGCGTTTCGGGGAAGCCTGGACCGGCTCCGCGGGTGGACGCTCGATCCGGCCCAGCCGCCCGAGTGGCACGTTCTGGGCCAGTTCTCGGGCAAAGCGGAGCTGCGGCATTCGGGCGGCAAGACCGCGGCCCAGTTCGACACGACGATCAACGACCTGGTTGCCACGCACCCGTCGGGTCAGCAGTTCGACGAGTCGCAGATTCGCTTCTCCGGCCAAGGGACCTACGACGCCGTCGGCCGGCTCGTCCATCTCCAGCAGGCTCAGCTCAGCTCCGGCACCGTGGGGCTGCGCGCAGCCGGCGAGATCGCCCTGGAGGACGGGCAAACCGGCCTCCGGCTCGGCGGACAAGTCGACTACGACATGGAGAAGATCTCTGAACTATTGAGTGCATATACGGGAACGGAAGTCCGTTTCGCCGGGCAGGGGTCCGGCCCGATCACGTACCAAGGCACGCTCGCTCCGGACGGGGCCCAAGCCACGGCCGCCGTGCGCTGGACGCAGGGCCAAGTGTACGGCTTTTCGGTGGGGTCCGGGGAGCTTGCGGCCAGCCTTTCGGGCGGCGTGCTCCAGATCCAGCCCTTGGATTTGGCCGTAAGTGACGGCCGCGTGCGGCTTGCCTCCCAGGTGCGGCTTGCCCCCGAGCCGGCGGAGTTGCACGTCCAGCCGGGCCGCGTGGCCGAAGCTGTGCGGATCAACCGGCGGATGTGTGACGGCTTCCTTCAGTACATCGCCCCCGTGCTGGCCGGAGTGGCCACGGCGGAAGGGCGGTTTTCCATCGAGCTGGACGCATGCCGTATCCCGCTGGCCCACCCCGAGCAGGGCGAACTGGCAGGCCGGATGATCGTTCACTCGGTCGACGTCGGGCCCGGCCCGATGATCTACGAGCTGGCCGTCCTGTTGGGCCGCGCCGCCCCGGCGAAGCTCACCCGCGAGTCGGTCATCCCATTCCGCCTGGCCGGCGGCCGCGTCTATCACAGCGGTCTGGAGCTGGTGTTTCCCGACTTGACGATCCGCACGTACGGCTCGGTCGGCCTGGATCAATCGCTGGAGCTGATGGCCGAGATGCCGGTCCCACCCAAATGGCGGGGGAAAAACGAGCTGCTCGACTCGGCCTTGCGGGACCAGCTCATCCGCGTGCCGATCGGCGGCACGCTCAGCCAGCCGCGACTCGACCGCAAGACAATGGACCAGCTCAGCCAGCGGTTTCTGGAGAACGCCACGCGAAACGTGCTGCAAGACGGGCTCAACCGCGGCCTGCAACAGTTGTTTGGCCCGCAGCCGGGGCTAAGATAAAGGGCGGAACCGGGCGGGCCTTGCACCCGCCTCACCACAGGGCCCCAGGATACGGACTCTACGCTGCCCGAGCGGGTCTCGTGCCGGGAGACCTTGGCCCCGCAATCCGCGAAACGCCTACCATGAAGCTCGTTCTCCTCGGCACGACCGGATATCATCCCAACCAGCGGCGACACACCCCCTGCATCTTGCTCCCCGAATGCGGGATCATGCTCGATGCGGGCACGGCGACCTTTCGCGCCGCGGAGTATCTCCAGACCTCGGAGCTGACCATCTTCCTCACCCACGCCCACCTGGACCACGTGGTCGGGCTGACGTACCTGTTCAACGTCATCCGGGCGCATCCCCTGGATCGGATTGTCGTCCGCGCAAAGGCGGAGTACCTGGCGGCGATCGACGAGCACCTCTTCTCCGACGCGCTCTTTCCCAAGAAGCCCCCGATGGAGTTTCGGCCTCTCGGCGACCGAGAGGAAGAGTTGCCCTCCGAGGGCCGACTGACCCATTTTTCCCTGGAGCACCCGGGCGGGGCGATCGGCTATCGGCTCGATTGGCCCGGCCACTCGATGGCCTACGTGACCGACACCACGGCCGACGTCGACGCCGATTACGTCCGGCGGATCCGCGGCGTGGACCTCCTCGTCCACGAGTGCTACTTCTCCGACGCCCATGCCGACTGGGCCCGACGGACCGGCCATAGTTGGACCACGTCGGTGGCCCAAGTCGCGCGCCAGGCCGGCGTGGGCCGCCTCGTCCTGACCCACCTCGACCCCCTGTCCACCGACCACGACCCGATCGGCCTGGAAGTCGCCCGCGACATCTTCCCCAAAACGGAGGTCGGGGAGGACCTGATGGAGCTGGAGTTCTAAGTGGCTATCCGGAAAGCGCCAGCGTCAGGTCCCCTCTCCCTGTGGGAGAGGGTTAGGGTGAGGGGTTTTGTAGGGGAAGTCGCCTTCCGAGTT
>Ga0307378_10001048_pt1 | contig 45629 bp, 83 predicted proteins | sample UN1MG_FD_202238 | JGI IMG/M metagenome (GOLD analysis project Ga0307378, IMG submission 202238) | Soil microbial communities from Risofladan, Vaasa, Finland - UN-1 | ecosystem: Environmental > Terrestrial > Soil > Coastal area > Acid sulfate soil | place: Finland: Risofladan, Vaasa | collected... | reverse complement strand
CCGTCGCCTGTGGTAGTAACTGTCCAGCAATCAGGATGCTTACTAGTCGCGTTGTAGCTGTCAAACGTGCCGTTCGCTACGGGAATGGATGTCGTTGTGGACGCGGGAAAGGAAATCTTCGTCTGTCTTTTGGGCGACAGCATGACCTTTCCCTTGAACCGAGCGTCGCAGTTGACGGAGTGGGCGTACTTCCTCGCATTGTCGAAGAAGTCGTCCTGGAAGCCTTCGCGCCAATCGCTCTGACTGACTCGCAGCCCAATTTCCTCGGGGTCTGTTTTGCTGTAGTCGGCAGTATCGGTGGTAATGTGATTGCCGACCAGCTTCCTATCGGAGACGCTGTAGAATCTCTGGCGGGTGCCGTCCTCGTTCTTTGCGCCTTGTTTCAACTCGAACGGGTACAATTCTCCCTTATGCTCGAACAGGATGCTAGGCATTACCATGGCCCCTTGATTGAGACGGAAGTCCTCTGGATAGGCTTACGCGCCTCTCCGATGGCTTCTTCGTACATCATGTGATGGCGGTTGGCCTTCTCTCTCAGTGGCGCAACGTCCTGTGACGTGGCCCTGTCTCCGAGGAAGTCGTACCACAGAGCCGCGCACTTCAGGGCGACAATCTCCGCCTCTTCGTTGTAAAGCTCGGTAGTGCCAGCCTCGGTAGAGAACACGGTGAGTGGCCCCTTGCCCTCCAGCTTTATCAGGTACTTCTCTGGTATGTAGGCATAGAACTCGTAGCCGCCTTGCTTCGAACTCTGCGTCTGTACGAACTGATTGTTGGGCAGCTCCGACAGTGGGAACGGGAAGGCGTCAGGCTTCTGAATGATGTATTCGTCGCCCGCGTCCCACTCGTCGCCCGTGCCGCCTGATAGAGCCCCTGTAGCCGTGGTACTGGTGTTCGATGTGACAGTAGTAGAAGAGCCATCAGTCTTGTTGGGAAGAAATGGGTTAGCAACTAGTTCGTTTGTTTTCCAGTTCTTGGTGGAATCGGTAAGAACTGCTGCCGCATCGTCTCCTGTGTGAGTCCCGATGTATCCCTCTACCAGCCAAATCTCAGGGAACTGCTGGAACGCTGTAGGGACCGCATACTTCCTCTTATTGAACTCGGCTGTAGTCTCTCCGTATCCCTCTTGGCCCCACATCGTTTCGACATACGAGGGATTGAAGAAATGGCCCTTGATAGAACACCATCTGAGGCCGTCGTTGCAGCTGTCCATCTTGTCCATCGGGTCTTGCTTGTGAAGCTCGATTGCGACAGTTGTGAGTATCTTCGCCGTGAACGAGCGGTAGACCTTCACGGTTCCGGTCACGGGGTCGAAGGATTCAACCAGCCTTGATTCCAGAGCCGACGGGACGTAGAGCCACCAGTTCTTGAAGTAGTTTCCCCCGCCACCTGGGGTCACAAACGGAGACAGAGACGTAGATATAGCCGTGTCGTAGACCTCGCTACTCGTGGTAGTCGTTACAGCGACGGGCTTGTCTCCAATCTTCCGGTTGAATATCGCCCTGAAGTTGGCATACGTGATTGTCGGTGTACTCACAGTGCCTCTCTTATCTCCGAGACAGCAATCTCGCTTGGTTGTGTAATCGAGTCATAGGTGGACGAAACCTGAACCTTCATTGTTCCGCAGACAGCCGCGGCAGGGATTACACATTCGTAGTGGTACGTGCCCGTGGAGTCCTTGCTGGAGTCCTGGTCTGTGAACAATGCCGTTCCTACATGGTCAACAACCGTGACAGTCGGCACAGCCGTTGCATCAGTGAGTGCCCCTGCTACCTTGTGAGTGATTCCGAAGTAGGCGTCCTCTCCCTGATAATAGAAGGGGGCCACTTCCAGCGTAACCGTCGTTCTGCGTCCTTTGCTCATTGCGCTCCATAAGAAAAGGGGCCTCCATAGGCCCCCTTCCCTCTTGAATCTGTGTTTACTCTCTCAGCTTCGCCTCGTTCTCTTCGATGTGCGCCTGCAAGCGTTCAAGAACGTAAACGTTCGGGGTCGCCTTCTCCCATTCTGTCTTTCGAGCTTCCTTGTCAAGACGTATCTGGTCTGCTAGTCCAGCTCGTTCCAGCTTTGAGTAGCGAACCATGAGTTGTACTCCTTAATGGACTTCTCAAGATTCAGGTCGGCGATGGACTTGCCCGAGTCTCCCCCATCGGACACAGGCGGTTCCGGCGCGTCCTTCACCAACCGGACCTCGGGGGTCACGTCCTCGAATCTCTGATTGCAGGCAATCTCGATGTTCCAGGACTTGATGTTGTCGGCAGTTATCACAACCCAACCGTCACGAATATCGGCAGCAGCAACCTTCGCCGTGCCCTCGCCATAGTCGGGATTGATAACGCAGATGCCGTTGCCTGACACCGTGGCCCCCGAGTCGCACTCGATAACCACCTCAAGCCCACCTTCGTTGTGAATCCAGAGTTCGTCCGCACTGACAGTTGAAGGAATCAGCACCAATGCGAGTGCTATCAGACCAATAATCTTCTTCATTGTCCCTCCTTTCATACTACTATACACCCTCTGTCAAACCGACTGCTCCGCCGAGATACCATACAGCGTTGTTGGGTCGAGTAGTGTTAGATGCGTGAGCGCTATCCACTCCGCGCTGCGGGCGACGGAGGAGAGGCGGAGTTCGTTTACAATGGCGTTCAGGCAGTCCGCCTCCACAACCTTCTTAGCTCCTATGTATGGCGCGGACTTGGCACCTTGGGCCGTTGTCTTGTTCGCTCCGCCGGACTTTGCCCATGCAGCGCCGTCAATCCACATAGAGGCATTGTCGATACTGTCTTGCACTGCCCCTGGCAAGGAGAAGGCAACAGAATGAAGCGCGCCATTAGCCAGCGTAGCCCACTCCGTTGAGTTGAAGTATTGATAATTGCCTGCGCTCATGTAAATGATTGCCCTGTTGGTGCTGTAGTCAAAGGCAAGGATGGGTAGGTAGTTGCCCCATCCCAACAGATGCTGGATAGCGCCGATGTCCGACATTCCCGACACTACGGCAAAGCAGGTAAATGCGTCGGGTTTTACCGAAGCGTTATCAGGTAGCGCAATGTACTGCTCACTCGCCGCCACAAACTGCTGCGCCCTTCCCACTGTGCCCGCAACCTCAGTCGGAGCCTGTGCCTCCGCGCCCTTCGTACCGTGGTTCCTGTTCTTCGTGCTGTCCCAAATCTGTGTGCCTGCATTGTAGTCTGCCATGTGAGACACAAATTCAAAGCTAGAGTCCCATACCATGCTCGTGTCAACACCAGATTGCGACCCGCCGTAGTACAGTCGAATCACGTGGTCCTGTTCCGTGCCGAGTGTAGGAATCCTCGTGTGCAGGGCCACTTTCTCGTCGCCGACGCTCAGGTATTCAATCTCCCTGTGGTATCGCCTACTGGTACGAGCGTCGGTAACGAACAGTCCACTACCAGTCCCTACGTGCGACCAGAACCCTGCGGGCATCTCGTTGCCCTGTAGGCAGATGGGGAAGTCCGTTTGCTCCGCCCCCACCTGCGTCTTGTCGATGGTGATGTCCACGTAGTAGCCATCATGTGGAGTGAAGCAGGGGTATACCTTCTGGTTGGCACTCGCGGGCGCTATCTTCATGTTCGCGGAGGCAGGGTTTATCAGTAGTCTTCCCATAACGCCTCCTTACGGCTGTGTGATGGCCCAAGTGCCTATCACGTCCACCAGCCAAACACCTGCGCTGATGCACACGAAGTTGGCCGTCTCGCCCTCGTCGTCAGCTTCGAGGTACATGTCGCCACCGCCGTCGTCTGTACTCGTTGTGCCGTTGTTGATGAATACCTCTGACGCAGCGCCGACGCACACTCTCAGTCCGCCAGCGTAGCCGACTACGAACTTGAAGTTGGTGCCAGCAGTTGCGGAAGCAGGCAGGGTCAAAGTCATGGCCCCGTCCTCTCCATAGTTGGTATGGATTGAGCCTGACTCTGCGAGTGTCAGTGTGTCGTCTGCTATGTGGTTCTCAACAGTTGTGTTGTAGCCCTTGAGCGCAACGCCCGTGCCTATCACAAAAGCTGTATTCTGTATGCCACCAGAACTGTCCGCTTCCGCATACGCCTTGGCTATCAGCGTGCCGTCAATCTTCAACCCAAGTGACTGCTCGGTTCCCGCAACAGGGTCAGCCGTTACGCCCATGTCGACAAGGTCTACTACTCCCGAGTCGTCGTCTATGTCCATAGTGCCGACTGTGACATCGCCAGCTAGTGTGAGCGCAGGCATGGTAACAGTGCCGTCTGCCAGCCACGTGCCCTTCATGGTCACGGCTTCCAACTCGCACTCGTCTGTTGCGCCTGTGGTGAACGTGATGAAGGTCGTGTCGTTGGCCTTCAACAGTAGCGTGTTGCCGTTGGTGGCACCGGAGGCGAGGATTGAACCAGCGTGAAAGGTCATGTCTCCCACGTCTGTCCAAGACACGTCTCCGCCTACAACCGCTCCAGTCAGTGTGACTGCGGGCAGTACGCTCCTACTTCTCTGTATCAGGCTTCCCATCATTTTCTGTCTCCTTGAGTTTGCCTTCGATGTACGCCAACGCGCCTTCTAGCCTCACACAGTCCATCCTTGCAAGCTGTAACTGGCGCATGAGATTGTCCTTGTCAACCAATAGTTGCTCTCTCATAGCTATCTCCCGAAGTATGTCAGCTTCACTACACCTGAGATAGCCCCATCACGAATGAAACTGAGGTTAGGCAGCACACTCGTCCAGTTGTCGTCGGACATATCAAGCACGTCACCGACATGCAGGATGTGTCCCTCGGATGTCGTTGCCGCACTGCCGTCCATTCTCACCCTTACGTCCGCTGTCTCCACTGTGGCAAGGATGCCCGTCACGTCATGTCCTGCTGTGTATGCAGGAGACGCATCGGCAAGCCCTACCGCAGAGTCCTCTACCGTCAGGGTCGCATAATCCACTACGTTTGTTGGCCTCATATCACTCTCCTCGGTATGTATTTCTCAACCTTTCGGGGCACTTGCCCTTCGCGCCTTCTTCGCCACTCCAGGCTTACGAGTCCTCTTTTTTCGCGGTACTCCTGGTCTATCGCTTCCTGCTCCAGGTACTTGTTCCAGTCCTGCCATGTCAGGCCCCACTTCTCCAACGCCGCTTGAAGCAAGTCCCTCAGTTCCAGCGGGTCCGTCACTCCTGGAACTATCAGCGAACCCTTCTCCGTCATCGAAATCAAGTGGCCCGCTGGCTTCTTTCTTGCGACCCACAAGGGATTTCCTTTGCTCGACATACTCCTTCAACGCTCCTTTGACACCAGATGCCCCTTTCCAGTCAGGGTTGTCTCTGAATGTACTATTGAACCTTCTGCCCATTCTTCGCCTCCAAGAGAGCAATCAACCTCTCTATCTGCTCCCCTTGCTTCTTTACCGTAGCGACCAGCTCCGTGTTCTCCTTGGCCCTCTTGGCCTCTTCGGGGAACTCCTTCCTAACAACCTTCATGCCATAGTTGATGAGCTTCTGTTGCTTCCTCTCACACTCTGCAATCTCTTCTTCCGTGTCGTGCCACTGGCCGCACCACTTGCATGTCAGCTTCGGTTCCGCTGGCGGGGCGTCCAGCCAACCCCTGTCGTAGTTAGCGTCTCTTGTCCCCGTCTCCCTTGTGCCATCAGGGTTCTTCCTCTCCCACTCCCTCCACGCCGGTATCGCCTTCTCAATCCTTCCGTCAGGCAGGTAGTACGTCTTGCGGGGCTGCCCTCCCCAAGCCTTGACTTCACCCATAGTCCCTCCTGTATACCATCACCGGCATCTCATAGCCCTTCAATGCCTCAAAGCCTTCCTCTGTCAGCATCGCGGGCGGGTCCTTCATATAGTCCCATGTCAGGTCGGTCTCGTTGGCCTCAGACGCCCGAACCTTGAACAGTCTCCAGTCCGGCCCGTAGTGGGCCTCGATGTACTCCTGCACAGGGGCGGGGCACGGATACTCCCTACCGAGAAGGTCTATGCGCCCAAGTGTCTCAAAGAACCTCCTCTCAAACAGGTGGGCCACGGTTACGTCCTTTTCAAAGCAGTAGTACCAGACACTCTCGTCGTCGTAGTGACAGAACTTGAAGTCCAGCAGGATGCCGTTGATGTGATAGGCCAGTATTTGCTCTTGTGCCTCCCCTGTGTCCTTCAGGTGGCAGTACCCCATGAGCCAGAGCCTTCTTACAAGCTCCGCCACTTCCTCAACTGCCCACTCAGTCCCAATCGTCCTGATGTCTATGTCGTGGTCGTACTCGTTGATGTCCCTGTCCCTGTAGGCCGACAGGAGAGTTCCTGAATCAATCCAGTAGGTCTTATTGAACTCTGCGAGCAAGTCCGAGGTTGCTGCGAGAACCTTGGCCGCTGCATCCTTGTTCATCCCTTTATGGCCCAACAGTCGTTCCATATCAGGAAGCCCGCCGCCTCCAAAGCCTCTTTCAACTGGTCCTTGTTGGTGATGTGTAACGGATGCTTGTGCAGCCACGGGCAGAAGAAGTAGAGTCTCGTGTCCTTCTTTAGTTTTCTCCCGAGGTCGAGAAGCACTCCCTTGATGTCTTTGATATGCTCGAACACGTCGATGGCGATAACGAGGTCCACGTCCAATTCGTCGGGCAACGTGTCAGTGAACGTCACCTTGGAGAACCCGAACCTCTCGTTCCTGAACCGTGCGAACTCAAGGCATCGCTGATTCAGGTCGTATGCCAGTATCGTGTTCCGCTTCCCCGCCAGCCACAACGTCGCCGTCCCAATCCCGCAACCGAAGTCAAGAACCTTCTGGTCGTGTGCGTCTGCAATCGGAGCAAGCCTGTTGGAGTACCCCTTGTCCTTATTGAAGGATGCGAGGTCGAATATGAGCTTCTGCCCCGTGTGGTAGTAGTCCTCATTTACTGACGCTTCCTCAATCGCGTCCACGTAGCTCGTGGCGACGGCGGTGTATGTTTCAACCTCCGTCATGCCGAGGAAGTCAGACAGGTCTTTTACTATGGTTGATTGCACCCCTTCGCACTCGTCGTTGTCCTTCTTCAACATCCTGTCAAGGGCTTCGTGGGGGTCCAAGACGTGTTCCTTGATGTGCCCCACGAGACAACCCGTGTGAACGAAGATGTGCCCGCCCTTCTCTCTCACCTTCTGGCAGAAGTCCCAATCCTCACTGAGATACTTGTCGCCCTCCGAGCGTGACTCGAAGAAGGGGTAGCACTCGCACCATTGCCCTCTATGTAAGAGAGGCAGCCCCTCCTTCAGCTTCTCAAGAATCTTCCGAGAGATAGCCATGAATCCCGTGGAGACGTACTCAATCTCCGAGACTCTGCCGTCGAACGCTACGGGAGTTGTGCCTGATATGGCAAGGTGTTCCCCGTTCGCTACCGCGTATGCTCCACCCACCACGTCGAGGTTCATCCTCATGGCCGTCACCAGCATATCTATGTCAGTGGGCCGGAACACGATGTCGGTGTCTATGAAAATCATGAACGGCGCGTCGTCCACACTCAGGAACGCAGTCGCCGCCCTCGACCTAGACCGCCCTATCAAGGCGTCTCCCGTTACGAACCGTATGTCGTAGTTGTAATGCCTCTCCTGTCGGAGAGCTTCCAGTGAGAGTACCGTCTGGTCTTTAGTGGCCCCATAGCCGGAGAAGTAGATTACAAAGTCCTTCACTTTCCCTCCTAATTGCAGGAACTCAATACTTCATCAACTAGACACTCAATATCCTCGCGCTCTCCTTTTGTTGCGTTGGCAGGTATCTCTGCAAGCAATCGCTCTCGCATAGTCCTGTCATCCATCGCACGCAGCAGGATGTCCACCACTTGATGCAGCAGGTCTGGGCTGTTTGCCAAGTCGCCTTCCAGTGTTACCGTCCTGATTTTCTTCCCGTCACTCAATGACAACTGATACATATCCCTCCTTGGAGTGAGGGGGCGTTCGTCCCGCCCCCTCTGGGTCTACTTGAACACTCTCGGGTAGCCTGCGTCCAGATAATCAATCTGGTAGCAGACCGTGCCCTGAGTTGCCCCGAAGTTGACGTTGGCAGCGTCGAGGAACACAACCGTCAAAGCCAGTGTCTCGTCTGCCCCCCAAGTCGTATAGGTCGCGCTTGGGGTCAGGGCGAGCCATGTATTCGCAGTCGTGTCTACGCCGGTTATCATGTTGATAGCGGCGTAGGAATGGGTCGTGTTGCCGAGTTTGTGGAGGTTTACCGTGATACCGTCTGCGGTAACTCCTGTCTCCCCCATTCTGGGGAACACAGCAACGGCAACAGGCCCTCCTGCTGATGTGGTTCGAAACAGGGGCACATCGGCAAGGTTGGCGTCAGGGTCAATAGGGAAGTAAGTGAAACTTCGCGGGTCTTGCAGCATACTTCCCCCTTACTTGAACGCCCTCGGGTAACCGGCATCCAGGTAATCGACCTGATAAAACACCGTCCCCTGCGTAGCCCCGAAGTTCTGTGTTGAAGTCTTGAACACGACCGTCAATGCAAGGGTTTCGTCAGCAGCCCACGCTGTGTACGTGGAACTGTTGGTGAGCGTTGCCCACGAGTTGACGGCGTAGTTCGTGTTGACGGCGATGTTGATGGCCGCATACGAGTGCGTGGTGTTACCGAGTTTGTGCAGGTTTACAGTGATGTAGTCTGCATCTGCTCCCGTAATGGCCTGTCGGCAGAACGCTCTAACCGCAACAGCGCCGCCAGCCGCCTTCGCCCGAAAGACAGGCACGTCGGCAAGGTTCGCATCAGGGTCAACAGGGACGTAGGTCGCAATCTGTGGATTCTGAAACACTATTAGTCTCCTTTTGGCGTATTAGGACTTGCATATCGACCAATGCAATCACGCCGTGTTAGGCGGGCGCGGTGCAGTCTATACTCAACTCGACGATATACGTTGAGAGGTACTCGCCCACGCCGTATTCACCGACTATGTTCAGTTCAGTGGCGCGGAGGGAAGCGTCCCTCTCCGTCTCTACGGCCCAGTCCTTGCCGGTCGCAAGGATGATGCCGCCGCCTTCGCCACGGGAGAACATGCCGCCGTCCCCGTTGGTCGTACCGATGTTCCCTTCCTCGATGATGTCCACTCCGAACAGTCTCCCAACCATGTAGTTGCGGAGAATGTCGTCCTCAAGTCCGCCGCCTGAACCCGCAGCATAGGTCGCAGCGGGAATGAGGGGGGTGAAGATGTCAACGATGTCAAGAATCTGGTAGGGATGCAAGCAGCACACGTATGGCTTCGGGGCGGGAACGCCCGCCAGAGTCGCGTATGCGGCTGCGAGGAATCCAAGAGTTGCCGTGCCTGCGGAACCGAGGTCGGTGTTGCCATCGGCCAACTGGCCGAGCAGGTCTTGGTCGCGCTTCAGCTCCATCGCATCACCGAGGATGCGACCAGCAGCGCGAAGCAGGTCTTCACTGTCGTCCCGAACCACCTTGTCCGTCAGCATAATCTGCGCCCCCACCTCAGCGGGGGTGATCGGAACATTCGTATCAGCCATAGACTGAGGGTTCTCCATGTCAACCCCTTCAGTCAGGCTATAGGCCGCTACGGTCCCGAAGTACGGCACGTTGGCAACAGGACTCTTACTCTTTGTCCTGTCGATGTGCCACACAAGGTTCGCCATGATGGCCTTGTGCTTTGCCGTGAATCGAGCAGATTCCAGGACGGTTTCGATGGTATCGGAAAGGGTGGTAGTGGTAGTTAGTGCCATCTAGCCTCCTATCATTGTCTTTGGTTGCGTATGGCCTCCCATTCAGCGGCTCTCGGGTTATGTGGATTCTGCACGTAAAGCCGCCTCAGTTCGGCCCTGTCTGTGACTGCTGCGGACGGTTGCCCGTCCCCTTTCAGCACTCCCAGTTCCTTGAGTTTCGCCATGACGCCAGCGTCTATAGCCTGCTGAATCCTGTCATCGGCGGACTTAGCCCCCTTCTCCTTCTCGGACTTGATGCGCTTGATGGCAACATCTGGGGTGTCGTCCTCCGAGAGGTTGGACACTACTTCCCTGACCATAGGGTCGGAGAGTTCGTATCCCTCTTCCTTCAGCCTGCGATTGAAATACTGGACTTCAGGCGACTCTTGCGGGGTTGGCGCTGCGGGCTTCGTCTCCCTCAGTTGCCTTAGCCGCTCTCGGCGCGAGACGGGAGCCGCTTCCTCGTCCTCCGGTGCTATCAGTTCAATGGCGCTGAAGAACTTGTCTTCCAGCGACTTCAAGTGTTCGGGAGTCACCGCCTTGGAACGAATCTCCTGTAGTTCCCTGTCTCTTCTGGAAAGCTGTCTTTGAAGGTTGACGTACTGCTCTCGCGGTACGACTTCTTCTTGAGGCTTCTGTTCAGCGGCCCCGGGCGCTGGAGTTTCCTCTGTTAGAGTTGGCTCTTCTGGCATCTATTCCTCCTGTTCAGTTAGCCGTCATGCGGGTTCCTGATATAAGAAAAGGGCCTCGAAAGGCCCTTGACTTCGGGTGTATAATGGGGGTATGGAAGTGTTAGGGTTGGTTGGGTTGTTGGTCGCCTTCGGGGTATGGAGAAGCTGGGGTCACCCCTTGGGCAACATGGTCAGCGCCGAGGACGTGACGCCCGCCACTGGCAGGCAAACGCTCCTGGTTATCGGACTGGTTCTTGCCTACGTGGTGTTCTGCGCGGTGCTCGGCCCTATTTTGTAGCTTCGTCGTATACGCGATAGGCTTCCGCCTTCTGCTTCTCTTCCTTTGTCAGGTCGTCCCACTTCTTGTGGAATAGCTGGTTTGCGTAGTAGTCCTTCACCGCGCCCTCGTCTGGAAGCATGTTGTGTGCCGTCTGCCATCGCTTCGTGGCCTTCGGCTTGTATTCCTCATACGCCTTATTCAAGTCGGGGAAGTGCTCAATCAACTTCTCCTGCTGTTCGGACTTGGAATAGGAACCTGACTTGTTGGCCTTGTACAAATCCGACCAGTCCTTGCCGTAGACCTGCTGCGCGTACTGGTCAGCCAGTTCATAGAACGGTTCGTCAGGATAGACTCGGAAGCCTAACTGCTCTGACGCAAAGACAGCAATCCTGTTGGTCGGCGGCTCCTCAAAGTCGCTGGCAAACTGGCTCTGTACCGCAATCGGCAGAGAGTGCTCGACTATCAGCCACCGCGCCCAGTCCTCGGGGTCTTCTAGTGGATAACCGAGGAAGTCCTGCTGTATCGCCCCTTCGGTTACAAGCGATGTCAGGATGCTCGTTCTGCTGGATATGTACTTGATTATGGGATTCGTCTTTCTCGCGTCTATGGGGTGGAAGTTGAGCAAGTCCATCGGCTCGTTGCCTCTTTCACTCATAACCGAGGCGCTGATGTCACCAACCAATCCGAGGAAGGACATCATAAATCCGCCAATGCCGATACGCCTGTTCCCAACCATAACCGTATAGCGGTCCGGCTTTGAGATGTCGAGTTTAGGTTCTTGCCCGAGTGCTTCACAGTACCCGACATATGCAGTCGTTCCGCCAGCCAACATCTGTGCCAGTGTTCGTCTAGCCTCGTTCCCGACAACGCCCTTCTCAAAGGCCATTCCAAGATATGCCAGTGACGCTCGCATGAACCTCGGGGCGAAAGCCACCCACGAGGACTCTATAGCCCTCTGTGCGCCAGATATTCCTAGTGCCTTCGTGTTCATTACCGCCGTCATGCGGTTGATGTACGTAGGTAGTTGGTCTATCGCCCCCGCCTTCACCCACCCAGGCTCAAGAGCTTCCCCCATGAGTAGTCTCGCCGCGTCACCGAACGTCTCAAACGCTCGCTCGAACGGCTCGATAACCTTCCCGATGGCCTTGCCGACCTTCGGTATCTTCTCTAGTGCTGTTCTACCGGCAAAGAACTCGTGGGTGCCCTGCACAACGTCAGGATGACGGGACAGGAACGCTACGTGCTTCTCTTGCGCAAACCATCTAGTAGCCGTCTCGGGCTTCAGAAATGACTTTATTGACACGCCGACCGACTTTGCCCACAGGTCAGGTCTGCGTGACAGAACGGCTTGACCTTGATAGAACCATGCCGAGAAGTCAAGGTTCGCTACCAGGGTACGGAGCGCTTCGGCAACCTGTCTGGTAGTGTTGGTGAACTTGCCCGCTCTGGACGGGAGTAGTTCATTCAATGTTCGCGCCGTCTCTTCAGAGAAGATTCTGCCCGTGAACGCGGGATGCTTGGTGCCTGCCTCTCCCGCTCCGAGCTTCGGCCCTCGTGCGTACCTCAAAGCCTTTGAGTACGCGAACCTTGCCTTCACAGCCTCGGCCCTAGCAGGCTTCACCATCGCCTGAAGTTCCTTGACTATCAGCGTGGCTTCTTTAGTCCTCTGCTCGGCGGGCATCCCCACCATCGCCCGTATCCTCTCGGCAAGTTGTGGAGCCCTCTGGTCAAGTAATGCGAGAGAGCGTTCCTGCTGTGATTGCAGGAGAGCGTTGCTCTCTGGGCCTCTGGGCGTAACGGCCATCCTCCGAACGGTAGAAATAGAGTAATTGATGTCCTTCAAGGCGTTGGCAGCAGCGGTGCGCCAGTTCTTGATGCTCGGTGGAATACGCTCGGAAGCCGTCTTGCCCATCGCCTTCACGACTGCCTGAAAGTCGTTGGCTGCAATAATCCGTGTAGTCTCGTCAATGAATGACTGCATGACATGAACAGGGTCGTCTACATACTCAACCCCCGCCTCAATGCCCTGCATCATGGTCTCATAACTTCTGGGCTTCTTCAGCCTGACAGTCGGGAAGCCGATAGTCTCGCCGTGCGCCCCCTTCACCATTCGAGGGAAGCGGAACGCAGCAGGGAACTTCATCCCCCTCTTCTCATACTCCCTGACAGCGTTAGACCTCAGGAGCTTCCAGAAGTCGGCTAACGCCTGTGTCGGCTCGTCAAGGATGTAGTTGTCGGGCTTCTCAAGAATGTCGCCAATCGCCATTGAAGCCTTCGGGTCTTTTGGCTTCACCGCGCCAAGGTTCTTGACTACGCCACCTTCAATCTGAAGGTGCTTTGTGGCAGATGCCCCAGGGAACTTGGCGTCAGCAATTCGCTGGATGTTCGCCTTCCAGCCGTTCGCCATGCTGTTGATGCGATGGTTCATTACCGAGGCGTATTCCTGTACCGCTCGCGCCTCAATGGTCGCCCGTGGCGTCTTTGACGGGTCAATCCGCCTGACTATATCTGGCCCAACCCCAGGAATCTTCCCGATGAGCCGCATAACCGCGCCCTCATTGGACTGTGGATACAACTTTGCAACTGTCTTGTCCACATCCCCGAAGTTGAGTATGTCCCTTATCGGGTCGTAGGCTTCCCCGCCACCGATGATAGGTTTCTCTGCAATCCCCCCAGTGGCCCCTAATTCCGTCGCTGCGACGGGTTTAGGCTCTGGCACGGCTTCTGCTATGACCTTGCCCAAGTCGTCGTCGAATTGCTGCGCTTTGGCTATGTCGTCAGCGCCAAGCGGCTCCTGTCGGGCGACCTTCTGCAATACCCCTTCAATCTTCTCAGGGTTGGCTTTCGCCTTTGCAGCCAGCTTGGAAGCCTGAGACTTGCTGATAGCCTTGCCTGCTGCCTTGAACGGAGCGGCAATCAACCTCTCAATCCCTTCCAATGGGAGTAGCGCAAGTCTCGCGGTTCCCTTTGAGAACTCGACTAACGCCTTGTCCAACGCGCCCGTTCCGACTGCGGTTCTAGCTCCTATGCTCGCTCTCGCACCCATAGCGCCGCCCTGCAAAATGGGCAACCACGCCAGCGGATACGTAACCTCTCCTGCTATCTGCCGCCCGAGTCCGAGATTGTTGTATGCCTCGTACACTTCGTCGGAAACCTCGGGAGCCTCGTGCATCATCACATCTTCAGGCCCTTGCTTCGCCTGAAACTCAGCACTGGATTTATGGATAGCGTCAAGGAACGCCTGCTCGTTCTCGTCAAGCTCTCCCTTCTTAGCCAACATCTGGGCGATGTTGACCATGATTGACCAGTCCTCAAACGTGTGGCGGAGCAACCCTTCGCCTGCTGTCTTCAAGACTTCGCCCGCCTTCCTGACAAACTTCTCGGGCTTCCCCATCTCGCCTTCGGTTGGCGGAACGCCTGCCACGTTTTGCTTGATAAGGCCAGAGGCATAGTCCTGCTCAGTAGGCTGTTGGAACCCGCCTGCAATCTCTGCCCTGCGTTTGAACTCCGCCGCCAAATCCCACTGTTCTGACTTCTGGTATTCAAGAGCCGCAAGCTCGTACGTCTTGGCAACAATCGCCCGTTCTCTCTCTGTTGGGTCTTGGTAGAAGTCAAGGTCATCAGCAAGTTTCGTTATTGCCGACTCCCTCAGCTTGCGCCACATCTCGCCCTGCTTGGCCTGAGCGTCCCACTCAGCCTGTCTCTCGGCCTGCTGCTGTTGCTGCATCCACACCTGGACGTTCCTGTCAGACAACATCTTCTTCATCTTGCGATTCCCTAGCATCCTACCCAAAGCCCGAGCCTCATAGACTTGCGCTATCTCTTGCTGTTGGTGCTCTTGAATCGCCCTCTGTCTGGCCTGAGACGTGGCTGTTTCCAACCCTTGCTTCGCCTCTTGAGCGAAGGTCTTGTAATTCAGATATGAGGGGTCTTTTATTCTCGAATCGTCAAACCAAGCCATTTATGCCTGCACCGCCGCATACCACGGAGTTGTCTGAGTCTTTCTCTTCGGCATTACCTTCGTCGAACGCTGTACCAAGTCCTGCCAATGCCCTGGGAACATCTCCATGACGTTCATGTAGCCCTTTGCAGTTGACGGTGCGCCTTCCTTCAACCAACCTTGAAGCTCCTGCATGGTAGCCATCTGGCTGCCGCCCAACGTCTCCTGCCCTCCAATGGGCCTCAGTTGATTCTCCGCTACATACTTCTCTAGCCACGCAGCAGGGAAGTAGTCGCCCTGCACCGGAGCATCGCCAACCCCCTCCCACGGTTCGTACTTGTAGATATCCTTCAATGTCCACTGCGAAACCTCGTTCACTCTGCCAGGGATGTTGAACTTGGTGCCTCCACCGCTAGGTGTGGCCACACCACTCGTGGTGGCTCCGGGCCAATCCCCCCATGTCCCAAGAGGGCCAGCCATGCCGACACCGGCGGGGTTCATATTTCTGGAAGGCTTCGCGTAGTCAAACTCGTTCTTCAACGAAGTCTCCCGCCAGCTCGCAGCGATATTCTTATCGCACTCGGCAACCGCCTTGGCAGCCCGCTTCGTCCTGTCGTCATCGCTCTTCGCCATGCCGTGCATCAGTTGCTTCATCTGCCCTGACACTAGGAACTTGAATATCTGATTGGTCTGTGGCGTTGATTCCAGTAGCCCTCTCAGCCAGTCAAGTTCGGCCTCCTTAGCCTCATTGTTGGGGTTGAAGTCCATTGCCCTCAACTGCTCGGCCAGCTCTTGATTCCGCCGCGTGTATTCGTTCTGCTCTATCTTGTCAAACCAATGGGACATCCGAGTATTCCTCCATAGCACGCCTCATAAGCTCGTTTGCAACATCGTTACCAGCAATCTTTCTGACAGTCTTGTCTACCATTTGCATTGCGTCGTAGTTGCCTCCGAACTGCTCTACAGTGTCGAGGTATCCGCCCCCCGTGATAGTTCCGAGAACCTGCTTCCACTCTTTCGTTGTGTAATCAGGACGCCCCCCGTACATCTCGTCGGGCTTTACATACGACGCCGCCGCCCTGTCCACCCTCTCTCGGATGCCCTGTATGACTCGTGCGTTCCTCTGCGCCTTCATGGCCCTGTCTGTATCTCCGTAGGACTCGGTGCGGGTTCGACGTTCTGGGGCCTTTTCTGTTGCGTGACCGATTTACTCGCAGGCTCCGAACTGGCCCCTGGATGAACCCTCGAACCGCCGTGCTCCTGCGTCATGCCAAGCATCTTCACCGCGTCGGCCAGGTCATCCTGTCCCGACGCCCTTGCAGCCTTCTCAGCGAGAAGCATCTGTATCGTCGGACTCTTCAGAATCACCTGCTCCACCATGACAGAATCGGCAATCTTCTCCGCCTCCGCCTTGGACTTGTCGTAGTAGTCAGTCAAGGTCGATTCGTGGTCCATGATGCCCGCCTGATAGGTCAGCATCCCGAGGTGCTTCTTGATGTCCGACGCCTCGGGACTGTCCGCCAGCAGTCTGACGGTGCAGTCGTAGTATTTCCTGATATTGTCGGGGCCGACCTTTGTTACCGAGGAAGGCTCCCCCTTCCTGACAGCCGATACCTTCACTGAGATGGGATGCTTGATTACCTGGTCGATGAGCTGGAACGCCCTACCTGCCAAGGAAGCCAGCGCGTCCTCGTGAATCTTGAACGGGTCTTTGTACCACGTCCTCTCCTGCGCGACCCTCATCGAAGCGTATTGTCCAGAGTAGACTCCCGACATCTGCCCGCCGGACATCCCCGTAGGCGGAGACGCCATTGAGAGCAGGGTCGCAAGGTGCTGTATCAACTGCACCTGCCCCTGTCCTGTGGTTTCCAGATACCTGAGTTCCATGCCGAAAGGCTCGAAGCCCAACTTCTCAGGATTGAGGTCGAGTTCTTCACCGACCTCTTTCATAATCTCTTCCACCGACACGCCGTTCTCCAGCTTCGCCATCAGCTTCGGGAACGCGAACCTGTCGTTGGAGTACGTCATCTGAGACATGGTTTTCGTCACCATGTCAATCATCCCCTTGTTCGGCGCGATGATGCCCCTGAACCTGTCCGTCTCGTCACCCTCGTATGAGGGGATGCCCATGCCAGCATCGAACACGATATAGGGACAGAAGCCGAGAGGATTGGGACAGACATAGGGCCTGAACACAGGCTTGTCGTCTATCAGGACACATCTCCACTCGGGGGAGTAATAGACAAGGTACTTGATTTTGTCCTTCTCGCTCTTGTCATCCTTGGGCTTCCACGACCAGCCGTTCATGCGACAAAGACCTTTGGCCTCTGAGACGGTCATCTCGAAAGCCTCTATCATGTCGTAGGGCTGAGAGTCGGATACCCAATGGGGAGACGGATAGAGATTGACGAAGTGTGGGGCCTCAACTCTTATCGGATACTCGGAGAGCGCAAGGTCTTGAATGGCCTTTCTGTCGTCATCCTCAAGTGCCTTCCACCCCTTCTGTAGCCCCTTGATTCTCGAATCGTCTGCTATGTAGGCTTCGTTCAGGGACAGCTTGTACGCAGCGGCCCCGATTGCCAGTTGAAGCGTCGCGTTGTCTCGAATCTTGGCAACGTTCCTTCTGAGGAAGGACGTGCCGAACGTCTCCATCGCGCCTGCATCGTTCTTCGCCTTCTCATTCTCGTCTCTCGGCGTCACTTCCACGCACGGATTGTCCAAGAGATAGTTGTTCCTGCCGACTGATACCCAGTCGTAAGCAATCCTCGGAGTGAACTGCTCTGCGTTGATACCTTTCGGAAGGGCAATCTTGTACTTCAGAAGATAATAGTTCTGCCATTCCTTCTGAAGAGAGTGCAGTTCTGTCCAGTAGCCACCTGTTCCCGTGGCCCCTCTCTGCTCCGCTATCTCCTTTATCTCGTCTACAGTCGGCTTGCTCATTTAGAATATGTGACCCTTACCTTTGGCATTGCCTCGTATGTCCTCGCTTTGGCAAGCAACAGGTTCGCTATGGCGAGTGACATCACCGTGTCGTCGTGCCCCCTCGCCTGTGCCTTGCCGTCAATCCAGAAGAAGTCCTGTAGCTCAGCTATCTGCGGCCCAAACGTCGTTTTCAATGTCCCGCCGTTAATGGCCTCGGCCAACTTCCAAATCCACTTCTCCCCTTCCTCGCTAGGCCCCTGCATCCTCGCGCTCTGGCCTGTGTCTACTCCCGGCTTCCCGTTCTTCCTCGCGTTGTCGTCCTTGAAGTACAACTTCGAATACTTCATCCTCACAAGGTCGTCTACTACGGAGACTCCCATTGCGTTCCTCTCGACTGCCAGCAGCGGGAAGTTGTACTTCTCGCAGGTCTGATATATCTCTTGTGCGAACTGGTAGGTCGTCAACTCCTTCGACCTGACGACCGCTACAACCTTGGAGTCAAGCCCCCTGTTCCCTATGATGCTGAGTACCGAGTAGTCGGCCCCGTGCCCTGACGCAACATCCGCTCCTGCTACATATCTCCAGCCCGGAACGAACGGCTGCAAGGTGTACGTCCACCTGTTCTGAATCCAGGTGTCGTACTTGGCCTCTTGCGCCAACTGACCGGCTCCTGTGAATATCCTCTCCGAACCTGGAGGGCTAAGCGCCTCCTCAATCGTCCTCGGATAGTCCTGCTTCCTCTGCCATTCCTTGCCCTTAGATTGCTGGCAAAGAATCTCGAACCACTCCTCGGAAAACTTCGGGTGCTTGTCTACGCCATAGAACCTCTTGACAAACCCGTTGTCCTCCCCGAGAAACAGCTTCTTGAAGAACGAGTCAGGTTCCAAAATCTCGGATGTCGAGCAGACGATGAAGTGGCCCCCCGTCCTGTCAACAGGCGGCTTCAATGCGGAGTAGTTCTTCTCCTGTATCGTCAGTCCCTTCTCGGTTGACCTCCATTTGTCGTACTCGTCGCAGATAACGTCTGTCGCCGTATATCCCGTTCCCGCTGTTCCCGTACAAGGCAGGGCTATCACCTGTGACCTCGTATCGAGGTTCTTGTCCCAGATAATCCCGATAACCTCTGCCGAGTCAGGCTCTAAGGGCAGGGACACAATCATGTCGCCAAGCCCTGTGTCCCTCAGCAGGTTCCTGTAGATGAACTTCACATGGGAGAGGAAATACTTGGCTTCCTCCTCGCCAACTGAGATAACCAATGTCCTTGAATAGGACTTGGTGACTAGCTTCCAGCAGGCGTACGAGGCCAACGTCCACGACACGCCTACCTGTCGGGCCTTCAGTATCGCAACGTCCTTGTTCTCAAGTATCGTGTTCCAAAGGTCTACTAGGTGGGGCCACTTCTCAAACTTCGTCGCCCTGTGATGCTCCGGGTCTTCAACCCAGACATACTTCAGAAACACTCGTGGGTCTTGCCACGACAGTATTATTTGATTCGGTTTCTCTTGCTTGGTCATAACAAAGGGCTTTCAACCCTTGAAATGGAGCGGGGGCCGATTCCTCGGCCCCTAACGCTCGGTTGGCGGGATGGGGCTAGGAGGGCAGGCTACACCTCGCTGGGCAGCGAGGGCCACGTCCGGACTTCTTCGCCACTTATCCGTCGCGCCCCATGCGCTAGGTTGTCACCCTTAAATAACGGCCTGCGCTAATAAAGTTTCCCAGTCTGGTCTGTGACTATGTGGCGAACTTGCGGGCTAGGTACTTGAGGTGTTCTTCCTCAAAGATGTCGCCGCACCCCTCTTGCTTGGCAAAGAAATAGAGCAGGCGTTCCCAATCCTTCCCAAAGTCGCCAATCGCACCGTAGGAAGCCTCCTTCACCATGTCTTTGACGGCCTTGCACTGCCTGTCGTCAAGAATCGCGCCGTCAACAATCGTGCAGAGCTTCCCTACAAGCTCCTGTCTCAGGCAATTGATAGCGTTGCCGAACTGAACCCAAAGAATCATCTGCGCTTCTGACTTTCCCATAACTTGACCTCCTATCTAAACTGGACTTGACCAGACTGGGACAAAGGGTTGCGTTAGTAAAGGATTCGCCTTGTTTCGTAGGGCGGTTTCCGTGCAGATTTGCATTCCAAATGCAAGATAGTGCTAGATTCCTTGACCTTATCTCGCTCAACCCATAGGAAAGCTATGTATTGAAGGTGGGGTGCGGGAATCGAACCCACGCCTAGCCTGTCGTCGGCCACGTCCCGAAGGACGCAGTTGTGGTCTTGTTCTCCATGAACTAACCCCACCACTTGTTGCGAAGTGTCGGTGTTTCTATCAGGGAAGCAACACACTTGGAATCACAGCGCGTGATGTCAAGATGCAACACGGGTAGCGGTATGGAACCGCCGCCCGTGTGCGCCCTGAATCCGAAGACGCAGGGGAGGTCGCGCTGTACGGCCAGCGCAGCCGCCACAGCCATGTCCGGTCATGCTGTGACTGGGCCAGCACTCAGCCAGCCCTTCATAATGCAACCTCCGTCTCCGAAGGTCGTACTCCACCTACACATTGGCAGGTGAGCTAAGAGGCCCGGCCCTGCGCTCGCGCCTGTCTCGCTATCTTGGCGCAGGGTGGCTCTCGAACCCCGAGTCATCGACTCGGACAGGACGGTCATATCACCCCTCCTCAATCTCGGGTACGGGAAAAACTAGCCCGTAGTATTCCCACGCCATCTGTCCAAAGTCGGCCTTCATCGCGGAAATCACTTCATCGCTAACGTCGTCGCCTTCTTCGAACGGCACGTCTATGTATTCGGTTGGCGGAATCACATCAACACAGTTGCCTGTAAGCGCGTTCATCCGGCAGGCCCACTTGTAATGTTCCTTGTTCGCCGTGAGAAAGAAAGGTCTTTGTGGTGTGACTGTCTGCCTGTCCAGAATGTCTATCGCTAGCACTCCCTCTGTCATAACACCTCCTCAATCTCTGGCCTCAAAGCAACCCCTTCTTCTTCCACTCTCTTTCCATCTTCCGCCCCTTGCGAATCTCTGACGAAAAGAACTTCTTGCACTCAGGGCAGTACACGCCATACGAGATACAATCCACAAATCTGTCCGCCTCGTAATCCCAACAAGAGTCGGGCATAGGAACAGAGTCCTCGTCTAATGAAACCTCGTGGCCGCAAGTGCCTATTGCCATCACTCATTCCTTGATGTAATACCCCTCGGTAGTGAACCCCGTCATGTCGTCGTCCTCGCGCCAGAAGTCCAGCTTTATCAATTCATGCCGAAGGTCGATAAGAGGCTCTTTAGCCGCATCTGAAGCTGTAGTTCGCTCTCGGCAATCAACAGCGCCTTCAATGCTTCGTTTCTCGCGTCTACCGCATCCTCCAACTTGTCCAGCGCCTCGTCTTGCTCCATCTTTCGTAGCAGCCACGGCAAGTCAGGTATCCTCATTTAGTAGGCTTCCATCCATGACGTGATGCGTTCCTCGCCCGTGCGGAAGATTCAGCCGCCGCCTTCGTCGTAGAAGAACCAACAACCTTCCCCGAAGGCTCTACTATCTTGAAGGGACGTTTCCCACTTCTCTTCTCAACATGTACCGGCATCAGTCCTCCACGACTTCAACGGTAATCCGCAACACCTTCTCCCTGAACTCCCGCACGATGTACTGTGCCTTCTCAAGATATATCTCCGGGATGTCCAGTGTGACCTTCGATGACCCGTCGCCCTTCGTCCTATGCGTTGTCGAATCGAGTGGTAGTCCCGCCATGAATTCAACTTTGTCCATCTGTTCCCTCCTCTTACTATCCTCTATGACCATTATGTCAAACCACTATCTCAACCCCTAACTGCTTCAATACCTGCGTTAGTCCTGTGGAAATCGAACTCACTGAGTTCTCGTCCAATGCCGCATGAGCTAATTCGTAGTTCGCTGCGTGCACAACCTCATGGAGAAACGTCTCCATCACTCGGTGCGGCGACCCGTCTACCCGTATCCATCCCTCATTCGCATCCTGCGCCCCAAACCATCCCTTTACCTTCAGATACTCCACCGCCTTCTCATCATGCTCTATCCGGTAGGTCACTCCCCCTATCTCAATCGCTTCCGGCATCTCTATTCTCAAGTATCCCTCCTTATGACACTATAACAAGATGGTTTTCTACCTTCCTGTATCGCAACCCCAGGATGTAACTCCCTCCATAGTCTCCTCCCTCTCCTTCATACCTTTCTTGATAGGTTTGCATAATGCTTCAAGTCTCAAAAATGAGCCGCGTAATTTACACGGACTACTTACCAACTGGCACGTACACTTCCTGCTCAAGCTGCTTAGAGAATCTCCCCACCCTGTCCCGCAACTCCACGATAGTGCCAATAGAGTTCGCTACAGGCCCACCATCAGGCATTGGCGCTTGTCCCTCTCTCGCCAAACCCCCGTAACGCCACTCCTCAAACACAGTCTCCATTTTACTGACAGCATTTTCCAACTCCCTCAGTACACACACCAGCGTCGCCTCGGGAACACTTAACATTTCCATCTTCTTTAACCCTCCTTCGTTATGTAATATCAAACCCCAAAACTACTGTCGTATTGTCGACGGACTAACTCAATACAAACACAGCGGCCCCCGCCTTTCGGTCGGTGCTTCAAGTCCAGCTCCCAGGGCTACCACCCTACCATGACAGCCATGCGCCCGGGTACCTATGTCCTCAGCGCACTCAGCTACCATTGGAACCGTTGATTGATAGTCAACACGTGCAGGGCAAAGCTGAGGTTGCCGTACGACTATGCCTTCATGGCATACAGGTTATGAATCAGCTGGTACGGTGCGTGCTGTAGGTCCAGGATGTCCCCTATTGAGTACGGCTTCCCGTTCACGCAGAACACACCATCGATGTACTCTCCCCGGTATCCTCCACGCTCCCAGACTGTCACCCCCTGCCCCGAGGGTATGACATCCGTCACCCCTGCCGTCACCCCCTCACTCGTGGGCGTCTCTGTCACCCCTTCCACTACTGTCATCCCCTCGTCACCCCCTCGACACCTAGCCTGAGCCTTCCTGTTCGCTTCCTTCCTCTTCGATGAATCCTTGTATGGCATTCTCTCCCTCCTCTAGTCTGTACTCGCCACTCACCAGCTTCTGCTGTGCCTCTGCTACGGCCCTGAACGTAGGGCCGAGGTCCATGCTCACGTTCACGTCCAACGTGTCCTTCTTCCCCCAGTTCTCAGGATCACGTCTACCGAGATAGTCAAGAGCTGCCTTGCCGTCTCTATCAGTAGCTTTAGTAGCATTAGCAGCCACACGTGAGAGAGTCTCTTGCTCTGCGTCCGCCATGTCACGCCAGAACAGGGCATATTTCCCGTCCTTCTCTCCTGTTTGAGCTAGGCTTTGCCATGCTCTGATAGTGCTATCAGCACAGCCTAGCGCCCGTAACGCAGTCCTTGGGGGCGCACCCTGGTGAACCATGTCTAGAGCCTTCTCTCTGAACATAGGCGTTAGCTTGCCCTTATACCTATGGCGCTCAAGTATCTCTGCTGGCGTTAGCTTCTCCGGGGTGATTGTTGACATTGTTTAGAACTTCCTGTCATAGGGTATTGACAACCCCATTGTCGTATGATAATGTGACTGTAGACGGATCGAAGGGAGGGAATGGAATGGTAAAGCGGAGTGGCCGGAATGTGGGCAAGTGGGTCCGGGTTCTCCCTTGCGGAAGCGTATTTGACAATCGGGTAGGTGTGGTCAAGGGCTTCCGGGGAGATTTCCAGAGAAATACCCCTTATGTCTTGGTCGCAATCAAGAACATCGACAACGACCACCTGGGTGGCCTCTACACGTTTGCAGGCAGCCGCCTAGAGTACATTAAATCATAGGAGGGAATGAGAGAATGACCATGACGGATAAGGGAGGGAGTACATGAAAACTCGCGGCAAGGAACTCAGGACCACAGACGGCCTGCACGCAGTCCGGCCAGTGTGGGAGCACGAACTGGAGCACGTGCGGCATACCATGAAACGATCCGGCTACACGTTCGCCCTAGTCCAGCATCCCGCCGGTCACAATGGGCGATTGTACTACCTCTACACGAACCTGAAACTGACCCAGCGCCTACGGACCCGGTGCTACCGCCGACCAGGACCACATCACCCGGAATTCGCACCATACTATCGAGAGTGCAAAGTATAGGAGGGAATGAGAGAATGATAGAGACAAGAGTTACCACTACAAGGCCAGTGCGATATGCTGCATTTGCCGCCGAGGGCGTGATGTTCCAGCGCACAGATGACAACGTAGGCCCTGGGCAGGAGTACGCTGTGTACTGCCGCCTCGCCTCAACAGAACCCGCCACTGGAGTCTACGCCGAGGTTGTGAATCATTGGGGCTGGCAGTCACCCGCTATTTGCTGCCACTTGGCTGGGCCGGATGCCTATATGCGGACGTTTGACTACAAGTGCCGCAGTTATAAATCTGGCCTGCGCCATGCTCTGCGATGGGCCGAGGCCGCTGAGAGATTGCTATCTCTTAGACAGGATGAGCGCCGCGCAGTAGCGGAACACGCATTCTATGGCATCTAGTTAGCTCACGTCGAAACGCCCTTCGAGGGCGTCCGGTGGGGCAGCCTCCCATCGCTGAAGAGACAGGCTAAGGGAATGAGAGAATGAGTGCATACGTAGTAGACAAGGCGCACATCAACGCCATGGTGCAGTTTGGGCTGCTGCACATCCACCACTACCACGGGCCGATGGTGTGGTACCACAACGGCGAGAGTCACTACCTGACACGAGAGACGGAAGACGCAGTAGGACAGATGTTGCTAGATGAGTGCGTCCGCAGCGTCTGCTATCACTACGAGGATTGCAGCATAACCGACTTGCCCGGGCGGACAGATGCAGAATACCTGCTGCCATTCCAAGCGTATCCAATCTACAATGTCCCGTCGCCCGTCGAAGCATTGAAGCTGATTGCATGCTACGACTACCAGTCATGCGAGCACCCCGAGTGGCCGCAAAGTGAGTCATACCAATTCTGCGACTCATTGCGAGACCTAGCCGTCAATCAGCTGCCAGGCTACGATGACGCACCGTGGAGCTGGACACCGCAACACGACAATGCCAAGGTGAAAGTTAGTTAGCTCACGTCCGGGGCCGGAGCACATCCGGCTCCGTGGTGAGGCAACTAGACTAAGGAGGTGTGAAGATGACAGTAGAAGAACAGGTCAAAGATGTAGAAGATGCGTTCAATGCCATCGTGCGCGATCTGTTCCCTGAGTTCCTTGTCAGTAGCCCAGCCTATCGCTACTACTACCGCAAGGGGCTGAAGGACCAGTGCTTCTGGACTACCGAGATAGTACAGCACAACGGCAAGCCCCGGTATGCCAGTGGCATCTATCGCTACCTCAAGACCAAGAAGGCATACAAGCTCACTGTGCCCCGGTATCACGCCAAGCGCAAGGATGCGAAGGCCAGGGCACACGAACTATTCAAAGCAACAGAAGGGAGGTGAGAAGATGGAAGTCAAGACAGTAATAGAGAGACTAGACCGGGCGCACCACTCTACGAATCAGGCAATACAGGATTTGCGGCCACTCAGGGAAAGGGACAATGAACCTTGGGCCGTGGACGCCGACTTTGCCATACAACAACTCGTGGAGGTGTCCAAGGGTATCGAGGACATGCTCGACAACGCCGAGTCAGGAGCCTATTCGGAGGCCGCATGACCACATCACAGGCAGCTGAAGCCCTCGGTATGACCAAAACGAACGTCGTCGCCCGGTGCAACAGGGGCACCATCAAGGGGGAAAAAGTTTCTTCCCCTAACGCGGCCGGGTACTACTGGGATATACCGCAGTCAGAGATTCAGAGATTGAAGGAGGAAAGGAAATGAGCAAGAAGAAGCAACTCACTGTTGGCCGCTTGATCATGAAGCTGCAAGCACTCCCCCTAGACATGCCAGTGACCTTACTGGTCAAGCTCCCGCCACGACAAGGTAACGTTGATGGGCCAGCAACCTCTGTGTGGTCACTACGCCCTGACAGAACCGAGGTCGTGATAGCCGCTGAATAACTACCCTCGTTCACTCCTGCCCCAAGGGGCTGCTGTTGAAGTGGCCCCTCTTCTATGCCCTCAAAATCGACGCTACGGGCACGTTTCGATGGCCCCGTGACCAATCCTTCATACCGGCTCTATTTCTGTGCAGATGCAACGGTGCGCCTCCAGCAATGTGTCGGCCACGTCAAGAAAAAAACTTCTTCGCTCTTCGTTCGGGTCCATGTATGTCGAGAGAACTTCGTAGAACGCACTATGGAGCTGGACGTGCTTGGGCGTAGAGGAATCTATTGTTACCCTTGCTGTCACTTCACGATACCCGCCACCGGTATCCTCGTTGATAGGCTCCACTGAGAATATGAACTCGATGGCTCTCCTATAAGAAAAGGCCCCCGGCTGGGAGCCTCACTGTGGGGCGTACTTCGCCCCACAGTCAGAGTATATACTAGCTTGAAGGTTCTGTCAACTTGTCCGTTCTTGCATCCGTTCTTGTATGCCGAGGCAAGGAATGATCCGTGAACTCCTCGTAGCTAATCCGCTTTTCCCGCCAGCCGGAGCAGTAGTTCAGCACGTTGTTGATACGCCTGATTATCGCGGACTCGCGCCGCCTGAACCTGTGAGCTAGTTCATCGGTCTCCCACAGCTTGCCATCTGCGTCGCCCCCGTAGTACAGCCGTGCTAATCTCCCGTCCTTGCCGCACTTGTCCACTCTACCAGTCACCACAGCCACGCATCGAACCGTGGTATCGAAGAACGCATAGTGAAAGCTCCCGCCATGAGAGGGTATCTCCTCGGCCCTGATGTCAGGCCACGCCCCGCCACCGAGCATGATTGACTCGTAATACACGAGGAACCAGGCTACAAGCCACTGGTCTAGGTTCCGCTCGTGTAGGTCGGCGGGCGTTATTGGCCTATCATGTACTGGAAGATAATCCCCGCGCATAGCGTCGAATCGGGGTACGAGCAGCACGCCGTTACTCCTCACGTATCGCTCCTGAGCAATTCGCACTCCTCGTATGCAATCATCACCTGAATCCCCCCACCTGGCAATACGATTGGGGCCATGCAGATAACGTCGATATGGCCCTCAAAGCTGTCCTCCCACTCGTTCGCCTGCTGGACACACTGGTCGATATGTTGCCCTCTGAATCCTATGAACGGCATTTGTCCCCCAGCTTGGCCTTGTGCGCCTCGATTTCAGCTATGCGCTTGGTGATACCGTCGAGGTCTTGTTGGTGGCGTTTGGCGGCAGAGTCAAAGAACTGCGCATACGCCTTCGTGAAGGGGCAATCCATCGCGCCCGCCCTATCGACTTGCCCCTCAGCAACATCAAGCGCCTCGCAATGACGCCGTTCCTCGCTCAGTAGGAATATCGTGTAGGCCTCGCACTCATCCACCGTCTCGATTGATTCTAGTTCACAGATTCCGTCCTTGTTGAATATCACTTGTCCTCCATCTTCACGACGCGGCGGTACTTCTCTGCATACCAAACCCGTGTGTCCGCGTGGAGCATCGGGTCGTTACTCGGCATGTCCTTTGAGTCCACCACCGCCAGCCTGAGGTTGGGTGCGGAGTCGGCCAACTTGACGAGTTCTTTGACGCGCTTCCGCCGCTGGATTGTCTCGTGCTGAAGCTCTTCCCAGTTCTCCGGTCTTCCGTCCATGCTACTTCCCCTCCATGTGGGCCAGCAGGTAGTCAGACCACGGGGCAGGTTCCTCATATCGCCCCGTTTCGTCTCGGTCATACCTTACTTGTAGCCATTGCCAATCTAAGACAAGGTGCAAAAACCTGTCCGCGTCCACCTCAGTCATGGCGGCGCGGACATCGGACGCTCTCACCCACTCGGAGTATTCAGTGAGTCCTTGTAGCTTCTCGGGGGTCGTCACCAGCAGCTCACTCATTGGGGGCCTCCTTGACGACGTATACATCGCATACACCCCGCATCGCATTGGCCAGATACCGCAGACTCGCAAGCCTCTCCCTAAGTTCCCTGTTCTCTTGCACGACAATGATGTATTTGTCGAAAAGAGAGTTGTATATCTCTCGGTCCACTGTCTGCTTCTCTTGCTTCGCCATTCCCTCTATCCCTCCTTGATTCCGTGAGCGGTGCTACCACCCCGTCACGCTCTCCCTCAAACTTGTGAGTGCTTCAATGGCACCCTCGGCGCGGGCGATACTCTCTGTTGGCCCATAATCATCAGGGCTTGCCCTTTGTTCGCGAAATTCTGCTGCCCGAAGATTCTCTCCGTACAATCGCAGCAGCTCATCGCACCGATTCCTAATCTGTGCCGCAAACGTCAATCCGTCCATCACTTCCCTCCCATTCGTTCGTTCTTCTCCTTGATTCCATGGGCGGCGTCAAGTGTCGCCACCAACACTCGTAGCCGTAGAGAACTACGCCGTCGTCTAGTTGGATTTTGGGCATACCGTCGTCCTCGTCCACTTCGACGATGGTGCCTTGTTTGCCTATGTGTTCTGGATGGGGGTCGTGCAAAGACAAGCCTCCCAAGGTTGAGCCGTCTGCCTTGGCTATCTCGACTCTCATCCCAGCGGCGATTTCGGTTTCTGTTCCCATGCGCCTCCCATTCGTTCGTTCTTCTCTGCCATTTACAGTAAGACCATCTGCCGACAGCGGTTCGCTGCTATCTCGCACGAGTGTTCGTCAATCTCGATTCCTATGGCCTTCCTTCCTAGCCTCTTGGCGGCTACCAACGTAGTCCCACTTCCCATGAACGGGTCGAGTATCGTTTGTCCACCAGAGAGCGTTATCAGATATTCCATGAGCTTCAAGGGCTTTACCGTTGGATGGTCGTTACCCCTTGGCAGCTTGCTATTCGATAAGGCGGCTGAGAATCCATTACCCCTGTGCTGATAGGCGGCCTCCATTCCTTCACACCCTGCATTGCGCTCGGCCTTCGACGCCTTGGCGCAGTAGAAGAACCGTGAGGCTCCGCCTATGTCGCCTATGTGGAATGGAGTGTCGCAAGGAAATGGGGTCGCCCCCAATCCCGTGTAATCAATCTTTGGCGAAGGCTGCACGGACGGACCGCGATTGTCTTTCGTCTCCCCACTCTGCTCATCCAGCATCGCCGCAGAACAATCAGGGTGGCGAACTTCTATGCCAGTGGGTGCGAAATACTTGTGCCACATTTCGGGCACGTCACAATCAAGGACTTCAAGCGGTCTATCTCCGCTCGCGCAGAACGAAGTTCCTCTAGTATCTCGATATGATTCATCTTGTGCGTCGAGTGGTCTTTCATTTCCAAGTTCTCGATGCGATTGTCGTCCTTGATTCCGTTCCTGTGGTGTACTACCTCGCTCGTGGCAAGTGGTCTGCCCAAGTGCATCGCCATGACTATCCGATGTTCTGGTATCCCCATGTGGTGTTCTGGAAGCATCTGAATCGCTAGGGCTTTTTGTTGCGATGGCAGGGCGTTGACATTCAGATAGTGATAGCCGCGACTGAACCAATCCCCCTTGAATAGAGGATGATTTGCCCCGTGCATCGCTCGTGCCGTCTGTTTCTCGCTCATCTTCTGCAACGATGCTTGGCTGTGGTGCTTGCCATACATCGGGTGTGCTTCCCCGCGCTTGTTCTGACTCAGCCACTTTGCGTAACACGTCCGACTGCAATACTTGGCTCTTTGCGCCTTGCTTGGTGCTACTGTAAATGACTTCCCGCACACTCGGCACTCGACTGTAACCATTGAAATACTCCCTTATGGCCGTACTAATACCTTCAGGAGTATTATACATCAAACGTACTACTGGCACAAGATATTCGTCCAGTATTAGATTCGCAGGCCAGCGGCCTATGGATGTGTTGAATCCACTCATGCTCGTGTCCTGTGCCCCATACGAGCCATAGATTCTGTCGGTGCCCTGTCTTGGTGACGCAGGAGCACTCTTACTTGTCCCAATCCTCGCCGCGTCTATGTCCAAGTCCCCATACTTCCGCGCTACGATTATCGGTTCATAGGAGGGCTTCAAGCTGTTCTTCCCCTTCGGGAATCCCTGCCCGTACAGCCACATGATTGTGTCCCTGTACTGCCAGCCTGCGTCCTCAATCGCGCACGCCAACCTGTGCCACGTCCTCGTTCCTCCAAAGGCGAACAGCCAGCCAGCCTTGCCGAGCATCGCTTCACACCACTGCCGATGCCATTCTTGTGCCTCCATTCCCCCTCGGTACTCGTTCGGCCCGTGAGCGTGACGACAACTCGGATAGTTAACATGCCTGTCCTTCACAAGCAGCTTGTCCCATTCCTTCCCCATGAACTCCAAACCATACGGCGGGTCCGTTACTATCACATCAGCAGAACCGTCCCAGTCACGACAATCGCCGTGCCATATCTCCACCGCACTATCTTGATAGTAGAGCTTCACTTCATCGCCTCGTTCTTCTCTGCCCCGTGAGCGGCGATTGCCTGTAATTTCTCCCTCGTGGCCGCTCGCTCTTCCGCCGTCCCGTGGTCGAATCTGTCATGGCACGCAAGGCACAGGTTCGCTAGATTCCAAGGCTCCTCGTGCCCGCACTGTCCACGTCCAATGATGTGGGCCAGCGGATACCACCAGCCAGCCCTGCCGCATAGTTCACAGTATGCCCCTACGCATCGCTCTCCTGCCCATCCACACCACGAGCCACCTGCGCGAACGCATACTGCCGGCGCTGAGTTTTTCATACCCCTTTCTCGGCGGGCTGTCACCTTCCCCCTGTGCTTTATGGGAGACTGTTTCATGCTTCAACCCTCCTCACTCGTGCTCGCCAGTACCACACACCGTCACGCTGAATCGCCTCTGTACTCAGAATCTCCACTATGAACCGTGAGGCCCAGCGGGGCATGGCGGCGGGAGAGCGCCAGTGGTCAGGAATCCATTGTGTTCTGATGCCGCCAAAGGCATCTTTCTCGACAACAAGCGTCTTCTCGTCCCTGTACTCAATGATGATACAAGAACTGCCAACTGGCCCAATATGTTTGACTCTCCACGCCTCCCTGACCCATTTCTGCTCCCCAGGCTCACCGAGGGGTGAGTGCTTGACTATGCGTGACGTGAATACCAAGAGATTGCCACTCATGCAGTCATTCTTGGGCCAGTAGCCTGCACCATAGCGCCAAAAGCCACCACGCTTGTCTAGTTCAAACTCATGCACGGGTTCTGGCGGAAACTCCACATACCATGGCTGTGGCTTGATGGGCCTCTCAATCACGCACTCGCCGGTCTCCGCTAGTGTGCGGGACTCGGCGTCTCTCAGGTATTGGCTACGCATCGGGGGCCTCCTCTACCTCCGCAATGGTCTTGGAAACTCCCTTCTCGTAGCGCAGTTCGTATGTGATGTCCGCGTACTCGGGGCTGTCGTCGATGATGATGTCCGCCCCGTAGTCCGAGAGCCACTTGCCCTTTCGGCTGTAGGTTTGCCTGAATGGCCCAAGAGCATCTATCAAAGGCTTTGCCCTCGCTATCAGGTTGTCACGATCGCGTCTCCGCCGATCGGGCAACACAAACACGACATGAACCTTCGCCTTGTCAGGAGCCGTCCACTTCGCCTTATGCCTCTCGACATTCCCCAGCATCGTCACGACTTCCTTGTATTCCTGAGCCGTGAGCGACCGAACCTTCCAATGCACCCTCGCATTAGGACTACACTCCCGAGGCGGCAGGCCGGGGATGGTGATGCGTAGGACGCTCACTAGTAGTATCCCTCGAATGGCATTTCAACTCTCCCGCATTTGGCACACGTGGCGTTTGGTCCCTTCATGTATTCACCCAATCCGTTGAACGCCAAGGTCTCGTCTGCCTTGACTATGCGGCCGCATTTCGGGCACTTGCGCCAGAACGTAGCGCCCTCGTCGCCATACGCCACCACTAGGCTATCGGGGCCAAACATCACTCCCCCTCCAGTAGTTCACTCAGGGCGAACCAAGGGTCTTTATTGCCGATACCGGCCATAGCTACCTGCCACATATAGCCATCGGGGTACGTGAAGGCATAGATAATGTGAGTCCCTTCTGCCTCCAGCCTCCCCACGCACTCCATCCAGAAGTTGTAGTTGGGCTTGCCGTCTGGCATGTAGAGGTCTTGCAATGGCACCTTGCCAGCATAGGCGTCTCTGTCTGGGTTATAGTCCCACACGGCCACGGGATCGCCCTGACGAAGTGCAATCCACCACTTTTCCCCCTTCAGACTTGGATAGAACCACTCATAGACCTTGCGTTGCTTCTCTTCCGACAGTTGCTCAGTCATTGGTTGGCCTCCTGTCCTCGGCGTCACTAGCCCGTTGTTCGTCGATAGCGTCGAGCAAGTCCTGCTCTGTGTCTTCGAGTCTTTCTATCTGACGTTTGACAGTAGCAAGACGACCGCGGAGCCTCTTGATTTCATTTGACTCACTCATCACTCCCCCTCCAGTAGCTCAGTCATTGGTTGGCCCCCTCACACAAAGGCCAGTTGGCCCTCATATTTTGCCGACTTGCTCTGGTTGCACCTTCGGCACAAGCACTGCAAATTTCGCTCGACGTGCGGGCCGCCTAGTGACAGCGGGATAATATGGTCAATGCTCGGCGCATTTGGGCCATTCGTTCCCAATAAATCGCGTGGGGTCTTGCACCCACAACCTTTACACCTCCACTTGTCGCGTTCAAATATCGCTTGTGGGTCAATTGCATCTCGAATGGCTGTCGCCCTCCACTGTCTCCGCATGGCATTACAACGATACCGTTGCGCCCGCATTTTGTCAGGATTGGCATTCCTCCACTCCTTGTCCACTGCCCTCTTCTTCTCTTGATTTCTAGCACGGTGAGCCTTGCGAGCTATACCTTCACACTGTTTGCAAATCCTGTCCTTGTGGCGTCTACGAGACGGATACCAATTCTTGACAGTTAGTTCGCAATGGCAGCAACGACAGACGGGAACCCCTCCCCTGCTCAATATCCCACCTCCTGCTTGAAAGCCTGCACGTCCCTGCCGTCGAGCCAGATGTCGCCAAGGTCAAGCCGCACTTCCTTGTCCAATGTGCGCGGGTCGGCTACATGCTCCTTGGCGATGTCGTGCTCCAATACCCACTCCATCACCTTCCTCGCTGCAGCACGGGCGATGGCGCGGTCTCGCAGCTTGAAATACTCGTCGGCTTTCGCTGATGCCGGTATCGTTGACAGCACCTTGTCAATCGCAGTCCGTATCTCTTCATCCGTCAGCATCCAGTCCATCGCTCCCTCCCTCTTGTCCAACTGCTCGGTGTAGTACGCTAGTTCGTTCATGCCTCTACCTCCAATCTTCGCGATACCAGATGAATTCGATAGGGCCAAGGGCGAAGCTTCCCACATACTTCCCGAATACCCAGTTTTCAGGACGCCATGAGAACAACAGCGTCAACAGCCAGCCGCGCCACGGCACAGTGAACCACAAACACCCTTCATCGTAACTCCACGGATTCAGTATCATGCCTCTACCTCCACAAGCTCCTCTGTCTCAATCTTGCCGTTGTTGTTCCAGCACAGGAACGCTCGGAACCCGTTCTCCTGCGCCATGAGTCTTAGCTGTTCCTTCGCCGCCTTTGTCATCAATCCCGTGAGCTTGCATTGAATGATGTGGACCTCACCTAGTCTAAAGGCGATGATGTCGATGGGGCTTTTGCTTCCTGGGGTCCGCGATGCGTACCAGTTGCGAGCCTTGTAGTCATTGACTACCTTGCGCTCGAAGTCTGCCCCTCGGCGGTATTCGCTCACTTGGTGGCCTCCCGCTTGTCCATTATTCCTCCCGCAACCTCTGGGATGCAGTCTCTAACATCCTCCTCGCGTCGCCGTCCACGTTGAAATCCTTGAATATCCTGTGCCACAGCCTGATGTCACCTCCCATCAAAGCAACCCAATAATCAAATGCGGCATCTCCCTCGAAGTCCTCAACTTCCTCTGGCGACACAACGAAATCCCGCCATCGCTCATCATCCGTGTTGCGAAGTGCCCTCCACTCCCTGTTGCCCGCATGAGGACTCTCCCCTTCACTGAACTGGAACTTGTGAGCTTTGCCGTACTTGTCCTTCAACGCCGCGAACAACACCAGCATGGCGAGCCGTTGTACCCCTCTATCAACGTCCATGGCCTCGGGTGTGCTCGTTCCGTAGTATTCCTTCACCATTACGTTACTCATTCTTTGGAAAGACCTCCCGTATGTCCTCGAAGATACAGCCCCGGTAGAGGGTGAAGTTCCAACTCCGTCCTTTCAAAGAAGGCTCGTCGTCATCACGCCTGTTGGACGCCTTCACGACTGTTAGCTCGTCGTAGTCCATTGATAGGTACAGCCGAGCCTTCTCCATTGAAAAAGCGCCGCCGCGCCCAAGTTCGTTCCTCACGTTGTACTTCCGCCCGTCCTTTGCATAGGCAACCGTGTTCCCCTTCTTCTGCAAGCCGAGCAACACAAACCCGGATTTCAGGGCATCGAAGATGTCTCGAATCTCATTTACCACCCCACTAGGGTTGTCGCCGTCCACCTCTAAGTAGTCGATGACGTTCACGGAATCCGGTAGAATCTTGTCCGCGAACCCACTGGAACACTTGACCGGCTCAAACGTCCAATCATCTGTACCGATGTGGAACTTGCCCAACCTGTGCCTCATCTGCTGCTTTGACATCTCCGAGGTCATATAGCGAATCATGTGATTGCCCTGATTCAAGTACAGGAAATTCAGCATGTACGCGGACTTTCCCGCACCACCCGCCCCCGCAATCACATCCAACGTCCCCGGATAGGTAATCTCCCATTGCTCAAAACCAAACGGCCACTTCAGGTCAATCTCCCTCATGTCCGCGTTCTTCCAGTCAAGAACCTCGATGTTGCTTTCCTTGCGTCTGAATACCCCGTCCTTGCGTCTGTGTCGCTCAAGGATGTTCTCCTTTGCCAGCTTGTAGAGGGCTGTTCTGCGAGCGTGCCTCTCGCTGGCTGTTACTAGTTGTAAATCCCTATCTAGCTCCAGCGCAGAGAAGTAACCCGAAGTTGTCCTCACGTAGTCCGCTACCTCCCCCGAGACATTCCGCCTCCCCTTCGACGAATAGATGGCCTCCATTTCCTTGAGCGCCCACTCCACGTCAGGGATACAACCGTTGGCATTGGCTAATGTCCGAACCAATGCCTCGGTTTGCTCTATCGGAGCGCCCCCTAAAGCCTGCGCCCTGATAACTTCGATAATCTCCACTACTTCACCCCAAGCCAACGAAAACATGCTGGCCGAGTAGTGTGTCGTTCCAATAACCCTCCCTTTACCATGCGGGACAGCGCCACTCTGCGAGAGTTCCTTTCATTTCCCCTCAATCGTAACGCCGTATCTACGTTGCGTGACGTGAAATATCCTTCTCTCCCTTCAGCAAAGTCGTACACCTCGGCAGCGATGTTTCTCTTTGCAGAGAATCTATCCTCGTCATAGCGAGACGGAGATAGCGCAACCTCAATTTCACCAAGCACCCCCAGTGCATCGCCTAACAACTTCCGACATTCTAGAATTTTCCCTTGCGACATCTTGTTCTCCATGACAGAACTGTAACAGAATTGATAGTTTCTGTCAATTTCTACCATTCTCTCTGACGGATACTGACACCACTGGCGTTTGGTGACAGCAATTGACACCCGCTGTCGTTTTGCTGACGCTGAAATGACGCTCTCACACGTGAAGAAATGACGCTCCGTTCGTAAAGTTTTGGAACGCCTGTGCAATATTTCCCCTCCCCTCCCCTAAGAGAGAGAATAAGATAGTTATTCCCCATTACCCCTCCCCACCTCGATTCCGAAATACCTTCCTAGGAGGGAGACTGCCTCTCCAAAGGTCAGTCTCCCGTATATCATCAAAGCATCGAATACATCACCATGCCTGTTACACCCAAAACAGTGCCACTTCCCCTCATTGGCATGGATTACTCCTGATGGGTCTGTGTCATGGCCGCTACCGTGGAGCGGACAGCGGAACTTCACCGCGCCCCCAAACCTGATTACCTCAACGTAGTGGCTCATAAGGTCAATAAGGGACTCGTCTTTTGACAGGTCTTTCAGTGCGCGAAGTTCGATATTGGCAGCTTGGGCCTTCTCGGATATGAGAAACTGCGAGCGCCGCTTCAACTCCGCGCCTATCAGGTTGCTGCAATAGTTGGCCTGTTCAAGCTCTGCCTCACAATCGCCACCAGCGGCTTGAATGAGGCTCCAGTCCTCGGCCTGTTGCAGAAGGAACTGGGCCTCGGCGACAAGCTCCCACGTCGCAAGCCCCCGGAGGTTCTTGACGCGCAGCGGCTCCATGAGTTCGCGTGTAACGCTAAGCATGTTTTCCCTTGTGTTCGAGTTCCGTCACCAGGCACACATAGGCTCCCTCAAAGTCCGTCTCTGGTGTTATGGGGCCAGTGATTGCTTCCACGTCAGGGCGCTGTAGTCCGTGTTCACTCCAACACTTATTCAGGAACGCGCCGATGTTGGGGAACTGGGGCTTCACCACCCCACCCATTTCTATCGCTGCTTGCACGACTGGAGATGCCGCCACCTGCGCCTTGTGAGAACCGATGATGAGCTTTGATTCCAAGTACGGGATGACATTCCTTCCGAGCAGGCTGTCCAGAGGTAGCACCCCCGCTGCAATCAGGTTGCAGACGTTGGTAACCGCGTTCTGTGTTTCGATGGATGTCTGCTTCTCGTGGAAGTTGCCATCGTCCTGTTTCTGATAAGAGGACTTTGGCTCCCCCGCTGGCCGGAATGTCTTGCCGTCAATCTTCCCGTCCTCGGCCTCGAACTCGTACTCCGTGCCAACGTCTACGTCCTTTGACTTGTTGCCGTAGAGCTTGTAAGTCGTCCCCTCCGGCGTCGTCAGTGCCCTTGCAGGCATACGCCCGCTGCCGTCTGACTTGTCGAATCCGATGTCCTTAGTCTTTGTGAACGTCGCTTTCATATCTTCTCTCCTCAATCACCTGCTTCCAATACTCGGCGTCAGCCTCTTCATTCTGGCGCTTGATTTCTTCTAAGTCCGCCGCCTCGTACTTCTCTATGTCAGCCATTTATGGCTCCACTATCCTTAATTCCATGTCAGACCCTTTCCACAGGATCGCCTCCACGTCGCCAATGCCGAGCTTCTGAATGGTCACAAGCGCGTTGCTCATCATGTCCAAGTCCTCGGCACTTGCCATGTCAAGCTCGTGCAACGTCAACGTGATTTCGTAGGTATATTTGTCCATCCTTCCTCCCTCTGCGTCTCTGTCCTCTATCACTTGCTTGACTCTGTAGGAGTCTCGTTCGTCCTCAAGACGAAGCCTCTCCTCTCTCTGCTCGAACGTCTCCTCGGGGTATGGTCCTGTGCCCCTCATTCCTCATCGTCCTCAAACGGCAACATCGTCGTGTAGGACAAGTAGCTTGCCAGTGCGCCGAAAACTGCCGCCTCTGGGGTGTCTGCGTCACCTTCGTGTACGAAGTCTTCTGGTGGCTCGTCCCACCTGCCTAAGTCCAGTGGCGTAGAGACGACTATCAACGCGCTATATTTGTTGCCATTGCGGAAGGCAACAGCCATCTCTACGTCCTCGTCGTCTTTTAGCTTTGGCACACAGAGGCCCCAAAAGGCGTTCATATCAAGCGGCACTTCTTGGCCTAGCCACTTGTAAATCCACCTTGCTGTTCGTTCGTCAAACTTTGCGTCTTTCATTCCTTCACCTCGAAGTTGTGTTCCTTCAACCATTCGTTCAAGCAGCCCTCGGAGCAGAAGTCAAAGTGCCATTGCTTATTATCGTCTCTCGTTACCTCGGGGCCGACCACCCAGCTATGCCAATTCCCTAGCCTGTAGTTGGATTCCTCTATGGTACCACATTGGTTACAGGTGTACTCATGCTTCATCCGGTGCATCAGTCGTCTCCGAGCCCAGGATCGGCCCTCTCAGGTTCCTTCGGGTCACACGCGGCCGGTAATATGTCCACGTCCTCTTGCTTGGCCTGCGCCCAGCCAACCTTGTGTCCGTCGCGGTATCCCTCTGCATAGGCGTGTACGATGTCAGGGTTATTCATGTCCATCTACCGTCTCCCTGAGAGCGATGTGCCGCCATTGAATAGGCAGCCGCATAGAAGTGATAGCCCAACCGCCTGCCAATACGACAGTGTTTGTATCCCAAAGAGCATCGGCATAAGCCAATTCCATAGAAGCATGACTGCGAGCGCCCCAAGGAATAACAAAAGTACAGTCGCCCCGATGATTCCCAGAATCTCAACCACTGTGTCTCTCATTCCCCCTCCAGCTCCATCATTTCCCTGATTGTGAGATTGCCCTGCTCCAAGATGCGGAGCCTGATAGTCTCAATGACTTCCTCTGCGGGGCCTACGGCCCTGAATACCAGTTTCATCACAGCCTCCCGACTCTCCACTTGCTTGACGTGGGATTAGGGGGCAGAATACCCACCTTGTCTCCGACAATCCTCCGGAAGTCCATCATGGTTTCGAGGTCTGGGAACTCGATGTAGCCGACTCGCTTTGTGCCTATCCGGAGCCGTACCCGATACCAAGGACTGTCCACCCAATAACCGGTGTCCAAGTCGTAGCAGGAACCTGCCCACCCTCTTTGACACTTGACTGTTTCAATCGTTGGCACTTCACTTCCCTCCTCAACCTTCATGCTAGGATGCCCATAGTTGCTGTTTTTTATGGCGAACAACCTTGCGCGTAGACGCGGGGCCTACGGCCCTGAATACAAGTGTCATGTCACGCACTCCTCTGGTCGATGGTTGCGGCGTTGATAGTTGCCACCCATTCTGCTATTGCTTCCGCCAACTGCTGCTCCTGTTTGGCATTGACCCATGACTCACCCGTCCAATACTTGTCGTAGTTCTCGTGCATCACTACGGACAGCCAGACTTGTTCCATTGATGTCGGCCCCGTCCAAGAGTGCTCATTACCCGCAGCCTCTTGCATCTGTTCCTCGCAAAAATGGTCTAGTGTGCCATTCAAGAAGCGGTCAACCTTGCAGGATAGACAGCTAGGGCACCTACAACCCCTAGCCATCTCTTGTAGTTGGTCTTGCCGGTTCTTAGTTATGTCGAAGCCCTCGAATGCGCCCCAATGGAGATACCGCGCAGCGTTGAACATGCGCAGAAATTGAGCGTCAACAGTCCGCAGTTGGCGGTGTTCCGCATCGTTCTTGCACAAGAACAGATTGTCCAAGCTGTTGTTTGTCTTGCAGGTGTCAATGTGGTGTATAGCTTCCTTTGGTGTTAGATACCTGCCGATAGCCTGCTCAACAACAAGCCGATGTTCCGCAACAAGGTTCTGCTTACTCCGAAAGGGATGGTCCCACGTTTTGACGTAGACGTACCCATTCTGTTTGAACTGGCGAGTGACCGACATAGCCCGCCCCTTCGCCCTATTAGCGCAGGTCTGTGAACAAAACTTGCCTTTGCCCTTCTTCAACACTGAAGGCGGGCAGGAAAAAGGATTACCACACTCCGCGCACACTAGTTGCAACTTATCGTGGCCTTGCCATCGAGCGCGATTGCCCGCCATCCTGTCGTCTTGAGTCAATATGTGTTTGTCCCTCTTGTGGTTTACCTGCCGCGTGCTCGGATATTCGCCAGCAGATACATCAAACTGTGACGACCACTTCACGACATTGATGCTGCCATTTCTGGAGTAGAAGTCACCACCCTCAAGGTGTCGTTCCGCCAACTCTTGGCACCTACACATCGCTACGTACTCTTTGCTGGTGTCCATATTCGTTTCCCTCCCGAGGGGCGACTGTGCGCCGCTCCTCTATTCGCCGCAGCAACTTGCCCGACAGACTCCCTCCCTTTGATTTGCTGCGAACCTCATCTAATGTCCTGAGTCGCGGCCTAGGCATCCAGCACCTTCTCTATGGCCTTGCACAAAAGGCTTGTAAGCGTGTCGTCGGGGAATTGGTTGTTCTCCTCAAATCGCTCGCCTAGTGGCGTCCAGATGTAGATGTCTATGTCGCCGTTTGCACCAAGGGCAATCGTGATATCGCAGTCCTTCTCAATGAGCTTCGGCACCAGCCACTTGAAACAAGCGTCAAGGCTGTTGCAGAAGTCGGGTGGATGAATCATCCGTTTTCCATCAGGCCAGTTCCAGCCACCTTCTGCGGTAATCTTAGTAAACCCCACCCACTTCGCCAGCTTCTCGTTTAGCTCAGTCATCCAGCACCACCGCGCCGTCCTTCTCTGTGTGAGCCACAACGATGTCCGCCATGACGGTCTTGACTACCTCGGCCCCTTCCAGTACGCAAGGCGGCAAGTCAAGGATTTCCTGCTTCGTCTTACCGGCCATCACCTCGACTTCTCCGTCGTCGCCTAGCCACTGTACGCGCCAGCCGATGAGTCCTGCATACCGTCCTTGCACCATCTCTATTGCCATCTTTCCCTCCTGAACCAACGTCCTATCCTGCTGTGCTTGGGGCGCTGTGTGGACAAAAAGAGAGCGAGGCCGTCTACCAGCCTCGCGTAGGTGAACTCCTGGTTGTGATTCAGGTGGTGGCTGAGTTGCTGCCGCGAGCAACCGATCCGCCCTGCTATCCTTGTGACTGTCCACTCGGGGTGCTGTCGTCTCAACTCTATCAATTGCTCAATCATGGTAGGGATACCTTAGCACACCGAACAGGGCTTGTCAAGCGGTATTGTCAGCAAACTTGACAGACAATTCGGTATCTGTTATAACTATTAGCGTCAACATGGCAGACAAGTCTCAGGGACAATCTAAAGGGGGTATGAGATGCGAAGGGAGATTAGATTCAGGGCTTGGGACACGATTCAGAAGAAGATGTGGTACGACGGGTTCGATATAACCCCGCAGGGGAAAATCTTCCACACATACGGCATCTACTCGAATGTGGTCGGGCTTCAGCTTGAGCAATACACCGGCCTGCAGGACAGGCAAGGCGTGGAGATATATGAGGGGGATGTGGTGCTAGTGCCAGACTGGCAAGAGTTCGGCGTGGATGCATATTGTGCAGTGCGTTGGGACGAAGACCTCCCCGGGTGGTCGATTGCAAGCACGGACAACGACAGTACCCCACTTCAGAGGGCAGAGAGGTTTGGGGAGGCAGGCAACATACATCAGAACCCCGAGTTGGTAAAGGAGGCGGTGTGATGCCAGACAGACTAAGAGTTAGTCCTATTAGTGCGAACCTGATACACGTTGAGGTCGAGGGCGGGCCGTCTATAGAAATAATGGGCACTAGCCAACGCATCCGTATTTCTGCTGCGGCCCCATATGCCGAGCAAAGGCCAAGGACCGGCCCCTTGCATTACCAAGAGGAAGACTTGACGTTGCCCCTCAACACTAACTACGAGGAGCATCAAGTGTCTGGCAGCATTCTGATAGTGTTACCAGAGTAAACGCAAAAGAATTGGGGGCCGCGTAAGCGACCCCCGTTGTAAACCCTTCAGGCCAACCTTGTCAACCTGATTGTAAACCCCTATGCAGAGACGACTATCTCGCCCTCTGGTTCCTCGAATGGTTCGGGTAGGTACTTCTCGTCAGCGTAGAGCTTATATTCCCAAGTCCTACCATACTTGCCGTGAATCCCGAAGCACAGTTGTACCGGCTTGGAAGCGCGGCCAACTTTCTCAAGCGCCCACGAATCTCCCGTCACCAGTGGCGGGCAAATGGTATAATCGGCTACCGAGTTCACCTGGTCTGCGGCGGCGCTATGGAAGTGCCCCGCATAGGCGTAATGGAATCCCCCGACGTGAGCGTACCAGTCCTGCATCTTCCGCCTCATGGCGAACAGAGGGATACCGTTGGTGGCATTCACTTGGTCGCCGTGGATGATAAAGAATCGGAAACCCATGATGTCGACCAACTGATAAAAGGTTTCCGATGGGTGAACGTGGATGCGTTCTTGGTTGACGAGCTTGGATTCAAGGGAGTCGTAGAAGAACAAGTCCCAGTTGGTGCCAGAGGGAGCGGCCTTGTCGTACTTGCCATGATTCCCGCGCACTCCGTAGGACTCGACACTCTTGACGACTTGAGAGCAGGACACTAGGAGTTGCGACATGGCAGGGACGAGGTGCTGTTTGATTTGCAGCCGTGCCCCCATCTCGGCTTCTTCCAGCTTTGACCCCTGATAGACGTTCTCGCCCTGTGACATGTCTCCCAACATGAATACATGGAGCCTACGAATTGGTTGATGCAGGTCGATGATATTCAGGACCCTCTCTGTCAGATACTCGGCGCGTTGTCGCGCAATCGTCGTACTGTAGGATAAGGTCTTTTTCCCCACATGCCAGTCTGAGATAATCAACCCCATGTCCTCGGTAGCCCTCTCGGTATGCTGGGGGGGGGTGATATTAAACGGCGGGTAAGGTTCCGACTCAGGTGGTGGTAGGGTAGTGACATTGATAACGAAGTTTGCTAGAGTTCCTTTGCGGACTCCCCAGCTATCGGCAAGAGCTTGCTTGCCAGCAGAATCAGTGGCGTTCCAATCGCTCTTCAGGTTTTGTGCGGCCAGGGGGTCCGCCCACGGCAGCTTCCTTTGCATTATCCCTCCTGTTCGTTTAACGTTCCCTTAGTATCTTTGAATCTGCGTGCGTTCTCCTCCGTCTAGGACTGCAATTCATTACTCGCTTGAACATCTCGGCTACACACTCGCGGCAGAAATAGACCGTGCCGTTATGCTTTGTTACGACACCGAGGCTGTTGTCTGCATCGCGGGGACAATGTAATGTGGCGCACTCTAGTTTCTCGGGCATAAGCTGTACCCCCTCTAGAATCGTGCTGGTGACTCGTTTCGAGGCGGAGTTGAGGGATTGGTCACGGCGGGGAAGTTAGTGCAAGTCGCTCTCGTGTTATACAGGGCTTTTTGAGCACTGAGGGGATTCTAGTCCCACCAGTCAGGCTTGTTGGCTATCCACCATTGGTCGGGAATCATCTCCCGACGCCACGGATAGTTCTCGGGGTCGTAGGACGCTACCACACAATCAGCATAGGAGCCAGCAAAACACTTCCGTCCGCCTGGGCCGTACTTCTCGTCGTGGAAGTCCTGCCACAGGTCGTAGATTTCTCTCTTGTATCCCTTGCGCTTGCTGACAGATGCTTCGGGGAACAGGTCGTCAACGTCGTCCATCTTCCCACGAAAGAACTTCCAGTCGGCTACATCGTCGTCATTCCGTGCGGCCCTGTACGCCTTGCCTTCTGCGTGAGTGTCATTCATCCACTCGGGGTTGGGATTGATGGGTTCCGCGTCAACCACTGCATTACAATTCGGGCAGACACATTTCATGTTATCCTCCTATCAGCCTTTCGGCCACGCGACACGCTACGGTCATCAGGGCGATTATCCCTGTGCCAGCACCACCTACTTTCCACTTGCTTTGCATCCACAATGGTATGGTGCGCTCGTCTACTTTGCCTTCCAGCTTCACTATCCGCTCAGCGTGCTTCTCTATCGAGCCGTTCAGTTTGTCAAGGCGCTTGATAATCTTCTCGCCCTGCCCCACAGACGAGTTGCCCTGCACGACAAGCTCTACCAGTAGGTCACGGTCGCTCTTGCCACTGTAATCAATGGTCTGCGGCATCCTAGAAAGCCCCCTTCAATAGCAGAATCAGAATGACAACCCATAACATAGATGTTATGCCCCGAGCGACGACGTAGTAGTGCCACTCGTCTTTGTGTAGCTCCCACGCCTTGTCAGTCTTACACGGCCTCAGTCCGTCGCCTATGCCGCACAAGATGGCGTGGTGTTCGTCGTAATCGAATGTCCCGTCGTCATGGCGGCAGAACTGGCAGAACGGCTCTTTCATTTCGAGTCCTTCATGTCGATAACCGACAAGAGTGCATAACCCCATCCGGCTCTCGCACTCTTCGTTATGCGCCAGTAGCGCAAAAACAAGATGGGCAGTTTCAACAGTCGGACAATCAGTGGCGCTCGTCTTATCTGTTCCTTCATTTCACATCGTTGTCCCCAAGCCTGTGAGAGAGTGTCCTGTCAAGGGCGAACCAGCCGTAGGACAGTCCTGCCAATGCCCACATCGGGTCGGGAACCTCGATGTGATTCATAAGCAATACGAAGCAATAGCTGATGCTCAAGCAGGCTAGTAACGGCCTCGCGTACTTTACTTTCATAGCTACACCTCTTCTAACACAATCTGCGCTGTGAAGCTAGGCCCCTCGGAACTCACGTCTTCGTCTAAGTCGTTGCTGTACTCCCCGGGCACGAACTTCACCTTCCGCTTCACCTCGTCGGGGCCGGTGAATAAGAGCGGTTCGCCCGCCCTTTTCAACATCTCAAGGGCCGTAATCTGCTGGTCGACAGGGAATCGTATCCACTGTCCGCCTCTCTCTATCCCGTCTCCGTGGAGACTGAGGACTGCTGAAATCCAGAGCTTGTCGGTGGACTCTCCTGCCAGTGACTTCTCGACTCTCGCATAGACTCCGTACCTCAGAATCACGGGGCTTATCTCGTCAGTCGAGCTTGTATCCTCGGCGGTTGTCAGCGTGAACCTGAACCGGATGGCTCTTGACCTCTTGCCAATCTCGAAGGTCGTTACCATGGGAGGCGGGTACTCAATGGCCCTCGGCGATGCAGTATAGGAGAATAACTCCGAGGCGAGACAATCGTTCCTGTTTTCGGGGTCGCGCCACGCGTCGTCGTCATCCCATTCCCCATCGCCCTCTAACTGATATTGCACCCTGATGTTGGTATAGCCACGGAAGTTCAGTGCCGCAACCTTGATGTCAGACCAGAACTTGTCGTTCTCGTACCAGTCAGTCTCGAACCAGCCGGTAACGAACTTCCCCGTGCTCTCGTACTCGTAGCCCGTTTCCTTCATCGGGTCGGAGTACGCGTCGGGGAGAGTGAAAACTAGTACACCGTCTGCTGTAGTCCCCGTCATTGCGTACAGTCTCTTGTACGACCCGACCGAGGAGACACACATCGAGATGATGTCGTTAGAGGTGAACTCCCAGATGGGGTGCCACACCCATGAGACATCGGAGCCTACATATTCGTCCCGCGCTGCTAGAATCTCTACCTTCGTGCCGTTGTCCAGTGTGACGTACAGGTACTCCGCGTCCGCCGCCATCACAGTGACTTCCTCGTCCATGTCCTCGTCGCCCTGTGCTGTGTTGACAATCGAGATGTCCTCTACCGCATCGGTCGAGAGGTTCTTTCTGCGGAGCTTGTTCTTGCCAGCAGGGGCGTAGAGCCAGCCCTTCCAGACAAGGCCGTCATACGAGATGGAGGTGTTCACATCGGCAGACGATTCGGGTATGGCCTGAATCACCTCGTCCTCATCGAACATCACAGGCCCGTCCTGCTTCATGGCGATGGTGTTGCCGTTCGGGTCGTCCACCATGTCGGTAATCGTGTACGTGCTGTTCGGGACATCGTAGGCAGTAGACCACGGCGTACCGTCGTTCAGGGGGTTGTCCGATGTTCTGATGGTAGTGGTGGAGTCCGCTATGGCGGCTATGGTGTCGCCACAGTTGCACATCTTGAAGGCCGCTGCCCCTGCCCCCACCTCACGGATAGTCGTGCCCGAGAGGTGCGCTACTTTGGCTGTGCCCTTCTGCCCCCTTGTGAGAGTCAGCGTGTCCCCGTCCACTACGGCTGCTGTAAGGCAGACCTCGTTTCCCCATCTGACGTAATTGAGGGCCGTGAACTGCGATGTGTCTACCACGTCAATCGCCGTGGCGACAGCCGAGTAGTCGGACTTGGTTGTGGTCGCAACGGAAGAGCCCGAGTATTGATCACTCTTTACGAACGTGGTCAAGTCGGACGTGTAGTATTGCGCATTGGTGGCCCCGAGGCAGACATAGAGATAGTTTCCGTAGACGCAGAGGTCGGTAATCTCGTCGATGAAGTCATAGACCACGGAGACGGCTGCTCCGTATTCACTACTGCCTGTGGCCTTGCACAGAGTCGAGCCGACAGCGATTGCCAGCGACGTGCCGAAGTTGACAACGTGGCCCGTTGTCCCGTAGGGAGTGTCCGTCCGGGTGCAGGTTACGGTGTCTACTTGGGCGTACTTGCCACTTACCCCCGCCTCGGCAACTAGAAACCTGAGCACGAACTGGGTTGCAGCAGCGTTGAAGGTGTGAACGATTGTGTACTCAGTAGAGGAGGTCGCCGTAATCTGCGTAGTCGTTGTGTCCACGCCGTCTAATACATCGCCATAAGCCCCGTCCAAGAGGGCTTCCTTCAAGCCGTAGAAGGTGAC
>Ga0307378_10001045_pt1 | contig 45643 bp, 26 predicted proteins | sample UN1MG_FD_202238 | JGI IMG/M metagenome (GOLD analysis project Ga0307378, IMG submission 202238) | Soil microbial communities from Risofladan, Vaasa, Finland - UN-1 | ecosystem: Environmental > Terrestrial > Soil > Coastal area > Acid sulfate soil | place: Finland: Risofladan, Vaasa | collected... | reverse complement strand
AGCGCCGGTCGCCGTGCGGGCGCTCAAGCGGTTCGCCGCCGACTACGCGGCCAAGGAGGGAATCGGGCCGACTCCCCCGCGGGCCGAGGCCAACGGGCACAAGGTGGCCATCGTCGGGTCCGGGCCGGCGGGCCTGATGGCCGGCTACCGGCTGGCCGTCCGGGGATACGACGTGACGATCTTCGAGGCGATGGAGATCGCGGGCGGGGCCCTGGCCGCGTGCATCCCCGAGTATCGTCTGCCCAACAGCGTGCTCCGCCGCGACGTCGAGCGCATCGAGCAGGCCGGCGTGAAGATCCGAACGAGCACGCGGATCGGCAAGGACGTTCCGTTCGCCAAGCTGCGCGAGGACTTCGACGCGGTGTTCGTCGCCACCGGGGCGCATGCGTCGCGCAAGCTGGGCATCGCGGGCGAAGACGCCGAGGGCGTGCTCGACGCCATGGAGTTCCTCAAGAACGTCAACCTCAACAACCAGGTCGAGCTGGGCCGTCGCGTGGGGGTGATCGGCGGGGGTAATTCCGCAGTCGACGCGGCCCGGGTGGCATTGCGCGTCGAGCCGTGCGAGGAGGTCCTGGTCATCTACCGCAGGACGCGGGAGGAAATGCCCGCGTTCGAGGAGGAAGTCGAGGCGGCCGACGAAGAGGGCATCCGGTTCCATTTCCTGGCGGCGCCGAGCCGGGTCATCGTCCGAGACGGCAAGGTTGCCGGGGTCGAGTGCCTGCGCATGGAGCTGGGCGAGCCTGACGAGAGCGGCCGGCGACGGCCCGTGCCCATCGAGGGCTCCGAGTTTGCGATCGAGCTGGACACGCTGATCGTGGCCATCGGCGAGCATCCGGCGGACGACTTCCTCGGCGAGGCGCACGGGTTGAGCGTGACCCGGTGGGGCACGGCCAAAGTGTCGCCGGAGACGCTGGTCACCAACGTGGAGGGCGTGTTCGCCGGCGGCGACATCGTGACCGGCCCCAACACGGTCATCGAAGCCATGGCCGCCGGGAAGCTGGCCGCCGAGATGATCGACCGGTACGTGCGCGGCGAGCCGGTCAAGCGTGAGTACGGCCTGCTGCGGCCGACGAGATACGAGCCGCCGGTCGAGCTGACCGAAGAGGAGATCGAGGGAGCAACGCGGCCGGCCACGCCGACCCTGCCGGTGGAGGAGCGGCTCAAGGGCCTCGCCGAGGTCGACCTGCCCTACACGGCGGAAATGGCGGTTGCCGAAGCCCGGCGGTGCCTGCGGTGTGACCTGGAAACCGTACACGCGAAATGTGCGCTGGAGCGGATCCAATCCGAGGGAGAAAGCCATGGCGGATGAAGTGAGGCTGACCATCGACGGCCTGCGCGTGACGGCCGCTTCCGGCGCCACCGTGCTCGACGCGGCGCTGGACGCCGGCATCTACATCCCCCACCTCTGCCACCATCCCGACCTGGAGCCGGTGGGCGTGTGCCGGCTGTGCATGGTCGAGATTGAGGGCAGGGGATTGACGCTCTCCTGCCGCGCGCTCGCGGAGCCGGGGTTGGTCGTGAAGACCGAAAGCCCCGAGGTCGACATGGTCCGCCGGATCGCCGCCGAGCTATTGATCGTGAACCATCACGCCGACTGCCTGGCCTGCTCCAAAAACGACCAGTGTCAGCTTCAGCGGATCGCCTCGTACGTGGGGATCGACGAGGAGCGCCTGGAACGCTTGCGGCGCCCGGAGAGGTCCGTGCCCATTGATACCTCGAACCCGTTCTTCGACCACGATCCCAACAAGTGCGTGCTCTGCGGCATCTGCGTGCGCACGTGCGACGAGCTTCAGGGCGTCGGGGCGATCGACTACGCGTTCCGCGGCTACGATACGACCATCAGCACGTTTGCCGGCCGGCCGATCGCCGAGTCGCGATGCGAGTCGTGCGGGGAATGCGTGGTGCGTTGCCCGGTGGGGGCGTTGCGTCCCAAGCGTTTCGAGCAGCCCTCGCGCGAGGTGCTGACCACGTGCCCCTACTGCGGCGTCGGCTGCGGTATCTACCTCGGCGTGCGCGGCAACCGCATCACCAGCGCCCGGGGCGACCGGGAGAACCCGGCCAGCCGCGGGAGCCTGTGCGTCAAAGGCCGATTCGGCCACGACTTCGTGGGCCATCCCGAACGGCTGACCACGCCGCTGGTGAAACGCAACGGCCGGTTCGAGGAGGCCACCTGGGACGAAGCGCTCGACCTGGTGGCCAAGCGGTTCGCCCAGTATCAGGGCGACCGGTTCGCCGCCCTGTCTTCGGCCAAGATCACCAACGAGGAGAACTACCTGGTGCAGAAGTTCACCCGGGCGGTGATGGGCACCAACAACATCGACCACTGTGCCCGGCTCTGTCACGCGCCCTCGGTGGCCGGACTGGCTCAAAGCTTCGGCAGCGGCGCGATGACGAACTCCATCGGCGAGATCAGCCAGTCGGCCTGCATCTTCGCCATCGGCACCAACACCACGGCCGCCCACCCGGTGATCGGCCTCAGGATCAAGGAGGCGGTCCGCCGCGGGGCGAAGCTGATCGTCGCCAACCCCAAGCGAATCGACCTCTGCCGCCACGCCGAGATCTTCCTCCAGCATCGCCCCGGCACCGACGTCGCCTTGATGATGGGCATGATGCGGGTGATCGTTGAGCAGGACCTTGTCGATCAGGAGTTCGTCGACACGCGCTGCGAGAACTTCGACGCCTTCCGCGAGTCGCTCGCGGCGTTCGATCTCGACTTCGTCGAGCGGACCACGCGCGTGCCGCGACAGAAGACCATCGATGCCGCCCGATGCTACGCCACGCACCGCCCGGCCAGCATCCTTTACGCCATGGGTATCACCCAGCACACGCACGGCACGGATAACGTCCTGGCCACCAGCAACTTGGCCCTTCTGACGGGCAACGTGGGCAAACCCTCGACGGGCGTCAACCCGCTCCGGGGGCAGAACAACGTGCAGGGGGCGTGCGACCTGGCCGCGCTACCCAACGTCTTCCCCGGCTACCAGAAGGTCGTCGACCCCAAGGCCCGGGCCAAGTTCGAGGCGGCCTGGGGCTGCTCCTTGAGCGACACGCCGGGACTGACGCACACCGAGATTTTCGACGCGATCGACGACGGCCGCGTCAAGGCCCTCTACCAGGTCGGCGAAAACCCGATCCTCAGCGAGGCCGACTCCACGCACGTCGAGAAGGCCCTCGAAGGGATCGATTTCTTCGTCGTGCAGGACATCTTCCTCACCGAGACCGCCCGGCTGGCCCACGTGGTGCTTCCCGCCGCCACGTTCGCCGAGAAGGACGGCACGTTCACCAACACCGAGCGTCGCGTCCAGCGGGTGCGCAAGGCCGTCGACCCGCCCGGCGAGGCCAAGCCCGACAGTTGGATCACCTGCGAGATCGCCAAGCGGATGGGCGCCTCGGGCTTCGACTTCGCCGACGCCTCCGCGGTGATGGAGGAGATCGCCGCCCTGACGCCCAGCTACCACGGCATCTCGTACGAGCGGTTGGAGAACGGCGGCCTCCAGTGGCCCTGCCTCGACCGGGACCACCCCGGCACGCCGCTGCTGCACTCTCAGAAGTTCGCCACCGCGAGCGGCAAGGGCAAGCTCATGCCCCTGGAGTACAAGCCGTCGGCGGAGACCGAGGACGACGAGTACCCGTTGATCCTCACCACCGACCGCAGCCTGTACCACTTCCACACGTCGACCATGACCCGCAAGGTGGACGGCCTCAGCGCGCTCCATCCCGAGGAGCTCATGCGGATCCACCCCGACGACGCCTCACGGCTCGGGATCGCCGAGGGCGACGTCGTCGAGGTCACCTCCCGGCGCGGCCGGATCACGGTCCGGGTGAACGTCAGCGACGTCTGCCCGCCGGGCGTCGTCTCGGCCACGTTCCATTTCGCGGAAAGCCCGATCAACGTGGTCACCCACTGCGCGATCGACCCGGTGGCCAAAATTCCGGAGACCAAGGTGTGCGCCGTGCGTGTGGAGAAGCGGGAGGCGGCAACTCCGCCAGCTTGAGGCGAAAGCCATGCCCGTCGCGGCCGGTCACCTAACCCGGCCGCTCGCGTGTCACTTCTTGGCCGGCTGCCGCTTCTCGAGCGCCTTCAGAATCGCCGCGGCCACCTGCTTGGCCAGGACGGCGGAGCCCTCGGGCGTGAAGTGGACGTTGGCCGGGCGCTGGATCTTGTCGAGCTGCGCGAGCGCGAAGGGGTACAGGTCGTCGATCGCGATCCCCTCGGCGTCCATGATCTTCTTGGCCACGGCGTTATAGGCGACGACGTCTTCGTTCGTGCGCGGGGGCGAGCAGCCTTCCGGCACCGGCGTGGTGCTGCACCAGACGAGCGTGGCCCCGGTCTTCTTCATCCGCCCGACCAGCTCCCGCAGGTTCTTCTCGTATTCGTCGATCGGGACCTGGTGTTTTCCTTCGCTCTTCCTCAGATCGTGCAGCCCCCAGTTGAAATGGATCACGTCCCACCGCCCGTCGCCGAGCCACTTGTCGATCTCCTCCAGGCCGCGGATCGTGGGGCCGCAGTTGGTCGGGGCCCGGTGCACGTTGGCCTTGCCGGCCAGGGCCTCGCGCGTGGCCAACGTGTAGCCGATGGAGATCGAATCGCCGATCAAGAGAACGCGGGGCAGCTTCGGGTCGTCGGTAATCGCGGCAAGGGCCGGGCTGGGCGGGCGTTTCTTCTGCGGGGCCTGCTTCGGCTCGGCCGCGGTCGCGGCAACCGAACTGAAGATGGCGGCCAGACTCAGGATCGTTAGTCCCATGGTGCATAGCGACTTCATCAGAATCTCCCTTCACTCTTGAGTGGGTATTTCGAGCGTTCCCTACTTCCCGATGCAAAACCGGCTGAAGACCCGATCCAGGACGTCCTCAGTATAGACCGCGCCGACGACCTTGCCCAGCTTTTCCAGGGCGATGCGGACTTCGGCGGCCACCAACTCTTCGCCGAGGTCGTCGTGCAGGGTGGCCCGGGCGCGCTGGAGGCTCTCAGACGCCAGCCGCAGCGACTCGCCGCAGCGGACCGCCGTGCTGGCGACCACGTCGCCGCCCGACGCCCCGAGCGCGAGCACGGCCTCGCGGAGCCGGCCGCGCAACGCGCCGATCCCCTCGCCGGTGAGACTGCTGGTGGCGATCGCCCGCCCGGCGAAGTCTGTCCGCCGGCTCAGGTCGGTCTTCGTGAGCACCACGAGCCGGCCCGCGTCGTCGGCCGCCAGTTGCTCTCGCTCCCACGGGTTGACCGGCCGGGTCGAATCGAGGCAGAAGACGCGGAGGTCGGCGGCTCGGCTCTGCTCGTGGGCGGCCGTCTGGGCGGCGCGCCGCAGATCGACGTCCGCCCCCCCGGGCGACGGCCCGATGCCGGCCGTGTCGACCAGCAGGCATTTTGCCCCGTCGAGGTCCAGTTCGGCGGTCAGGTAGTCGCGGGTGGTTCCGGGATGCTCGGAGACCAGGGCCCCGGTTCGGCCGGCCAGGGCGTTGAACAGGCTGCTCTTGCCCGTGTTCGGCCATCCGACGATCACCACGCGGGCCCGCTCGGCGGCCTCGCGCCGGGAGGCCATCTGCCCGGCCAGCGCGGCGACCGTCTCGGCGGCCTCGGCGAGTCCGCGGAGCAGCTCGTCCCGGGTGATGAAGGGGAGGTCCTCGTCGGCGAAGTCGAAGCCGGCTTCCAGGTGGGCCAGAAGATCGAGCAGTCGTTCCCGCAGCCGGTGCAAAGGGCCGGCCAGCCCACCGGCCAGTTGGGCCAGGGCGACGTCGAACTGCTTGGAATCGGCCGCGTCGACCACGCCCAGGACCGCCTCGGCCTGGGTCAGGTCGATCCGTCCGGACAGGAACGCCCTGAGGGTGAACTCGCCCGGCTCGGCCAGTCGTCCCCCGGCCTCGCACAGCCGGCGGAGCACGGCTTCCACCAGCGGTGGGCTGCCGAACGTGTGGAACTCGGCTATCGGCTGCCCCGTGTAGCTTCGCCGGCTCGGCCAGAAGTAGAGATCGCAGGGCAGCAGCGCCGCGCCCTCGGCCCAAACGAGCGAGCCGCGGATCACCCGGGCACGCGCGATCGCCGACAGCTCGACCGGCTCGTCCGCCCGGAAGACCCGCTCCACGCACCTCGCCACGTCCGGGCCGCTTGCCCGCACGACGGCCCGCGCCGCGCCGCCGGGCGGCGAGGCGATGGCGGCGATCGTGTCGTCCAAGGGATAGGGTGACATGGAAGACCGGCTCACAATCTCCAAGTGATTCCGTGACGTGCGCTGGTTGACTTCGCGCTGGCGGAGCACGCCTTCACGCGCGGCAAATCGAGATCGAGCCCCCAAGGGCCCACAATACCAGGAACCGACCGGAAAGCAACTCCCGGATTTCTCGCCGCGTTCGCCCGGCCGTTCCATCGAGGTTCGCTCGCGGAATCCTACGGCGTGGTGCCCGGGTCTTCGGTGATCGTGATGATCTGGTCGGCGCGGACGTGCTTCACACGTTGCGCGGTGCCGCCGATCCAGGTTACGTCGATCCGGTCGATCCGGTCGCGCCGGCCCAGCCCGAAGTGGAGCCGCGTGCCGTAGTGGCTCTGGTACGATCTTCCGCTGTGGACTTCGGCGATTTGCGTCAGGTCGCCGGCAACCACTTTCACGTGGGCCCCGACGCCGTCCCGGTTCGACCGGACGCCCCGAAGCGAGACCTCGAGCCAGTGGTTGCCGTTGTCCGTGTCGTTGCGCAGTATGGTTGCCTCGCGGCGGGCGTTCAGAATAACGGCATCCAGGTCGCCGTCGTTGTCCAGGTCGTCGAAGCCGGCTCCTCGACTGACGAGCTTGACGGCCATGCCATCGCCGCTTTCCCGCGACACGTCAACGTATTTTTCTTCTCGGTTTTCCAGGAGAATGTTCGCCATTTCGTAGGACGTGGTATCCTGGATCGCTTCGATGGTGTCCTGAATGTGTCCGCACGCGATGAAGAGATCGCGATCACCGTCGTTGTCGAAATCAACCAGGCCGGTTCCCCAAGTGACCATGGGCACGGCAGCGGTGCCCGCGCCGGCCAGGACGGTTATGTCCTCGAAGAATCCGTTGCCCGAATTCCGATAGAGCGCCGGCAACTGTCGAGCGTAGGAGGTCATGAAGAAGTCGAGGTAGCCGTCGTTGTTGTAATCCCCGCACTCCACCGCCATGGTGCCTTGCGGGATGCCGTTTGCATCGAAGGCCAAGCCGGCCAGCAAACCAATCTCCGCGAAACGGCCGGATCCATCGTTCTCATAGAGAAAGTTCTCCATCTCGTCGTTGCCCACCACGACGTCGGTGTCGCCGTCATTGTCGTAGTCGGCGCAGACCATTCCCATGCTGTTGCCCGCAAACGCACTGACTCCCGATTCGGCGCTGACGTCGGTGAACGTGCCGTCCCCGTTGTTCCGGTAGAGCGTGTCCGGGTCCGGTGTATAGGCGTCGGGTCCCGGGTAGACGTCGACCCCTTTGTCGGTATGGTCGACTTGGCGGTCGTAGGAGAACTCGATGTAGTTGGACACATAGAGATCGAGGTCCCCGTCGGCGTCCACGTCGAGGAAGGAGACGCCGGCCCCCACGCGGTCCCCGTTGGCGACGCCTGCCCGTTGGGTCACGTCGGTGAAGGTGCCGTCTCCGTTGTTCCGGTAGAGGACGTTGGGCCCGAAGTTGTTGAGGTAGAGGTCGGGGTGGCCGTCGTTATCATAATCTCCCACGGCGACGCCCAGCCCGTGTCCCGTATCGCCCACGCCTGCCTCCGTCGTCACGTCGGTGAACTTCCAGTCTCCCTCGTTCCGATAGAGCGCATTGCGCGGCACGGTGTCGCTGTTGGTACCCGGGAGCGGTGCCCCGTTGAGGAAATAGACGTCGATCCGTCCGTCGCCGTTGTAGTCGAAAAGCGCGATTCCCGACGCGACGTATTCGACGATGTAGTGTCGGCCGCTGCCGCCGTCGGTGTGCCGGAAGTCGATTCCCGTCTCCCGCGTGACGTCGCGGAGCACGATCGCCCGACGCTCGTCGCCTGCACGGACGATCGAGGACGACGCGAGGCATACCACCAGCCAGAGCGCCGTCGAGGGCCATTGCTTGCCGAGCACCTTCGTACCGCGAGGGTTCATTCCGGCCCCCTGAGGAGTTCGACCGACTTGAGGTACTCGGCGTTTTGGGGGGCCAGCTCAGCGGCTCGCGAGAAAGCGGCCAGCGCTGCCTCGCGATCCCCGTTCTTCCGGCACGCATCCCCGAGGACGGCGTAGTTGCCGGCGATCGGCTCCAGCTCCACGGCCCGCCGGGCGAACTCCAGCGCCTCGGATACCCTCCAGTTCTTCTCCAAGTAACACCTCGCCGTTTCCCGGTACGGCCAGCCCTCGTTCGGCGCCAGCTCTCGGCACTTGTCGAGCATTGCCGCCGCTTCGTCGAGGCGACTGAGCTGGGCATGGAGGACCGCGACGCTCAGGTAGAAGATCGGCGCTTCGCCCTCAACTTTCGCCAATTGGCCTGCGATTTCGAGGGCCTCGTCCTCTCGCGAGGTTTGAAGGTAGAGAAACGCCAACTGAACGCGGGAGTCGAGGTCCTTCTCGTCCATGCGGCCCGCTCGCCGCCAGAATCCCTCCGCTTCGGCGACCCGTCCGGACGCGGCGTACATCCGGCCGATGCTCGTGTAGATCTCGGCCACCCTTGGCCGTATCACGGCCGGGGTGCGAAAGGGGTCCCGCTGGTCCCGCCTGGAAAACCGTTGCTCGGCGCGCAGACGCTTGCAGGTTTCCATGTGCTGCACGGCCTCATCCATCTCATTCAACTGGCGGCATGCCGTGCCAAGACCGTAATACATGGCGGGAACATCCGGCGCCAGGGCCAGCGCCGCCAGATAGGACTGCTTGGCCTCCTCGTACTCTTGCCGTTGCAGCCGCACTCGGCCCAGCGTAACGTGGCCTTCTGCCGACCGCGGATCGAGTTTCAGGTGCCTTTCGAGCGCCTCCACGGCCTCGTCCAGACGCCCCAGCGTTACCAGAGCCTTGGCCAGATCGAGATTCGTCTTGGCCGATGCCGGTCGGAGCGCGAGCGATTTGCGAAACAACGTCACCGCCGTCTCGAATTCCCCCCGTTCCACGGCCACCGTACCCAGACCGTCGTACGCGTAGGCGTAATCGGGTGCCGACTCCAACGCTTCCGCCCAGTACCGCTCCGCCTCGCTCGATTTGCCAATCAGAGACTGTAGACGAGCCATGATTTCCAGGGCATCGGGGTGGCGTGGAAAGCGCTCCAGAAGCTGCCGGGCGTTCCGCTCGGCTTCGTCAAAGAGCTCCGGCACGGTCTCCGGGATCTCCGCGGAATCCACCGCGGAGGCCGCGTCGGCGTCCGCCGGTGCGTCTTGCGCCGGCGGGGCTTCTTCCGGTGGCACTCTGGCGGAGGGCTTCGCCGTCTGGTCCTGCTTTGCGGGCTCCGGCTCCGCCGGGACCTCGGCAAGGTGGGACGGCAGTAGGACCCAGGAGACCATCGCGCCGGCGCAGATGATCGCAAGGGCCGAAAGCCGGAGGAAGAGTCGGCGTGACCGTGGTGCCAGTCGACCACCACGATCGTCCGTCGAGGAGCGATCTCGATCTTGTTCGGTCACGGTGGTCCGATACCCGGCCGAGTGACAACCAAGCACTGGGCCAACTCACGAGCATCCCTCTTAGACTACGCACGGGGCAACGAGTCAGAACTCGCCCAGCGCCTCCCCGCCGTCCTTGCTACCCAGGGCTCCCCAAACCCCGTAAGGGCTCACCCCAGCCGTCACTTCGTTTAGGGTCGGATCACCGGAATTGATCGTCTCGCTGATGAAACGAACCGAGGCGTCCCCGAGAGCAAGAACGACGCCGCCCGGGTGGTTGCTGGTCGGGGGGATAACCGTGCTGTTTTCGAACCAAGAGGTTGCGATGCAGGAAGGGCCGTTCGGCGGCAGGCACGTATTGAATCCCACCCACGGCACAATGCCGCAGAACGCCCCGGTTCCCCCCCAGCCGTATGCCGTTCCGGTGTACAGCTTTGGGTTGTTCGGGTTGACGAGGCCATAGCAGCCGGCGGGTGCGATGGCAAGCGTGCCGTCGGGAAGGGCGCCGTCGGCTATGCCCTCGACAACCACGCTCGCGTTTTGACAATAAAGGCGTTCGGAGAGCATCGCCGTATTGCTCGAACCGTCCTGGATGTCTCGAAACCCGATCTGCGAGTCTCTCCCGAAAAGGCCGCGAGGGTTGGTGCTGAACCCCGCCCAGTCTCTACAGATTGCGTCTCCAATACTGAATCGGTAGTTGTTCCTGCACAACTGACTCGAAGCCTTTCTGGCGGCGTTGCCGTCGGAAGGGCAGAGGAACCCGCCAACCTGTTGCGTCCAGGGCGGATATCCATGAGCTGTGGTCCACGGTTCGGTGCCGAAAGCGGGATACGTCGTGCCGCCCACCGTCAACGGACCGCTAATCTGGTCATAAAGAGCTACCTGTTCGACGTACGGCAACAGCGATACGAAACCGGACATCCGATCACGGTTGGTGTTGGCGCCACTGGACGTCCACAGATCGCCCGTGCCAATCATGCGCGGAGGGAATACCTTGTGGGAATCGTTGTAATTGTGAACGGCCAGCGCCAGTTGCTTGAGGTTGTTCGTACACTGGCTGCGTCGTGCGGCCTCCCGGGCCGCCTGCACGGCGGGAAGCAACAGCGCAATCAGGATGCCGATAATCGCAATCACCACCAGCAGCTCAACGAGCGTGAAAGCCAGGCGTCTCGGAAATCTCCCCATTGTGCACCTCCGAGGTAAGGAATCAGGAGAAACGTCACGCGTCGGGCTGGCCCCGGAGAGGCAGGGATGCCCAATCCAAAGCCCTTCCCCAATACTTCACGCAACCACTCATACAATTGTAGTCTGGCAGAACCGCGATTTCTCCGCAAGTAATTTGTTGCAGTCTGGCAGGAAAGCGGCCGTCCTAACACGTACGGCCGCCATCACCCGACACACCGGACCGCAGCACTTCCGTGCCGCCCAGCGCGAAGACGCGATCGCGAGCTAGAACTCGCCCAACGTCTCCCCGCCGTCCTTGCTGCCCAGGGCCCCCCAAACGCCGTAGGGGCTCGGCCCGGCATACACCTCCGGCAGGGTCGGGTCACCCGTACTGATCGTCTCGCTGATGAAACGAACCGAGGCGTCTCCCAGCGCAAGCACGACGCCGCCCGGGTGGTAGCTGGTTGGTGTTACAACCGTACTGTCTTCCCACCAGGTGGTACTGAGGCAGGACGGGGCGTTGGGCGGCAGGACGGTGTTGAATCCGGAGAAAAGGACATTACCGGTAAACCCCATGTCTCTCTCCGCGAGTGTTGCCGATGGGAGGTACTGCCTGGCGTTGGCCGGGTCGACCTGGGCATAACAACCCGCGGGGACGACGTACGCGCCTCCTGCAAGGCCGCCTACGGCCGTGCCCTGCAAAACCATCCGCGCGTTCTCGCAAAAAATGCGTTCGGAGAGCATCGCCGTATTGCTGGAACCGTCCCGGATGTCACGAAACGTGATTTGGGCGGCGCTCTCCGTTCCCGAGGTATTCTGACCGCACCCGCCGGACCCAAAAAGACCGCGAGGATTGCCGCCCCAATTCGACCCCGTCTGCCAAGCGGGAACTCCCGCCCAATAAATACTGTCTCCAACACTGAATCGGTAGTTGAGACGAGCCCTCGAACCCGAGCCCGCCTTGAAGACGGCGCCGTCGGAAGGGCACTTCAGCGCAGCCAACTGTTCCGTCCAGGGCGGATATCCGCCGGCCCACGGCTCCGGGCCAAACGGGGGAAACGTCGTGGCGCCCACCGTCAACGGACCGCTGATTTGGTCATACAGTGCGCTTTGCTCGATATACGGAAACAACGCGATCCACCCGGCCAGCCTGCCACGGTTCCCACCACTCGTGTTCCACCCGCAGCCCGTGCCTCCCATTCGCGAGGGGAATACCTTGTGAGAATCGTTGTAGTTGTGGACGGCCAGCGCCAGTTGCTTGATGTTGTTGGTGCACTGGCTGCGCCGTGCCGCCTCGCGGGCCGCCTGCACGGCGGGAAGCAAAAGCGCGATCAAAGATGCCGATGATCGCAATGACCACCAGCAACTCCACAAGGGTGAAACCTAGGCGTCTAACAGACTTCCACATCATGCACCTCCCCAGGGAATGACATACGAAGAAAACGACGATTGTCGGTCCGGCACCGGAGACGGCCGAGAGCCTTCCGCCTGGAGCAGTTTACAAAAGCCTTCACGCGACAATAGTCTTGCAGAATCACGACTTTTCCGCAAGCGATTTGTTGTCGCCGTGCAGAAAAGGCCGCAAATTCCATCGCGTACAACCGCCACGCATAACTAACCCGGGGGGATTTAAGGTGACTAGTTAGGGGGGGCATTGCGACTCCCTACCGCACGGCCTAGAATCGATGATCGCCGGCTCGCCGCGAACCGGCGGGGCCGGTGTGGCGATCGGATTGGGTTTCGGGTATCCGGCCGCTTTTTCGCGAATCCATGGGAGACGTGCTAATGAGTAGGTCAATTGGCTGCTTGGTTTTGGTGCTGCTCTTCGTCGGTTGTGGCGAAACACGTGACGCGGACCGGCCGGAGACCGCGCCGGTCACCGGTTCGGTAACTTACAGCGGCCAGCCGGTGGAGGGCGCGACGGTCACGTTTATGGCCGGGGCTTCCGGCGGGCGAGGTGCCGTGGGAACGACGGACGCCTCGGGCAAGTTCCAACTGACGACGTTCGAGGCCGGCGACGGCGCGATCCCCGGGTCGTACAAGGTGAAGATCGCCAAGACGGTCGGGGGCGGCCCGAAGACGGAAGAGGAGGCCATGGCCCTCATGGAAAGCGCCACGGGCCCGCCGACCTTCGAGGAGAAAGACGAGCTGCCCGTGAAGTACAAGGACGAGAGCACGTCCGGCCTCACGGCCGACGTCAAGGAAGGCGCGGACAACAACTTCCCGTTTGAGTTGACCGACTGACCAGCTCGCGTCCAACCCGGCGGCAAAGCCCTGCGTTCCGGCCCAGGGGGCGCCAAGACATGCGGCGGTCTGTTCCGAAGCCGTGTGCCGTAGTCGGCCGCCGGCACGCGGCGTGTGCCTGCTACGAAACGAAGGCCCTTCTTCGGGCCGCCGGCCGCTTGATTCTCCTCGCCGGGATTCCTTACTGCTTGCCGCGGCTTCGCTTCTTCTTCCTCTTCTTCCGTGCGGCGGCCCCGTCGTTATTGGAACCGGGGCGCGGCGGCTTGGAAAGCGCGGACTTGGGCTGGGCTGGCTTGGGCCGTGCGGGGGCGGGTTGCGCGGGCCCGGTTGGCTCGGGCGCACGCGGTTTCGGCTTGGCCGGCGGCGGTTTCGACGCCTTGGTCTGGCCCCCGGAACCCGCCGGCACGGTCTTCGGCAGAAGCTTGCGCTCGGCCAAGCCCCAAAGGCTCGAAGCGATGAAGTAGAGGCACAGCCCGCTGGCCACCTTGAAGAAAATGACGCCCATGAAGATCATCATGAACTTCATCACGTTCTGCTGCATGGCCTGCTGCTCGTCGGCCGGGGGCGGCATGAACATCTTCTGCTGCATGAGGAACAGGCCGATCGTCAATAGCGGCAGCAGGTTGAAGTACGGCCCCAGAGGGAGCATCCCGAGGCCCTGAGGCAGCGACGTCCACCCGATCCCGTTCCACAGCCCGCTCCAGTCGAAGAGCATGTCGGGGGCGGCCAGGTTGGAGCACCAGCGGATCGCTTCCCACGGGAGCAGCGGGGCCTGGCGGAGCTCGACGTCGACGGCCAGCCCGCGATAAAGCCCGATGAAAATCGGGAACTGAAGGAAAATGATCAGGCAGCCGCTCAAGGGGTTGTATTTGTGCTTTCGGAACAGCTCCTGCTGGGCGCGGACCTTGGCTTCCGCGTTGTTCTTGTACTTTTCGTGAAGCTCCTTGATCTTCGGCTGGAGCTCCTGCATTTTCTGGGCGCCGCGCTGCTGCTTGATGCTCAACGGGAACATGCAGCCCCGGACCAGCACCGTGAGCATGATGATCGCGATCCCGTAGTTGCCGACGATCGCGTAGAAAAAGTGCAGAACCCAAAGCATCGCGACGGCGACCCACCCGAACCAGCCGTAGTAGATGATGTCCTTCAGCCCGTACTTGGCCAACAAGGGCGGCTTCTTGGGGCCGGCGAAGATCGTGTAGGTGTGCTCAAAGGATCCCTGTCCGGACGACGCTTGGCCGGGCTCGAGCGCGTGGACCTTGCTGGTGACCCGGTACGAGGTGTTGACGATCTTCTTCCAGTCCTTGTCCACGGCCCCGACCCGCAGCGGCTGCGATTGGGTAAACCAGATCTCGTAGGGGTCCGCCTTCTGCGGAATCATCACGGCGGAGAAGTACTGCGCGTCGACGCCGATGTAGGTCATCGACTGCTCGCCCCACGGCGGGTCCAAGTTGTCGTCGGCAATCTTTCGGCAGCCGACCGTGGCGGGGGCTTCTTGCTCCCAAGAGACCACCACGTCGCGCAACCCCCCGCCGCGGCCAACCTTGTAGGCGTACCACTTGCCCTCGACGGGCAGCCCGGTCGGGCCGTCCAACTGGTAGGCGACCTCACGGGCCTCTTGGCCGACGTTCTCGATCTTCACCTCTAGCTCAAGGTGATAGGCCTTCGGGTTGGCGTCGTCCTGCTCGCTCTCCGGCACCTGAGCCAGACGGAACGTCTTGCTGACCTTCAGCCCGTACTTCGGCAGCTCCCGGAAGAAGGTGACGCTCGTGTGGGGCCCGGGCCCGGCGGACTCCTCTTCGTCCTCGATATCCCAGGCCCCGGTCCTCAGATCGAGGTCGGCCAGCTCCAGGCCGATCTTCTCGTCCCGCTCCTTGTCGCCGCGTCGCCCGTTCTTCTCCTTCTCGTCCTGCTCTTCGCCCTCGCCGTCGGCCTTCACCAGATCGTCGAGCAACTTGTCGTCGATCTGCCGCAGAGTGAGCAGGAAGGAGAGGGGATCGCCGTTTTCGGGCCGCACCACCTCGAGCGGGCGCCGCGTGAGGGTGGCCGAAAGCTCAAGCGGCTTGCCGTCTCGCAGAACCGTCAGCTCGACCGTCTGGTTGGGCTTGGTCTTTTCCAGGGCTTGACGCAGCGTTCGGAAGCCGGAGACTTCCCGGCCATCGACGGCGGTGATCAGGTCGCCCGGTTCCAGGCCGGCTCGTGCCGCGGGCGTCCCGGGGCCGACCACGTCGACCCGGCAGCCCAGGAGCTTGACTCGCCGCTCCCTCTCATCGGGGGCGAGCTGGTTGTTCTCGTTGAGGATCTCGTCCAGGGCAGGGTGGCCCAGGTAGCCGCTGCGATCCTCCAAGTCATCGAAGCGAGGGCTGTTCAGCTCGATACGGACGACCGCGGCGCCCAGGTTGGTCAGCGTGACCATCTCGCGGAACGGACTGGCCGGGTCGAGCGAGCCGAGGGTGACCAGCGTGGGATCCGGGGCAACGCGGAGCGAGACATCGACTTTGGTTGGCTCGGCCGGACCTTCCGGCTCGGGCGGATCCGGCTGCTCCGGCGCCGTCTCGGCCTCCGTGGGCTCTTCGGACACTTCGGGCGTCGGCTCGTCCTGTCCGTCCTCAGCGGCGGTTCCCATCACCCCCTCGGCCGAGGCCAACTCCTGGTCCATCCCCTGTTCGGCCACCTGCTGCTGCCCGGGCTGAGGCTTCCGGGGCTTGGGGGGAGGGGGGCTCAGATAGAGGTGGAGCCCGAGAATCCCGAAGGAGAACACCAGGAACAGGGCGTAACGGCCCCACCACCCTTTCATTTCACGCTGTTGCATATGTGAGAAACCTTGAGTGCTGGGAGCATCAGACGCGGCCGCCCCACCCTTACCAGCCACTTGGGGGGAAACGAAGCTGCCCTGCTATAACGGTAGTATCCAATTATGTATTGTCCCGGTCGGCCGAGATCTTGGCAATGCTGACCGGTCAGGAGTGAAGGATTCCGAGAGAGGGGTCTACCGGGGGGGGCGACGCGGGCGATAGGGGGCGACGGTGCGATCCGCCTTCGACGAGGGGGGACGTACAGCCCGCGCCAGTGTGGGTCACGGAGGCGATCGCCCAAGGCTCGCCCGGGCTATCGTCCGTCACGGAGACGATCACCCAAGAAATTGTCCAGATCCGGGATATCGTAAATCTTCTTGATCGTCTCCTCGAAGGGATACTCGACGCGGCGGAAGCGGACCATCAGGTCGTTGTCGTCCAGGACCACGTAGCATGCGCGGGAGTCGCCGTCACGGGGCTGCCCCACCGAGCCCACGTTGACCATCGTCTTGCTCTCGGTCAGCCGGTACTCGTAGCCGACGTCCTCCGGGCTGTAGAATCGGAGGTCTTCGGTGAACACGCCGGGCACGTGCGTATGCCCCTGAAAGGAGTGGCCTTGAATGATGGCGAAGATCTTTTCCATCTTTCGCCGGTTGTAGATGTCCTCAGGGAAGACGTATTCGTTCAACGGATTGCGGGCCGAACCGTGAACGAAGAGGAACTGCCCTTCCTGCCGATTGCGGGGCAGCTCGCCGAGGAAGTCCCAGCGGCGGTGACTCGCCGTCGCGCCACCCCCGTCATTCTCCAATTGGGCGCGGGTCCAGAAGATCGCCCGCTCCGCGCCGGTGTTGAAGCCCTCGGGATCGAACAGTGCGCCCTGGTCGTGGTTGCCCAGCAGGCACATTTCGCATTTCATGATCTCGTCGATGCACTCGCGCGGATTGGGACCGTAGCCAACGACGTCCCCCAGGCAGAAGACGGCCTCGATCCCCTGTTCCCGGACGTCGGCCAAGACCGCGGTCAGGGCCTCGATATTGCTGTGGATGTCGCTGATGAGCGCTCGTTTCACATCGACACTTTCATAAGGCCTGCGGGCTGCATGCGACCCTTATGCCGCAGGACGACGAGATCGAAAGCCGACTCAAGAGCGTGTCTGAGAATCGCCCGCCGCAACCCGATTCATCAGTCTTCCCTGAGGGCAACCCCCCGCCGCGTCGGGGTCCACGACCGCATCAACGTGGTTGCCGTCTACTCCCAGACACCCTCCCAAAACACCCGCCGAAACCGCCGACGCCCCCGAAGGATCGGCCTGAAAATTTCACTAGCAGCCCACACGCCGTGTGCCGTCCGCCGGTTACGGCACACGCCGTGTGCCTACTACTGCGCCGTGTGCCTACTACTGCGCCGGGTGCCGGGTGCCGGGTGCCACTGGCGTCTCGCCAGTGCATTGACGAAAGCCCAATGCGTTCACAAAAGCCCAGTCCATTCACGAAAGCACGGGCAAGATGCCCGTGCCACCCACAAGCGGACGGTTGACGCACCGCTAGCTTGCCGGACAGTGTATTCTCCCAGAAAGCAAGGGTCAAGTCGAGGCTCCCCTTGCCCCATACCGCCCGGAGCGCCAAGCTGTGTGGAGACCCGACGGGACCTCAGCCCGACGCCGGGTAGCCCGGCTCGACGGGGACCGGCTCCGCGGATTACACTCTTTCGGGTGGTACATCATGAACGTATTGGCCCTGGAAACGACCGAGCGAGTCGGCAGCGTGGCCGCCGCGGCTGACGATAAACTTTTATGTGAATTGACCTTAGATCCGAACATGCGGAGCGCCCAGTCGCTTGCGCCCGGGATCAAGGCCCTGCTGGCACGGGTCGGGTGGCGGCCGGGGGACGTGGAGCTGGTGGCCACGCCGGTCGGTCCCGGCTCGTTCACCGGGCTGCGGGTCGGGGTGGCGACGGCCAAGGCCTTTGCCTACGCCGTCGGGGCCGACATTTTGGGTATCGACACCCTGGCGGTCATTGCCGCGAGGGCGCCCGCCCAAGTTCAGAGCCTGTCGGCGGCCCTCGATGCCCAGCGGGGGCAGGTCGTCGCCCAGACGTTCGAGCGGGGGCCGGACGGGTGGTTTGAGCCGGCCGGATCGGCGGGGCTGGTCGATGTCGACGCGTGGCTTCGGAGCGCCCGCGCCGGGGTGTGCATCACGGGCCCGATCCTCCGCAAGATAGCCGATCGGGTGCCCGACGGGCTCACGGTGCTCGATCCCCGGTATTGGGCCCCGTCGGCCGCGGCCGTAGCGCGGGTCGCCGTCCGAGACTACGCGAGAGGGCGCCGAGACGACGTGTGGAGCCTCGTGCCCCGCTACAGCCGCCCGAGCGCCGCCGAAGAGAAGCGGGACAAGCGGGGCAGATGAGGGTCCAGGGGTCGGGGTTCAGTGCGAGGAATTTGGGGGCAGGGGTTTTGGGGTGCGGCGCATGGCGCAGGTCTGCCACGCCGCCCAAACTGGTCAGCGGAAGGCCTGAGCAAAGCTCCAAAATCTCCGCCCTAGGCCCTTCGCGGGAGGGTATTGTCGGGCGTCCAAGGCCGGAGGTCTCGTTACTTGATCCCCCCTGATGGGGCACTGCGCTTCTTCGAGGCTGGGCCCGAACCGTGTCTCATTTTCTTCGTCGGCGACGGGTATTCGGCACTTTGTTTCTCGAGATGGGTCTCTGAGGCCAGCATCCCGGCAGCGGCCGTCCTTTGGGCTTGCTGCCCGTCGCGCCCCGCAATACGAGCCTTGAACTAAACCGCTGCGCGGTGGGCAGGGAACGTCGTCAAGCGTTGGGGTCCGATCAGGCCGAATGTAACGAACATTCCGATTTGCGCTCTGTGGATTCACGAGCCATGTTTCCGTGACGCGTGGATGCGTCTGGAAAGGTGGTTTGATGACTCCGTTGCGACAACGCTATATCGAAGCTCTTCGCCTGAAGAACTTCTCTCCCGGAACGATCAAGGTTTACGTTCATGCGGTGGAGAAGTTCGCCAGGCACTTCGGGCGTTCGCCACACGAGTTGGGCCGGGAAGACATCCGGGCTTACCTCGTTCATCTGATCGAGCAGGGCTTGGCTCGAAGCCGCTGTGTCGTGGTTCGCAACGCCTTGCGACACCTCTTCACCGACACGCTTCGTCGCCCCGATTGTGTGGAGAAACTGCCGCGTCCCAAGCGCGAGCGGAGACTTCCCGTGGTCCTAAGCCGTGAGATCATCCAGGAGGTCCCGCAGCTTCCTGCCGGAGAGGAAGAGGTCCAACTCGTCGAAGCCCTCGAAGTACTCGTCGTTGGTGGTCTTCCCCGTCAGCGAGGCGGTGAATTGCTGGTGATTGGAGTCCAGGACGTCGTCGTCGAGGTCCTCGGCCAGTAACTGCGCGTAGACGTCTGCGAGATTCGTTTCCTGGGTCCGGAAGTGCAGCACCAAGTCGAGGTCCCCGTCATCATCGATGTCTTCCAGCGCGCTGTGAACCGCCTCGGCCTCAGCAAACAGCACGGTGCTAGCATCCACCAGAGAGGCGTCGAACACGTCCGTGGTGAGGATGGCCACCGTGATCACGCCCTGGCTGGCCAGATTGATGGGGTTGGAATCGCTGCCGGGCTTGACGTCGATCTGGACGGGCACGCGGGGCAGCACTTCGGCATTTGAGAACTCGGACGTGTTGCCGGTCGGGTCGGTAGCGGTGGCGGTAATCACTTTCTCGGAAACCGTGACCGCTGCCAAGACGACGTCAAAACTGACGTTCCCGGCTGCGTCGGTGGTCACGACGGCCGAGCCAAGCCATCGCTCGCCTTCGCCAAATCCAGACGGGTCGGCCTCGCTGCTGACGTAGAAGTCCAGCGTGAAGACAAGCCCCGGCGTGGTGTTGAGGCTTCCGACCACGCGGGTCGTAGCGCCGGGCTGCGCGAGCGAGATCACCGGAGCGTTCTGCAGGCAGTTTGGCCCAGTATCGGCATCGCCGGGGTCATTGGGCGTAGCGCCGTCTTCGCCCAAGTCGATTGCCAAGTCGCCGTTGGAATAGATGGCGTTTGCACGAACGGCGTTCCCGGTAGTCCCGTCTTCGCCGACGGCTACGCCGTCTTGCCCGTTGAAAGCAATCGTGTTGGCCTCCGCGGCGGAGCCACCCACCGTGTTCCCTTGGGCTCCGCCGCCAATGCGTACGCCCGGTCCGCTGTTGCCCAAGTCGATCGTGCCCGTCACGTCCGTTCCGATGCAGTTCTGCACGAGGACGTTCGCGTTGGTGCCCGTGTCGTGGATGTTGACGCCTTTGCCATTGTTGCCGCCGATCACATTCTGCTCGACGCGGTTGGAGCCCGCGCCTCCGGAAATGTACACGCCGCCGCGGTGATAGGAACCGTCAGGCCCGAACCCGTTGCCAATCGCCACGGTTGCGCTGACGTCGGTGCCGATGTAGTTGCCGGCGATGGTGTTGTAGTCGCTTCCGGCGGCTTTGATGCCGACGCCCGAGCCGCCGTTCCCGGAAATGACGTTGCGTTCCGCCTCATCGCTTACGCCGTTACCGTCGGTTCCTACGCGGTTCGATTGCGGCCCGGGGCCCCAAGACCGGATGTCGATGATCACGCCGTCCATCAAGTTACCCAGCGGTTGCGTGCCGGTTGCGTCGGTTCCGATCAGGTTGCCGGCGATGACGTTGCTATTGGTGCCGGACTTGGCGATGCGAACGCCGTAACCGTCCCCGGTGTTTCCGGAGATAAGGTTACTCTCCAGGTGATCCGAGATGCCGTTTCCGTCCGTCCCGACGATGTTGTGGTTTGCCCGGTTGATGAGATCGACTCCGCCGTTGTTGGGGATAGCGGCACTTCCCACCGCGTTCGTGCCGATGAAGTTGCCGGCGACGATGTTGGAATGGGCTTCAGGGCCGCCGATTCGCACGCCACAATAGCCGTTTCCGGAGATCAGATTGCCTTCGACGGCATCTCCCTGTCCGTCGCCGTCCGTGCCGATCCAGTTGGCCTGGGCGCTGTAGCTCAGCACTACCCCCTCCCTGCCGTTTCCAAGGGCCACCGTTCCCGTTGCATCCGTGCCAATGTAGTTGCCGGCCACTTTGTTGCGCGTTGCTTCGGGGTATTGGAAATAGATCCCGCTTTCGGCGTTCCCTGAAATGACGTTTCGCTCAGCCGCATCGGCAACGCCGTCTCCATCCGTTCCGACCAGGTTCTCGGCCGCGCTGCCTATCCCTACGCCTGCGGCGCCGTTACCCAGAGCACTCGTTCCATCTCTATTCGTGCCGATGAAGTTCCCGGCAATGATGTTCGCATCGCTCCCTGCGCCGGCAATGTCAATTCCATACGATCCATTGCCGGAGATGACGTTGCGTTCGGCCTGGTCGGCCTTGGTGTCACCATCGGTGCCGATGAGGTTCTCTCGGGAAGCGTTGCCAATGGACACTCCTGAGGCGGTGTTACCGAGTAAGAAGGCCCCACTGGCATCCGTCCCGATGTAGTTCCCGGCCACAATATTCTGCGTTGCTTCGTAAAGCATTAGGATCCCGCTGCCTCCGTTGCCGGAGATAACGTTGCGCTCGGCCTCGTCCGCAACACCGCTTCCGTCCGTTCCGATACGATTCCTGGCGCCGTAGTGGATTCCGATGCCGTCATCACCGTTGCCGATTGCCAGTGTCCCGGTTGCGTCCGTGCCGATGAAGTTTCCGGCAATGATGTTGGCATCGTTCCCTACGCCGGCGATGCTGATTCCATCCACTCCGTTGCCGGAGATGACGTTGCGTTCGGCCTGGTCGGCCTCGCCGTCACCATCGGTGCCGATGAGGTTCTCTCGGGAAGCGTTGCCAATGGACACTCCTGAGCCGGTGTTTGCAAGTGCGAAGGCACCACTGGCATCCGTGCCGATGTAGTTGCCGGCCACGATATTGTGCGTTGCTCCGTAAAGCATTCGGATCCCGCTGCCAGCATTGCCGGAGATGACGTTTCGCTCGGCCTCGTCCGCAACCCCGTTTCCGTCCGTTCCGATACGATTCCTGTCGCCGTAGTGGATTCTGATGCCGTCATCACCGTTGCCGATTGCGAGTGTCCCGGTTGCGTCTATGCCGATGAAGTTTCCGGCGACAATGTTGTTATCAGTACCCGCCACGGCGATACGAACGCCGAATCCCCCATTTCCGGAGATGACGTTGCGTTCCGCCTGGTCCCCTTGGCCGTCTCCATTCGTGCCGACGACGTTGAGCCGAGCACCGTTGGTGACCGACACGCCGTGTCCTTGTTTTCCGAGGGCCTTCTGGCCGGTGACATCCACACCGACAAGATTTCCGGCGACGACGTTTTCGTTGCAGTTCTGGCCGTCAACGCGAACCCCGGTTCCGTTGTTTCCAGAAATCACGTTGCCTTCCATGTCGTCGGCTATGCCATTGCCATCGGTGCCGATAAGGTTCTGGCTGGGGCCGGCATCGTCGTACCAGTTGATGAGCCGCACGCCGCCGCCGTTGCCCAACGGCGAGGCACCGGCCACGTCGGTGCCGATGAGATTGCCCGCCACGACGTTTCCGTCACTTCCTTCGCCGAGGATATTGACCCCAAACTCGCCGTTGCCCGAGATGAGGTTCCGTTGGGCCGCGTCAAGCGTCCCGCCGCCGGCGACTCCAATCCAGTTTGAGCCGACGTGAGCGACCTCTACGCCCTGGCCGCCGTTTCCAAGCGCAGTCGTGCCCCACACATCCGTGCCGAGGAAGCAACCCTCGATGGCATTGCCTCCGCTGGTTGCAAGCTTGACGCCGTTACTCTGGAAGCGGTTGATCGCGAGTCCTCGCACGGTACTGCCACCGCCCGTGATTACTAGCCCGCTTGCGACACGCGCGTAGCTGCCGTCCAACTCGATCTTCAGCACAGTGTTCAGGCCGCTGCCGGTCGGATTGGTGTTCGGCTGCGCATCGGGCTGGGTGTAGCCGTCGATGACCACGGGGTTTGTGATTGTGGGGAGTTGGGAGACCGGTCGGATGGTAAACGCACCGGCGGGCCCGTTGGCGGCGTTGTAACCAAGATCGCCTTCGCCCATGTTGAACGCAATAGTGTCCGCCACGGCATCCGCATTGGCGAGCTCTATCGCCCACCGGAGCGATCCCTCTCCACTATCGAGAGTGTTCGTCACCGTAAACGTGGAAAGCACCAGCCGGTTCTCCAGGGCTTCGAGCGCGAGGCTTCGCGGCTTTGTGCACAAATGCTCGCTGCGGTGCCTCAAGCTTGATTTCGACGAGGATCGGCGACGATCGCCCCGAGAGCGAAAGATGTTCATCCCAAGACCCCCTCCGATTCGTATGTCCGTACCCCTGATTTTGTGGGCCACTTTCAGCTACTATGTTTGCCGCGACGCAACATGTCAAGTCGAGCAGTCCAGAGTCTGGAAATCAGAGAATCCCTGCCATCGGGGGGCGCAGGTTTCCCCCGAGCGCGTAGCAGGGACCAGAATTCAGCGTGTTCGGGCGAACATCTTGGCAGAACTGTTTTGCCAAGCTTCTGAGGGGGGCGAAATCTACGCCGTTTCGCGCTTGGGCCGATCGAGGATTTCGATGCGGACGCGTTCGATGCGGCGGCGGGTGGCTTCGAGGATGGTGATGCGGACGTTTTGCCAGAGGAGCTGTTCCTTGACGATGGGGACGTGGCCGAGCTCGGTGAAGACGAAGCCGCCGATGGTGTCGAAGTCGCCGTCGTCGGGGAGCTGGAGGGCGAGACGCTCGTTGATCTCGTCGATGTGGACTTTGCCCAGGGCCTCGGCGGTTCGGTCGTCGATCTCGCGGATGCCGTCGACGAGGTCTTTGTCCGACTCGTCGATGATCTCGCCGACGATCTCCTCGAGCACGTCCTCCATGGTCACTAGCCCGGAAACCCCACCGTACTCGTCAAGCACCACGACCATGTGGTTCCGGGTCTGCTGGAACTCCTGGAGGAGCACGTCGACGGGCTTGGTTTCCGGCACGAAGACGGGCTCTCGCAGAAGCGACGTCCACGGCGTGCGGGGCTCGGCCGGGCCCTTGGCCAGCTCGGGCAGGAGGTCCTTGGTATGGAGGACGCCGACGACGTCGTCGCGGTTCTTGTCGTGCGCGGGGATTCGCGTGTGCGGGACCTTGACCACGAACTGGAGCATCTCCTGCCAAGAGAGCGAGACGGCCATGGAGACCATGTCGGTCCGGGGGGTCATGATCTCGGAGACGACCACGTCGCTCAGCTCGATCACGCCTTCGATCATCTCTCGGGCGTCTTCTTCGAGCAGGCCCTCGCGATGTCCTTCGGTGACGATGGTGCGGATCTCGTCCTCGAACGATTCTTCGTCGGGGACCTCGGGCAGCCGGCCGGCCACGCGGTGGAAGACCGTGTCGACGAAGCGGGCTCCCAACACCAGCGGGGCCAACAGCACGCTGACCGTCCGCCAAAACGGCCAGGTGTAGTACAGCAGCGGCTCGGCCCAAAGGCGTGCGACCGCCCAGGGGATCCAGATCTCGGTCGCCAGAAGCATCGGGGCGCCCACGGCGATGGTGGCGACCAGCAGCGTCCAACTGATGCGCCCGTCGGCCTGAAGCTCGAGGCAGACCCAGAACGCGGCGGAAGTGATCAGCTCGGCGGTGGCAATCACCTGGAGGGTTTCGGCGGCCAAGCCGGCCTGGTCGTGTTGCTTGAGGATCTGACCGAGTCGGTTCAGCGCACCGCGGCGGGCGCAGATCTCCTCGAGCTCGTGGCGGGAGAACTCGGCCAGCGACCTGGCTCCGATCGCGGCCAGGCACGTCAGCACCAGGCCGCCGACGGCGAGCCAGAAGACGAAGTCGGGAGTCACGGGAGTTGGCTTCCTCCGGAAGTTGGGCGGGCGGACCGGGCGGCGGGGGTCGGCTCGTGGTCGGCGTCGTCGTGCTCCTCGTATCGCGGCTCGAGCCCGAAGCGCCCCAGGCACGCCCGTTCCCGGGCCTGCATCGCGGCGCGGTCGTCGGGCGTCCGGTCGTCGTAGCCCACCAGGTGGAGCGTGCCGTGGATCACGTAGAGGAGCAGCTCGTCGGCGGCCGGCCAGGCGAAGCGAGGGGCGGTGCGGCAGGCCGTGTCGGCGCTGACGACGACTTCGCCCTCCAGCCGCTCGGCGGAACGCTCCAGGACGAAACTGAGGACGTCGGTCGGATCGTCGTGGCTCAGATACTGCCGATTCAACTGGTGGATCGTGGGATCGTCGACCACGGCGACGCCAATCTCGGCCTCGCCGAACGACGCCTCGTCGAGGATCATCCGCACGGCCTCGCGGAGCCGAGACTCGTCGACCGCAAGCGCCGTTTGCCGGTTGGTGACGTGGATGGTGATCACTTAAGGTTCATGCTGGAGGTTGAGGGTTGAGGGTTGAGGGATGAGGGTTGAGGGTTGAGGGTTGAGGGTTGAGGGATGAGGGTTGAGGGTTGAGGGTTGAGGGTTGAGGGTTGAGGGTTGAGGGTTGAGGGTTGAGGGTTGAGGGTTGAGGGTTGGGTGGAATGGGGGACGAGCAGGCATCGCTGTCGGGAGAGTGGGAGAGGGAATGGTTCGCCGCGACGTCACAACCGGTCTCCGGGCGTTGTGCAGGAGCAAGCATCGGGCAATGTCCATCACATCTCCTCGGCCCCTTATCCCTCATCCTCCTATCACTCAACAATAAACTCTCAACCATAAACTCTCAACCGTAAACTCTCAACCGTCAACCCTTCACGCCGTTCTCTGGTCGGGGTATTTGATGCGGCCGTGGTAGTTGGCCACGAGGGACTTGACGATGCTTTGCTCGACGGTGCGGAGTTGCGGGAGGCTGAGGCCGCTTTCGTCGAACTGGCCGTCTTGGAGCTTTCGGTCGGTGACTTCGCGGACCACGCTTTCGATCCGCGCCGGGGCGGGATCGACGAGCGAGCGGCAGGCGCTTTCGGCGGCATCGGCGAGCATCAGCACGCCGGCTTCCCGGGTCTGCGGTTTCGGTCCGGGGTAGCGGAAGGTGCTCTCTTCGACGCCGTTCCCGTTCGGGTCGGAGCGGCTCTGCTCGTTCGCCCGATCGAAGAAGTACTCGACCAGCGTGGTGCCGTGGTGCTGTTCGATCAACTGGACGATGGCGTCGGGGAGTTTGTGCTGTCGGGCGAGGTCGGCGCCGTCCTTGACGTGGGCCACGATCACCAGGGTGCTCATGGCGGGGACGAGCCCGTCATGGCAGTTGTCGCCGGGCGGCTGGTTTTCGATGAAGTAGACGGGCTTGAGCATCTTGCCGATGTCGTGGAAGTAGGCGCCGACGCGGACCAGAAGCCCCCACGCGCCGATGGCGTCGGCGGCGGCCTCGGCGATCGAGCCGACGATGATCGAATGGTTGTACGTGCCGGGGGCCCGGTTGACGAGTTGCTGTAACAGGGGATGGGAGACGTCGCCAAGCTCCAGAAGGCTCATGTCGGTGAGCACGCCGAACAGCCGCTCGATGAAGAACAACAGGCTGGTCATCAGGATCCCGGCCCCCAGCGTGCAAAGGGCGGTCACCCCTGCGGCTTTCAGCAGCGCCGGATTGATCGACTGGTTGTCGATGATCGCCACGGCGATCGAGAGCAGGAAGGCGGCCAGGCCGGCGAACGCGCCCACGTAGATCAACTTGCTGCGGTTGCGGATTCGCCCCAGCGGGAGGATGGCCGTGGTGGTCACGCCCATGAGGACCAACGCCGATCCCAGGCCCTGCCCGAGACCCATCACCAGGATCGCGGTCGCCACGCCGGCGAACAACAGGGCCAACTGCCGGCGGTACGCAATGGCCACGGTCTGGCCGAACAGGATGAGAGGGAGAATCTCCGCCCGCCATGAATCCCTGGCCATCCAGTACGCCACGGCAACCGTGGCCACGGCAAGCGCCAACACCAGGCCCAGCGGCCGGATGTTCGCGATCAGACGCCGCTCGCGCGTGGACAGGTAGAGCCCGCAAAGGGCGAGCAGGCCGAGGATGATCGTCACCACCGCCAGGGCGCGAGCGAGCATCTGGACCGCGGAGCGCCGCGCGATCCAGGCTTCGTGCTCCGCGCGCAATGCCCGGACCTGCTCCTTTCGCAGCGGTTGCCCCGCTTCGGCCAACGTTTGCCCGGCCTCGTACTCGACGATCGCCGGCTCGACGGTTGCACGGGTCACCTCGGCATCGGAGATGGAGACTTCAAACGGGACACGGGCGACCAGGTCCTGCGAGGGAGTGTAGTCCTTGCGGTAGACGAACGGCGGGTGCCAACCGCGAATCACGACGCAGAGCACCAGGGCCGCCGCCACGCAGAGGCCGATTCGCAACAGGACGTCGTTCCTGCGGAGACTGGCCCCCAGTCGCTTCCAGACGCCGGGTGGCAGCTCCAACGCGGCAACGCGTTGCGATCGTGTCCTCTTCTGGCCGCCGGTGGTCATCGTGCAACTCGCGTGTTCTACTGCCGCTTCTTCTTCCGAGGCCGCTCGTACGCGTCGACGATCGCCTGGACCAACGGATGCCGGACGATATCGGCCCGGGCGAGCTCCACGGCCCCAATGCCCTCAATCCCGCGCAATCGTGCCACTCCGTCGATCATCCCGCTGCGGGTTTGGGGAGGGAGGTCGACCTGGGTGGTATCGCCGCAAACGACGATCTTGGAGCCGTGGCCCATCCGCGTCAAGAACATCTTCATTTGCGAGACGGTGGTGTTTTGTCCTTCGTCGAGGATAACGAACGCCTCGTTGAGCGTGCGGCCCCGCATGTAGGCCAAAGGGATCACCTCGATCAAATCCTCGTCGGTGTACCGGCGGATCATCTCGTGTTCCATCATTTCCCGCAAGGCGTCCAACAAGGGACGCAAGTAGGGATTGATCTTGGCCTGCATGTCGCCCGGCAAAAACCCCAGGCTTTCTCCCGCCTCGACGGCCGGGCGAACCAGGACGATCTTGCGGACCCGGTCCGCCTTCAGGGAGGTCACGGCCATGGCGACCGCCAGGTAGGTTTTGCCGGTTCCCGCCGGGCCCGTACAGAAAACCAGATCGCTGTGGCGCATCGCCTCGACGTACTTGGCCTGGCCGGGACTGCGAGGCCGGATCTGCCGGCCGGTATACACTTCCAGGGGCTGGGTGGCCGAGTAGGATCGGCCGAGGCGGACTTCGGCCAGGGCGCGAACCACGTCGTCCGGCGCGATGACCCCATGACGGTTGGCTTGCGCCTGGAGTTGTTCGAGGACCTCCGTGGCGGAGGCGACGGCTTGCTCGTCCCCTTCCACGTGGATCCGGCCGTCGCGCGCCGAAATGCTCACGCCCAACGCGTCGCGGATCTTCCGCAAATGCTGATCGCAGGCGCCGAACAGGACCAGAAGCGCCTTGGAACTGACCACCGAAATGGTTGTTTCGCTCATCAAAATCCATGCCGGCACGCCGTCCGGCCCAACCCCGCGGGAAGACCCTCCCTAAACACTCTACTATAGCTGAATTGCGGCAGGGAGCACCAGATACGCAAAGGCGATTTTCCTAAGCCGTTGTTGCAACGAGAGTTACAGAGCCCCGACCGGGTCCAGAGGAGGTCGACTCTCGTCTCATGAGCGTCGCAAGGGAACATGGCATCGAGATCAGCCAGGCACCCCTCCGTAAGCGGGGGGTAGGATACTCAGAAATCATCCAGCCCTGCGATGTACGTGTGACAGTGTGGACAGATGTGGATCTCCGCCACGATCTCCTGGTTGCAGTGAGGGCAGCTCTTTTTTGGAGGGGAGGGCCCGCCACCGAATGTCCCGGCTTCCCCAACCGGAGAGACTTGGTCCTTCAGAGCACGCGGTGTGTCGGCGGCCGCCAGATCCGATACGTCGGTCAACTTGCGGCCGGCTTTGCTCGGATCGTAGGCCCCGAGGATACTCATGATCGCGTCTTCAGAGAGCTGGTCGTCGGAAGGCTTGGGCACCCGAACCCGGGACTTGCACACCGGACAGAGCCCCGCTTTTCCGGCGTACTCATCGGATACCTTCAGCACGTGTCCGTTCGGACAAACAACCTGGATCGACATGGAGAGTCCCTCCGGCGGTCCCCGGACAACGAGGGTGGCCAACTCCATTGCCTGCTGTACCGTTCGCGCCTCCCCTCTACCGTCTCTCGATCCGACAGCCTGAAGACAATCCGGGAACGACACGATGCCGCGTCGCGCGCAGCAGAGCAACCTCTGCGCATACTCAGCACACCGTTTCGGCGCATCACCCCCCGACGACAGACGGCCGACTTCACCCTGATATGATAGTCCCCCCAATGCCTGCTGGAAACCTCTGCTCGCCGATTTTCTTGATGGAGAGAAGACCGCCATAACCCGATAAGGGGGGCGGTCTGGGGCCATCCGTCAGGCGACCAAGCCGAAGGCCCAGCACGCATACGCGACGGGAGCGGCCAGAAGCGCCGAGTCGAGCATATCCAAGACCCCCCCGAAACCGGGCACCAGATCGCCGGAGTCCTTGAGCTCCACGTCGCGCTTGATAAGTGATTCGGCCAGATCGCCGAACACGCCGGTGATCCCGACCAGCAGCCCGAACAGAATCCAGCCCCCATAGGGGCTCGCCGCGACTTCTCCCCAACCGGCCGAGCCGGTTGGGTACATCCACTGGAGACTGTCGAAGGTCGGGAGCCAGCGGAACGTGGCCCAGGCGCCGACGCAAGCGAACACCAGCGCCCCGAATGCCCCCTCGATTGTTTTGCCCGGGCTCAGCCCGGGGGCCATCTTGCTCCGCCCAATCAGTCGGCCGACCGCATACGCCCCCGTATCGCCCATTTTGACGACCACAATCGGCGACAGCAGCGCGCCGAGGCCCCAGGTCAGCCGGAGTTGAACCAGGAAGCTGAGCAGCAGTCCGACGTAGACCATGGCGAACACGGCAGCCGCCACGTTCACGGTCACCCCGCCCGGCCTCTCGTAGCGGAGCATTTCCACGAGGAAGACCAGCATCAGTCCGGCCGCCAACGCGAACAGCGTCCAGTCGCTCGGCGTCGTGTCGAATTTCTCCTCCACGTCGTACGCAAAGCGGTAGCAGAGCGGCGAGATCCAACTGCTGGTGACCACCAGCAGACTGCCGAAGTAGACGACCCATTGCACCGGGCGCACCCCGCCGGCCCCCGCCAGATAGAGCACCTCGCGAACGGCCAGCACCACAAACACGACCAGGAGGGGAAACAGGGCAATCCCGGGGACCCCGGAGTCGGGCTCTCCGGGGATCCCCGTCACTCGCTCCAGCCAAGAATCCACCCAACACAGGCCCAGCAAGGCCGCGACGATCAGAATCCCGAGAGGTAGCCGCCAGCGAAGCATGGAAGTGCGGGCACGTGGTTAAGGATGAATGATGAAGGATGAACGACGAAGGATGAATCGTGAATGGCGAATCACGTGAGAGGATTGATGCAGACCATGCATAAAGTCGCCAGATTGTCTCGTCGTCGGATCGCGACTTCGGCTCCTCCCGATCGTGTTGACGTGCTGCCGTCGCCTCGTTGGGCGGAAGCTTCGGTCATTCATCCTTCATCCTTCATCGTCTATCACTATCCGTTCAGTCCGCCGAAGCGTCGGTCGCGGGCGGCAAACCCGCGGATTGCCAGGTGGAGCTGCCGCTGGTCGAATTCGGGCCAGCAAGCCTCGGTCACCCAGATCTCCGCATAGCTGATCTGCCACAACAGGAAGTTGCTCACGCGCATCTCGCCGGCCGTGCGGACCAGCAGGTCGGGGTCCGGCATGCCGGCCGTGTACAAGTGGGCGCTGAGCGTTTCTTCGGACACGTCGTCGGGGCTGAGCTTGCCGGCTTTCACCTGCCGGGCGATCCGGCGAACCGCGTCGAGCAATTCGCCCCGGGCGCCGTAATTGACCGCCAGACACAGGTGCAGGCCGGGGTTGTCGGCGGTCATGGCGACCGTCTTGTCCATTTCCCGCAACACGGCTTCGGGGATGCCTTCCCGGCGGCCGATGATGCTGACCCGGACGTCGTTTTCCATGATCGTGGTGCGCTCCTCGATCATGTACTGTTCCAGCAGGTGCATGAGGAAATCGAGCTCCGGCTGGGGGCGTTTCCAGTTCTCGCTGGAAAGGCAGTAGAGGGTCAACTGTCCGATGCCGAGGCGGGTGCATTCCTCGGTCGTGCGACGGACGCTGGCCACGCCGTGGCGATGCCCCTCGATCCGCGGCAGTCCCTGGCGCTCGGCCCAGCGTCCGTTGCCGTCCATGATCACGGCGATGTGTCGGGGACGCCTCTCCCGCGGCACGTCGTCGAGATCACCGGCAATCGTGGCTGACGGCTCGGACATCACAGTCCCGAGGAGAGGTTACTTCCCGGCGAAGATCGTCTGTTCGCGCTCCGGGCCCACGGAGGCGATTTCCACGGGGCGCCCCACAAGCTCGCTGATCCGCTCCAGGTAGCGGCGGGCGTTCTTCGGCAGGTCGTCCATGCGGCGGACTTCCGTGATTTCCTGCTGCCACCCGGGCAGCGTTTCGTAGATCGGCTGCACCCGGCGGACGTCGTCCACGTGACTGGGAAAGTCGGTGATCCGCCGGCCGTCGAGCTCGTAGGCGACGCAGACCTTCAACTCCGACAACTGGCTCAGCACGTCCAAGAGCATCACGGCCAATACGTCGACGCCGCTGAGCCGAGCGGTGTATCGCGCGGCCACCGCGTCGAACCAGCCGCAGCGCCGTGGCCGGCGGGTGACCGTGCCGTATTCGTTGCCCGCCGCGCGGATGTGCTGCCCGATCTCGTTGTCCTGCTCGGTAGGAAACGGACCGCCGCCGACGCGAGTCGTGTAGGCCTTGAGGATGCCGATGACCTTGGTCACGTGTCGGCCCGGCACACCCGAGCCGGCCGAGACGCCAACGCCGGAACTGTTGCTGCTGGTGACGAACGGGAACGTGCCGTGATCGACGTCCAGAAGCGCCCCTTGAGCCCCTTCGAAGAGGATCCTCTTTCCGGCGTCGACGGCGTCGAGCAGGTAGGCGGTGGTGTCGGCCACAAACGGCTTGAGCCGCTCCGCGTAGCCGGTGTAGAGCTCGAAGATCTCGGCGGCGTCGAGACCACACGCGCCGGTCTCGCCGTCCAGACAGGTCAACATCTCGCGCTTGGCCCGCGTGATTTCCTCGATGCGTGAGCGGAAGTCATCGCGGTACATGTCGCCGAGCCGAACGGCGAAGGAGCGGCCCACCTTATCGCGATAGCAGGGGCCGATGCCCCGCAGCGTCGTCCCGATCGCCTCGCCCCCGGTGCATCGCTTGTCGAAGAGCGAGTCCTCTCGGATGTGCCACGGGAAGATTACGTGAGCCCGATCGCTGAGCATCAGGTTCTTGCCGATGGTGACGCCGCGAGCCACGAGCGAGTCGATTTCCTCGAGTATGGTGGCGGGGTTGATGACCACGCCGCCGGCCACCACGCATTGGACGTGGCTGCGGAAGATCCCGCTGGGGATGAGCGACAGCTTGTACGTTTCCGTGCCTGCAACGACCGTGTGCCCGGCGTTGGCCCCGCCTTGATAGCGGACCACGATATCATGTTTTTCCGTCAACAGATCGACGATCTTGCCCTTCGCCTCGTCTCCCCATTGCAGACCGATCACACAGGTGGCAGCCACCGCTTCAACCCTCAATTACTACGGTCAACTACCCCGAAGTACCGGCACCAGGTCTCCCCAAACGGATCAATTTAGCATGCTCGCCGCAGGGCCGTCAAGAAGCGATCGGACGGGCGTGCCGTCGCTCTCGAGAATCGCTCCTCGGGGGCGCGACCGAAGACGACTTCACCCGTTCCTTGCGTTCCCTTCGAGAGATGGGCACAAGCCATAGGGACGGTCGACACAGGCGACCCACGAAAAAAACCAGGAGACTCCCCGATCGAACGAGTCGAGATGAGGAGCCCCTGGCTTGGTTGTAGCGCGAAAAACGCTACGGTACTTGTATCCGCGCCGGTCAAGGGCCAGCGATACGACAGCTACCCAAATTGGGTTATGCCCAGCAAGCGATACGCCGCCGAGCCAAAGGCACATGACAGGAAGGCCCTGGCCGGGGGCCGCTCTCGCGTCACCGCAGAACACGGTTACGATCTCTAGAGAGCTGCAAATCGATCATATCGGCGTCGTAATTCTACCGGCGGCGTGCATTCGGGGGAAGTGGCCGCGTGTCGGGTCGGGCGTCGGGAAATCGCTCTGGCCGCACTTCGGCCCCCAAGTTGCCGCGTGGCGCGGGTTGCACCTCCTCAAGAGGGTTCAACTGCCGGATGGCCGCCCCTCTCGCCGGGGGGTTCCCGGTTGCCGGTGACGCATCCGCACAGCTTGTGGGAGGAGAGCCGTTCGTCGGCAAGCGGCCGCCGGCGCACGGCTCCGTGCTGCCACAACATCCGACCGCCCACCCGGTTTCTCTCCTCCGTATCACGAGCCCTCTTATACCGGCCATGCCCGCGTTCTCAGGGCCGTCAGGGGCCGGCCCACTCCGACTCAACCTAAAACAAGCGAGGTTTTCTTGGAGTACGGCGACTTGTCGCCGCTTTCTTGGGCGTTTCCGCAACCGGCGAGCGATGTCAAAGTTCACCGGAAAGCCGTCGCGCCACGTGTTGCGGTTCGCACCGGGACGAGGGTCGGCTGTCTCGGGCTCCGTCCGGGTCGTTTCCGGTTGTGGCGAGGTCGAGCATTTTTCCGTCACCGGCAGTGTGACGCTCGACGGGAGGCCGTTGTCGGACGCCGCCGTCTCGTTCATGCCCGGCGACGAGCAAGGCGTCCCTTCGTTGGGCATCGCCGACCGCCGCGGCATCTGCACCCTCGCAGCAGGCGGCCGACCTGCGCGGTATCACGCCATGGTGTGGTCGTGGTAAGGCAGAGCGTGGCAAGTGCCGTTAGGGTTTCCCCAGCCCTTCCAGAGCCCCCTGTTCCCCTGGCTCAACTACGATCGAACCATACGCATCGTCGGCGTCGAGCTCAACCTCTCGATCACCGTGCGTTTGCCCTTGATTCTAAGACTCGGGCCACGGCTGCCGCGTACGATGGTTCGCGGCGTTTCCGCCTTGCGGGCGCGCTGGTGAAACTCGAATGTGCGAAGCAGAACACGTTCAACGATCCCTGGCGAGGGCTTGCGGAAGAAGGTGCGACCGGTCCGGTTGGCTTGACGGCTTGATCGGATTGCGGAAAATGTTGCCTATTGGGGGCGTCACGCCCGCACCGGAGAAGGAGTCGTCCCGCCTTTCTGTCCTTGTGAAGGAGAACAGGCATGTTTCTCTCCCGCCGGAGTCTTCGTGGATCCTCTTGTCGCGTTCTGATCTTGTGGTGCTTTGCGTGGCTGGCCGCGTGGTCGGTCGCCGGAGCCGCTGAGCCGGCGGCTTGTGTCTGGCTGGAAGCCGAGTCGCCGGAAGAGGCCAATTTTGAAATCGAGCCCTGGGCCAATGACAGCCCCCGGATCTTCTCCGGCGGGCAGTGGTTCACGCACACGCTCGACAAGAACGAGGTGGAAACGAAGATCCCCGACGGAGGCTTCTCCCTCCGCTATTCGTTCGAGGTTGCGGAAGCCGGGCCCTACGAGTTCTGGGCGCGCGTGGGTTACGAAGGCGCTCGCGCGCCGCTCGAGTGGCAGGTCGACTCGGGCCCGTGGCAGACGGTCGGGCCGGAAGTCGAGACGACCAATCTCGTCGAGGTCGGCCCCTGGTGCGAGCTGGCCTGGCTTCGAGTTGGGTCCGTGAGCCTCAAGCCCGGCAAACACACGCTCCAAATCCGCTATCGCACGCCCGGGCCCGACGGACGGCTCCTGATCGGCCTCGATTGCCTGGTCTTCAGCCAGGGCCAGGGCAAGTTCGTGCCGGAGATGGCGCTTCGACCGGGCGAGCAGTATGACGACCAAATCGACCGCGACGCCCGCGAGCACGTCTTCCGCCTCTCCGGCGACAAACCGGCTGCGCCCGGTGCCCGGGTCGAGTTGGCGTTGGACGGGCTTTGGGAAGTCGCCCGGTACGACGACCCGGACATGGACCGGAATACGTACGAGCCGGTCAAGCAGTTGCCGGAGACGAGCGAGTATCCGCTTCGCTGGATGGGGGTCGAGGTGCCGGGCGACCTGGCGCGTCGGCCCGAGCTGCGGATGGCTCACCGCGTGTTCCTGCGGACGCGGGTCGACGTGCCGTCCGAGCTGGCCGGCCGCGGGTTTCACCTGCATTTCGGCGGCACCTGCTGGATCGCCAGCGTGCTGGTGGGCGGCGAGTTCGTCGAAGGCCGCCAATCGGTGCTCGTGCCGTGGGATTGCGACGTGACCGCCCACTTGAAGCCGGGCGAGACGAACGAGATCGTCGTGGGGATCAAAAGCCCCTGGTACGCCATGGACGCCCAGCCGCGGAACACCACGATCGACCGGCTTCGCAACGTCCCCGCGACCCACCTGCGATGGGCCCGGTTCGTCGACGCCATCTATCCCTCCTCCAAGGGCGAAGGGCAAGGGAACAAGACCGGGATCGTCAATCCGGTGAAGCTCGTCGTGACCGGGCCGGCCTATACGTCCGACGTGTTCGTCCGCACCCGCGTGGCCGGAAAGCGACTGGACGCCGACGTGACCGTCGCCAACCCGACGGCCGACGCGGCCACGCTGAGCGTCACGTGCGAAGCGGTCCACGAGAAGACGGGCCAAGTGGAAAACGCGTGCGAGCCGGTCGAGGTTGCGGTGCCTCCCGAGGCATCGAGGACCGTTTCGCTGGGGGGCGCGTGGCCGGATCCCAAGCTGTGGTGGCCGGAAGAGAACGCGGAACTCTACGTGCTGCGGACCACGCTCCGACAAAACGACAAGCCGATCGACGTCCACGAGCAGCCGTTCGGCTTTCGGGAAGTCACCTTCGAGGGCAAGCATCTGCTGCTCAACGGAATCCGATGGCATCTCTGGAACTGGGTCGACGTGGGCGACGCCGCCTCGGAAGCCGAGTGGCTCGAGAAGTACCACGCCCAAAACGACCGCTTCCACCGAATCGCCGAAGACCACGACCGGCTGTTCGGCCATCGGGAAAAGGCCCTGGAGTTCTTCGACCGGAATGGAATTCCGGGCCGGCTGTCGACCTGCATCGACGGGATGTTCATCACCCACGACCTCAACAACCCGCTCGTCTGGGAGAACTTCGCCGATCACGTCCGCCAGGTGGTCAAGGCGTATCGCAACCATCCCTCGATCGTGATGTGGAGCCTGGGCAACGAGCTGATGTTCGTCACCGCCCGGCTGGCGCATCATAACCGCTACCGGCAACTCGAAGAGCAAGCGGCCGAGCTGACGCGGATCGCCAAGGAATTGGACCCGACGCGCGGCAGCTTCCAGGACGGCGGCGGCGACCTGGGCGGCCTGATCGACGTGAACTGCCAGCACTACAGTTGGGAGACCGGTCAGCGTTTCCCCGCCTGCGCTTACCAGTACCAAACGCTGACCGACGGCCCGATCATGCCGCGGCCTCGCGATCCGGCCGAGCTGTACATGTGGGACGGCAAGAAGCCGCTCGTGCTGGGCGAGGTGTTCTACTACTCGGGCAACCCGTCGAAGATGGCCTGGGTCGGCGGTCCCGACGTGTTCCGCGGCAAGACGCCGGCCAACCAGGCCGCCGCCCGATACGCCCGTATCGCCATCGAGGGCGCCCGCTGGCAGGACGCGACGGCGATCTGCCCCTGGGTCCGCGGCCTGCCCGGGACCGAGGTCTCGTTCGAGCCCCGGGCGGTCTTCATCCGGGAGCACAACGCCTGCTTCGCCGCCAGGTCGACGATGAAGCGGACGCTCGGCATCTTCAACGACGGCCGCGAGACCGACCCCTTGTTGCTCCAATACTGGCTCGTGCTCGACGGCGAGGAGGTCGACCACGGACGGAGGCCCTATCGCGTCGCGCCCGGGCGGCACGAGACCGACGTGCTCCAGATCGAGATGCCGGCAACGAGCAAGCGCAGGGACGGGGAGCTGCGCCTGGAGCTCTCGGCCGGCGAGGAAGTCGTCTTCCAGGACAGCAAACCGGTCAGCGTCCTCTCGCCGACGACCGGCCCGATCGCCGGGCTGGACAACAACACGCTCGCCGTGGTCGACTTCGAGGACGGCTCGGTGATCCGCTGGCTGCGGAAGCTCGGGCAGCATTTCACCGACCTGCACTGGTCCGACGCGGTGCCGGCCTCGGCCAAGGTGGTCGTGGTCGGCCGACGAGCGATCTCGCCCCGAAACAAGAAAGTCCTGGCCCCGGCACTTCGCAAGGCGGTGTTGGCCGGCAAGACGGTCATCGTCCTGGAGCAAAACGAGCCCCTGGAGAGGCACGACCTGCCGCTGGCCGGGATCGAGATCGCCGGTCTGGGCGAGCAACGGCCGGAGAACCGCGAGGAATTTCGGCAGGCCGGCGGCCGCTCCGGGTCGATCAGCTTCCCCGTGGCACCCGCCCATCCCGCGCTGGCCGGGCTGACGCCGCGGGACTTCTTCACCTGGGCCGACGACGAGGTGACCTTCCGCCTCAGCTACGCCACGCCCGCCACCGGAACGATCGCCATCGTCCAGGCCGGAAACGAGCTGGACCTGGCGCCGATGATCGAGGTCCCCGTCGGGCAGGGCAGCTACCTGTTGAGCCAGATGGCCATCGGCGAGAAGCTGTTCAGCGAGCCGGTCGCCGACCGCCTGTTGGGCAACCTCCTGGCCTGGGCCGCCGCGCGGGGCGCGGCCGAGCCGGGCCGAACCCTGGTCTCCCCGGCCGACGATGACGGGCTCGACGGCCTCCTGGCCAAAACCGGCCTGCTCTACGAATCGGCCCCCCAGGTCGAGGCGGCGCTGGAGGGCGACGTGGCGGTCGTCCGCGCCGATCCGGCCTCGCTCGATTGGCTCGCCGGCAACAAGCAGGCGGTGACCGACTTCTGCACGGCGGGCGGCTGGCTGATGCTCGTGGGGCTCGATGAGAAGGGGCTCGCGTCGTTCAACCGCCTGGTCGGCTTCGAGCACCGCCTCCGTCCCTTCCGCCGCGAGGCGGTCACGCTCGAAGACCGGGCCGAGCCGCTGCTGTTGGGCCTGACCGACCGCGACGTGAGCATGCAGAGCGACGAGATGCTCGCCAAGTGGCTCCGCCTGTACTGGATCTCCGACCGCGTGTTCAGCGCCGTGGTCGACGGCCCGGAGATCGCCTCCTTCGGCGGCTCGGGCGAGCCGGTGGCCAAGGTGACCAACGGGATGACCAACGAGGACTTCTGGCAGTACATCTACTATCTGGACGCCAAGGATTCGTCGATCACGTTCGACTTCGGCCGGCCCGAGACGATCACCGCGGTGCGGATCAAGCCGACCGCCGCCCCGTACTACTTCCTCAAGGACGTCGAGATCCTCTTCGACGACGACGCGGCCAACCCCGTCAAGTTCGCCTGCCGGCAGGTCGAGGGCATGCAGGACGTGCCCATCGAGCCGCGCGAGGCCACGAAGATGACGATCGCGGTCAAGAGCCACTGGCCCGGCGAGTCCCCGAAAGAGCTGGTGGGGATCGACCTGGTCGAGATCGACCGCCGCATGCCGCCCGAGAGCGACGGCAAGCTCGCCCTGCTCACCAAGCCCGGCGGCCTGGTCAAATACCCCCTCGGCGAGGGCGGCATCTTCCTCAACCAGCTCGACTGCACCGAGGGCGATACCGAGGAGAACGTCCAGAAGAAGCTCACCATCTACGCCAACCTGCTCCGCAACATGGGGGCGGCGTTCCGAGTCGGCGAGGCTAAGTAAGCAACAGAGTCGGTCCGGGACTCAGTCGCTAGACTGGCAGATTGGGGAAGACCAGCCAGCCTCTCTCTTGGGCCGATTGACGTATCGCGAGCAAAGCAACCAGTTTGCGCACAGGCCCCACTGTTTGCGACTGCCCCGTTTCCCCCCTCGCATAAAGAGTCCTGAGGCGCCCGTACAGAAGCCGGATGGGCTTCCACCTGTGGACACAAGCGCGCATACCGGTCCTCTTGTGCTTCCCTTTTCCAAGGGTAGACTCATTTCTTTCTACGCAGTTTTCCCGAGGGGACTCCGTCGAGAACGTACAAGAGCAGGGGTTGGGCAAGAATCCTGTGCTGTCTTGGCAAATCGGCCCCTGCGACCGGCGTTCCCGATCACGTCGCCGCGCGGCATAAAGTGTTTACTGCAAAGACGTTAGGGCTTATTTGTGGGCATGATTACGCAGAACAGAGCCCCCCTTTTGTCTTTTCCGAAGAGGAATTCCAGAGAGTCCACCTAATGGGCAGTCACCGTTGGACGCGGACGTACCAAGACACCACTGGTTTGTGGCGGGAAATGGCTTACTAGGATGGTATGTGCAGCGTTGTTCGTCCACCAGAAAAAATCCAGGGTGTGCGCTTGACATCCCCAAGTTGCGGGATTACGATCGTACTCGTCAGCCACAACCAGCCGCTCGGGGGGGGCGTGACAATGGTGGGGATTCGGTGAACGTCTGGCGCTCGCGTGCTTCGCCCCACTCGGAGGGCGGACTGGTGCGCGGGGCGATCCTCTTGTGGCATCCGGACTCCGTAGCGGAACGCTTTGGGAGGTGCTCACATGTCCTTCGCATTTCCAAGACTGCGATACCTAGGGGCGGTTCTCGGCCTTCTGCTTGCGGGGCTCACAGGCTCGCAGACGGCTCAGGGTGTCAGTTTCGGTGTCGGGGGGTCCCTATCGTTCGATTTGTTTCCCAACGACCCGGCCATGGCTGTGGGAGGGTTCAGCTGCGGCTCCCTCGATACGGACATTCTTGGATTCTACGCGGAATTCGAGGATCATTCACCGGCCCTCTTCCAGTCGTTCGACCAGTTTGTGGAAATATCAAGTATCGAGCAGATGTGGCCCGGTGGGCCAGTGGGCAATTGGGGAATTCTCGTTTACGTCGGCGATACGCCGCCCGGCACCGAGGCGCAGCCGGGCAGGACCCTTGTCCGCGGAATTTGGCCCGCGACGGGCGGCGGGATTTCAGTCGGCGCCGGCGCGACGATAAACACGCACATCAACTACATGGAGCCGGAGATCGCACGAAGCATTTTTACCCTTGAGAATTCTTCAGACTATGATATTACGGACGGTGTGATACGCCTGTACGAAGACCGATTCCTGCCAGGGCTAACGATCCCTGCCCACGGTTCGATCACGGTCGAGTGTCAGATGGCTCCGTGGTGGGAGTGGTCGTTCGGCGGCATTTGCGACGTGGGCGGCGAAATCCAGCCGGTCTTTGCGTTCAGCGACGCTTCTGTGTCCCCGCTGGGCGCGGACTACGAGCAGGTGTTCGGGATGACGGAGTGCCCCACTTCCGGGTTCGCAGCGGGGGTCCTCGCGGATAGTTCCGGTGAGGGTCTTCCAATCGCGTGGCTTCCGCAATGGAACGGCACGATGTGGCTCGGCTCTTGGCAGTACGCCGGTCGCGGGGCCCCGGCTCCCGGATACGTGACGTATTTCAATGTGCCCGAGACCGAACCGAACCGTTTCGACTTGTACGCCTATTCGGCTGACGCCGATCAGTTCATTCTCGTCGGTTCGGGAGAGCAGGGGCAGTTGGGGGTCGTGCCGGAGCCGTCCAGTTTGGCCATTTGGTGCTGCCTCGGAGCAGTCGGGCTTGCCGCCTCACGGTGGCGGCGGAAGCGACAAAGGGGACAGGCGCACAATTTGGGGAGCTAGGAACCCTCAAAGCGTGTCGAGTCGGGCGAGATCTCGGTATCCTTGTACGGAGATCTTCCGCCTGGAGTTGTCCCGGATCTTGGGTCGCGCTGGGGGACGCGTGTTCTTGTTTCTTGACGCCCAAGATCGGGCGATGCTCGATGACCGACGGCCGATCGACCCGGCGCGGTTCGATTCTTGAACCGCCGGGCTACGAGCACTGAGCGATGACGGTCTCCGCGGGGACGCCGGGCGTCATTCCTCCTCGTCCCAGTTCGGATACTGCGGCGGGCTCTTGCCGACCCGTTTGACCACCTTGGGGTATCTGTGGCGTGGAGCCGGCTCGCCCACGTCGACCATCTCGATGCGGTGCCACCAGTCGTCGCCGAAGTCGAACCAGTACCAGAACTTCATCCTTCGTCTCAATCGCAGGGACTCGATGGTGGTGCGAGTAAGATCTTCGGCGGGCTCCTCGGCACCGTCGAGTTCAAACCACGGGTCCTCCATGTCCATCGGCAGCACGTATCGCTTGTTCTTCCGCCCTTGGGGACGGCTGCCGAACTGAAACTCGTAGAGGTGTTCGTCGTAACGATCGAACGCGTCGAAGATGGCGAAGTGCAGGTCTTCGAGCGTCTGGTCCCCGCGGATCTGGATTGCGCGGGACACGACTGGGTTCTCATCGTCGTACTCCTCGGTCACCCGGCCGGCGACCAGCTCGACGTTGAGCGTGTAGAGGCGAATGCCCGCCTTGTCCGGGCTCTTCGTCTTCTCCTTCTTTTTCGTGGCCGTTTTCTTGATGGATTTGGCCGCCATGATCGTCCTCCTTCCATGAGACGCGTTCCCGGGAGAACAACTCCGCTCAACCGATTCTATCGCTTTTCGCCGCGTACGTAATCAATGGCGAACTCGCCGGAGGCCGCCCCGTTGCCGGGATCGATCCGCAGGGCCGTGATCGTCTGGCCCGCCCACATCGGGTCGCGGCCCGGCTCCAGGCGGTATTCGTGGAACTGGCCGTCTGCCTGGATGGCGAATGGCACGGCCTTGTCCTCGGCGAAGCCGGGCGAGGCCGCCGTCGTCCAGAAGAGCTGCCCGCCTTGGCCCGCGCTCACCCGCATCCGAAGCCGGACCACCGGGCACTCGTCGCCTTCAACGCGAACGAGCATGCGGACCAGGTAGGGATCGCCGCCGGTGATCCGGCCGCGGAGCACGCCCTCCTCGACGTTCATCGACGCGACGTGGTGCGCCCCTGTCCATCCTTCCGACGACTCGTCGAACTCGAACGCGATCCGCTCCGCCAGCCAGGGCAGCCGGCGAACCGCCAGGTGCTCGGCCCCCTGCACCTCGACGCGCGACTCGCCTTCCCGGGCGATGCGGATCGCCAGATAGGCGCTGCCCACGTCGTGGCGCCAGCCGGGCTCGGGCCCGCTCTCCACGTCCTCCCGCTCGGGGATCGGCTTACCGTCGACGAGCACCGACTTGGGCCGGGCCACGTTCGCCACGAGCACCACCCCCTGCTCGCCCTGAGGATAGGCCACTCCGAACGCGAGCCGGCCGCCGTCCCAGGCCGGCTCGGAGATTTTCGCCGCGGCCGTGACGTGGAGCCGGCGCTCGCCTTCGCCCAGGATGACCGTGGCCGGGTCTTCGTCGCGCCCGGTCAGCTTCAGCACGTTGCGGATGATCTGGCGTGGTGCAAAAACCCAGGGGCACTTCTCGCAGTCGATCGCGCTGACGTTGTCCGGCCAGAGGGCCACGTTCTCGCCGTCGAGGTCCTGCTGGTGGATCGCGCTGCGGATGATCGCCTCGGCGATTTTGCGCCAGGGGTAGCTGTCGTCATAGTCGCAAAGCTTCAACAGCGAGTTGGCGTAGCGCAGCCCGTTCCACTGCACGGGCCGGCCGAACCACGAGCCCTGGTACCAGGTGGCCCCGAACACGGGGATGCTCCCGCCGACGAGAAACGGCTTCTCCGGATCGTCCCAGAGGTAGATGAACGGCAACCCCCGCCGGGCCCAGGTCACCGCGTCGCGGAGCCAGCGCTCGTCGCCGCTGAAGCGATAGGCTTCGACGTAGGCGTCGACCGCGTCGGCGGCGGCCAGCACGTCGGGCGTGTGCACCGGCACCTCCCACACCTGCGCCGCCCGGGGCACCCGGAACGACTCCATCAGGACGAGCGTCTTCTCCATCGCGTCGTAGGCCTCGCGGTCGCCGGCGATTCGGGCGTAGTTGAGCACCTCGAAAGCCCGCCGGGCGCAGGTGCCCAGCTCGACGGCGTCGTCGGGCCCCAGCTCGTGGTAGTCCTTGCCGACGAACGGCCCGGTGGTGTGTTGCTGATCGGCGTCGAACCGCCAGGCGCCGTCCTCGCCGCGGCTGGCGAGGATTCCCGCTGCCCGGCCGGGGTTGGCCATCGCCAGGTCGGCGCGGCCCGAGAACCGCTGGACGTCGATCCGCGCCTCGCCTCCGATCATCGCCAACACTTCTTGCGCCCGAGCCCGGCATGCACGCCGGACCTCTTCGCTGGGGCTGAGGATCTCGCCGAGCAGGAGATCGGCGACGAAGCTTTGCGGCCGGCCCTGCTGCGACATCATCCCGCCCCCCTTGGTCGTCCACCAGTCTTTCGTTTCCTCTTCCCAGAGCGACTGGAGATACGCCTGCATGGAGAACTCGATCTCGCGGTCGTACGAGCCGTGCGGCAAGGGCTCGGGCTCCGGACAGCCGTACAAGCGGGCCCACTGGTCTACCGCGGCCAGCGCGTCGGTTGCCGCGCCGTCGGCAAAGATCCGGGCCGAAAGGCGAAGAGGCTTGCCGGGCTCGAGCGGATACGGCGTTGTCGCCTCGCGCTGGTTCGGCTCGACGAACTCCGGCACGCCGGGTAGGAAAAGCCCCATCAGGTGCGTCCGCTGGTTCTCGAACCGGTCGGGCGAGGCGAAGACAAGGCTCGGCCGGTCGCGCCGGCCGTCCCACTTCTGATGGACGTCCCACACGAGCCCGACCGTGCCGTGCTTGCCGTGAATCCCGACCGCGGGAATCGTCACCATGTTCGGATGGACCACGTACCGGAGCTGGTGCGGATGCCCCTCGGCGATGTCGAGCGTGCCGGAAGAGACCTCGTCGTCCACCAGCCATTCCAGGCCGGGCAGCACGGCCTCGTCGCGGTCCAGGGCATAGAGCATCGGGCCGTCGAAGGCCAAGAGCTTGCACGGCTTCGAGCACGTCAGCTCGTAGTCGGCGGATATCGTCTTCTCATCCTCGCCGAGTCCAAACCGCACCCGCACCCGGCAGCCCGGCTCTTCGCCCTCGGGCGTGGTCCACGCGAACTCGAGACTCGCCCGGTCGCCGGTCTGTGCTTTCGGCGGGCCATCGGTCAAGACGACGTGCTCGCGACGCGATCCGTCCGCTCCCTGAAGCACCACGCGACCCAGGCGCGGAAGCCACGCGACCGTGACCGGCGGCCCCCGGCGACCCGACACGAAAAGCTCGGCCGGCCCAAAGCCGAACTCGTTCCGCCGGAACAGGAGGCGGACATGCTCGTTCTCCAGCACGGCGAAATCGTCGGTGGCGGCCGCCTTGATCTCGCTGGGTGGCGCGACCAGCCGCGTGGCCGCCCCGACTACCAGCGTTGTCTCCGCCGTCAGCTCTCGGTCGACGTTCTCGGCGCCCACGCGGACCGCAATCGGCAACGCCGGCGACTGCCGATCGAAGACCTGACGCGTGGTGAGCGATAGAGTCTGCCCCGGGTGCAGCCGCTCGGCCGCGCTCGACACCGGGCCCGTGGGAAGCTGGAACACCGCGGTCGGATTCACCACCGAAGCGCTCCCCCTGTTTTCCAGCACGCACTCCAGCGTGACGGGGATCTTCTGCATGGCGACCGGCGCCGTCGGTCCGAAACTCCGCAGGACAAGCTCGGGCGCGACGGCATAAGACGTCTCGGCCTGAACCTCGCCCGACGCCGCGGCAAACTGGAGTCGGCACGCCTTCTCCCGGCTGCCCTCGAGCGTCCAGACGGCCGACGTCTTCTCGTCGGGGGCGAGATTTCCCAGAGGGACCTCCGCGGGCGACACCGCAAGCGCCTCGGGCACGATCATCGTGGCGCGGACGTTCGGGGCCGGTGCGTCGCCGGCGTTCTCGACCGCCGCTCGCACCGTGCACCGCTCGCCCGGCCGCTCGGGATCTTCCTCCAGCCGGACCTTGCCGAGCCGCAAGAGCGGGCCCACCCGCTCCACGTAGGAGACGTCGTCCAAGAGCAACTCGCCCTGGGAACCCAGGATCCGCACGGCGAAGTGGACCGACTTGACCTTCGGGTTGTCGGTGAAGTCGTATTTCAGCCGGCCGTGGTGCCAGCGGCCGTCGCCGACGCGGCTCTCGGGCACGGTGAACGTCGCCCGGGGCGAGCCGGTCCCTTCGCGCGGCTCGTCGTTCATCGGGATCACGTAGACGTTCAGCTTGGTGCTCTTGGCCGAGACGGCCTTGTACCAGAAATCCATGCCGCCCCGGAGCCGGTCGATCAACGGCCCGCGGTTGAGCCCGGTCTCCACCGTCTTGTTGTCCGCGGTGCGCAAGAAGCGAAGTGACCGCTCGCCCGAGTGAGCGTCGGACGAGACCTCGACCGTCGCGCCGATCGGTCCCCAGTCGGCCGGAAAGCCGCTGGGCGCGAGCCGCTCGAAAGAGCCGTTCGTGCAGGGGTTGTCGGAAGCGGGCGGAGCCGCGGCCAGGAGGGATAGCGCGAGGGAGAGGGTTAGGGCGTGCATGGCTGGAGACTCCTCAAGCGTGGGCGGGCGGAACGCCCGCAATTGTTGAGTTCCGTGTTGTGAATGAAACAGGTGCGAAGCCCAGGGGTTGCAACCCCTGGGATTGGGACCCGAGTAACGTTCCACTGATGCGGGGATCAATGAGTTGCCGTAATCACTCCTGCCAGACGTCGGCCGTTCGGGCTTCGAGGTTGGGCATCTCCGGCAGCGGCGCGCTGGGCACGGGCTCGTACCAAAACGTGGCGCACGACCAGTCGTCCTCGGTCTCCGCCAGGCCGTTCTTCCAGGAGATCTGCTGGATGGTGATCCGGGCGCGCTCGCGCCAGGCGACCGGGTCGGGCAGGTGCCAGCGATACATGGAGACGAAGTCCTTCTCGTTCAGGCTGCACCCGTTGTAGAAGAACGGGGTCTGCTGGATGCCCCACGCCAGGCCGACGTAGTCCTCGCTCCCCGTGCCGCAGATCGTGGGGAAGTCGGTGTCGCCGTCCATGTAGACCTTCACCTCGCCCTCGCCCCACCACTGCTTCGGGTGCAGGTTGCGGATCCCGATCACCGAGCCGATGAACCGGCCCTTCTGCT
>Ga0307378_10001044_pt1 | contig 45671 bp, 45 predicted proteins | sample UN1MG_FD_202238 | JGI IMG/M metagenome (GOLD analysis project Ga0307378, IMG submission 202238) | Soil microbial communities from Risofladan, Vaasa, Finland - UN-1 | ecosystem: Environmental > Terrestrial > Soil > Coastal area > Acid sulfate soil | place: Finland: Risofladan, Vaasa | collected... | reverse complement strand
CGCCCATCCCAGAAAATATGATTTGCAAGTGGCAGGAGGTAGTAAACCTAATGGCAGAAGTTATTGGGGTTCCTGCCGCACTTATCATGAAAGTCATACCTCCTCAGATAGAGGTTTTTGTGAGCAGCGCCTCAAAGGGCAATCCTTACATAAGGGGTGAGAAGGAGGACTTAGATTCCGGGCTATACTGTGAAAAGGTGATGAGAGAACGGGAGAAACTGCTGGTTCCCGATGCAAGGAAAGATCCCCAATGGGACCACAACCCTGACATCAAGATGGGAATGGTCTCTTGTTTGGGGTTCCCACTGATGTGGCCTGATGGTGAGCTCTTCGGCACTATTTGCGTGTTAGATAACAAAGAGAATCATTATTGTAAGACATACGAAAAATTAATAGAACAATTTAAAGGGATAGTAGAAACCGACCTGCAGATTATCGTAGACATTACCGAACAAAAGAAGGTAAAAGAAGAGAAAAATAAACTTTTAAAAGCTATTGAGATAGGCAAAGAAGCTGTAAATATTACATCCCCTGATACGATAATGATATATACAAATGATGCAATGGATAAACTGTTTGGTTACAAAAAAGGGGAATTAATCGGACAACATGCATCAGTGTTAAATGCAGGACCGACATCGGAAGGAGTGACGAAACAGATAACAGACGCCATAGAGAGGGAAGGTTTTTGGGAAGGAGAAATCCATAACAAAAGAAAAGACGGCACAGAATTCATAAGCTATGTGAGAATAAGTGCGTTTACAGATAAACAAGGCAAGATAATAAATTTTGTTTCCACCCAACACGATATCACCGAACGCAAGAAGGCAAATGAAATATTCAAGGAAAGCGAGCAGAGATACCGCACGTTGTTCGACAGGACAGTCAACCCTATTCTAGTCGTCGATACTGAAGGCAACTATATCGCCTGCAATGAGGCGGCGCTCCGGTTTGTAGAGTGCACACGCGATGAACTCCTGGTGAAGAACATACGCGACTTTATTTCACCTGGCAAAGAGAGACAGGTACTTAAAGAGCATGGACCTCTTTGGGAGAATGGTGGAACTACGGAAACTGAATACTATGTTCACGGCAAGTCTAAGATTCTTGAATTGTCCATCACTCCGGCAACGTGTCACGGCAAGCGAGTGGTTTTTGGTATAGGGAAGGACATTACTGGCCGCAAGAAGGCCAAGGAAGAAAAAGAAAAACTTCTGGCACAACTTATGCAATCAGCAAAAATGGCTGCATTAGGTACTCTGGCAAGTGGCATAGCACATGAATTTAGTAACCTGCTTCAGATAGTGATTGGACATGTAGCATTTGCCCAAAGAACAAAGAAAGCGAAAGATGTGGGAGATGCTTTAAACATAGTTTTAGACATTTCTGATAAAGCTACAAAGATCATTAGAGATTTATTGACTTTCTCAGGACAGGAAGTATCTGAAAGAGAACTGTGTGATATTACCGAGCTAATAGAATCAGTATTATTACTTGCAGAAGAGCAACTCAAAAAGCATAATATCAAAGTGGTCAGGAAATACGAAAGAATTCCTGTGATAGAAGTAAATAAGGCAGAGATGCAGCAAGTATTTCTGGCAATCATTATTAATGCTCGTGATGCGATGTTACCCAAAGGCGGGAAATTGGAAATATGTGTTAAGCAAGTCAAGGGAAACATAGAAGTAAGCTTTAGTGATACAGGTAAAGGCATAGAAAAAGAGAATTTAAGTAAACTGTTCGAACCCTTCTATACCACTAAAGGAGCCTTGGGAGGTAGCACTATCCCTGGAATAGGGCTGGGTTTATCTGTTTCTTACGGAATTATACAGAAACATAGAAGCACAATTGAAGTTAACAGCCGGGTAGGGCAAGGGACCACTTTTACAGTCAAATTCCCAACGGAAGAAGTAGAACCTAAAGAAAGGGTCATTAAAGAACAAAAGAAGAAAGAAATCGAAAATGCTCAAAATATGAATATTTTGATAATGGATGACGAAGAAGAAATATGCAAAATATTCATCAACTGGTTATCTGCTAAAGGACACAGAGTGAAATCTGCGTTAACTGGAAGGGAAGCCATTGAACTGGTTAAGAATGAATATTTTAATGTTGCCTTTTTAGATATTATAATGCCGGGAATTCCGGGTAATATTGTTCTTGAAGAAATAAAGAAAATCTCGCCAGAGACAAAAGTAGTAATGATAACAGGGAAATTGATGAATCATTACTTATTGAATAAGCTAATACAAAAAGGTGCTTCCGGGTGTATACAAAAACCATTTGGGATAGAAGAAATAAAGGAAGTACTAGTTTAGAAAATACATATTTCGTACCCAGAGGATAAGTGAACAAGAGCCAATGAGTAAGAAAATAAATCTTTTTGTTGTTGATGATGAGGTAGGCTTTAGAGAATTAATGGTTAAAGTGATACCCAAAACTAAATATAATTTGGAAGTCTTTAGTAACGGAAGTGAAGTGCTTAAAGCAATAGAAAAAAAAGAATTTGATGTCGGGTTGATTGACATTAAGATGCCTGATATGGATGGTATTGAATTATTGAAGAGATTCAGGACACAAAATATATTAACCGAATTCATAGTCCTTACCGGTCAGGCAAGTGTAGCTACTGCGATTGAATCAATGAAATTAGGTTGTTACGACTATTTGACCAAGCCGGCCAGGTTAGATGAGTTAGAAGCTGTTATACAGAAAGCGTATGAAAAAAAGGTCATCAGGAAAGAAAATATTATTTTAAAAGAAGAACTACAGATTAAAGATAAATACTATGAAATGGTTGGGGAAAGTTCAAAGATGGGATCGATTTTTTCCTTAATTGATAAAGTAGCTAAAACTTCTTCCCCGGTCCTGATTATCGGTGAAAGTGGAACTGGCAAGGAATTAGTAGCAAAAGCCATTCATAAGAGCAGTAATAGAAAGGACAAACCATTTATAGTAGTTGATTGTGCTTTTCTTTCAGAAAACCTGTTAGAAAATGAATTGTTTGGACACGAAAAAGGGGCTTTTACTGACGCTTCATCTATGAAGCGAGGACTGTTTGAAATAGCAAACGGAGGAACGTTATTCATTGACGAAATTGGCGAGATGAAATTGACTACACAGGCAAAACTACTACGAGCCATAGAGACTCATCAATTCCGCCGATTAGGCGGGATCAAACAGATACGAGTAAATGTTAGAATCATAGCGGCGACTAATCGAAATTTAGTTGAAGATGCGAGAAATGGGAATTTTCGGAAGGATTTATATTACCGGTTAAATGTTGTTACTATCAATCTGCCACCTTTAAGGGAACGAAAGGAAGATATCTCATTGTTAGTAAAACATTTCATGGCTAATAGTCAGGTTACTACAATAAAGAAAAAGGTTAGCCAGGAATTTATGAAAATTCTAATGGAATATGACTGGCCGGGAAACGTAAGAGAATTAGCCAATATTGTTGAACGGGCATTAATAATTTCTGTAAGTGAATATATCACCCCTGCTGATTTGCCGATCGATTTTTCCAGACTACCGGCAGGTTATTCCTACCCCTCAGATAAAATGGGCTTGAATAAATTGTTAAAAGACTTTGAAAGAGATGCCATTATCAAAGCTTTTAGGGAATGTAAAGGTAATAAGATAGAAACTGCCAAGTCTTTGAAGTTAAGTAGATCAAAATTGTACAGAAAATTGAAAGAATACCACATTATGTAACTATTAACACAAATTATTCGGCCATTTTACAACTCTTTTATCATTATTAGAACAGTTGTATCAAATTTGAGAAAATGATGAACTTTCGCAAGAAATGAGTGATATTCATAAAGGAAACGACAATTCTGTGTCAATAATGAAACACTGTTCGGATGAAATAAATATCACTTGACCGCCACAATTCCATACCTGCCTTATAGAAATTCTCCCTAAATACACATCTTTGGAAAGAATCTTAAAGTAGTTCTTTAACCCACTTGCCTACCCTGGCAGATAAATTGCTATGTATTAACTAAAATAGGTAAATATTTATCTTATTGATGAATTTATTAAGAAGTTTAAACAGTAAACTTCAATAGGGAGAGTTGCGTTTAAAAATGCATCTTAATTTTGACAAGAGAAGATGAAAAATGGAATTTGGTCAACGGATCAAAGAGATTAGACTTAAGAAAAAGTTCACGTTAGAGGAACTGGCTAAGCGAACGAACGTGAGTGCTAGTTTTCTTTCACAGATTGAAAGGGGGATAGTCTATCCTTCAGTAGAGAGCCTCAAGAGAATTGCTACGGCTTTGCATGTGAAGTTGGACTATTTTTTCAAAGAAGAAAGAGTCCCTCGTAAAACTATTGTAAAGAGAGACAAAAGAGAAAGATTTTTTTTAAAAGATTCTAATGCATTTGTAGAGATACTAACTTCCAGTGGAATTGAAGTTTTAATGGAGCCATTAGTCTTTACATTACAGCCAAAAGGTCATACCGGAAAGCAGTTGAGTATGCATGAAGGGGAGGAGTTTGGTTTAGTTCTTGAAGGAAAGATTAAAGTGCAAATTGGAAAGGAATTTTACACATTAGAACAAGGCGATAGTATCTCCTTTGACTCTATGCTTCCCCATAAGTTCAGGAATATTGGTAATGGTAAAGCAAAAGTTCTCTGGGTAGTTTTCTCTCCCCGAAGAATTATGTAATTTATCTCTAACGGGATAAATTTCTAATTTCAGGAGGCACACGGGATGAACGGTGAAGATAAGACAAAAGAGCAACTCATCGAAGAATTAGGGAAAATGCGTCAGCAGCTTACTGAACTGGAAGCATTAAGAGCCGAGTGCAAGAAGACGGAGGAGGAGTTGCGGGAGGCACGGGGCTACTTAGAGAATCTGATCAACTATGCGAACGTTCCTATCATCGTATGGGACAAGGAGTTCAGGATTACCCGGTTCAACCATGCCTTCGAGTACCTTACGGGTTATACAGCTAACGAGGTCACTGGCCAAGAACTACGCATGCTCTTCCCTGAAGCAAGCCGAGACGAATCACTAAGCAAGATCGAACGCACATTGAGTGGTGAATACTGGAAATCGGTGGAAATTCCAATTCTTTGCAAAGACGGAAATATCAAGTTGGCACTCTGGAACTCGGCAAACATCTATGCTAGAGACGGCACGACCCTTTTAGCCACTATAGCCCAGGGTATGGACATCAGCGAGCGCAAGCAGATGGAAAGTGATCTGGGGAAGCGCACGCACGATCTTGGCGAGCGGGTCAAGGAACTGAATTGTCTCTTTGACATTTCTCAGCTCGTGGAGAAGGCGGGCATTTCGTTAGGGGAGATATTTCAAGGGATAGTTGGTCTCATTACCCCCGCCTGGCAGTATCAAGAAATCACTTGCGCACGAATTATCCTGGAGGGTCAAGAGTTTAGAACGGAAAACTTTAGAGAAACCATCTGGAAGCAAGCCAGTGACATCATTGTCCACGGCAAGCCGATTGGCAGTATAGAAGTCTGTCTCTTGGAAGAAAAGCCAGAAAGCGACGAGGGACCTTTCCTAAAAGAAGAGAGAAGCTTGCTCAAAGCTATTTCCGGGCGATTGGGAAGGATTATCGAGCACAAGCGGGGAGAGGAGACACTGAAGGAGTATCAAAAGGCCGTGGAGAGTTCGCAGGAGATGATTGCTGTACTGGATCGCCAATACGTCTATTGCCTCACCAATGAGGCTTTTATGAGATATCGCGGCTTGAATCAGGATCAGGTCGTTGGTCACACTGTGGTAGAATTGGTGGGCGAGGACGTTTTCGAAACGAAAGTCAAGCCAAGCTTCGACCGCTGCTTGGGAGGCGAGAACGTGCGCTTCGAGATGGTATATGAGGATCCGCAGGCAGGTAACCGTGACCTGCAGGTGTCCTATTACCCTCTCAGGGACGATGAGGAAAAGGTCACGGGAGTGGTTGCTATTCTCAGGGACATTACTCTGGAGAAAAAAATCAAACGGAAGCGTGAGTGCCTCATTAATTTGTTTCAATTGCTCAACAAGGCAGTCTCTCTCAAGGAGACGATGCAGGGAGCTATCCATTTCCTCAAGAGCTGTTCGGGTTGTGGTAGTATTGGCATCCGCCTACGCGAAGGGGACGATTTTCCCTACTTCCAGACAGAGGGCTTTCCTGAGGAGTTCGTGAGAATGGAGAGCAACCTTTGCACCCGTGACGGCGATGGTCAAATCGTGCGCGACGACACAGGCAACCCTGTTTGGGAGTGTATGTGTGGAAACGTCATCTCAGGCCGTTTTGACCCTGCTAAGCCCTTCTTTACTGAGAACGGCAGCTTCTGGACGAATAGCATTAGTAAATTCCTGGCCTCGACTACAGAGGCCGACCGCGAGGGGTGGATGCGGAATAAGTGCAATGTTAAGGGTTACGAATCTGTGGCTTTTGTTCCATTGAGAACCGAAATAGATACATTCGGTTTGCTCCAGCTGAACTATAGGCGTAAAGGGCAGTTCGTACCATTTGATATTACTTTCCTGGAAATGGTGGGGAAATACCTGGCTACCTGGCTGGCGCGCAGGCAGGCAGAGAAGGCTTTATGGGATAGTGAGAGAAATTACCGTTTACTTGCCGAGAACGTGCAGGATATTATCTGGACCACAGATATGAACTTTAAGTTCACTTATATTAGCCCCTCTGTGAGGAGTGTACGAGGATATAGTGTTGAGGAAGCGATGGCCCAGACACTGGAAGAGAGATTGACTCCTGCCTCCCTTGGGGTTACTAGGAAGGCTCTTGCAGAAGAACTGGCTATAGAAGAAATGGAACAGAAAGACCTGTTCAGGTCACGGACGCTACAACTGGAGTTAATCCGCAAGGACGGCTCCACTATATGGACAGAGAGCACAATGTCTTTTCTGCGCGACCAGGATGGCCGGGCTGTAGGGATACTGGGAGTTACCCGCGACATCAGCGAGCGCAAGAAGATGGAACAAGAGATTCTAAAATTCAGCAAACTCGAATCAGTAGGTATTCTTGCCGGCGGCATTGTCCATGATTTTAACAATTTTTTAATGGCGATTTTGGGCAATATTTCTGTGGCAAAGATGTATACAGAACCAGGAGATAAAATTGGCGAAAGATTGACAGAGGCGGAAAAAGCGTGCCTGCGGGCAAGGGATTTGACCAAGCAATTGCTCATCTTTTCCCTGGGCGGAGAGCCAATTAAGAAGATACTCTCTATTGCGGAAGTAATAAAAGATTCAGCCCTGTTTGCCTTGAGAGGTTCCAATGTCCGTTGTGAGTTTTCCATACCAGCCGATCTCTGGCCGGTTGAGGTTGATGAGGGGCAGATAAGTCAGGTTATCAACAATTTGATTATCAATGCCAACCAGGCTATGCCAGAAGGGGGAATAATTGAAGTGTGTGCGGAAAATATTACTATAGACGCGAATTATGGTTTTCCCGTGAAGGAGGGAGAATATATAAAGATATCCATCAAAGACCAGGGAGTTGGTATACCTGAAGAATACCTCACTAAGATATTTGACCCCTATTTCACAACCAAACAGAAAGGAAGCGGTCTTGGACTTGCCACCACCTATTCCATAATTAAAAATCACCAGGGATACATTACCTTAGAATCCAAAACAAGAGAAGGAACAACCTTCTATGTCTATCTTCCTGCTCTCCCCAAGGAATTCCTAACAAAAAAGGAGGAAGAAGAAAAAATCTTTGCCGGCAATGGCAAGATTCTGGTAGTGGATGACGAGAAGATGGTCAGAGATGTTACCGGCAATATGCTCAATCTTATCGGATATGAGTCAGAGTCCGCCGGAGACGGTGTGGAAGCCGTTGAGGTGTACAAAAAAGCCAGAGAGTCCCAGCAGTCTTTTGATGCAATTATTTTGGATTTAACCATTCCCGGTACCATGGGAGGAGCGGAAACCATCAAGAAACTAATTGAGATAGACCCTGAGGTTAAAGCAATTGTATCCAGCGGTTATTCCAATGACCCGGTAATGGCCAACTTCAGGGAATATGGGTTTAGTGGTTTTCTTGTTAAGCCATATAAAGTTGAAGAACTGAACGAAATATTGCAAAGAATAATAACAGACAAGAATGAATGACCCGCTTGTATAACGCCAGGAACTCCCTCTTATTTTTGGTAGTCGCAAATTCTGGACTCCCCCGATGAAATCGGGGGGCTCCAGGGTTTTTGGAGTAGCGAAACTTGTTTCGCGATAATGACGCAGAGCAAGCTCTGCTACTCCTAAACGCTCCGATAAATCGGAGCTACTCCTAACATTATGAAAAAAATAGATGTGCTTTTACTCAATTTCGGTATAGAAAATACCATACAACCATGGGTTGATAGAGACATACTTTATGCTATTCATAAAGGAGAAAAGATTGAGGAAGTAGAACAAGTTTATAAAAATCGTAAATTTGACCTGATTTTCCTTAAAATATCAGAGGGCGTAACTGAAGGTTTTCGTGTATTGAATTACTTTAAAGATATTTCTCCGTATTCTAAAATAATAGTAGTTTCAGAAAAACCAAATTTTCGGGATGCATTCCAGTATTCAAAATATGGGGCTGATGATTTCCGTGCGATGTTTAGAAATTCCCTTGAATTTATAAGTTTTATAAGGTGTTCCGGTCAACAAGCTATTATAGATAATATAAAAGTTAAATTTACAAATGTATTTCGAAAGGATGCTTTATTATCGTTACTTATGGCGATAACCGAAACAGCTTTAGCATGTCTGGTGAAGACAAAAGGTCAACATGAAACTATGGACCATATGGAAGGAGTTTCACAATATGTTCGTTTAATTTGTGAAAAATTAGGGAAGAAGAAAGATTATGGTGAAATTTTTAACCAAAAATATATTGAGTATATGTATCTTGGAAGTAAGCTACACGATATTGGCAAGATAAATATACCCGAAAGGATAACTATGAAACCATACTCTCTTACAAAAAAAGAATTCGAAATATTAAAAACTCATACTCATTATGGATATGAAATGTTATCCGCAATTGAGCAAGGTGTGGAGCATGATTTGCACGAATTTTTTAAGATAACAAGAGAAATAGCGCTTTATCACCATGAAAATTACGACGGAACCGGCTATCCATATGGCTTAAAAGGTAAAGATATTCCTTTTTCTGCAAGAATTTGTGCCTTAGCAGATGCATATGATGCTCTTACGTCGTATAGGCGTTATAGAGGGGCGTTTTCTCATAAAAAGATATGCGATATTATATTACATAAACAAAATCATAAATACGACCCGGATATTCTGAAGATATTCAGACAATATAATAAGGAATTTAAAGAAATATCCTCTGTTTTTAGAAAAAATGCAGAAACATATTCTCATAAAAGAATAAGGATACAATGTGCCTGGTGCAAGTCACTATTTATTTTTGACAAATGGTTGCCTTACAACGAAATCCTTTATGGTTCTCATGTTATGTGTCCAAAATGTCATAAGAAACTTCAGAAAAAAATCAGTAATGTAAGTTACTGAATCAGGAATTTTCTATGGCTGAGAGGAAAAATATTCTAATAATTGGTGGTGAAGAATTTATAGGGAAAAATCTAAAAAAAGAATTGCTCCAAATGGGATACAATGTGGAGGAAGTTTTTGATGGAGATACTGGTCTGGAAGAGTTAGAAAATGGAAAGTTTCAAGTTGTCTTGTTAAGCTCGGAATTGCCGGACATAGAAGGAAACAGGGTTTTGAAAAGTATCAAGGAGACGCATCCCCTTAGCGAGGTTATTGTGCTTGGCGAACATAGCACGATGCGCTCAGCTTTTGATTCGATGCGTTTAGGCGCTTACGATTATCTGAGCAGACCTTTCGATTTAAATCAAGTAATCTCCACTATTGAACGAGCCATTGAGCATTGTAAGAGGCACAAGAGTAGGCGCGACGGAAATGGGAAATTGTCACGCCGCAGTCTCCCTTCTAACATGGTGGGAGAGAGTTCGGCAATGAAGTCGATTTTGGATTTGGTCCAGAAAGTAGCTCCCACTGATTCTGCTGTCCTTGTTCAAGGAGAAACAGGCACCGGTAAGGGATTAATAGCTAATGCCATCTATAAGAATAGTTCGCGTTGGGATGAATCCTTCATTGTAATCAATTGTAGTGCTATCCCTGATACTCTTTTGGAAAGTGAGCTTTTTGGATATGAAAAGGGTGCTTTCACTGACGCTACTCGTCTGAAACGCGGTCTTTTAGAGACAGCTAATGGCGGGACTCTATTTTTGGACGAAGTCAGTGAAATAAGCCCAAGTTTACAATCTAAATTATTGCGAGTGGTGGAGACCGGAGACTTTCGCCGTTTAGGGAGTAACCAGGAAATCCAGATTGACTTAAGAATCATTTGTGCTACTAACAGGGATTTATATAAAGAGGTTGCTTCTCGTCGGTTTAGGGAAGACCTTTATTATCGTTTAAGTGTAGTGACTATAAATGTTCCGCCTTTGAGAGAAAGACCGGATGATATACCTTTATTAGTTAATTTCTTTTTAGATAATTTAAAAGTTTCCGGTAAAGGGAAAAAAACAATTTCTCCAGAAGCACTGGAAATGTTGAAGGAATATGATTGGCCGGGAAATATTCGCGAACTACGCAATGTGATTGAAAGGGTAATAATTTTAACCGAACGAAATAGTATTGAAGTTGCAGATTTACCGCCTATCATTCAGAAACATAAGACTGTAAAACAATTATTTTTAATGCCTCCTGAGGAGAGATATCTTACCCTTGAGGAACTGGAAAAGATGTATATAGAAAAGGTATTAGAACATTGCCGTGGACATCGCAGTCAAACAGCAGAGATTTTAGGTGTCACTCGCCATACCTTATATAATAAGCTCAAACATTTTGGAATTGATGAGAAAAAAATTGCCTCTTTTAAATCCTTCCGAAAAAAATAACCCTCCTAATTTGGTAAATAATTCAACATTTTGCCAAATCATTGCACAACTTATCAATATTTATTGTCGGTAAACTCACCTTTTCTTGAATCATTTATGTAAAAAGATTACTCATTTTAATTAGTATCCCAGATATACAATTATTGAGCCAGTTAAACTCAGTTTATGCCCTGGTTTCATCCATTTTATCGTCAAGAATCTGATATCCATAAGACAGCCGGTTCTTATTGATAAATTTTTATGGCAGGAAAGTTGCTTCCTGACCGAGTAGAGACAACTCTAAATTGAAAAGGAGAAAAGATGAGTAAAAAATTATTAAAGAAAGTGCAGGTAGTTTCCGGAAAGACAGCAGGGATAATAGCCAGAGAAACGTTAGCAGTGGCTAAGAGAGCTGGCACTATGCCCGGTCTCATCAAGATGAAAACAGTTGAAGCAATTCAAGTGAGCGGAAAGACATTAAGAATTAAAAGGTTAAAAAGTGATCTTAAGAAATGGGAAAAGAAAAGATGGGCTACCTTCACTAAAATGGGTGAGATGATATTTAAATTAGCAGGAAAGAAGGCAAAAAACATCTGGCAGAGAAAGGAGATCAAAGGCTTCGTTCGTGAATTGAAAAAATGTGAAGCTGAGATAGAATGGATAAAAACCCAGATTACTGAGATTAAAAAAAGTAGCGAAGAACAGATTAATTATCACCAGGCCATTCTTAATTTAAGTTCAAAAGAAAAAGACGTTCGTCTGGGAGCAGTGAAATCTTTAGGCCAGTTAAGTGACAAAGATGTTATTACCATTTTAACTAAGAAACTGAAAGATCCTGATTTGGAGGTTCGTCAGGAAACTATACGGGTGCTGCACAAAATAATTGACCAGGAATATCCACAATAAAACCAGTGGGCCGGGATCCTGTTAAGGAAAGGTTAAAGAAACTGGATAGAGTGAAAATAGCTATTCCATCAGATGACGACAAAAGCATTTCCCCCCATTTTGGGAGATGTTGCTGTTTTATCATTTATGAAGTTGAAGGCAATAAAGTTAATAGCAGAACAGTCAGAGAGAATCTCTGTTGCCCACACCGAGCCAATATCTGTCCCAAAACGGTATCGGTTCAAACAAGGGAATTTGTAGAAAGAATACGGAATGAAGCGGTTTCAGAGATTCGTGATTGTCAGATCCTAATCGGAAGATATATGAACCAAAGTGCAATTGATAATCTCAACAGTCACAATATTAGAGTTATCCTGGTTGATGAGAAAGATGCCGATGTTGCAATAGAGAAATATTTACTGGGGATATTGGTAAAAGTTCAAAATCAACAATTTTGTATGTGTTGTCAAGCTAACTGTCTAAAAATATAAAACCAGGAGTAAGGGATGGCTAATCATCCATATCGAGGTCTGGCAGTTGTCCTTTCTTTTCTCTTACCCGGGCTGGGACAGATTTATAATCAAGAGTTTGGTAAAGGAACAAGATTTATTATCGCCTATATCATTTCCTGGGCATTGTCTTTTATCGTTATTGGTTGGTTCTTTTTAGTTATTGTCTGGATTTGGTCAATGGTCGATGCTTATCAATCTACCGGGAGAGTAACTCCCCCTCCTTGCCGTGCCCCCCGGGGGTAGCGGAGCAAAACCGGGGGACGGCGAGGCACTCTATGAACACTTTGCAGTTTCGCATCTATTTATCCTCGCTCTGATTTGCCATATCTCCATGCTGAAGGATGAGGTCGTTAGAAATGGAATTTCTAATGAAGTAAAGGAAAAAGAGAATGCGTTCGATAGCTTTAATCAATCAAAAAGGTGGTGTGGGTAAAACAACCACGGTAGCGAATCTGGGAGCTTGTCTGGCTCAGTTGGGAAAGAAAGTGTTGGTAGTAGATTTAGACCCACAGGCTAATTTAACTATCCATTTTGGAATCAAAAGTAACGAGTTAGAATGTTCGATTTATGACCTTCTATTGTGGAAGACTAAGGCAGAGGAAGTGATTATTCCCACTGGAGTTGAGGGTTTAAATATCATTCCTGCTAATATCGACCTTTCCAGGGCAGAAATTGAACTGGTGAATATGCCCAGCCGGGAGACAATACTCAAAGACCGACTTTTCTTGACATTTAAAAAATACGACTATTCTTTGATTGATTGTGCTCCCTCTTTAGGGTTGCTCACCCTGAATGCGTTAACCTCTGTGCGAGAGATATTTATTCCCATCCAGACTCAATTTTTTGCCTTGCAAGGAATAAATAGACTTTTGGAGACAATTGAAATCGTAAGGAAAAAAGTTAATCCTCTGCTTAAAGTAACCGGGGTTATCCCCGTAATGTACGATGTGCGCACAAATCTAAGTCAGGAAGTTTTGAACAGAATAAAGGGATATTTTAAAAAGGAAGTATTTAAAACTATTATTCGAGAAAATGTTCGCATAGCCGAGAGTCCCAGTTTTGGGTTGCCCATTACTTTATACAGTGCGGGTTCTTATGGTGCAGAGGACTATATGAAATTGGCAAAGGAGGTAGTTTCTCGTGAGTAAAAGTAAAAGCAAAAGCAAAAGCAAAAGCAAAAGCAAAAGGAAAAGGAAAGCATTGGGTGAGGAGCTATTAGGTAAAAGAGGAATACGTGAGAATCGGCATTTAACGAGTAAAAGAAGAGTCTCTGGAGAAGACCCTTATGCCTGGATTGAAGGAAAAGAGGGAAAGAAGAGAATGAAGAAAAAACCCGGGCGACCCAAAAAAGCTAAACCAAGCAAACAACGACGACCTTCCAGATTGAAGGCTAAAAGAATAGCGAAAAAGCCCAAACTACCAGCAAAAATTTGGAACAGGCTGAAAAGAGTTGAAAAGGGAGCGGTACTCCTGCCCAAGGAAATAATGACTGTTGCCAAGGCTACGGGAAAGGTCACCAGTAAAATAACTGCCGACTTCTCTAAGACAATTGCTTCCGGGGTAGTAGCCGGGCCGAAAGAAGCTAAAAAAATTATTCGGCGTGTGCAGGTGAAAATTAAGACTGGTCACCTGAAAAGCAGGATGGAGAAACTTTTCGGTATTCTCGGCGAGAAATGTTACCGATTGGCGGACAAAAAGAGGGCTATCGTAAAAGAAAAAAGGGTACAGAACCTAATTAAACAGATAAAAAATTGTCAAAAAGAGCTACAAAAGATAGAGAAAGGAATTTAGTTTAGATTTTCGTTCCTTAGATAGTTGGGCTTCACACTAAAAAAAATCTAATAGGAGGTCTGAGGTGGTAAAAAAGAAAGTTACTAATGGGAAAAAGTTGTGGGAAACAAACTTAGAAGAAAAGAAAACGGGTATTGATTTGAGACGTCCCGTTAAGACAGCTGCTTTTACGATTACCGGTGCAGGAACTGGAGTTCTGGGCGCGATTGCCGGGGTAACTTTAGCTGGCATATTTGAAATTGCTCTGCCAGTAGGACTCTGTCTTTGGGCAGGGGGTATTACCTGTGGCGCTATTGGGATGGCGTTAGGCGTGGGCAAAAAAAAGAAATCCAGGTGAACATATGAAAGAATCGATTTTGGTAGTCGCAAACTTTAGTTTGCGTTTATATGCGCCGGCTAAAGCCGTCGGCTACCATTTTTCAGCAATATCTACAATCAGATATTTGTGGGAAATTTTTAATAAACATTGAGATTCGAATATGATCATAAAATTAAGATTATTTCTAAAGTTCCTTATTCTCTACTGGGAAAAATTACTCGATATTATAGAGAAATTTCTTAGCCTTGACCCGAAACAGGTGAGTAAGGTATATGCGGAAGTTGGTAGAGAATGCGTGGATAGAGGTTGGGAAAAGGATGCAATTGATTTGTACCAGAAGGTCATTTTACTCAGTCCACGCGATAAAGATGCATATTTTCAATTAGGCAGAATCTATACGAGAATAAAAAGCTGGGAGGAAGCTATGAGGTTCTACCATAGAAGTATTGAGTTAGGACTACGAAATCATGAGGTTTATTATCGCACGGGTTTAGCCCACGACTATTTTAATCAAACAGAGGAAGCTTTAAAGTGTTATAAAAAAGCAATAAAACTGGATTCACATCACGACGAGTATTATTTCCGACTGGGCTTACTTTATGATAGTAAAAAAATGCACGACAAGGCAATTCTCTCTTATAACAGAGCAATTTCTCTTAATCCTCAAGAGCCCAAATATTATTATAGTTTAGGGTTAGCTTATGACAGCAAAAATATGCACAACAAGGCGGTAGATTTTTTACGAAAAGCGATGGAGTTGCAGGAAAAAGAATCACCGGTAATAGATAAAGAGTAAAAGACGATGTAACAATCTAGCAATAGGAGGAGGGACGAAGATGTTAGCAAAAATCGAAATCTTATTACAGATGCTGGGACTGGCATTTAAGAGATTCCTTGAAGGGATTGAGCAGCTTTTCCAACCAAGATCTTTAGATCAGGCAACAATTTATAGCAAAGTGGGAGAGAAATATGCTGATAAAGGCCAAATGGACCAGGCAATAGTCTCTTTGAAAACAGCAATAGAGCTTAATCCGTCCGGTGGAGGGGCCTATTACAAACTTGGTCTGGCCTACGGCGAAAAAGGATTATGGGATGAGGCGATTACCTGTTATAAGAGGATATTAAAACTTGAGCCTAATGGTATCCAATCTACGGCTTTTGATAAAGCAGAAATCTATACCCGTCTCGGTTTAGCCTATAATAAGAAAAATATGATTGACAAAGCAATAAGTTCATACAGAAAGTCGTTGAAAATTTTTCCCGACCAACCTGAAACGTACTATCGATTAGGATTACTTTACGACAGGAAAAAAATGCACGAGCAATCTATTAAAACTTATGAGAGAGCAATTGAACTCAATCCACGGACAGCAAAATACTATTACAGTTTAGGATTAGCCTATGATGGTAAAGGTGAACATAACAAGGCAATTGATGCCTTCCGCCAGGCGATGGAAGCCGAAGAAACTGATTAATAGACTAAAAGAACTCTTTCAAAGATTGCCGTTTAAATTACTGGAAAAATGAGTCTTATAAGAGCAGTAATCAGAAGAACATATCTGGACAAATTATATCCAATACACGCATTATCAAAACGACAGTTAAATGGAATTAAGAAGTTAACGGGAAGTGTAAAAGGATATCTTGGTAAGCATCAAATCTTAGCGTGGTTATTGAGAACGCTGTTAACGGTAGCAATTGCTGTCGTTATCTGGGCACTTATTCATTGGTACAACGATTATGCCCGAATAGGGACTCGCGCGGAAGCATATTTTGCTCAAGTAGGGGTGGAAATGAAAAGACGCACTAATTTAATTCCTAACCTGGTGGTAGCGGCAAGAAAATATGCTTTTCACGAAGAAGAGATATTTAAGCATGTGTCTGATGCGCGAGAAATGTTCGTCCGGGCGAAAAATGTTAAACAGAGAATGGAAGCTGCGGAAAAACTTGATGCTGCGTTATCAAAGCTATTGGCTCTTGTTGAGCGGTATCCGGACTTAAAAGCTACCGAGTCTATACAAGATTTAATTAAAGAACTGTCCAATACAGAAAATCGTATTGCCGAACAGAAGGCAAAATATAACGAGGTGGCGAGAACATATAATCAACTTCTAAGTACATTCCCCACAAATATTCTGGGTAGAATTTATGGATTTGGTCAACGGAAACCATACATTGGTGCTGAAAGTGACTTATTGAAAGCACCGGAAGTGGATTTTGAATGGAAGGAGGATTCTACAGATGAATAAAATTATTACTGGCTTAGTTGTCCTTGCTATTGGTCTATGGGCGATAGTTTCCTGGTGGTGGTTCATCTGGGATATTATCAGAGGAGTGATAGCAGTTCTTTTTGTTCTTGCTGGGTTGACTTTGATTGGTTTAGGACTGAAGAATACTGGTAAAAAACCTGCGGGAACAAAATAGAGTATATCCAGTATTCTATATCAAGCTTCTCGGAGTTCAGCGATATGAGAACAAAGAATAAAACAATGGATTCTAATAATGCTTGTGCCAAAGAAAAACTAAAACCGTGGTTAGTAGGTTTAGTAGTTCTAATTGTCATTGTGATAGGTTGGATAGTGTTAGGTAAAGGATGGAAAAGCAGGGAACCTGTCTGGGAAGACAGGATGTTTTTGGGCAAGACAAATCTTCCTGCTGGAATCAAGTCAGGGAATAAACCTAATCAGGCCACTATCAGGATACCACAGGATTCCTATCATAATGTTGTGGAATTAGTAAAACCAGCCGTTGTGGGAATTAGCCTGCCCAATGCTCAACCATTTTTCCAGCAATGGGGAGCAATGGAAACTCAAACGCCTGATTTGGCATGGCGTAAATGTCCTGGCTGTGGTTGGGTAATTATTGACCATCCGGAAAACCCGTTAGCTCCAATTCTCTGTCCCAATTGCGGAGCGGTCATAGTGCAAAACCCACAAGTACAGAAACAAGCATGGTTGTCACCTTCCCCAGGGAATGCAGGACCACTTTTTCAGAAATGGGGAGTGATGGGAAATCAAATCCCTGATTTGGCATGGCGTAAATGTCCTCACTGTGGTTGGGTAACTGTCGAACCACCTGAAAGGCCGTTAGCTCCAATTCTCTGTCCTAATTGCGGAGCGGTCATAGGCCAGAACCCACAGGTCCAAAATCAAGCATGGTTGCCACCTTCCCAATTGCCGCAGGGACAGATGCAGGCTTGGGGTATAAGAGGGCAAGGATTTGGTTCGAATGTCCTTACTATGTTTTGTCCCAATTGTGGAATGAAAGTAACGCGCCAGCCAGGTGTTCCCTGGTCCTCAATTACCTGTCCCAATTGCGGTTCGTCGATGTTCTGTCCCCGCTTACCAAATAACCCGCTTCCAGGACAACAACAGGTTTGGATGCAACCTACGGCGCAACAAGCCCCACCCGTGGTCATTCAGAATGCACCTCTGCCTTCCATTGGCCAGGGAGCAGTTATGCCAGGATTTCAGGGTCTGGGTTCTGGCGTAATTGTTTCTAAAAGAGGATATGTATTGACTAATTCACATCTTGTTTCAGGACAGAGGTTTGTTACGGTGACGTTGTTTACTGCACAGGGACAGAGAAGTTTCAAAGGTCAGATAGTTGCCCAGGCATCTGACCGCGATCTGGCTATCGTAAAAATAGACCCGCAGAATATCGACTTACCGGTTGTGCCTACAGGAAATTCCGATGCAGTTCAAGTAGGTGATACGGTTTTAGCCTTTGGTAATCCCTTCGGTTTATCCCAAACAGTAACGTCGGGCATAGTCAGTGCGGTAAGGGCCTTCACGGTCATTGAGGGACATCAACTTAATAACCTCATCCAGACAGATGCTCCCATAAACCAGGGCAATTCCGGCGGTCCGTTGGTCAATCTACGCGGTGAAGTTATCGGGATAAATACAGCAATTTATTCCCCTACTCAAACACACACGGGATTAGGTTTTGCTGTAGCAATAAATCAGGCAAAAGAGGTGTTTAGCAGTTATATGGATGGGTCTACCCGAAAAGTTGCCATGCAATTCTTAGGTTACCCCAGTCCCAGAGCATATCTGATGGCTGGGCGACAAAAACAACCTAACACGAGAGTACCGGAAGATGCACCCTCCTGGCTGGGTGTAAACATACAAATTTTAAACGATGTTCTCGCTGAACAGATGAATGTTCCGGTAGACAGGGGCATTCTGATAAATGAGGTTTATGCTAATTCACCGGCTGCCGAAGCGGGATTAAAACGCGGGGATGTAATCATTCGTTTTGATGGCAAAAGAATTACTGATGAAACGCAAATAAGAACTTTGTTAGCAAAGAAGAAACCCGGCGATAAGGTCAAGTTGACCATACTGCGGGGAAGAAAACGTCTGGATATTAAACTTGAGACTGCGGGGGGTGGCTGGGGGCAAGCTCAACCGGCAGCCATACAAAATAAATCGATTAATCTATTGAAAAATGCGGAAATAGAAACCGGGAGTGCGGAAATCGTCTCCCTGGGAATTGCTGCGATTACCATCACTCCAGAAATCGCATTTACTTATGGTTTACCGAAAGACGCCAGGGGGATAATTGCCACTGAAACAGAAGGTTTGGCATTAAACTGCGGAATAAAAGATGGTGACATAATTAAGAAAGCGAATAATAAATCGACCCCTGATTTGGTAAGTTTCTTAAAAGCAATAAAGAAAGGAGATTTATCCAGAGGTATCCCTTTCTCCTTGATACGCGGAGGTAGACCAATTGAGATAGTAATGAAAGAACAGCCGCAGCTTCTACCGAGGGGACTATGAATGGCTCAACAAGAATGTGAAACTTGCGGTCGTAAAGCAACGTGGCTAAGTGCCGGGCAGAATGTTATGCTTGCTTCTCTTAAGGGACTGGTTGGATACGTAACCGGTAGTAGAGCATTGTTAGCTGATGCGTTGCATTCAGGGTCGGATATAGTCTGTGCTCTCCTGGCAGCATGGGGCACGCGGTTTGGTGAAAAACCTATAGACAAAACCCATCCTTATGGTTATGGCAAGGTGGAGTTTATAGTGGGTGTAATTGTAGGTATTGTCCTGATCTTTGCTGCTGGAGAAATACTTTATGGTTCATCAAAGGTCCTTTTTTCGCAGACGGAAATAAATCCACCGAAAATCTTAGCCATCTGGGTAGCATTACTTTCGGTATATTCAAATTTTGTTATCTCACATTATACTATGTGCGCTGCTAAAGAATTAAACAGTCCTGCTTTGAAATCCATTTCTGTAGATAACCGTTCCGACGCATACTCATCCATACCGGTGGTAATTTGCATCCTTGGCAGCCAACTCGGTTTTCCTCAATTGGACCCTCTGGCAGCTGTATTCGTAGGGTTGCTTGTTTTCAGGATGGGTGCGGGATTGGTAATAGAAAATTATCGTGGATTACTCGATGTTTCCGTGAATCCGGAACAAATAGAGAAGATAAGAAAAGCAATAGTTTCATTACCGGGAGTGAAAAAAATAAACTACCTAAGGACAAGACAGATAGGACAGAAAATATGGGTGGATGTAGAAGTGTGCGTCAAAGGAGAGAAAACGCTTGAAGAAGCAAATGTAGTTTCTCGCGAAATACGGACTGCTCTAATGCGCAGAATGCACTATATCGGTAATGTTCAGGTTTCTTTAAAACCAATAGCAGCTAACGAGTAGTTAAAAATATAGATTATCAGTTATGAAAAATTGGCAAAATATGAGTTTGATAATGGTCATCTGTGTAGGCTTGATTTTTTGTTCAATACTCTTCTTTCGTGGTGGTCTGAAAACTGAGGTTGATGAAATGGAGGACGATTTAGGCAGATATCTCCAAAATATTATGCCAGTAGCATTACATAATGCTGTGGGCAGAATAAATTCCCACTCTACTTCGGTAGATTCTTACATTCACCCTGTTGGTATATCCGGGGGCAATGTTCCTCCTGATGCGGCTACTGGTGCTACGCCGAGAATTATTGGCTGGGTAAGTAATATTGTTAATCAAATAAAACCGGCAATGGTGGGTATTTGTGTGGGAAATACAACTCAGACGCCACCCTGGCAACAGGGCTGGGAAGTCATTACTCCATCGGGAAGACGCAGTGTTGGTAGTGGAGTCATTGTTCACCCACAGGGATATGTGCTTACTAATTATCACGTGGTTGCATTGGGCGGTGATATTATGATTTCCCTATTTGATGAAAAAGGATATAAAGATTATCCCGCGGAACTAATTGGAGGCGAGAGAGAAAAAGATTTAGCATTATTAAAAATTACCAGTCCTGGTCAGCAAAATCAAACATTCCCTTCCGTGCCCATTGGCGATTCGGACAAAGTTGCTGTAGGAGATAAGGTTATTGCTATTGGCAACCCTTTTGGACTGACGCAAACTGTCACCAGTGGAATTATCAGTGCACGCCGGAAACGATTACCCATTGGTGGAATAGTATTACATAATGTGTTCCAGACCGATGTGCCCATAAGCCCGGGCAATAGTGGGGGTCCATTGCTTAATCTTCGAGGTGAAGTCATTGGGATAAATACAGCAATATTTTCTCCTGTTGAGTCGGTGTATACAGGTGTAAGTTTTGCTATTCCCGTAAATCAGGCGAAAAAACTCTTTGGTAATTTCCTGGACTTGACCACCAAGGTAAAAATACCATCTACCACTCGACCTGCTGGTTATGAATTCGTAAAAGGGAACCAAGCGAATTACAAATATGTACAAGCAGTGGCTCAACCAAAGTCGCCCTTGCAGAACAGAATCCAACCTTCCCCGGGCGAAGGCATTGAAGAACTTGCCTGGTTAGGAATAGATATTATTCCGGAAAACGACGCTGATACTACCACCAGTGAAATTGCCGTTGACGAAGTAGAAGGCATAACTCCCATGGAAGCGGGGTTGCAGGCAGGGGATATTATCAGGTCAGTAAATGGATATCCCACGCCAAACATATATGCATTTAAGGAAGCAATAAAAAAGGTGCCACTCAAGGAAGGGCAGGGAGTGGTTCTGGATGTATATCGTCCCCGTAATGACCAATCCTTATATATTAATTTCCGATTGAAGAAATGGGACCTGCAAGGGAGATAACTGCAACCTCTTCCACTCACTACACTGGCCGAGGATAGTCTCTATGAAGGTCATCTTGAGAATATGAAAACATGGGATAAACGAATATGGAGCAAAACATAAGAAAACAGGCAGATGAGTTGTATAAGCGGGGCTTACTTGTTTTCAATCAGCCTATAACCAAAGAGACGTTAAAACTTGTGACCGAACTTTGGCAAGAGGCACTCAAATTGTATCGTAAGATTGGCGATGAAAGCAAAGCCAGAGAAATAGAAAAATCTTTAATCAATCTTTATAAAAAGAAAGCCATAAAAATGGAGAGAAAAAAGGAACAAGGAAATAATATTCTTACAAAATTCGTTAACTGGGGCTTGTTTTTCAAAATCGGATGTCTTGGTTTCGGTGGACCTATGGCTGTTTTCTCTCTACTGGAGAATGAATTAGTACAAAGAAGGAAGATTCTGACCGATAAAGATTTTCTTGAAGGAGCGGTATTAGGTGATATTTTACCAGGGCCGGTGACAATGGATATTGTAACTTATACAGGGTATAAACTTAAGAAATGGTCTGGCGCGATAAGTTCCACGCTAATTTTTATTTTACCATCATTTATTCTAATGATTATTCTCGCTATGCTTTACGACAAATATAAGATAACACCTAAAATTGAGACAATATTTGAATGTTTGGGGGCGGCAGTTACAGGATTGATAGTTTCTGTAGGGTTGAGACTCGGTGAAAAAGAGATAAAAGATTATCGGGGAGCGGGTATTTTAATCTGGGCATTTATCTCATCATTAATTTTTAAGTTTGATATTTTGACCGTGGTGGGGCTTGCCGGAATAGCAGGCACGCTTCTTTATATTAGAGGTTAAAGGTTAAAAAACCAAAAACGATGAATATATTACTTAAGTTATCGTGGGTGTTTCTAAAAATTGGCACTTTCTCTTTTGGTGGTGGTATGGTCATAATTCCCCTGGTAGAAAGAGATGTGGTTATGAAATATGGCTGGCTTACGAAAAGGGAATTTATTGATGCAGTAACTTTGGGTCAAATTACACCCGGACCGGTGGTAATTTCGGCAACATTTATCGGGTATAAAGTTTATGGCATATTGGGCGCGATAGTTTCCACTATAAGTGTAATTTTACCCTCATTTGTGATGATTTGCCTTGCCACACAGGCGATAAAAAAATTCCATGAGAATAAATTATTAGCAAATTTTTTTCGTGGAGCCCGGGTTGCGGTCATTGGCATGATTTTGCAAGCGGGTTTAAGTATTGGCAAAAGTTCATTGATTGATTTCAAAACCATCTTCATTGCCGGGATAGCTCTGATTTCGTTACTCAAGTATAAGTTAAATCCAATTTGGATACTGCTGGGCGCTGGAATTGTAGGATTAGTGAGTTAGGTGGAGAGAATGAAATTGAACAAAGAGTGTGAAAGTTGCCAGCAAAGACTAAGCTTGTGGGCACTATTTGTCAGCCTTTTTTTAAGTTTAGTGAAAGGTGTGGTCGGTATACTTGGCTCGAGCGAGTCACTAGTTGCTGATGGGCTGTTTTCATTTTATCAGAGTTTTGTGGTAGTAAAATCGATTTTCTTGATAAATAGAAATAGTGCTTTCTATAAATCTGTTTGGTTTGCCGGCCTGGTCATCTCTGTAATGCTAATTCTGGGAATTGGCGACGTTTTGATATTTTCCGTAGTGAGAATGGCTAAAGTGGCAAAAGGAATACTTGTTCGGCCAAGTCCCTACGCATTGTATACAGCGATATTATCTGTACTGGCGAATCAACTTTTATATAGATACAGCTTGTGTTCAGGAAAAGAAATGCCAGAAAAAAGTGGTTCAGAAACCGATATAACCCAGAGTTTGCGTCTGGCGGTCATAGTCTCTTCAATAGTAGTTATTGGGATAGGCATTGCCAGGAGGGTATCTCTCTACGGTGATGCTATAGCCGCACTGATTGTAGCAGCAATCTTTATACCTAAAGTAATCAGTTTATTCAATGAGAGTTTGAAAACAACAACTGACGGGACATTATACGGGTTTAAAGGGATACAAAGCATAGGTGGACATCGTTAACTCTCAAGGTCTAATGGCATTGAGCCAGTAGAAATTTCTGATGGGCATAAAACCGACAGAGGTTAAACAATATGAGTAAAGCCGAGTTGAAATTATGGGCTGCAATGATAATAATTTTCTTGATAATTACTGGCTTATGGGTTTTTATAAAAAAACCGAACCTGTTCAAGAAAATGAATCCAAAACCTAAATACATAAATTTTGAAACCGCAGCGCAGTCTGCCCAGCCGTCCATTGTGAAAATAGATAATTTTGGTTATGGAACAATCGTTCATCCCCGGGGATATGTGCTAACATTAAATCCCTTAAAGTCCCAACGTAATTTATACAAAACAAATAATACCAGCCCGGTTGTTGATACAAAAATTCAGAAGATGAATTTATATCTTACAACATATAATGGCGAATCTTTCACCGGAGAAATTATAAAAATTGATAAGAAAACTGAACTGGCTCTTTTGAAAATTATGATTAATAAAGAATTTACGCCTGTAGAGTCAGCAAATGGAGGAAAAGTAAAACCCGGCGAGTTATTGTTTGTATCAACTGATAAAGGACTTATTATTAGTAAAGTTTTAAAACTTGACCAAACAAAGAAGAAACTCATTCAAATTGATATGGTTCCAAATTTAGCGGTTAATGGGTTACCACTGTTCAATAAAAATGGTGAATTGGTAGGAATATGCACGACTTTGCCAAAGATCTCAGATGACAATAATCCCACGGTCTACGCTATTCCTGTTTCGCGGGCAAAACCATTATTGACCACTATGAGTAAACTGGTTCCCGGAATGGTTTATACTAAACAGGGAACAGCGAGAATTGACTGGATGGGGGCGCGTTTTCTACCGCAAACTGAAATCGATGGGAGAAGTCTCCTGGTAGAAAAGACTGGTCAATCCGGCTCGGACAGGAACATTTGGCAGGATAGCGGACTGAAACCTGGCGACAAGATTATAAAAATCAATAATAATCGAATCACCGGACTTGTAGAATTAGAAAAAGCCCTTCCATCTTTAGCGCAACATAGAAAAGTTAGTCTTACTTTTGTCCGGGATGGCAAGGAGAAAAATTCAGTTATTCAGGTTAGAAAAATTTCCTCAACTCAAAATTTATCGTTTTTACCCATATTCTTTGTTTTGCTGATTTTCTTTCTCATCTACTATTTTGTGTACCGCAATCGGATTGATAGAACAATTCTTTTTGTTTTAGGAGCAATTCTAATAACTGTTTGCGGCTATTATCTGAAATTCTATAACTGGCCGATGGCCTGGGAGTCATTAAAAAGCAAAATCGATATAATATATTTCATCCTCGGGATGAACATCCTGACAATTATTTTAGATGAAGGCGGGCTATTTGGTTATCTGGCGAAAAAAATTGCATTATTCACTCAAGGCGATAAATGGAAAATAATGTTATCTTTTTGTTTTTTGACTTATATCTTCTCGCTGGTGGTGAATAATCTGGTCACAATTATGATGCTTGTCCCTATGATTTTTAGCCTGAGCAGGTATCTAAATTTCGATCCCAAACCCTATATGATTGGTATGATTATTGCCTCAAATTTAGGTGGAGCATCAACAATGGTTGGTGATTTTCCTAATATGCTTATAGGCACAGAAACGGGTATAGCCTTTACTAAATTCATTGTGTATATGATGCCGATTTGTTTGATAGAACTTTTTGTCCTCCTCATTTATGTTCGACTGTCACAGAAGCAACTGTTCGTTAAAGAAAAGAAAACTGAGGTTAACGTATACGAAGAGTTGCCACAACTGGCATATTGCGATGGAGGTAATGTAACCAATAATGAAAGTCTTTTCCATAGAATAAAAAAGAAACTGAAACAGGGAATGAAGAATCCTGAGGTAGTAAAAAGAGGTTCAGTTATTCTAAGCATACTTGTAGTTGCTTTTCTCATTTCTGACTTCATTCATATATCACCAGCACTTATTGCTTTAATGGGGGGATTAGCGGGTATCTTTTTGGGGAAGGTGAAAATAGGGACAATCCTGGAAAGACTAAATTATAAGGATATACTTTTCTTCTCTGGCCTGTTTATACTGGTTGGCGCTGCCGAGGCAAGTGGACTTCTCCACTGGTTTGGGGAAGTAATCGTTCATCTCTCCTTTGGAAATGTTCTTGTCCGATGTTTGCTTCTGATGTGGTTAGCAGGAATTGTCACTGCCTTTCTCAATGCCGGACCGAGCGCTGCGCTTTTTTTGCCTTTGGTGATGAATTTTAAAATGTCTTCTCCGCATTATCTCTATTTCTGGGCACTTTCTCTGGGCGTGCTTGCAGGGTCGAGTGCCACGCTCACCGGAGCAACTGCGGGTAGTGTCAGTTCCAATATGTTAGATGAATTTTTGAGCACGTATGTACGTAAAGAAAAAAATTCACCAATATTCGCAAATAAGAAAACTCCTGTTTATTCATCTAACATTCAGGATAGTTCTTCTTTGTCTTTTAGAAAATATTCAAAAATTGGAATACCGGTTGCGCTAATTTTTCTTATAATTTCCAGCGCATATATTGCTTTGATTTACCGCTGGTGAAAACAAATCGGCACCATGAATGGTGTCCCCGATACATCGGGGGCTTAGGTTAAGATGTAATCAATCCCGATACATCGGGACTTTGTTAGGAGTAGCGAAACTTGTTTCGCGATTGATGGGCGCAGAGCTGGAGTAGCGAGACTTGTCTCGCGATTAGTTATCGCAGAGCAAGCTCTGCTACTCCTAACGCACCGCAAGCGGTGCTGCTACTCCTAAGGAGGTTTGGAAATATGCAGATGCAATTACTTTTTATTTTAGTTATGGCATTACTTCTGATGGTTTTTACTTTTCAAAATCCCTATCCGGTGCAGATGCGGTTTATGGGATGGCAGAGTGGGCAGGTTCCGTTAATTATGGTTATTTTAATTTCAGTGATTGTGGGTGTTGTTGGCTCGCTTTTATTAGGATTGAAACAGGCTAAGGAACTAAAGAGAACGGTTCGCCAATTAAAAGACGAACTTGACGAATTGAAAACACCGCCGGTTAAATCAGAAGAAGAATTGTAGCTGTTATAGGAGTAGCCCCGATTTATCGGGGCGATAAAGCGCAGACTAAAGTCTGCTACTCCATTTTCTTGAGGTAGGAAATGAATATCGGCAAATTGTTTCAAACATTATTGGTAAGTTTGATTGCCGGCGTAGGTGGAACAGGTTTGGGCGCTGTTTTAGTTGTAGCTTTCCCCAGAATTTCTGGAGCGATATTGAGTAGTATGATAGGATTTGCCAGTGGTGTTATGCTGGAAATTGTATGTCTTGATTTACTTCCTGAAGCGATATCTCAAGCCGGTGAATATGTTATGTTCAGTGGCTTTTTTTTCGGGATAATCTTTATAGCTTTCATTGACCTTTTAGTTTCCCATTTACATATGAGCGAACGAGAAAATGGAATGGATGTCCAGCAGAAAAGACTATTGAAAATGGGCACACTACTTACTATAGGAGTGGCATTACATAATTTGCCCGAAGGATTGGCAATCGGTTCCGGTTTGGCTGTTTCTCAAACTTTCGGCATAGGGCTGGCAGCATTGATTGCATTACATAACATCCCTGAAGGTATTGTCCTTTCTGCACCAAATCACAGCGCTGGTCTTAAACGGTCAAAAACAATTCTTTTTGCTTGTATGGTTGGATTACCCATGGTTGCCGGAGCTTTAGCAGGTAGTCTCATTGCTTCTGTATCAAAAGAGATTGTTAGTGTGTGTTTGGGTTTTGCTGCAGGAGCAATGTTCTTCATTACCTGTGATGAACTTATTCCCCAGGCGCACATGGAGACGGAAAAATACGGACATATACCTATTTATAGTATTGTTTTGGGTTTTGTGCTTGCTTTATTTGTAAGCAAAATTGCCCATTAGTAATGAATGGTAATAAATGCAAAATGGATAACAAAGTTGACTTAGATTAGTCTGTAAGAATAGGAAAAAGGGAAAGACGGTAGTTATGGATAAACCACCACAAGAGATAAGTGTTATAAAAATGGCTTTGCCTCTATTCGTGGCGGGAGGCATAGTCTTTGGTTTATTTCTGGGGAAGACCAGCCCTGTTTTGGGTTTGTCATTATCCAAATTTATTTCCCTGGGCCTCTTTCTAATGATTTTTCCTCAGATGGTTAAGGTGGATTTGGGAAAAGTAAAGGAGGCTTTTCGTGGCGGAAAACAGTTGTTGATTACCCCACTTTACAACTATCTTTGCAGTCCATTTCTTGTCTTCCTGCTTGCCCATATATTTCTTCCCGATGAGCCGTATCTAAGAACCGGTTTAATCCTGACCGGGGTGGCTCCCTGCATTGCTATGGTTACTCTCTGGGCGGGAATCTCCGGTGGAAATCTATCCCTTTCCGCTACTCTCTCAGCAATAGACTCAATTCTGCAGATGTTTTTAACTCCCTTCTACATCGCCCTGTTGGTTACGGCAGTACCTTATGACCATAGCATTATACCTAAACTGATTGCTATGTATCTGGCACTGCCCTTGATACTGGGTAATATCGTTCGGTACGGAGTGTTAAAATATAAAGGAGAAGAAGGATTGAAAAAACTAGAGCCATACCTGGAGAAGACCTGGCTCATTGGTTTAATTTTTACTCTGGTGGTAATGTTTTCCAGTGAAGGAGAGCACATTCTCGCTAACCCCTGGCATCTGGTAAGGATTGCCATACCTTTAATTATATTTTTCTTCCTCCAGTTTACAATTGTCTTTAAAACCTGTAAGAAGTTAAACCTGAGTTATGAAGATTCTGCGAGTATCGCCTTTAATGGCACGGGAATGAACTTCGAACTGGCCATCGCTATTGCCCTTTTTGCTTTCCCGGCAAGAGTTGCTGTGGCCACGGTAATGTGCCCTTTGATCGAGGTCCCTGTGATGCTAATGCTGGTTCGCTATGCCCGGAATCGCCGTCACTGGTTTACGAAATTAAAGGAAAGAGGAAAGACTTATTATAGAGATTTGTCGCCTTTTCACCGAAGGGTGATTGCCAAGACCCTAATGTATTATGAGAAACAGAAAGAAAAAAATGGATAACAAAGTTGACGTAATTATTATCGGTGCGGGTCTTGCCGGGGTTGCCTGTGCTTATACCCTGGCAAAGGCAGGAGTGAATGTTATCGTCATGGAACGGGGCAAATACCCCGGAGCAAAAAACGTGATGGGAGGTATCCTGTTTACCACAATCTTAGGAAAACTTATACCTGAATTTTTGAGGGAAGCGCCGATAGAGAGATTTATAATGGAACACAAATTTTCTCTCCTTTCCCGGGACACCGAATTAGCATTTTCTTTCCAGACAGAAAAATATAATCAGCCGCCACACAATCATAGCTTCACCGTGCTGAGAGCGAAATTTGACAGATGGTTTGCCGGTAAAGCAGAGGAATTAGGCGCAATGATTCTTCCCGATGTAGTGGTTGATGGACTGATATGGCAAAGAAAGAGATGTGTCGGTGTTAACAGTCGATTAAGTGAAGGCGACCTTTATGCCGACGTGATTGTCCTTGCTGAAGGAGCGAATTCCGTGATTGCAGAAAAAGAGGGCTTGAAACCTTTCCCTTGCGAGAAAAATATGGCGGTGGCGGCTAAAGAAATGATTTCATTGTCCCGGGAGGTTATTGAAGAGAGATTTCAATTATCCAGCGATAAAACTAAGGGCAACATTCCGGAAGGGGCAGCAATGGAATATTTTGGTGATGCAGTTCAGGGGATGTTCGGTAATGCCTTCATATATACGAACAGGGATTCTCTTTCCGTGGGTATCGGCTGTACATTAAAGGAACTGGCAGAAAAAAATATCAATCCACACGATGCCCTAGAATATTTCAAGAATCATCCCTGCGTGCGCAATCTACTTCGCAATGGTAAGACAGAGGAATATTGCGCTCATATGATTCCCGAAGGCGGATATGGCAATCTTTCAAAGTTGGTCTTCGATGGACTGCTGATTATTGGCGATTGTGCAGGGCTGGTTAATACCTCTTTTTTTCACGAAGGTTCAAATCTGGCTATGGCCTCGGGTGTGTATGCTGCGGAAGCAATTATGGAGGCGTTAAAAAAAGGAAATTTCAGCCGAAAAACATTATCTTCTTATGAAGAAAGTTTACGTAACAGTTTTGTGGTTGAAGATTTGAAGAAGTTTAGGCATTTTCCTGGTCTGGGAGAAAAATGCCCGGAACTGGTAAGTGAGTATCCCGAAGTATTGGCAGAAATAATCACTCGTTATTTTGAAATTGGTGAAAAATCTAAACGAATTATTGAGCGAGAAGTTATTAAGATGTCCAGAAAAAAATTGGGTATTCTGAAGTTTGGCAAGAATGTGTTTAACGTGGCAAAAGCAATGGGATGGATATAGAAAATATAGTGAGGATACAAGACTATGGACCAGACCATAATTGTGTTTATAATCGTAGGGTTTATTGCCCAGATGATTGATGGTGCCCTGGGAATGGCCTATGGAGTGAGCTCAACTACCTTTTTGCTTAGTATAGGAATACCGCCTGTCGCCGCAAGCGCCAGCGTGCACACAGCAGAGATATTTGTAAGTGGTATATCTGGACTTTCACACCTGAGGTTTGGAAATGTTGACAGAAAGCTGTTCAAGAGACTGTTTATTCCAGGAATAATAGGTGGGATTATAGGAGCATATATTCTTACTGCTGTGCCGGGAAAAACGATAAAACCCTTTATTGGCATCTACCTTTTTATAATGGGTTTGGTAATACTCCGAAAAGCACTCAAAAGAATAAAAGAGAAAAGAGTAGAAACCAAGCTTTTCCCATTAGGCGCCGTGGGAGGGTTCTTTGATGCAATTGGAGGCGGTGGCTGGGGCCCGGTAGTAACATCTACTTTAGTAGCCAGAGGAAATAATGCTAGGTTTGCAATTGGTTCGGTTAACTTGGCTGAGTTCTTCGTGACCGTAGCTGAAGCTGCAACTTTCTTCGCAATAATTGGATTGGTAAATTGGCAGATAATAGTGGGTTTAATCACCGGGGGAGTATTAGCCGCTCCCTTAGCAGCCTATGTTTGCAAGAAGCTGCCGTCCCGGGCATTGATGATAATCATCGGCACATTGATAATGACTCTAAGTATAAGGACCATATATCTCGCTTTATTATGAGGAAAAATATGGATATAGAAGATAAACTATTTCTTAACAGATTTAAAGTTGATAATGGCCATCCCCATTTGTATATCAAGGACAGAACGATATGCGCAAAATGCAAAGACAAACCTTGCGTAACCGTTTGCCCGGTCAAGAATTACAGGAAAGTTAATGGTACCATTGAACTTTCCTGGGAAGGTTGTCTGGAATGTGGTTCTTGTCGTATTGTATGCAGAAATGGGGCTATTGACTGGAAATATCCCCAGGGCGGATTTGGAATTATTTACAAATTTGGATAGAGAGAAGAAAATGATGATTAAACTTTGGATAAAGGCTGTCCGAGCACCGTTTTTCACAGCCACAATTATCCCAGTATTATTGGGCACTGTTATCGCCTGGGTTCACACAAGGCAAATCTTCTGGATGAAATTATTGTTAACCTTAATTGGGGTTATTTTTGTCCATGCGGGAACTAATCTTACAAATGATTTTTATGACCATAAATCAAAAAACGATGAATTAAATCTTCATCCCACTCCTTTTAGCGGAGGAAGTAGAATAATTCAACAAGGTTTAATTCCAACCAAGCGGATATTTTACTCTGCACTGATGTTTTTCGGTTTGGGAAGCGTAGTTGGTTTGTATTTAAACTCGGTCTCAAAAGGAAATATAATCTTAATTCTTGGATTGGTGGGAGTACTGTTGGGATTCTTCTATACTGCGGAGCCTTTACGGATTGGCTATCTCGGCATAGGGGAATTAGCGGTAGGGTTTGGGTTTGGACCTTTAATTGTTGGCGGGGCATACTATATCCAGGCACAGAGAATGTCTGTGGAACCATTCTTAGCTTCAATACCAATCAGTATTTTGATTATGTTGGTGCTATATATTAATGAATTCCCCGACTATGAAGCAGATAAGTTGGTTAATAAAAGAACCTGGATAGTGATATTAGGCAAAGAGAGAGCGGTAAAAATATATTATTTACTTTTGGCTCTGGTTTATATCACCATAATCACAGGGATTATTTTTCGCTTCCTGCCCTTGTTTAGCATACTTGCTTTTGCAAGTTTACCTTTGAGTTTAAAAGCGATTGCCATATCTTGGAAAAATTATGACAAAATTGAGGAACTACTTCCAGTAAATGCAATTACTATAAAATTGCACTTAATAATCGGTTTGCTTCTCATAACGGGATATTTCCTCGACAAATTGTTATTTATTTTTGCCCATCCCTGATGGGCGGGTTTGAGGTAAAAAATGGAACTAAAAAAAATTTATCAACCCATTGAAAGAGATTTAGTTGAGTTCAAGGAAGAAATAAAAAGACAACTCGGGGAAGAAGATGGTCTTATGAAACGAGTTATTGAAGATATTATTGAGTCTCCAGGTAAACTTCTCCGTCCCACTCTGGCACTGCTTGCCTTTTCAGCGGGAAACAATAACAGAAAAGATAGAAACAACATAATAAAAGTTACCTCAATAATAGAATTAATTCATACTGCTACTTTAATTCACGACGACGTAATTGACGAAACAACTCTTCGACGGCATAAGGAGACTCTTCATACCAAATGGGGAGATAAAATTTCAGTGCTTTTTGGGGATTACTTATTTTCCCGGTCATTCGCTGTGTTATGTCAACTGGGCTATCCTGAAATTATTCGCGGTTTGGCGAATACCATTAATCTCATTTGTGAAGGCGAGTTGAAACAAATAAGCAGGGCATATGACTGGGATTTAACTGAGGAAGAGTATCTTTCCATTATCGAAAAGAAAACCGCTTCTTTGTTTTCGTTTTCCTGCTTTTGCGGAGGACGCCTGGGAAAAGTTGAAGCAAATGAGATTGAAGCATTGGTTAATTATGGTCTAAACTTTGGTATAGCTTTTCAGATGGTTGATGATTGCCTCGACTTTGTAGGCGATGAAAAGGTAATGGGGAAGTCCTTGGGTTCGGACCTACGTAAAGGGAAAATAACCCTCCCTTTGATTTATTTATTGAGTTCAACTTCTGAAGAGGTGCGGAAAAAAATTGTTGAATTTATCTCCTCGGAACAAAAAGATATAAGCATTCTTATAATTAAAGAAATGTTACAGGAATATCAGGTTATGCATCGCTGTGCGAAAAAAATAATGCAATATATGGAAAAAACCAAAAAAGAGATAAAAAAAATAAAGAACGTAAACACCAGGAAAAATCTTATACACATATGTGACTATACATTATTAAACCCCGTAGAAACTTTCAGCGGAGTAAATGTGTTATAAGAAATCGGCCCGCTAGAAAAAGAATTGTTAATAGGAGGAATAAAATGTTTGGCGCGGTAAAAACGAAACTGAAAGAAAAGTATTCTAAAAATCAAACGACAAGAACAGAAAAGGAGGGAGACTACTTGAAAGAGTTTTTGAACAATGAATTAACAGATTTGGAAAAGTTATTATCCGAGGAAGCAAAATTGAAACAAATGGCAGAAGACAAAAGACAAGAAATTAGCAAAGCAATAGAACGATTGGAAGGGAAAATGTCTCTGTTTAAAGAAGAGGTGGAAAAAATACAACTCCAATTCAGGCATTTATTTGAAAATGAAGAAATAGAAAAAGAACAAATAGAAACTGAACTAATTACAGAAGTTGCGGAATTAGAACACATTAGAGAAGGTGAAGAAAGTAAAATTAAACCTGAACAGACAGAACTGGAAATGAGACTGCAAAGCAAAGAAGAAGAAAATAATTTACTCAAAAAACAGATAACAGAAATGGAAGAACGATTCCGAATTGAGAGTGAGAAGAAGGAACAGGAATTACAGGAACTTAAAAAGCGGTTAGAACAAATATCCAGAGAACAGCAAGAATCAGTTTAATTTTTTTTACCTCTGGACAAATGTAGAATAAGTTGAAAATGATAAAAAATTATTCGCTTTGGCAGGCAAAGGCATGAAAACAACTAAAGACAAATGTGCTTTATGTGCTACCAGACTTTCATGGATAGGACTCTGGGACAGTTTTATCATAGCGATTTTTAAGGGAATTATTGGAATTTTAACTCACAGTCGCGCTTTGCAAGCAAGTGCTTTATACTCTTTTCACGATGTAGTTTCATCCATAGCAGTGATTATTGGCTTGAAAGTCTCCTCCCAACCCATTGATGAAGAGCATCCTTATGGACATGGTAATGTTGAATATATTGTTTCTGTTTTCACAAGTTTTATTATTCTGGCGGCAACGGTTTATCTCTTTGTTGATTCTCTTGGTATAGTACTCAAAGCAAAACATATCCCTGCGCACTGGGCAGCTCTTGTAGCGGGCTTAATATCTTGTTTTGCAAATGAAGTAATCTATCGGTACAACATTTGCGCAGTTAAACATCTTAACAGCCCGGCAATTTTAACTCATGCCAAGCATCATCGGGCTGACGCTATCTCTTCTTTAGCGGTAGTTATCGCTATTTTAGGGAGCAAAATGGGCTTCTATTTCTTAGACCCTTTGGTGGCAGTTTTTGAAGCCGGGCATCTCACTTTCCTAAGCATAGAGATTCTTTATTATAGTAGTGCAGGGTTATTGGATAAGTCGGCAGGGAAGGAAGAAGTCTCGCTAATCAGAAAAATCACTTCGCAGATTTCTGGAATAAAAAAAATAAGAAATATAAGAACCAGACAAATTGGTCGGAATATTTGGGTTGACCTGTATGTCTCTCTTTCAGGAAAAAAGACAGTTGATGAAGCACACAAAATATCAGGCCGAATTCGCCAGGATTTAATGAAGGAGATAAAATATTTAGGAAATATTAACGTTGTTTTTGAGTGAACTGCCTTAGAAATAATAGAAACGGGAAAACGTTATCTCAAAAATCGGTGAAAGCGTTTCCTGTTTCTAACGGGATGGATAAGAAAAATGATAGAAGAGCGTTGCCTGATATGTAGTAAGAAAGTGGAATGGATAGTTTTAGGAATAAATTTGGGTCTATTCTTAATTAAAGGCATTTTTACTTTTATAAGTAACAGTCGTTCATTATTCGCTGATACACTTGAATCTCTGGCAAATGTGGTTATCACTATTATTGTTCTATTTAGTTTGAAAATTGCAGAAAAAGAACGTAATGATAAATTTCCTTATGGTCACGGCAAAGTGGAGTTCCTTGCATCGGGCATTGTTAACCTATTGCTTCTGTTGGGTGCTGTTTATTTTATTTTCGTTGCTCTGGGAGAAATGGGATCGATTGGACCAGAAAAAACACCTAAGTTAATAGCAATCTTTGCAGCAGTTGTTTCTATCTTAGGAAACTGGGTGGCTTTTGCTTATGGTCGTTGTGTAGGGAAAAAAGTGGGAAGTGTAGCTATTTCAGCCAACGCCTGGGCGAGTTGTGCTGATATAGCTACTTCTGTAGCGGTAATTGTTGCTGTTGTGGGAACTAATTTGGGCGTTGTAAAATTGGATCATATAGTCTCTGTTATAATTGCTTTAATAATTATAAAAATGACAGGAGAAGGAATAGGGAAGGCAATCAAGGGATTAATGGATAGTTCGTCAAAATCTGAAGAGATTAGAATAAGAAATTTAATAAAAAATATTCGCGGAATTAAACAGATTCGCAGTGTCAGGGCCAGGCAAGTTGGCAGAAAAGTATGGGTTGACTTAGAAGTGGCTATTCCTGGAAGTTGCCCTCTGCAAGAAGGAGTGAAAATTATCCAGCGTATAAAATCTGTTTTACACGAAAAAATAGAGAATATCGCTGAGGTATCTGTTCAGTTAGTTCCCGCAAAAGGATAAGAAATATATGTATCCATATTACTTCAGGAAGAAATCTTCCGGCGAACCGCGTACAGTTTTGATAGAAGATTGTTTTGCTGAGAAAGCCAAAAATTGGCTCTGGATTTTGGGAATTATTATTGTTTTGGTTATAGTTTTTTCAATAGTTAAATTCTCTGGTCAGCTTAACTCCTATTCCGGTGATAGTCAGGCAGGGAGAAATATTAATCCTGTAAAAAATGTTGCTTTCCCGCTTTGTCCATATTGTCGAGGTATGCTTGACCCTCAAGGAAAATGTAATATTCCCGAATGCCCGCTTTATAGTCCCCATTGGAGGATAGATAGTAATCAAGAGCAACCATCTGGAGGAGGGAGATTGCCCAACAGACCTTGGTGTCTGAATCGTTGAATGAGGGAAATATGAATAGTTCACAGAAGATAATCAAATTGATTTTAATCAGTGCAGTGATAATAACTTTTCCTGCGATTATTGAGGGAGGAGTAAATCCGCAAGGTCAAAGTCATCTTCAGTATGATTTTAATCGCGCGGCTGAAGGAGTAAAACCTTGTGTAGTGGGCATTACCGCATTTAAAAATTTTCATAATGGAACGCTACCCGCACTTCCCCAAGGAATATTTTTTGCTGACCCTTTCGCTCAAAACGTTCCTTCACTGCCCTGTCAGCAAAAAATTGGTTCGGGAATAATTATCGATAGCCGGGGATATATTCTTACAAACTTGCATGTAATTAAACAGGCGAAAGATATACACGTAACCTTAACCGGTCTGAATCCTATGAAATCAAAATTTCACCAGGCCCAGGTAGTAAAGATAGATATCAATATGGACATAGCCTTACTGAAAATTATTCCTGATGAGCCTTTACCTGTAGCCAAACTCGGCAATTCTGAAATGGTTAGACTTGGTGATTGGGTTATGGCTATTGGTAGCACTTTTGGTTTCGAGCAAACGATTACAGCAGGCATTGTCAGCGCAAAAGACAGAATCCTGAATATCGATGGAATAGCCTATCACGGTTTGATTCAGACCGATGCATCAATAAATCAAGGTAATTCAGGTGGGCCTTTGGTTAATATGAGCGGGGAAGTAATAGGCATAAATACTGCTATATATGCCCCCAATGGTACGTTTACCGGAGTAGGTTTTGCTATTCCCATTAATCAGGCTAAATCTTTTCTTAATCAAAATATTCCTGTGGCTTTGGTTGCTCAACAAGCAACCAATAACTATTCTCCAGTCGCTTTAGGTTGGGGACCGGGACAACCCTGTCCTTATTGCGGGGTAGCTCTTGATTCTCGAGGTGTGTGCCCTTTACCAAGGTGCCCTTGGAATTTCAGGTCACCTCCTCAGCAGGTAGCTTTACCTTGTCCGGGAGCTTGCCCCGGTTGCCCTCTCGGTACTCCACAGATACCGAGTCAACAAGTTGCTATGCCTTGTCCGGGAGCATGTCCCGGATGTCCTTTGGGGACACCGCAAACATCACCCCAGCCGTTTCTTTTTAATCCTGCTCCCGGTGTTATGGATAGTCCGGCAACTAATCAAGTCATATTTGTTGCCGGGAAGTCAGTAAATAGTTCCTGGCTGGGAGTTTCATTACTACCAAGACAGAATGGATTGCAGGTTGTGGAAGTAATCATGGATTCACCTGCAGAAAGAGGCGGAGTGAAATTGGGAGATACTATTGTGGAGTTGAATGGTAAAGTGATAGAAACTATTACCGATTTTGATAATATGATGGATAAAATAAGACCAGGAAGGAAAATAAAATTAGTAGTCATTCGTCAAGGGAAGAAAAGAGCTCTCTCTTTGCGCACGGGTAGAATGCCATGATTCAGAAACTGATAGGTAATAAAAACTTTTTAATTACCTTAAGCTTAGTTACAGTATTGATAGCAGCGGGGATATGGACATTTCTTGGGTCAAAAGGTGTCTCTGGCCTTACTCAAGATGTGAACAAAGTAGCTCTTCCAGCCAAAGGGAATGGCTTGAATGCCCAAATATCGGAATATTTTGGACGAGCTCCCTATTTTATCGTATACGATGTGAACAGGAAAGTTTTCTGGACGATTCCCAATCCTTTTGTCAATGAAGCGCACGCTGTTGGTTTGCGGGCGGGAACGATGTTGGTCAAAAAAAGAGTGGGTGTGATTGTATGCAAGAATATCGGTCCTGAACCAATCAAGAAGTTCAACGATTCAAAAATAGAGGTATATATCGGAGCAGAGGGGACAGTCGCCGATGGAATTAAGCAATATAAGAGTAATCAGTTGATATTGACAACTATGCCCAATGTTCCTACGCATTACGGTCTGCCAGGGCAACATCCCTGTCCCAATGTTCTCGGTCAGCCGAAAAAAAGAATAGAAAATCCGATGAACCCCGCCCCTCATGGAGAAGCGAGGGTGAAGCAAGCTGCTCTTAATATTTACGACCCTCAATGGAATGGCTGGACGATAGTTTGTTCGAATTGTAAGACTATTATGACAATTCCTTATCAAGGATTTTTGCCGCCGCAGAGCATTATTTGCCCCTACTGTAAAGCAAGAATAATTTTAGGAACAGGTGATTCACCGGCGCGGTTAATTGCTGAAAGATTAAAGGACAAAAATTTTCCATTTCTAAGATGAAAGAGAAAGAAAAGTATGCATCAGGACAAAAGTTACAATAAAAATCACTTGATATGGATAGCTATAGGTGTTTTTATCTGTTTGATATGTTTAACTATAGTATCGTTGCTTGATTTGAAAAAGGATTATCAAAAAAATCCTATGGTTGATAATCAGGCTACTATGACTGCTGGAGGACAGAGCTATTATTCTGGAGTAGGGACTGTTGCTGTATGTCCTAATTGTAGAGCCACCGGTATCCCTAAATGTTTCTATTGTGGATTTTCCATGGAGTGGAACCCACGAACAGGTATTTACTTTTGTCCCCGGTGTCTGAGAGTTGGTTCAGCACTTTGTCCCCGTTGTGGAACATCGATGCAACCATTAAGAAAATTTAGAGTCACGCCCATTGACCCCAGAGGCAATTTTCCTCCGCCAGTACAGAACGCTACACCTATCGCAGGTTGTGCTACTTGTCCTTCAAGGAGCTATTGTCAGCCTGCTGCTGGCCAGGGACAGCAGGTGGCGATGCCTTGTCCCCTCCACTGTCCAGGTTGTCCTCTCGCTTCTCCCCAGATACCGAGTCAACAAGTTGCTATGCCATGTCCTGGAGCGTGTCCTGGATGTCCTCTGGGAACACCGCAAACTCCAAATCAAAAAATTGCCTGGCCTAATAGAGGCATTCCTTCTTCGCCAGTAGCCGGATGGGGACGTCCAGATTATTTAATCTGTCCAAATTGTAATTATACTATGCCACATCAGTTCGGTATCCCTGTCTATACTGTGATTTGTCCTAACTGTGGCAGGAGGATGATTAGAGGATGATAAGGGTGAGACTATGAAAAAATATTTTTCCACTACTGAAGTAGCAAAATACTGTAAAGTTACCAGATTCACCATTATCAACTGGGTTAAAAAAGGATTACTCCATGCTCAGAAGACCGCCGGTGGTCACCGACGCATTTTGCTTTCTGAACTGATCAGATTTATACGAGAAAAAAATATGGATTTGTCTAATCTGGAGTTACTTTCTCCTGAGATGGGATTCAAGTGGTGCTGGGAATATCATCAGAACTGTAATAAAGATGGCTATGAAAGTCATAAATGTCGAAGCTGTCTTGTCTACCTAACTCACTCAAAGAAATGTTTCCAGCTACGGGGAGAAGTAGGTCATAAGAGAATTTTTTGTAATTCTCTCTGTGAAGATTGCGACTATTACAAGGACTATTTCAATAATTTTCAGTGGTGCTGGGAATATCATGAACAGAATGATAAATTAGACCATCAGTGTAAGAGGTGTGTGGTATATCTCACCAGAACCAGATGGTGTTTTACTTTAAGAGAAGAGACAGGTCACGAAAAGATATTTTGCAAAAAGAACTGCACAGAATGTTCTTATTATTTAAAGTTTGCCCCGTTAGAAAGCCCTATGGTAAACCAGAGATAACAGGAAATAGAATCTCTAACGGAGGTGATTATTAAAAGCCATCGCCAGAGCTTTCTAAGAGGATATACTTTCGGAAAAAAAGTGTAGCTATCAAATGGAGAATAAATTTTCTGTTTTAGGGTCTAAACTATGGATAATGACTCTTGTTGTGGTAGCATTTTTGGTTATTCTCGTGGTAAATTTTAGATTTCAAGAGACTACGCTAAAAAAAGAATTAATTGAACATACTACCATAACTGTGGGAAAAAAGAATGTTTGTATCTGCCCTCTTTGCAAAAAGAAAGGTTTGGCTTATTGTATGCATTGCGGTTCGCCAATGAATTGGGATAAACCCAGCAGACATTTTATTTGCCCTAATTGTAAAACCGTAGGGCTTCCCCGCTGTCCTAACTGTAAGGTGTTGATGTTTGGACTGAATGTTACCAAAAAAATTCATAGCAGATTAATGAAAGGTTCTCCGATACCGGTTTATTAAAAAATGAATAGATGGATTGTAATTCTGATAATAATCATATTGAGCACTCTATTAGTAGGCTATGGTAAAAAAATAGGAAATGTCCCTGAAACACAACATAACGGAGCAACTCTTTGTTTATCGTGCATCGGAGTTGGCGAATAATCAATTCTGGGGACACAATACTTAATTATGACGCAGACTGAAGTCTGCTACTCCAAAGATTTATATGATGGAATTTCTAAGACGAATTACTCAAATATTTGGATTTGTTATCTCTCACGCTTATCTGAGAGTTGTCGCTACCAAACAAATCTATCAAGGACCATTAAAAGCAACTTGTATCCCTTTCGTCACCTGTCATGCCTGCCCGGCAGCGGTTTTTTCCTGCCCTTTAGGAACAATTCAACATTATATGGTGATTCGTCAGATACCCTATGTTTTACTTGGCCATTTAGGTATCCTTTTGGTAGCAGTGGGAAGAATGGCCTGTGGCTGGCTTTGTCCAGTGGGATTGTTTCAGGACCTGATGTACAAAATTAAAAGTGAGAAAATAAAGATTCCCCATCGGCTTGATTACTTCAAATATGCCACTCTCCTGGGATTAGTCATATTAATACCTTACCTACACGGTGAAGCGTGGTTTTGCAAGTTATGTCCACCCGGCACTTTGGAAGCAGCCATTCCCTGGATTCTTTGGAATCCTATCAATCTCGAATTTCAACAACCCACTGTTGATATTGCTACGATTGGACTGTTATTTTTCATTAAAATTGCCATTCTCGTGGTTTTTGTTGTTTTCATAGTAATTTCTAAACGGCCCTTTTGTAGAGTCTTGTGTCCATTAGGGTTAATATTTTCCATATTCAATCGTTTCAGTTTAATCAGGATGAAAGTTGAAAATGCTTCTAAATGTAGTGATAAATGCAATCTTTGCTTAAAAGATTGTCCGATGGAGATAAAAATATACGAGGATCCGAATTCAAGTGAGTGTATTCGTTGTCTAAAGTGTACAAAATGCAAAAAAGTAAAAGTGGGCATTGGCAATTTAAACGAATCGGTGTTGCCAGCGAAAAGGCTACCCAGGACAGTCCCTGGGGTGATGTCAGGTAGACAGGAAACTCCATGAAAAAAATTCTTATTTTTAGTGCAAAAATTTTACTTCTTATTATTTTTATTAAGGTTTTAATTTTAGTTTTTATTGTTTCCCTTACCAGAAAAAACGAAACACAGATTTCTGCATCACTTGTACAAAATCGTGCAGGGTTCTCACATGTCTGGTTAGGTATTCAGGTTCTTCCTATTGATAAGACGGTAGTAAAGAACTTCAATTTACCTTTTCACCGGGGCCTTTTAGTAAGGAAGGTGATTAGTGGTTCACCGGCTGCTGAGGCGGGTGTAATGAAAGGCGATGTCATTAGAAGAATTGGAAATAAAAGAATGAGGGATACCTTGCAGCTACGGAAAATTATTAGTAAAATGTCACCAGGACAAAAAGCAAGAGTGGTGTATATCCGAAATATGAAAACAAAGACTGTGTATGTTCGTTTGGAACAACCACCCTCTGACACCTTGATTGATAGGAATGCACAACTTGTTTATGGAGTTTATCCTGCTGTTATACCGCCGACTGATATGCCCTATCCTTATTTTTACTTTGGCGAAGAAAGAGAAGAAAGGGAGAACGAACTACCTGAAAACGAATAAGAACTCGAACACGAATAATCGCCAAATTTACGACAAAGAGTTTATTTAAATTTCAGCAAACAGAATGGGAACCAGGATTGCAAAGCTTACAACCTCTCTGCTGATTTAGAGGAAGACATCAAAAGATTTTTCCAAAATAGGAGTGACTATCCGATTCGACCAACCTCAATGAATTTTTCCCCGCCTCATTGGGCTGAGGCGATTTCCCTCCAGAAGTATTACTTTCCCAGGTAAAACAACATTTTAGCCACAGAAAACAATGTTCTTAAATCCATAGCGGGAATTTTTACGCTTGTTTTATTCCTGAAAAAGTTGTATACTTAATGCGCATAATTAAGGAAATAGGACAATATTTATCTCCCTATAATTATTCATTAAGTTAAATTGGGGTTATCGATGAACATTGTTTTGACAGGAATGATGGGCACTGGCAAGACGGTTGTAGGGAAAAAGTTAGCCCAAAAGTTGAATATGAAATATATTGGTACTGATGAGATAATTGAGAAAGATGTGGGGATGTCCATACCTAAAATTTTCAAGAGAAAGGGTGAACCCTACTTCCGGGATGTGGAAACAAAAGCTGTTAAGTGTGTGGCATTGCTGGACAACTTTGTTATAGATACTGGTGGGGGAGTGGTTCAGAGAAGTGAGAACATGGAGGAGCTGGAAAGGAACGGGGTGATTATATGTTTGACCGCTTCACCTGAAGTGATTCTGAGGCGCACAGGTAAGACGAATTATCGGCCACTACTAAATATAGATGACCCTGTAAGTGAAATAAACAGGCTTTTAAAGAAAAGAGAACGATTTTATAAGAGATGTAGCAGGATGATTGATACTTCTAATAAAGGGATAGAAGAAGTTGTGGATGAGATTATTAAATTTTTATCTGAGAGAGAGAAAAGATGAAAACAGTGAAAGTGGGACTGGGTGAGAAGAGTTACGATATTCTTATAGGTTACCCCCTGGATGAGATTGGTAGAATGCTTAAGAAATACACAAAAGGGATTAAGAGCCTTATTGTTACTAATCCCACAATTGCAGAATACTACCTGGAGACAGTGGAGAGGAGCTTGCAGGAGGCTGGATTTCAAGTCTTGGTGGCCCAGGTTCCCGATGGTGAGGAGCATAAGTCCCAGGATGAGGCGAATAGACTGTATACAAAGTGTGTGGAATACAGGATGGAGAGGGGATCTATTATTGTGGGATTGGGAGGAGGGGTGATTGGTGATCTGGCTGGATATGTAGCGGCAACTTTTATGCGTGGTCTCCCCATAGTTCAGGTTCCCACTACTTTCCTGGCTCAGGTGGACAGTTCCGTAGGTGGTAAAGTGGCGGTCAATCTTCCCGAAGGTAAGAATTTGGTAGGTTCTTTCTATCAGCCATTTCTGGTCTATATCGACCTTGCTGTTTTGAAGACACTGCCGGTTGAGGAGATGGAGGCAGGGATGGCTGAGGTGATTAAATATGGCATTATTCTCGATAAAAACTTCTTTGAATATCTGGAAGAGAAGATTGGAAAGTTAAGAGAACTCGATCTGGAGGTGCTGGAGAGGGTTGTAGCTCGCTGTTGCAAGTTTAAAGCAGGAGTTGTGGAAAAGGATGAAAGAGAAAAAGGGCTGAGGTCGATTCTCAATTTTGGTCATACTCTGGGCCACGCACTCGAGGCTCTTACTGATTATAAGAAGTACAAGCATGGCGAGGCTGTGGCAATTGGTATGGTTGGTGCGTGTAAAATTGCCGAAGAAATGGGGATGTTGAAAAAAGAGGCAAGAGATAGAATTGAGCGTTTGATTGAAAAAGCTGGTTTGCCAGGTAGAATTGGAGTGAAATTAAGTGTAGACGATATCATACAGGTTCTTTCTCTGGATAAGAAGGTGCAGGCAGGAAAGGTCAGGTTCGTTTTGCCAGAGAAGATTGGAAGAGTTGTAGTGAGGAATGATGTACCAGAAGACATAGTGAGAAATGTAGTTACAGGGCTCATGGAGTAGTCTTCGGAATTGTTAGGAGGAGAAATGAAGCTTTTAGTGATTAATGGTCCCAATCTTGACCTTTTAGGTGAGAGGCAACCTGAGGTATATGGCAGGCTGACTCTAAAGGAAATTAACGAAAAAATGGTCGAATTAGCTAAAGAACTGCGATGTGAACTCGAGTTCTTCCAGTCTAACCATGAAGGGGAGATTGTGGAGACTATTGGAAAAGCCAAGGGTAAATTCGACTTTTTAATCATTAATCCTGCTGCTTATACCCATACAAGTGTGGCTATCAGGGACGCTATTGTGGCTACAGGGATTCCTACTATTGAGGTTCATCTGTCAAATATCTACGGACGGGAGGAGTTTCGTCGGAAGTCTTTAATTGTGCCGGTGGCTGTTGGCCAGATTTGTGGTTTTGGTCCGGATGGGTATCTTCTGGCATTGAGAGCCGCAGTGGGGATGAAGGAATAGTTATCGGAGTCGCTCGGTTGATAATTTAAAAGATAGTTTGCTCATCGCTGAGGAATTTATTAACGCCAAAAAACTTCAGACTCTGCAAAGAGCAAATCAAAACTCCTCGCTTCGCTCGTCAAACAGTGATTTGCTTCAAAGAAAAAGGTGTCCTCGTTTTTTGGCTAAAATTCCTAAAATCTTCGCAAACTATCTTTCGAATTTCAGGGTTTTAAGATGACGAAGAATGAGAATGAAATGGTTGATAGACTGGGAAAGTTAAGAGAGATTCTTAAACAGAAGAGGATTGGGGGATTCTTAATTACTAGCCCTTCGAACCTTTTCTATTTGAGTGGTTTTCGAGCGGAAGGTAGCTTCGCTCTGGTAACTCAAAGAGAGGCGAGGATTTTTGTTCCTGAATTATTATACGAGCAGGCTAAGGAAATAGCGAGAAACTTCGAAGTGATGGGCTTCAGGAATAAACTTTGGGAGAAGCTGGGGAAATTCCTCACTGGTGAGAAAATAAGAAAGCTGGGTTTTGAAGCAGGAGGAGTTTCAATTAAAAGATATAAGGAGATGGGAAAGGCTTTCAGGAGAGTCAGGTTAGTGCCTTTAGATGGCCTGGTGGAAGAGATGCGAATAGTTAAAACAGAAGAAGAGATGGGCCTTATCAGAAAGAGTGCCCATATCTGTGTGGCAGCTTTTCGATTCATAAAAAAGAGAATTAGAATAGGAATGAAGGAGAGAATCATTGCTTGCCAGCTCGAATATTTTATGAAGAAAAGAGGTGCCCAGAAGTCTTCTTTTGAGATTATAGTCGCTTCTGGGGAGAATACTGCCTATCCCCACCATCACACAGGAGAGAGGAAGATAAGGTCGGGCGACTGTCTGCTTATTGATATGGGATGCGTGTACAAGGGTTACTGTTCCGACTTGACAAGACCTCTATTTTTGGATATAATAACGAATAATCCTGGAAAAAGTCTCCGGGCTACATTATCCTTTGAATTCAAAGGCAAATATAAGAAGATTTACCAGGTGGTGCGCAAGGCCCAGAGAGCTGCTATAGAGAAGATAAGACCCGGGGTTAGGTGTTCAATTATCGATTCTGCAGCCAGGAAAGCGATTGCCCGAGCTGGGTTTGGTGACTATTTTATCCACAGGACTGGCCATGGAATTGGACTGGACGTCCACGAACTCCCCTGGGTGGAAGAGAATAGCAAGCAGGTTTTGAGAACGGGGATGGTTTTGACTGTTGAGCCGGGAGTCTATGTTCCAGGTTTTGGCGGAATGAGAATCGAAGATATGGTTTTAGTTACGAAAAAAGGTTATGAGGTGTTAACGGAGGAAGAAAAGGTTTAGTATATGGTTTCAGCCAGGGACTTTAAGAACGGGATTAATATTGAACTTAACGGCGAGCTGTTCACTGTTATCTGGTTCCAGCACCATAAGCCCGGCAAGGGCGGAGCTATGGTGAGGACAAAATTGAAGAGCCTGGCCACAGGACGGATTATGGAAAAGACTTTTCGGCCTGAGGATAGGTTTGAAC
>Ga0307378_10001040_pt1 | contig 45780 bp, 34 predicted proteins | sample UN1MG_FD_202238 | JGI IMG/M metagenome (GOLD analysis project Ga0307378, IMG submission 202238) | Soil microbial communities from Risofladan, Vaasa, Finland - UN-1 | ecosystem: Environmental > Terrestrial > Soil > Coastal area > Acid sulfate soil | place: Finland: Risofladan, Vaasa | collected... | reverse complement strand
CCAAGGATTATTTTTAAACATACTTGTCCAAAATAGACATCAAGAAAAACGCCAAGACGCGAAGAGCGCCAAGGTTCGCCAAGTAAAACCGGATGTTTCTTGGCGGCAAGTCTCGGAAAAAGACGCATCGCCTTGACTCCAACCTGCTTGGCGAACCCGCTGACGGGAGCGCCAAGAAAGATTAAACTGCCGGGAGGCCGGCTTGAGAATTTAATAAAAACATCGCCCTTGGCGCTCTTGGCGTCGTGGCGGTTTTCTTACGTCCTATTTTGGACAAGAGTGGGCCTAAACATGTTATAATTTTCTGCTGATGAGTTCTCAACCGCCCCAAGACCCTTCCCGATGGCTGCGGCTTCTGGTGCTGCTGGTACCGGTGGCCGCCACCCTGGCGCTCAACATTTTTTACCGCGCCATCATCTTCGACGACACGTACATCGGGCTGCGTTACGCCGAGAACCTGGCGCGGGGACGCGGCTTCGTGTGGAACCAGGGAGAGGCGGTGATGAGCATCACCAGTCCGCTGTGGGTCCTGCTGCTGGGAGCGCTGCATTGGCTCGGGTTCGGGCTTACGCGGACCGCGGTGGACCTGGGAATTTTCTTCACCTGCGTGATGTCATTTTTCATTCAGCTCTTGCTGGCGCCCCGGCTCCGGCCCTGGCACGCCCTGGCCACCGGCGTGGCCGTGGCCTTTTTTCCGATCATGCCCTATGTGGCCAACAGCGGCTTTGAAACGGGGATCAGCCTGGCCGCGTTTTTCGGGATCATTTATTTCGTGCTCACGGGCCGGTACATCCCGGCGGGGATTTTAAGCGGGATCATCATGCAGGTGCGGCCGGAGGGGGCGGTGATCGTCGGCCTCGGCGCCTTGCTGGCCTGGCATGAGGGCAGGAACAAGGCTCTAAGATTTATTATAGCAATGGCTCTGACCGTCGCGCCCTGGATCATCTACGCCACGCTGACTTACGGGACGCCGATTCCCACCTCCATCGCGGCCAAGCAGGCGAACCACTACTGTCCTTCATCCACCATTATCAAGAACCTTTTTGGGCTCATGATCCTGGCCGCCCCGGTCTCCATTTTCGCCCTCCCGGGCCTGGCCGTGTGGGTGAAAATCCGCTCGGAGCTCCGGTTGGTGGGGGCCTGGATCGCGCTTTACGTCATCGGCATAATCTTTTCGCACATCCAGTTCATGCTCTTCGTCTGGTATTTGGCCCCACTCGCCGCTTGCTGGGTCCTGGCCGCGGCCTGGGGCATGGATTGGCTTGCGGTCCTCGCCGGCAGCCGGCTTCCCGCGCGGGCCCGGCGCGCCAAAAAGCTCACGGCCCTGGCCCCCGCGGCCATCACCTTCCTTTACGCGGGGTTTTTCCTGATCGGGGCCTTTACCTACCGCCAGTTCCAGTGGAACCTGGGCGCCGACCGTCCCCTCAAGTATCTTTACGTCGCCCATTGGCTCTCGCCCCGGCTCCATCCCGGCCAGAGTGTCCTCGTCGCGGAATGCGGGGCCCTGGGCTATGCCATGATTGACCAGAAAATCATGGATGCCTCCGGCCTCAATACCCCGGAAATCTTCAAGCTCTGCCAAGTGGCCCGCGACCCGGACCGGCCCGACCCCGCCGATGACCGGCCGGTCTTCAACACCGCGCCCTGCGACCTTAAAGTCATCCAGACCTATCAGCCGGATTACATCGTCACCTTCTCATTATTCATGCACATCGGAGAGCTTACCCGAATCCCCTGGCTCAGCGAGCACTATCGCCGACTCGATCCCGGAAGAAACGACCTCGCCGACTACATCATCCTCCAGCGCAAAGACCTGTAGCGCGGTCATTAAGGCCGCGTGGCGGCGCCCTGAAATCATGAAAAGGAGCGAGGAGCGAGGAGCGGGAATCAAGGGAACTTTCCGGAATCCTCGATCCTCGCTACTCGATCCTGTTTTCTGAGCAGCGCGGTTTCGTGAATTAGATGTTTGAGAATCAAATGTTTGACAACGCCGTGAAAAAATGTTAGATAAAGACTAGTTCGGAGTAGATTGCAAATTTGGCCTGCTTTTTGCTTGCGAATCGGGCTTAATAAGGAAAAAATATGCATTTTCAAGATGTTATCTTGACACTCCAGAGATTCTGGAGCGAGCGGGGATGTTTGTTGGTTCAGCCCTATGATCTTGAGGTTGGGGCGGGAACGTTTCATCCCGCCACTTTTTTGCGCTCGCTCGGGCCGGAGCCTTGGAACGTTGCCTACGTCGAGCCGTCGCGGCGGCCGACGGACGGTCGTTACGGCGAGAACCCGAACCGTTTGCAGCACTATTACCAGTTCCAGGTGATTTTGAAGCCGTCGCCTCTTTTGGTGCAGGACATTTACCTCGACAGCCTTCGGGCCCTTGGCATCGAGCCTCGGGACCATGACGTTCGGTTTGTGGAGGACGACTGGGAGAGCCCGACGCTGGGGGCCTGGGGCCTGGGCTGGGAGGTATGGCTGGACGGGATGGAGATCACGCAGTTCACTTATTTCCAGCAATGCGGGGGCATTGATCTTCGGCCCATTCCGGTGGAGATCACCTATGGCCTGGAGCGGATCAGCATGTATCTGCAGGACATTGACAATGTTTACGACCTTTGCTGGAACGCCGCGGTGAAGTACGGGGAGGTTCACCACCAGGGGGAGGTCGAGTGGAGCCGCTACAATTTCGAGCAGGCGCCGGTGGAGATTTTGTTCCGGCACTTTGACGACTGGGAGCGGGAGAGCCTGCGCCTGACCGAGGCGGGGCTGGTGCTGCCGGCCTATGACGCCTGCCTCAAGTGCTCGCACCTGTTCAACCTGCTCGACGCGCGCGGCGCGATCAGCGTGACCGAGCGGGTGACGCGCATCCTGCGGGTCAGGACGCTGGCCAAGAAATGCGCGGAGGCCTGGGAGCGGCAGCGGTTCGAGCTGGGTTTCCCGCTGGTCCCTGACCTGGACGACCGCGAGCGGTGGCTTGGCGTCTATCACGACAGGTTCGGAGAGACCGGCGATGGGGAGGCGGCCCATGCCTCTTGAGCTGCTGGTGGAGATCGGGTGCGAGGAAATCCCGGCGCGGTTTTTAGGTCCGGCCCTCACTCAGCTCGCGGGCAAGGCTGCGGTGGCGCTGGCGCGGGCGCGGATCCGCTGCGGCCTGATCAAGACCTACGGCACTCCGCGGCGGCTCACGCTGGCGGTTGACGAAGTGGCCGAGATGCAGCAGCGTTGGGAGGAGAGGAAGCTGGGGCCGGGCGTGGCGCATGCCTTTGACCAAAATGGCGAGCCGACCAAGGCGGCCACCGGGTTCGCGCGCTCGTGCGGGGTGTCGGTGGCCGAGCTGGGGCGGGAGCAAACCGACAAGGGCGAGCGTCTGCTTTATGTGAAAAAGATCGAGGGCCGCCCATCCAAGGAGGTGCTGGCGGAGGTCATCCCGGCGCTGATCAAGTCGCTGGAGTTCGCCAAGGCCATGCGATGGGGCGAGGGCGAGATGGCTTTTGTCCGGCCGGTGCACTGGATCCTGGCGCTGCTTGGGGAGGACGCGATTTTGTTCAGCCTGGACGGGACCGCCTCCGGCCGCATGACGCGCGGACATCGCTTCCTGAGCCCGGAGCCGGTGGCGGTCACCGGTATCGCGGACTACCTGGAGAAGCTCGACCTCAGGGGCGTGGTGCCGGACCCGCAGTTTCGGAAGGAGATCATCGAGCGGGACGTGGAGCTGAAGGCCGGCGAGCTCGGCGGCGAGATGTACCCGGACCCGGCCCTGATGGACGAGGTCACGAACCTGGTCGAGTTCCCGGTGGTGCTCAGCGGCGGGTTCGACGCGCGGCACCTGGCGCTGCCGGCGGAGGTGCTGATCGCGTGCTTGAGGACGCACCAGCGCTATTTCGCGTTGCGCAAGCCGGGCACGGACAAGGAGTTGCTGCCGTTCTTCATCACGGTGGCCAATACTCCGGCCACGGACCTTTCCGTGGTCATCCGCGGCAACGAGCGGGTGCTGGGAGCGCGGCTCGCGGACGCGGAGTTCTACTGGCGGGAGGACCTGAAGACCGGGATCGAGAAGATGCGGGGAAACGCGGCCGGGATGACGTTCTACCAGACGCTGGGCTCTTACCTCGACAAGATGGGCAGGATCGAAAGACTCTGCGGGCGGCTCTGCGACGCGATCTTTCCGGGAGACGCCGGGGTGAAGAAGGCGGCAACGGAGGCGGCGCGCTATTGCAAGGCGGACCTGGTTAGTCAGATGGTGGGCGAGTTCGCGGAATTGCAGGGGGTGATGGGCGGCGAGTACGCGCGGGCCGCGGGGATGGACGCGGAGACGGCGCGGTCGGTTCGGGACCATTATCTTCCGCGCTCGGCGGAGGACATCGCCGCCGGGACGTATCCGTCGGATCCGGCGGGCGAGGTGGTATCGCTGGCGGACAAGATTGACTCGGTGGTGTCGTGCTGGGCCGCGGGCCTGGCTCCCACCGGGGCGGGCGACCCGTTCGCGCTGAGAAGGCAGGCGCAGGGGGTGATCGCGCTGTGCCTGATCCGGGGCCTGCGGTTCCGGCTCGACCGGATGATCGAGGAATCCGCCGCGCTGTCGTGCCCGCTCACCAAGGCGGACGCGGGCAAGGTGGGCGCGGAGGTCAAGGAATTCTTCGCGGCCCGGCTGAAGGCGCAGTTCATGGAGTCGGGCCTGCCCTATGACGTGGTGGACGCGGGGCTTAGCGTCTGGAACGGCGACGTGCCGGACACGCTGGCGAAGATCGAGGCGGTGGCCCGGATGAAGAAGCGGCCGGACTTCGATCCGCTGATGATCGCGTTCAAGCGGGTGATGAACATCGTGGAGGGCGCGCCGGGAGAGGTGGACCAGTCCCGGTTCAAGGACGAGGCGGAGGCCGTGCTTTACAGCGAGTACACGCGGGTGCGGCACAACATCGGACCGCTGCTGGCAGCGGGGTCTTATGACCAGGCGCTCGAGTACATGGCCGGCCTGAAGCCGGCGGTGGACCGTTTTTTCGATCAGGTCATGGTGAACGTGCCGGACCAAGAGCTGCGGCGGAACCGCCACGCCCTGTGCGCCACGGTGGCGGGACTGTTCAAGGGCGTCGCGGACTTTTCCCGGATCGTGATTGCCGGAGAAAAAAGCGGCCCGGCAAAATCCTAGGAGTTGGGCCAAGCACGGGAGGACCGACATGGCGAAACAGTACATCTACTTTTTCGGAGGCAACAAGGCCGAGGGCAACGCCGAGATGAAGAACCTGCTGGGAGGCAAGGGCGCGAACCTGGCCGAGATGGTGAACCTGGGCATCCCGGTGCCGCCCGGATTCACCATCACCACCGAGGTCTGCACCTACCTCATGAACAAGGAGAAGTTTCCGGCCGGGCTCAAGGAGGAGATCGCGGAGAACCTGAAAAAGGTGGAGGATGGGATGGAGGCCCGCTTCGGCGACTCCTATAACCCGCTCCTGCTCTCGGTGCGCTCCGGCGCGCGCAAGAGCATGCCGGGGATGATGGACACCGTGCTCAACATCGGGCTCAACGAGACCACGCTCATGGGCCTGATCGGCCACACCCACAACCCGCGTTTCGCGTGGGACGCGTACCGCCGGTTCATCCAGATGTACACCAACGTGGTGATGGGCCTCTCCGGCCACGAGCTCGAGCACATCCTGGACGCCTTCAAGAAAAAGAAAAAGGCGCAGAAGGACTTGGATCTCACGGTGGAGGACCTTAAGGAGCTGGTCGGGCTGTACAAGCAAAGGCTCGCCGAGCTCAACGTCACCTTCCCGGAAAAGCCCTGGGACCAGCTCTGGGGCGGGATTGCCGCCGTGTTCAAGTCGTGGAACACGCCCCGCGCCGTGACCTACAGAAAGCTCAACAACATCCCGGCCGAGTGGGGCACCGCGTGCAACGTGCAGGCCATGGTGTTCGGCAACATGGGCAACAACTCGGCCACCGGCGTGGCCTTCACCCGCGACCCGGCCGCCGGCGAGTCGCGCTTCTTCGGCGAGTGGCTGCCCAATGCCCAGGGGGAGGACGTGGTCGCGGGCATCCGCACGCCCTACCCCATCAACCGCGAGAGCAAGAAGTCGCCGGACGACGTCTGCCTGGAAGAGTACATGCCCGCCGCCTACAACTCCCTGGTCCGCATCTACAAGAGGCTCGAGCAGCATTACAAGGACATGCAGGACATCGAGTTCACCATCCAGGAGCGGAAGCTGTGGATGTTGCAGACCCGGACCGGCAAGCGCACCGGCTTCGCCGCGGTGCGCATGGCGGTGGAGATGTGCGGCGAGGGCCTGATTGACAAGGAGACCGCGGTGGGAAGGGTCGAGCCGGAGGCCCTGATCCAGCTCCTCGCCCCCATCTTCGACGCCGCCGAGAAAAAGAAGACGGTCAGCGCCGGCCGGTTCCTGGCCAAGGGCCTGAACGCCGGGCCCGGCGCCGCCACCGGCCGCGTGGTCTTCTCCGCCGACGACGCCGTGAAAAAGGCCAAGTCCGGCCCGGTGCTGCTGGTCCGCCTCGAGACCAGCCCGGAGGACATCCACGGCATGGCCGCGGCCCAGGGCATCCTGACCGGACGCGGCGGCATGACCTCCCACGCCGCCCTCGTGGCCCGCGGCATGGGCAAGCCCTGCATCGTCGGATGCTCCGCCCTCGAGATTGACCATCACAAGCGCCTGTTCAAGGCCGCCGGCAAGACCGTGAAGGAAGGCGACTGGGTCTCGATTGACGGGACCACCGGCGAGGTGATCATGGGCCAGCTCAAGACCTTCCCCTCCGAGGTGGTCCAGGTCCTGATCGAGAAGAAGCTCAAGCCCGAGAAGTCGCTGGTGTACCGGAACTTCGAGAAGATCCTGGCCTGGGCCGACGAGCTCAAGAAGCTCGGCGTGCGCTGCAACGCCGACACGCCGCAAGATGCCGCCGCGGGCATGAGCTTCTCGGCGCAGGGCATCGGCCTGTGCCGCACCGAGCACATGTTCTTCGAGGGTGACCGCATTGACGCGGTGCGCCAGATGATCCTGGCCTCCGACGTGGAAGGCCGCCAGAAGGCGCTCGCCAAAATCCTGCCCATGCAGAAGAGCGACTTCATCGGCATCTTCAAGGCCATGCCCGGCCTGCCCATCACCATCCGCCTGCTCGACCCGCCGCTCCACGAGTTCCTGCCCCATACCGACAAGGAAATCAACGCGCTGGCCAGAAAGATCCGGCGCAAGCCCGCCGAGCTCAAGGCCAAGGTCACCCAGCTCCACGAGTTCAACCCCATGCTCGGCCACCGCGGCTGCCGCCTCGCCATCACCTTCCCCGAGATTTACGACCTCCAGGTCCGAGCCATCATGGAGGCAGCGGTGGAGGTCAAGAAGAAAAACAAGATTGACGTGAAGCCCGAGATCATGATCCCGATCGTGGGCCATCAGAAAGAGTTCGACATCATCCGCGGGCGCTCCGATAAGATCATCAAGGAAATCCTGGAGCGGGAACAACTCGAGCTGCCCTACCACATCGGGACCATGATCGAGCTGCCCCGCGCCGTGGTGGCCGCCGACAAGATCGCCCAGACCGCCGAGTTCTTCAGCTTCGGAACCAATGACCTCACCCAGACCGCCCTCGGAATGAGCCGCGACGACGCCGGATCGTTCCTCCCCGACTACGTGGAACAGGGAATTTACCAGCGCGACCCCTTCGAGACCATTGACCAGGAAGGCGTCGGCGAGATGATGCGCATCGGCGTGGAAAAAGGACGCTCCACCCGGCCCGACCTCAAAATCGGAATCTGCGGCGAGCACGGAGGCGAGCCCGAGTCCGTGATCTTCTGCCACAAGATCGCGCTCGATTACGTGTCCTGCTCGCCCTACCGCGTGCCGGTGGCCCGCATGGCCGCGGCCCACGCCGTGCTCCGCGAGAGACAGGAAGCCAAGAAGCAGATCCTCAAGGCCAAGGAAAAATCCCGCGCCAGGAAGGCCGAGGCCAAGGCCGCGGCCAAGCCGCAGGCGCCACGGCCCCTGCGCTTCCCGCCCGCCGCCAAGAAGGCGGAGGAGGCCAGGAAGGCCGAAGCCGAGGCCGCGGAAAAGGCCCTGGAGAAGGCCGCCAAAAAACCGGCCGCGAAAAAACCAGGGGCTCCAAAAGCATCGCCTGAAAAACCGGCCCCTAAAAAACCAGCGTCTAAAAAAGCTCCGGCCCAAAAAGTCCAGGCCAAAGCCAAGCCCGCCGTCAAAAAAGCCAAGCCCAAAACCGCGGCCAAGAAAACCAAGGCTGCTCCCCAAAAGCCCGCCGCGAAAAAACCCGCGCCCAAAAAACCCGCGCCGAAAAAAGTGAAACCCAAAGCAGTGCCTAAAAAGGCCGGGCCGGCCAAGAAGGCCGTCAAACCCAAGGCCAAAGCCAAGAAGGCCCAGGTCAAAGCCAAACCCAAAGCGGCGGCGAAAAAATCCGTGAAGACAAAAGCAGTGAAAAAGGCCGCGAAGCCGAAAGCCCCGGCCAAGAAAACGAAACCGAAACCCAAAGCGGCGAAAAAGCCGGCCAAGCCGAAGCCCAAGGCCAAAGCCAAAAAGCCCGCCAAGAAAAAACGGTAGGCCGCAAGACGGATCGTTCCATCAAGGGGCGGCGCCAGGGCCGCCCCTTTTTGATCGCCGGAGCACAGTATCTCATGAAGCTCTTGCCTCTCCCGGAAATCATGAAAATCCGCGCCCTGGCTACTGGCTACGGGCTACGGGCTGCGGGCTGCTTTATTTTCAGTGTAGAATGGAAAGGCAATCATGAGCGGGACCGCTAAACGTCAGTGGGGCAAGACCGAGATCACGGGCGGGAGGCACGCCTTCCGCATCGGCATGATCGTGCGCGAGCTCCAGGCGCGGGTGCCGGCAGGCGCGGCGGTGCTCGACGCCGGCTGCGGCAGCGGATCGCTCACCATGGCCCTCTCTGATCGAGGCTACGCAATGACCGCGGTTGACGTCTCATCTCCCGGGCTGGACCGTCTCAAGCGAAAGCTCGCCGCCGCGGGCGGGTCCGGGGTCCGGCTCTTCCAGGCCTCGCTCACCGCCCTGCCCTTCCCGGACGCCGGCTTCGACGCCGCGGTCTCCGGCGAGGTGCTCGAGCACCTGGACGACGACGCGGCCGGCGCCGCCGAGCTGTACCGCGTGCTCCGGCCCGGCGGCCCGTGCTTTGTCACCGTGCCCGCGTTCAGGCGCCAGTTCAGCGTCCAGGACGAGTGGGCGGGCCATAAGCGGCGCTATAATCGGGAGGGGCTGCAAAGGCTCATGGAGGGAGTGGGTTTTGCAACGGAGAAAGTGCATTACTGGGGCTGGCCCATGGGCTACATCTACGACCGATTCTTCTTCATCCCCTGGCTCAAAAGAAAGCTCGCGGGCGGACAGACGGAGATAGACGCCACCGCTTCACTGGGCGCCAGCCCGTTCGCCATCCGCCTCGTCTCCCTGGCCTTCTCCTTCGACCGCCTCTTCCAGGGCCTGCCCTTCGGGATCGGGCTGTTCGGGCTGTTCCGCAAGTAGATACCTGCCGGCGGAGTCCGAAACGTCATACTTATTCGCGTAGCGCGGCATCCTCGGTCCAATGCACCTGCTTCACCGTTTTCCAGTCCTCGGTTTCCTTGGCGGCGTGCCACAGGTCATATTTCACCTGGAGGTTGAGCCAGAGATCGGGAGTGGTATTAAAGGCCCGGGAAAGCCGCAGCGCCACATCGGGAGAAATTGATGCTTTCCCATTGATAATCCCGGAGGCGGTCTTGCGGGAAATGCCGAGCAATCGGGCGAACTCCGTCACGCTGAGATGCAACGGGATGAGATGATGATGTTTGATTATATTGCCCGGATGAATCGGCGGTCTGGTCCTCTTCCTCATCTTAGGCCCTCCTCAGAGATAATCCTCATAGTCAATATCCTCAGCCCCGCCTTGCTCGAAGTTGAAGGTGATCCGCCAATTGCCTGAAACCTTGACCGCCCATCGGCTTTGCTTTTTCGGTTCCAACAAATGCAGACCGGAACCGGGGTAATTCAAGTCCTGGATGTCCTCCGCACTGTCAAGACGCTCAAGGATCCGGCCCAGCTTGTCTGCATGTTGAGGCTGTATCCTTTTCTTCGATCCTTCACAATAAAAATCCTCCAGGCCCTTATGGCGAAACGACCGGATCACTATTTCAGTGTAACCTATGAGGTGACAGAGATCAACCCTGATTTTTTCCAATAAGAAAGGCCCGGCTCCGGGACTCCAAGTTCCGCGGGGCCGGGCCTTCAGCGGGCGGAAGCGGCTAGAAAGTGAAGCCCTTGGGCAGCTTGGCGGGTGGAGTGCCCTTGGCCACCCAGGCCAGGTCGGTGATGGTATAGGTGGGGTTCTTGGTGCGGAAGATGGGGACGACGCGCGCTCCGATGGCGGGCTCGCCGATGAGCTGGTAGCTCTTGATGATGGTGGCGACTCCCTGGACCTCGACGTCAATGAAGCGGATGGGGACGTCGAGGGCGTTGAAGGCGCCGGTGCGGGAGGTCACGATGTAGGAATAGATTTTGGCGGTGTTGCGGGCCTTCCGGGTCAGGTCCACGGGCTTCATCTTGGCGAGGCACTCCGGGCAATGGATGCGGAAGGGAAGGTACATTGTGCCCTGGGACGCGCAGTCCTGGTTCACGCACCGGGTACCGATCAGCTTGCCCTCGGCCAGGCCGGCGAAGAAGGGGGCCTCGCCTCCATACGAATGGATATGGACGACGCGGCGCGGGTTGGTCACGCCGCAGAGTTTTCCGTCCTCCCTCCGGATCGGGGTGTTGGGCTCGATGGTGCTGAATTCGCCCTTGATGCGGTAGGCGTTTTTTTCGATCCACACTTTGGCTTGCGGGCTCATGTTAATCCTCCTTCAAGAGATGGTCGGGGTGCATGACGATGGTGCAGGTGACTTGGGAGCCGACGCCGGCGTGGCTGATGGCGAGGCCGCGCCGGGCGTTGGGGACCTGGACGTCCACCCAGTTTTTGGGTTTTTTCTTGCCGAACTTTTTCCAGAGATTGGCGTCGCCGTGGACCTCGGCGTGGCGGTTCAGGATGTGAAGCATGAGCTCGACGACCTGCATGACGCCGGTGGCGCCGACGGCGTGCATGCATCCGATCAGTCCGCCGGAGAGGTTGGCGGGCAGCCGGCCGGGCTTTTTGGTGTTGGGGTTCACGAGGTAGCAGTCGCCGGACTCGACGTAATCGCGGCCGTGGCCATAGGGGCGGATGCCGATGTCCTCGTAAGTCTGGATGTCGGAGATGGTGAAGGCATCGTGGAGCTCGACCAGGTCGAGGTCGTCGGAGGGGTCGGTGACTCCGGCCATGCGGTAGGCGTACCATGCGCTCATGCGGGCGGCGAGGAAGCCGGTGAAGCCGGGGTAGCGATGGCCGCCGGGGAAGACCTCGTCCAGGTCCTGGTACTCGTCGGGAGTCTCGTTGGGCAAAAGCGGGATTTCCATGTCGCGGCGGTCGGCCACGCGCAGGGTGTGCGAGCCCGCGCCGATGTATAGCCGGAGCGGGTTCTTGCACATCTTGAAGGCGGTGTCCTCGTCGGCCAGGATGACGCAGGCGGCGCCCACGCTCATCAGGCAGCAATCGAGGACGCGCAGCGGGTAGGCCACGATGGCCGATTTGAGCACGTCGTCCACCGTGATGTCCTTCGCCCCGTGCGCGAACGGGTTCCAGCGGGCGTAGCCGTGGTTCTTCACGGAGATCTCGGCCATGGTGCGGCGGAACGAGTCCTGGCTCTTGCCGAAGACCTGCCAGTAGCGCTGGGCCATGGTGGCGTAATAGCCGGTGTAGATGTGGCCGAGCGGCGTCTCCCAGTCCTTGTCCGCGGCGCAGGCGATATAGTTGTTGCCCTCGTCGGTGGGGACCTCATCCATGCGCTCCCAGCCCATGGCCAGGGTGCAGTCGGAGTAGCCGGAGGCCACGGCCTTGGCCGCCTCCCAGATGGTCGTGCCGCCGGTGGCGCCGCCGGTCTTGACGCCGCAGTTGCCGAGCGGGTCGAGGCCCAGGCGGTCGTGGATCACGGACTCGCCCAGGAGCTGGTCGCCGAAGTGGTCGGCGAAGTGCCCGTAGTAACAGGTATGGATGTAGCTCTTGAGCTCGGCCGGGCTCATGCCGATGAGCTCGGCGGCCATGGTCAGGGCGTCAATGCACAACTCCTCGGTGCGCTTCTCCGGAAAGGCCCGCGCGTACTGCGACTGGCCGCCCGTCACCAGGTACACCGGCCGCATGAAACGCGGGACCTTTAATTGCCGTTCACTGAACTTGATCATGAACTCACTCCCTTCCTTCCGTTCTTAATACCCTTCTTACCTTTCACACTCTTCTCACTCCCGCGGCCTCAAGCCCTTCACAAACGCCACAATGTCCTTCATCAGCGTACCGGGCAGGAAGAGCTCTTTCACCCCGGCCTCCTTGAGCCTCGGAATGTCCTCCGCCGGGACTATCCCGCCGCCGAACACCATGACGTCGCCGAGTCCTTTTTCCCGAAGCCCCCCGATCACCGCCGGGAACAGGGTGAGGTGCGCGCCGGAGAGGATGGACAGGCCCACCGCGTCCACGTCCTCCTGCACCGCCGTCTCCACGATCATCTCCGGGGTCTGATGCAGGCCCGTGTAAATGACCTCCACCCCCGCGTCGCGCAGGGCCCGCGCCACGATCTTCGCGCCCCGATCATGACCGTCGAGTCCCGGCTTCGCAATCAATATCCTGAGCTTTCTCTCCATGAACTACCGCCGTCCGAAGGCACTGCTTAAGGGTTGGGAGGACTGAACCACGCCTTGAACAAATATATATCAGCCGCTTTGGAAAATGCAAATACCTGGTCCCGGCATTGAAGTCCGGGGATCGGTCAGCCCGGTTCACCGGGCTTGCCCCGAAGGGGATGCAGGCCCGCCATTTATGGCGGGTATCGAGGCGCCGTGGAAGAAATCGGGAGGGCGTTTTAACGTCCTTCCCGCGCTTCGGCTTCAGCCTCCTCCGGACGAATGGCGGATAAATCCTTTGTTTCGAGAACCCCGTTGAAACGGGGTCGGAAAAAAGTCGCGGCGCATCCATACCCGCGCTAAAGCACGGGCCTACACCCGAACAAGGCCGGTGAACCGGCCTCCCGCATTCATTGCGCTGGTGATAAATATCAAATTCATTTGCTGACCGGTTGCAAACTCTTTTTCAGCTTTACCTCATTCGGATATTTCTTTTCGTCATCGGAAATCGGTCTTGGCATCACCACAGAGAACAAAAGACTCTTATATTGATCGGGGTTACTGGTGTTATCTTTTCAAGGCGGCGCGGTCAGGATGATGGACTGGTAGAGGATGGCGCGGGCGGCGTCCCGGGCAAAGGCGTCGGGGTCCTGGTCAAAGGGGTACGGTGATTGGCCGCGGTAGCCGGGCGGGAGCGAGGCCAGGGTGAGGCGGGCGGCCTCCTCGCCGTAGGGGCGGTAGGACTCGAGCGCGGCCCACAGCGCGTTCGCGGCCGCGACCACGGCCACGCCTTTTTGCAGGTCGTCGTGATAGGCGAGCAGGGTGAGGGCGGACTCGATGGCGGTGTTGCGCGACGCGCGCCGCTCGTCCTGCCACAGCACGGCGCCGGTCTTGCAATCCACGAGCTCGAGCCGGAGCTGCACCGAGACCGAGGCGTAGACCGCCGCGTACTTGGTGGTGAAGTCGGTGATGGTCCCGAACATGACCGCGTCGGCCTGGAGCATGTCGCCCAACTCCCGCGGCGTGAACCCGTACACGTCGTGCGAGACCATGACGCCCGCCTCCTGCAGCGCCTGGTCCGTCCATTCCAGGCCGGGCACGTCGTAGCCCTTGCTCACGAGCCGGTCCGCCACGATGGGCCGCGCCAGCGGAGTGGCGTCCAGGTCCGGGCTCATGTTGTCGAACGGAAGCACCGCGATCACGCGCGGGGCGAGCGACGCATAGTCCGGGCTCACCGCCTGCGCCACGTTCGATTGGTTCTGCGAAGCGCAGGCGGAGAGGAAGAGCAAGGCCACGCACAAAACAATCGCCTTGTCAGCACGTTGCCAGGACCAGAAAAATTTTCCGGAACACATAATTAAACTCTGCGACCTCTGCGCCTCTGCGGTTTAATGCAAATTTCGCCCTTCTATGGCGCGATGGTCACCATGTCTCCGCGCTTGACGCCGGAGCCGGAGGCGAGGCGGGCCAGCGACACGTCCTCGCCGGAGAGCTCGTAGACTTCGGCCGTGCCCAGGTCTAAAGTCTTGTAGCCCTTGAACTCGCCCGTGACCGGGTCGGTGAGCTTGCCGGTGACCCTTTTCACGATGAGCTTCTGCCCCACGGGCATTCCCGAGGTGCGGCCGGCGTTGAGGTAGAGGATCTCGGCCCCGCCCGCGTTGTCCACGTCCATGACGTAGCCTTGCCAGGGCAGCTTGACGATCTCGACGATTAGCTTGTCCACGAACTGTTCCATGGCGGCGCGCAACGCCTTGTCGGCCATGGTTTCGTCAAAGGAGGCCTTCTGTCCGAAGCCGAGCACCGTCTTAAGCTCGCGCTCGGTCCGGCCGGTGCCGGAGTCCGCGTAAATGATGCGGCCGGTGGTCACGTCCACCACCCGCACGTCAACCGTGGCCTCCGCGATCTCCACCTTCTTCTTGTACACCCCGATGTCCTTGGCCTCCTCCCACATCCCGAACTGCGTGATCGTGCCCACCACCACCGCCTGCACGCCCACCAGCTTGCCCGCCTCCGCCGCCGTGTCCAGGTTTATGACCCCCGCGTCAATCAGGTCGAACTCCCGGCCCAACTGCTCCAGGTCCGCGCGCTCGTAAAGCACGAACGCATTGCGCTGCTGCAGCTCCGAGTACAGCGCGTCCACCGCCGAGTTGGACAGCCGGTTCTGGCCGTAGCGGCTCTTGTTCTCGAACTCGAAAATGCCCACGCGCTTTTTCGGGCCCGACAATACCGGGACCTTGACGGCGGCAAGCGCGGCCGTCTCCGCGGGCTTTTTCGTGGAACAGCCGGCCATACCCGCGGCCGCCAACACGACCACCAGAACCAGGGATAATATTTTCATCGCGTCCTCCTTGCCTCAATAGTAATATTATAACAATCCGGCCGCGCTTTTTCACGCCAAGCGGGGATCAGCGCGGTCCGGCCTCCGCCTCCCATTGTCTCCAGTCAATCTTATAGATTCTGATCTGCTGGTAGGGCGAGCTCGGCTCGCCGGGAGCGCCGAGCCGCGCGGCCTCGCTGAAGCCGGGGGTCTTCGCCGGGTCCGCGATCTTGTCCGCGTACTCCGGGGTGAAGGCGAAGGTCACGTACCAGGTAACGCCGCGGTCGCGCATGTAGCTGACGATGGCCCTCCAGCGGCCTTGCGGATCGCGGCGAGCGTCGCGGTAGTAGCTTAAGATGTCCGGGTTGATGAGCGCGCCCAGGTCGAGCACGTAACGGTTGCAGTTGCCTCCGACCACGCCCAGCCCGGTGTAGCCCGCCATCACCTTCGCGTCCGCCGGCGTGTTCTTCGCGATCCACTCCGCGGCATCCATGCGCAGGCCTTCATTCAACCTCACCTCGTTCGTGAACACCGAACGCGCGTCCTTGACCTGGAAGCTCCACAGCCAGCCCTGATACGCGCAAAAGACGATCAGCGCTGGGAAGAGCCAGTAGCGGCGGTATCGGGAAAATGCTGACTGCCTGCCGGCCAGGAAGCGGGAGAGCGAGCCGAGGCCGAGCATGGCCAGGATGACGGCGGCTACCATTACCGGAGCGATGTAGCGGATGTAGTAGCCGCCGAAGGCCGGGCCGACCGGGAAGGAAAAACCGTAGGCCGCGGGCAGGAACAGGTAGCCGGTCAGCATCAGCTCGCCGGCGAGCGGCCAGGCATCATCCGGGCCGGGCTCTTGCGCCGCCCGCGCCCGGTACATCCGATATATTATTCGGCCGGTCTCATAAATTATCAGGAGCGCCGCCGCCGCCGCGAGCAGGCGCAGATACGCCGCGAGTTGCAGCCAGCCGCCTCCAAGATTGATAAGCGCCCAGGCCGCGCGCTCGACCAGGCCGCGATGCAGCACGCCGGGTGAGGTGCTCATGATCTTGCCCAAGTAGGTTCCGGGGAGGAATGAGCCGGTGTAGTGATGGATGATGAAAGCCGGCGGCAGTGTGAGCGCGGCCCACGGCGCCAGGAATTTGACGAGCGTGATGGCGGGGAGGCGCCGGTCGCCCCAGGCGCGGAGCATGGCCCACGCGATCACGGCGGCCACGGCGAAGTAAGCTCCCTCCGGCCGGTTCAGAGTGAGCAGCCCGGCCACGGCCCCGGCCGCGAGCGGATGCGGCTTTTTAGACAACACCAGCGCGGCGAGCGCGGTGAGCAGGGCAAAGGTGAGCGGCGTCTCCATGCCGGAGATGGAGTTCATGAGCATGAGCGGAGACGCGGCGAGCATGAGGCCGGCGACAAAGGCCAGGGACAGCGAGCGCGTGCGGCGCATGACGATCCCGGCCGCTCCGCAAGCCGTGGCCATGAGCAAAAGCGCGCCCGTCGCGAACGCGATGGTGACGTAATCCAGAGAGGGCAGGAGCCAGGTGAGCGCGGCCATGAGGACCGGCCAGAGCAGGCTGGTGCAGCCGAAGCTCAGCTCGTGCGGGTTGAACGAGAAGCCCGCGCCCGCCGCGATGTTCTCGGCGTAGCGCTTGAAGATGTAGGCGTCGTCAATGGGGAAGCCGGGTCCCACGCCGGCCTTGCCCGCGTTCAGCAGAAAAAAATCATCGCACTGCGCGAACACCAGGACCACCAGCAAGACAATGAGGCCCAGGAAAACCAGGTCCCCCCGGTCCCGCGAATTAGGCTCCGCCGACATAGGGCTATTATAGGGAGGCGCGGGAGGGGAGTAAAGAGTTAGGCGGGCCATTTTTATTAACCACAGATGAACACGGATTAACACAGATAATAAATCAGATCTGCAATCTACTTTTTCTATCCGTGTTAATCCGTGTTCATCTGTGGTTCCATTCTTCACTCAACTCGCGGGATGCTACTCGGTCCACACGATCACGAAGAGCTTGCCCGGGCCGTGGACGCCGAACACGGGCATCATCTCGATGTCGCCGGTCATGGAGGGTCCGGAGATCAGGGTGAGTCCGCGGAACTCGCCGATCTTGCGGAGCGCCGCCACCAGGTCCTCCATGCTTTGCAGGGCCCGGCCCGCGCGGATGAGCGCGATGTGCGCGGGCGGGAGTAAAGAGAGCGACCGCTCATGGCCGGGCGCGGTGAGCAGGGCGAGCACGCCGATGTCGGCCACGCCGAAATCGGCCGCGGTGACGCCCACCGCCGCGTCCGCCGCCGCGGCCTTGAACCGCTCGCGATCAGCCGCGGCCACGTCCGTTACCGTCACTCCCGCCTCCTCCGCCATCCGGTCAACGCCGATGAGCTCCAGGTCGGGGTGGTCCCACCTCACCAGGGATTGGCCGCGAAACGGCGCCAGCAACTCCTTGAGCTTGTCCCGCGCCTGCGGGAGCCCCTCAGCGAAAAAGGCCTTGCCCTGGTTCACGTTGATCTCGGTTACCAGGCGTTGCGGGTCGCCTGGACGCGGCATGGCGTGCGGCGGCGGAGGCGCCACATCTTTTTTAAGCTCGGATGCGCCCGCGGGTGCGGACGGCGTGGCCGTTATTCTGGCGGCGGGCCCTGATTGCTCCGCGGCCAATGTGTTCCATCTCTTGCGGAAGGGCGTGGCGCTGGGCGCGGGGAAGTCGCGGTCTTTGGTCCAGGCGCTTCCGGGCGGGGGCAGGCGGTGGAGCATGGCGCCGCCGGAGATCAAGCGGGCGCTGGACGCGGCGAGCGCGGTTAGCTTATAGCCGGCGGGTCGGCTCCAGAGCTCGCTCCAGGCGCGGAAGGCCATGCGCTCGGGGACCGGTCCGCGGCGGTCGCGGTCGGAGGCGCGGCGGCGGAGCTCGATCAGGATTTTATGGATGGGGATGCCGACCGGGCAGACCTCGGTGCAGGCGCCGCACAATGAGCTCGCGAACGGGAGCAGCCATCCCTCGTCGCCGGTGGCGAGCGCCTGCGTGATCATGGCGCCGATGGGGCCGGGATACACCGATCCGTAGGCGTGGCCGCCGATGTGCTGGTACACCGGGCAGGCGTTGGCGCAGGCGCCGCAGCGAATGCAGCGCAGAGCGTGGCGCAGCACCGGGTCGCGTCTCATGCGCGAGCGGCCGTTGTCGAGGAGCACGAGGTGGAACTCGCGGGGTCCGTCCTTTTCGTCCGGCCGGGCCGGGCCGCGGATCATGGAGACGTAGGTGGAGAGCCTCTGGCCGGTGGCCGAGCGGGGCAGGAGCGACAGGAAGAGGGGGACGTCGTCCATGGCGGGAAGCAGTTTCTCGATGCCGGCGAGCGCCACGTGGATGCGCGGCTGGGTGGTGGACAGGCGGATGTTGCCCTCGTTCTCTAAAAGGACCACGGTCCCGTTCTCGACGATGAGCGCGTTGGCGCCGGTGATTCCCAGGTCGGCAACGAGGAATTTTTCGCGCAGGACCTCGCGGGCCTTCATGGTGAGGCGGGCGGGGTCGTCGGTGTACTCCATGCCGAGCTTGTCGGCGAAGAGGCGTGCGATCTCGGACCGGGACTTGTGGATGGCGGGGGTGACGATGTGGGAGGGCCGCTCGTTAGCGAGCTGAATGATGTACTCGCCGAGGTCGGTTTCCAGGACCTCGATACCGGCCTGCTCCAGGGCCGGGGTGAGCGCGATTTCCTCGGAGGTCATGGACTTGCCCTTGACCGCGATCTTCACGCCGCCGGCCACGGCGATTCCGGTGATGATGGAGCGGGCCGCGGCGGCGTCATGGGCCAGGTGCACCTTGCCTCCCAGCTTCTCGACCTGCTCCTGGAGCTTGGCCAGATAGCGGTCATGGTCGGCAAGAATGCGGTCCTTGAGATCGCGCAGTTGGTCGCGGCGCTCCTCGAAGTTGCCGAGCTCGGCCATGCGGAACTTGCGGATGTTGCCGTGCCGGTTCGCGACCATCTTGAACTTGGCCTCCAGCGAGAGGTCCAGCGCGGCCCGGGCGGCGCGGTCTTTAAAGCCTATCTCTTTTTTCATTTTAGGTCGCCTGGTTTGAATCATGTTATATTATGTTCCGGCGCAATGGCAAGGAGGATTGATGCGGGCATCGTTATTCATCCCGTGCATGGTTGACACGCTGGTCCCGGAGGTCGGGGAGGCCACGGCGCGGGTGCTGATGCGGGCGGGGGTGGCGCTGGATTATCCCACGGAGCAGACGTGCTGCGGCCAGCCGGCGTTCAACGCGGGGTACTGGGAGGACGCGCGGCGGGTGGCGCGGCGGTTCCTCAAAGCGTTCGCGGACAGCGAGGCGATCGTGTCGCCTTCCGGCTCGTGCGTTTCCATGGTGAAGAACCACTACGAGGAGCTGTTCGCGGAGAGCCCGTCCGAGCTCAGGCAGGCGCGGGAGATCGGCGGCCGCACGTTCGAGCTCACCGAGTTCCTGGTGCGGCGGCTGGGGATAACGGACGTGGGCGCGCGCTTTACGGGCAAGCTCACCTACCACGAGTCGTGCCACCTGAGCCGGGAGCTGGGGATCAAGGACGAGCCGCGGGCGCTGCTCCGGGCGGTCAAGGGCGCGGAGCTGATCGAGATGCAGGAGGCCGACCGCTGCTGCGGGTTCGGCGGCACCTTCTCGGTGAAGTTCCCGGAGATCTCCGCGGCCATGGCCCGGCGCAAGGCCGAGAACATCAAGGCCTCCGGCGCCGACGCCGTCATCATCTGCGACCCCGGCTGCCTGATCCAGATCCGGGGATACTTCCACCGCCACGGCATTAAAGTCCGCGTCCTGCACCTGGCCGAGCTCCTGGCCGGCGGCGATGGCCGCTAGGAACCGGTCCCGCTATCCCTTCCCTGTTTGCCGCTTTCCGAGGTCCAAACTATAATACTTTTAGTCGTGGATATGTCCATTTTAATTCCCGCTTATAACGAATCGTTGCGCATCGGGGCGACGCTTACGGCGCTGGCCGCGCACTTCCGGGACCGCGCTCCCGGGGTGGAGATCATTGTGGTTGACGACGGTTCCGTTGACGGGACGGCCGATGCGGTGAGAACTTTCGCGGGCCGGCGCCAGGGCCCATTAACGATACGGACGATTTCCATCCCTCACCAGGGCAAGGGAGCGGCGGTGGCGGCGGGGGTGATGGAGGCCCGGGGTAAGTGGATTCTGATGACGGACGCTGATCTCTCCACGCCGATCGCGGAGTGGGGTAAGCTGGAGGCTGCGCTCCGGGATGGCGCGCGGGTGGCGGTGGGATCGCGGCAGGCGCCGGGGGCGATCATCGAGCGGCGGCAGCCGTGGGTGCGGCAGCGGCTGGGCCTGATGTTCGGGCGGCTGGTGCGGGCGCTTTTTCAGACCGGGGTTTACGACAGCCAGTGCGGGTTCAAGGCGTTCGAGGCCGAGGCGGCGCGGGAGCTTTTCCGTGACATCCGGGCGCGGGGTTATTGTTTTGACGTGGAGGTGTTGCTGCGGGCGCGTTCGCTGGGGTACAGGGTGATGGAGGTCCCGGTGAAATGGCGTGATGATCCGGAGAGCAGGGTGCGGGTGCTCCGGGACTGGCCCCTGATCCTGCGCGAGCTGTACGTTATCCGGAGGGAGATCAGAGAGACCGGGCGCTGCGGCGGGAGGCCGGGCAAGCGATGAAGGTCGCGCTGGTGTTCCCGCGTTTCAAGTACCCGACGGGCGACCCGCCGCTGGGAGTGGCGTATCTGGCGGCGGCGCTCCGGGAGCGGGCGGGGCTCACGCCCGCCGTGATAGACACGACGTTTTCAAAAGACCCGATGGCGGACATCGAGCGGGCGCTCCGGGCCGGCCGGTATGACGTTGTGGGCATCTCGGCGATGGTGACGATGGCGCGTGACGCTCTGGCCGCGGCGCGCGTGGCCAAGCAGGTCCGGTCGGACAGCCTGGTGATCGTGGGCGGCCCGCACGCGACGACGCTGCCCGGTGATGTGCTCAAGGAGGCGGCGGTGGACGCGGTGTGCGTGGGCGAGGGCGAGGATGCGCTTTGCCGGGTGGTAAAGGATGGCGGGCTGGATGGGGTTCCCGGGATCATGACGCGGGACGGCGGCGGGGGCATCACGGGAGCGGCGCCGGAGCTGATTGCCGATCTCGATGCCCTTCCCTTCCCGGCGCTTGACCTGTTGCCGATGGACGACTACTTTCGGAGCTGGTTCCAGCTCGACGCGGTGGGGCCTGATTTGCGGGGCACGTCGGTGCTGGCGACGCGGGGCTGCCCGTTCAAGTGCTCGTACTGCCAGCCGACGCTGGAGCGTCTTTTCGGGAAGGGGGTGCGCAAGCGCTCGGCGGCGAACGTGGCGGACGAGCTGGCGGCGCGGAAGGAGCGGTTCAAGATCACGGGCTTCTTGTTCGCGGACGATACGTTTATCGCGGACCATAAATGGGTGCGGTCGTTCTGCTCGGAACTTAATGCGCGGGGGTTGGGTCTTAAATGGGGCTGCAACGTGCGGGCGGACCTGGTGACGGAAGAGTTGCTGGGGGCGATGAAGCAAGCGGGCCTGGGCAAGATCTACATCGGGATCGAGGTGTACAGCGACGAGTGCCGGCGCGACGTGTTCAACAAGAAGCTGACGCGGGAGCAGGTGGAGAAGACGGTGGATGCGGCGCGGAAGCTCGGGGTGAAGACTCAGGGCTATTTCATGCTGGGGGCGCCGGGTGAGACCCGGAGCGACGTCAGGGCCACGGCGCGTTACGCTCGTCGGCTCGGGCTGGACGACGCGACGTTCAACATCACCACTCCGTTGCCGGGCACGTATCTTTATGATAATCACCGTGACCAGGTGGCGGTGGCGGCGGAGGACATGGACTACTATCGGCGCTATTCGTTCATCCCGGGGAGCGGTCTTTCCGAGCGGTGGCTGCACCGGATGCAGGTTTTGGCGTACGCGGGATTTTACTTGCGGCCCAAGCGGCTCACGGCGCAGCTCGCGGCGCTGTTTTCCGCGGGCGGGCTTAAGCGGTTCTTGAGCAAGCTGAGGCGGGTGCTGTGAAAGCGGGCGAATACGGGAAGATGTACCGCGCGGAGCTGGAGTTCTGGTGGTTCGCGGGCAAGGGCCGGCTGGTGGAAGAATGGGCGGGACAGTGGCTCATGGCCGGCGCGGAGCACCTGGACGTGGGCTGCGGCACCGGGGCGAACCTGGAGCGGGTGTCGGGCACGGGCCGGTGGACGGGACTGGACAACAGCGCGGAGGCCATCGGGTTCTGCGTGGAGCGGGGCCATCAGCGGCTGTGCCGGGGCGAGGCGCAGGGCCTTCCGTTCGCGGCCGGCTCGTTTGACGGGGCGATGGCGCTCGACGTGCTGGAGCATGCGGACAATGACAAGGGCATGGTGGAGGAAATTTTCCGGGTGCTGCGTCCGGGGGGCCGGGTGATCGTGACGGCTCCGGCGTACCCGATCCTCTGGAGCGCGCACGACCTGGCGCTGGGACACAAGCGGCGTTACACTCGGGGCTTGCTCAGGGAGCTTCTGGAGGAGGAGGATTTCCGGGTGTTGCGGCTCACGCATTTCATGGGGTTCTTGTTCCCGGCGATGTTTTTGGGTAAACTCTTGCAGCAGTGGTTCGGGGACCCGGGGGATACGATTTCTTATGAATGGCCGGGGTGGGCGAACCGGGCGCTCGGGGGGATGGTATCGGCGGAGATCGGGTGGCTGAAAAAGCACGGGATGCCGTGGGGCACGACGCTTTTGGCGGTGGCGGAGAAGCCGCGCTAGCGTAGTGTTGCGGCAATATTTTTACAAACTCCGGCATCTTAAAAGAAGCCGCAGATGAACGCAGATGGACGCAGATAACTATGATGAAAATAAATTGATTTATCTGCGTTCATCCGCGTTCATCTGCGGCAAATTAAAAACATGCTCGTTGTAAAGCCTTGCTCGTAACACTACACTAGGGCCGGGTCCGCGGTTGGGCCAGGGAGGATGAAAATGGCGAAGCTTGCCATACTCAAGGAGTTCTGGCAGTTCATCAAGGAAGAGAAGGTGTGGTGGATCACCCCGATCGTGGTGGTGCTTCTGCTGTTGTTGGTGGTGATCCTGCTGACGGAAGGGTCCACCACGGTGATGCCGTTCATCTATACCATCTTTTAATCTCCGCCGGCGCCGGGTCTCGACAAGATGCCGATGGAACGCCAGGGCGGAGGAGAGGGCCCGACGCCGGAGCTATGGGGCTTTTGGCGGGGCCTTATTTCCACCCGATGGCGGGTGCACGCCCTTTTCGTGGCGGGACTTGTCCTCAGTGGCTTCATCTACAACCTGGCGATGGTCTCGCATTTCAACTTCGACGATTACCAGCTCATCGTGTTCAATCCCTCGATCCGTGATTTCCGCAACCTCGGGGTGGTAATTTCCTCGGGTCACCCGGTGCGGGGCTTGACCCTGATGCTGGACTACGCGCTGTTCGGCCTGAACCCGCGCTGGTACCACGTGCACAACGTGCTCTGGCACATTTTCGGGTCCATCCTGTTTTACGCGCTGGGGTACCGTATTTTCGGCCGGCCGCGGCTGGCGGGCGCGGCGGCGGTGCTTTTCGCGTTCCACCCGATCCACACGGAGGCGGTGATGGCGGTGGCGCACCGCAAGGACCTGCTGGCGTTCGCGTTCATGCTGCTCGCGTTCCACGCCTACCTTTATCGTCAGAAATTTCCGAAGCTGGCGGTGATTTTCAGCCTGGTGTTTTTCGCGCTGGCTCTGCTGTCCAAGCAGGTGGCGATGGTGCTTCCGGCCTTGATATTAGTGCATGAGTGGCTGAAGGCAGGGGCCGCGGCCAGGTGGCGGGCCGTGGCCTGGGCCGCGCCCCTCTTGATCCTGGCGGCGGCCCTGATCGCGGGGGGCATCATCATCGAGGCGCCGGTGCTCAAGGACTTCAACCCCTTCGGCAAGGTGGCCCCCGCGGAGCTCAACATGGTGGACTACGGGCGGGTGATGGCCACGTCCTTCAGCGTTTTCCCGCGCTACCTGCGATTCCTTCTCTTCCCCGTGCACCAGTGTCTGACCCCGCTCATCAAAATCACCACTTTTGCCGACCCGCGGGCGTGGCTCGGGGTCCTCATGTTCCTCCTCCTGCCGGCGGCGGGCTGGCTCATGCGCCGGGACCAGGCTTCAAGCTTCTCCCTGTTCTGGATTTTCCTCACCATTCTTCCGGTGATGAACTGGGTACCGGCGAACGACTTTTTCGCGGAACGCTACCTGTTCACTCCGTCAGCGGGATTCTGCCTGCTGGCGGCCGCACTCTGGGAACGGCTCCACCTCTCGCGGTCCGAAATATTGAGCGCCAGAGGGTATGGGGCCGCCGGGCTGGTGATCCTGCTGGTCTTTTTATGGCTCATCCTGGCCGGGGCTTTGACCATCCGGATCAACGTGCTCTGGCCCCAAGACGGGGCCTATCTGATGGACCGGGCCCAGGCCCTGGCAACGGCGGCGGCCGGCGCGGCGTTGTTCGCGGCGCCTCTGCTGGCGCTATTGGGATCGGCCCGGAGCACGGCTTTTCTGCGCCGCCGGACGCTGTCTGAATACGTAATAATTTATCTGATTTACTCGCTTTGCTTCCTGCTGGCGGCGGCGCTGGCGCAATGGCTGCTCACGGGCCATTTCGGGCCGCCGAGTCCGGACGTGGAAAGCGAATGGGCCAAGATGAGGGGGTTCCTGGCGTTGCGCGCGCGGCCCGGCCCGTGGAGCGGCTCGACGGCGATGTATCCCTACGGGACGCTGGCCGCTGAGCTTGGCGTGATCGCGGTTTTCGGCTGGGGGGTGGCCTCCCTGGTGCTGCTGCTTTATTCCCGGCTGGGGAGATATTTCGGGCGTATTCACGCCAACCGTAAGGTATCGTGGGAGATACTCCTTTTAGTGCTGCTGGCCATGGACAACCAGGTTAATGCGCGGTGCGGGGACTGGGCTTCGGAGGTTAGGTTGTGGCGGCAGACGGTGATGGAGGAACCGGGGTCTTTATGGGGTTGGAACAACCTGGGCAAGGCGTACATGGACCGGAAGCGCTACGACCTGGCCACGGACGCATACTTGAAGACGACGGAGCTTGACCCGAAGGGGGCTGGCAATTATCGGAACCTCGGTCTGGCGCGCCTGGGGATGGCTGACCTGAGAGGCGCGGAGCAGGCATTTGCCCGGGCCATCCGGCTGGCCCCCGGCGACATTACCTCGCGCAACAACCTGGCCAACATCCTGGTGGTGGAGGCCGAGCGGGGCGGCAATACTTCCGGCTTCCGGGAGGCGATCATGCAGTACCTCGAGATCCTCCGTTATGACCCCCGCAACGCGCACGCTCACCATAACCTGGCGTGGTGCTACTATCGGCTGGGGAACCTTGACGGGGCGCTCAGCGAGATCACGCGGGCGCTGGCGCTGAACCCGGGGTCGGAGAAGAGCCGCGGCCTGCGCGATACGATCATGGAAGCGCAAAGGGCCGAGCGCTGACGGCCGGCCTTTTCGCATCCGGCGCGGTGCCGGGCCGGGTCAGCGGATGGGCTGGATCACCTTGTGCTCGCGGCCCTGGGCGTCCTTGTAAATCAGGAGCAACTGGTGGGACGGCAGGTTGGACAAGGAATGGTTAAAGGCGTCGGCGGAAAAGCCCTTGACCTGGATCTGGAAAGTGGTGTTGGTGACCGGCTTGAAGGCCTCGTATCCGAGGTCAATGATGTCGGAATAGATTTGGCCGGTGATGGTGACCCGGGGCTGGAAGATGGGCTCGGTCTTGAAATTGCCGACCTTGCCCCTGATGATGACGGCGTCGCCGCTGATGAAAACCTCTGATTCCTCGAGGGAGATGCCGCTGCCCTGGATGGTCTCGGCGCCTTGCTTGAGGCGGTTGTGCTTTTCGAGGTTGGCGCGGAGGATCTGTTCCTGTCCCTCCTTTCCGGGGATCTTGTCGGGGGTCTTGTTGGCGAGGGCGGCCTTCTTGTTATTGAAGAAGGCCTGCCAGGATATGGTCCAGGCATTGATGGGTCCGGACTCGTCGGCGATGGGGATGCCGGCGGGGTCCAGTTTTTTGGACTCGGCGGCGATTTCGATGCTGAGGTCATTGACGGCCGCCATTTCCTTGGCCTTGTTTCTCATGACGGTCTCGCCGGCGGAAATGTCGGCCTGGGAGCATTCCGGGGCGGTCCCGGCCAGGCAATCCTGAATGCCCTTGTCGAGGACGGCCAGTGAGCTCTTGAGGTATTGAAGCACGCGGCCATTGGACTGGCGGGCCTGTTCCGGGCGTCCGGCTTCACGATAGATGGCCTGGAGCTGGACGGCGAGGTTGATGAGCTCGACGGCCTGTTCCGGGTCCTTTTGCCTGGCGAGCAGGGCCAGCTCTCCTTGCTCGATGGCGGCCTGATAATAAAGGCCCACGGCCCAGTCATCGCCCTGGCTTTTGAGGTCCGCGGCTTTGTCGGCCAGGGTCCGGGCGGAGGCCATGAGGTCCTCGGCCTTCTCGCCGCCGGCGCCGGACATCACCTGCGATTGGTGCCGGCCGTAATAATTCCGGCGGGCCGTAGTGATCCAGTCCTCGGCCTCGGCGGTGAGCCGGTCAGCCTCGGCCAGACGTCCGCCGGCCAGCGCCGCTTCGGCGTCCCCGATGTTCTGGCGGAAAAGCAGGGTTTCCGACTGGGGCGGGTGGTCCTTCTGCAGCAGTTGGTACTCGACCTCGAGCCGGCGGAGCCTTTCCTCGACCGCGGCCCGCTCCGGTGTCGCGGCGCTCGGATGATGGTAGCGGGGGCAGCCGCCAACGGCCGCCGCCATTAAGACCAGGATCAGGATTGTTCGAACGGGTGCGCGCAATGATTTCATCGTCCCTCTACAGTGCTGCTCAAAACCAACGAACCAGAAAACCGCCAAGACGCCAAGAACGCCAAGAATCATGATTTTATTTCAATCTCAGTCCAGCTTCCGGCCAAATGATTCTTTCTTGGCGCTCCCGTCGGCCGGTTCGCCAAGCAGGTTGGGGCCAAAGCCCTGGAGTTGTTTTTTGTCCCGCCGCAAAGAAACACCAGAATTTACTTGGCGATTCTTGGCGTTCTTGGCGCCTTGGCGGTTTTCTTAGCTCCTATTTTGGACCAGAGTGGTCCCTCTACTCTTTATTTTAGATGCCCGTCCCGCGGGAAAGGTTTCCCGGCGGCGGGAACGGGGGCCCGGTCCGGCGGCTCAGAGGTTCAAGAGTCCGGCGATGATTTCGCGCATGACCTCGGAGCTGCCTCCGCCGATGGTGATGAGCCTGGTGTCGCGGTAGGCGCGGGCCACGTAATACTCTTCAATATAGCCGTATCCTCCGTACATCTGGAGGCAGCGGTCCACCACCCGCTGGGCGAGCTCGCCCACGTAGAGCTTGCACATGCTCACCTCTTTGAGGGCGTTCTCGCCGTTGTTGAGCATGTCGGCGCAATGATATACCAGGGCCTTGGCGGCTTCCATCTCGGTGGCCAGGTTGGCGAGCATGTGGCTGTTGGCCTGCCACTTGGAGACCGGCTTGCCGAAGACCTCGCGGGTGCGGCAGTACTCGAGGGTCTTCTCAAACACCAGTTGCATCCCGGCCATTCCGGAGACGGCGCCGGCCATGCGCTCGAACTGGAAACCCTCCATCACGTAGTAAAAGCCCTTGTTCTCCTCGCCCAGAAGATATTTTTTGTGCACGCGGCAGTCCTCGAATGACAGCTCGGCGGTGTCGGAGGCCAGGTTGCCCAGCTTGTGCAGCTTGCGCGTCACCTTGAAGCCCGGCGTGTCGGTGGGGAAGAGGAAGAGGGAGATGCCGCCGTAGCCGCGGTCGGGATTGGTCTTGACCGCCATGGTGAGCCAATCGGCGCGGGTCCCGTTGGTGATGAAGGTCTTGGACCCGTTGATGATGTAATAATCCCCGTCCTTGACCGCGCGGGTGCGGATGGCCTTGACGTCGGAGCCCGCGCCCGGCTCGGTCACGCAGATGGCGCCGATCTTGTCGCCGCGGATGGCCGGCTTGAGGAACATGTCCTTCTGCTCGGGGGTGCCGTGGGCGTTGATGGCCGGAGTGCACATGTCGGTCTGGACCAGCAGGCCCAGGGCCACGCCCGAGCTCAGGCAGCGCGGAATCTCCTCGAAAAACACCACCGAGTACCAGTAGTCCGCGTTCATGCCGCCCACGTCCTCCGGATAGCGCAAGCCCAGGAACCCCAAGTCGCCCATCTGCTTGAAGACCTCCTTGGGGAACAGGCCCGCGGCCTCCCACTCGTCCGCGTGCGGCGCCAGCTCCTTCTCCAAAAACGACCGGAACTGCTGCCGGAAAATATTGTGCTCTTCCTTGAAATACTTCTCGTAACCCATGACTCCCTCCTCGACTGTTTTTGGGGACCGGGGGAAAAAGGCCCTGGTCCCTTCCCCGCGTTTGCCCGGCCCGTCCGGCGGGCCGGCGGACACATAACGATTGTTATCCTGGCCGCCCGATAAAACCGGGAATGGCCGGCGCGGAATCTCCCGGCAACAGGCGCTCCTTCAAGCTTTCCGAAAATTAGCACACGGCTTGACCCAGGTCAACCCGGGGGCGGGGCGGCGGGCCATATTAATATGATTATAATTTAAATAATGTTATTGCGGCTCGGTTTAAAATCACCAGCGGATCTCGCACCGAGGCACGGAGAACACCGAGTTAAGAAAAATTGTTTTTTCTCACTCTTGTCCAAAATAGGCCGCAAGAAAACCGCCAAGACGCCAAGAGCGCCAAGGATCGCCAAGTAAATCATGATGTTTCTTCGCGGCCCGGCAAAGAACAGCTCCGGAGCGTTGGCCCCAACCGGCTTGGCGAACCGGCCGACGGGAGCGCCAAGCCGGAAACATTCGCACCCCAGCCCTCTTAAAATCGTGTTTAAAAATAATCCTTGGCGCTCTTGGAGTCTTGGCGGTTCTCCGGTCCGTTTATTTTGGACAGCACTGGTTTTTTCTCTGTGTTCTCCGTGCCTCGGTGCGAGATCAATCCAGAGGCCGCTACCGGTCCTCGTCCCGGTTTCCCTGGTTTTCCTGCTCCTCCATCTGGCGGAGCGTTTCCATGGAGCGGCGGCTCGCTTTGTCGGCGTTCTTCATGGCCTTGTCTCCCCACTGGCCGCCGATGGCGCGGTCCACGCGGTTGGGCCCGGATCCCACCATGTCCCCGGCCTTCCTCTCGGCCTCCAGTTGCATATTGTTGTATTGCTCGGTCTGGGCCTTGCGCTCCTTATGGATCATCTCGGGGATGTACTTGACCAGGAGAAAGCACACCAGCGCCACCAGGGCGAGGATGATGAATTTCTTGATCATGGCATTGCTCCCGGCGGAAAGTCCGCCTGTGTATTGCCGCGGCCGGCTTCAGGCCATGCGCCGCTGAAGGTTCCGGAGCAGCGCGGCCAGGGCGATGGTGGCCGCGGCGCCGTAAACGCCGGTGATATAGCCGACGCGGTGGGCCCAGAGGGGCACGGTGGTCCGGGGCAGCGCCGTGAATTCCGCGTAGGTCCCGACGCCCATGAGCCGGGCCAGGGTGAGGGCGGAAAAGACGCCGAGCGCCACGGCGGCGATCAGCAGGATGAGCATGGCGGTCCCGTCGCGGTCCTTGCGCACCAGGTCCGCGGCCAGCAGGAACCCTCCCACGATCGCGGCCATGTAGGCCAAGAGGGCGAGGCCGCCCACGGCCTCCCGCGTGCTCTCGGCCAGGGCGGCCGGGTTCACGAAATACATGAGGCTCCAGTCCGGGAAAAAGAAATAGAGGTAGGCGCCGAGCGGGATGAAGAAGAACAGCTCGAAGAGGACGACGCCGAGGAGGTAGCGGTTGATGGCGAGGCTTTGGTGCTCGCGCAGGCCTTCCCTCCATGCCAGGGCCGCCAGCATGCCGATGATGAAGTTCAGCAGTATGTCGAACGGGACTGTTTTACTCACCGCCCTTCTGGGAAGTATCCTGCTCTCATTATGAAACGCCGGTGAAAATGCCGGCAAGAGAGAGTCTTTTTTTCAGCCGCAGATGAACGCGGATGGACGCAGATAAATCAATATTAAAATAAATCAATCTGCGTTCATCTGCGTTTATCTGCGGCCAATATTTTTATCAAAATTTTTTCAACCATCATTATGATAGCACCATTTAACGCGCGGCGTAAATCCCGTGGCGCGTCAGAAGAAATCGCTGCCGTCGAGGGAGATGTCGTCTTCCTGGCCGGGGCCTTTTGATTCGTCCATGCGGCGGAAGCCCTCGAGCATGAGGGAGTCAATGGAGGCGGAGATGAGGCGCTCGGCGATCTGGACGGCGGGGTCAATGGAGAATGTGCCCTCGGTCCAATAGAGGATCTTGTAGAAGGCATCCTCGCCTTTGAGGTCCTCGATCATGGCGTTGACCACCTGTCCCTCCTCCATGTCAATGGAGGCGGTGTCGCCGTTGTTATCGAGGGTGATGCGTCCGGTCTTGCGTCCGGCCCCCAGGATTTGCACGATGTCGGGAATGCCCATCTCGGAGAGGGACCCGGAGACCCCGGCGGCGGGCGCGGCCTTTTTCTCGGCGCGCAGGCGGTTGATCATGGTGTTGATCTTGGCGCCCATGACCTCGACCTTGACCGGCTTGATCATGTAGTCCTCGGCGCCGAGCTCGAAGCCCTTGTTGACGGAGCCGGAGTCGTCCTTCCTGGAGATGAAGATGAACGGGATCTCGCGGGTCTCGGATTGGGCCTTCATCTTCTCCATCATCTGGAAGCCGTTCATTCCGGGCAGGTCCACCTCGGTGATGATGAGGGATGGCTTGTCGGCCACGGCCTTTTCCAGGGCCTCCTCGGGATTGCGGGCCACGGAAACGGCGAGTCGCATGTTGATGAGGCGGAGCTCGAGCAGGGTCACGAAGTCCACCTCGGTGTCCACGATCAGGATGCGGTCCTGGACCCCGGCCATCTGCTGCAGGTAGATGTCGTCGCGGACCACGGAGATGAGCAGGTCAACGAGGGCGGGGTCGAAGAGCTTGCCGGCGGACTTCTTCAAGAGCTCGACGGCGGCGGTGGGCTCGAGGACGTCGTTTCCGGCGCACTTGTTGGTGAGGTGCTCGAAGGCCTCGACCAGGGCGAGGACGCGGGAGCCTATGGGGATGGCCTCGCCGTCGAGTCCGTCGGGCAGGCCGGCGCCGTCCCATTTTTCATACTGGTGCCGGATCAGGGACGGCAGCTCCATGGGGAACTTGGCCGCGCTCAGCAGCCGAAGCGGGATCTCGGCCTGCTCCATCAGCTCGGCGGCATCGGTGTCGGGTCCGACTTCGAGGATGCTGCGGTGGCGCATTCCCTTCTTGCCCACGTCGTGGACGTAGGCGGCCAGGGCGATGGTGTCCACTTCCTTCTGGGGCAGGTCGAGCTTGGAGGCGATGAGGCGGGCGTACTTGGAGACGTTGTGGGCGTGGCCCTGCATTCCTCCCGACTCCATTTCGAGGAGTCCGATCACGATGTCGAGGGTCTCGAGGAACGAGGCCATCAGCCGCTTCTGGGCCCTGGTCTCGCCGATCACCGCGGAGGCGTAGTCCTTGATGGAGCAGAGCTCGACCTGGGGAAAGCGCTCGGTCATCAGGGTGGCGAACTCCTCGCCCTCGCCCAGGTCGCGCTCCTTGATGACCAGGGTGTCGTACTCGCCCTGGTTGAGCTCGCTAAGCGCCTCCTCCCTGGTCTCCAGGCCCTTGACCTTGAAGCCCTCGTGGCTGAAGAGCTTGACGATGAAGCGGCGCACGGCGTCGTGCGGCTCCACCACCAGCATGCGCAGCCGGAATTTCTTGACGTCGGCGCGGCGGGACGGCTTGGCCTCGACCTCCTCCACCACTCGGGCCTCGGCCTCCGGCTCGGGAGCTCGGGCCAGGGGCGAAACCGTGACCTCCTCGACCTCGGCGCCCTCGCTCCCGCTCAGGTCCTCGATCACGATGCCTTCGTCGCGGTTCATGTTATCGTCGCCCGGCATATCGTTCATCCCGCCGAGGAAGAGTCCCTTCTCGGCCTTGCCGAGGATGACCTCGTCCTCCCCGGCCTCGCTCGAGGCGCGCTTTTCCGTGGCCTCCTCGGACTTGGCCACCAGGGCGGAGAGGTCGAGCGGCCCGTCGTCCTGTTCCAGGACGGCGGCGGGCTGGCCCTGCCCGCCCAGCTCGTAGCCGGACTGGTCGGCCTCCAGGCCCATCAACATGCCGAAGGCGTTCTTGTCGTCCTTGTACCACTTATTGATGGCGGCCTTGATCGAGTCCTTGATGCCGACCAGGGCCTTGATGTTGGCGATGCCGGAGACGAACTTGACCTCGTCTATCGCGGCCACGTCGTCGGGATTGGTAATGACCACCGTGAGGACCTTGTCTCCCTTTTTGAACTGGACGGGGAAGAGGTTGTATTTTTCGGCGGTGTTGACCGGCACCAGCTTGAGGATGGCGTCGGACACGCTCATGTCGGCGAGCTTTTTGGTGGTCAGATACTGGGTGTGGAACTTCTTGGCCAGGATGCGCAGAAAGTCCGATTCGTCTATGAGCTTCAGGTTAATCAAGACCTCGCCCAGCGGCTTGTTGAACGCCTCTTTCTGGGCCTCTAAAGCCTGGCGCAGGCCCTCCTCCGTGATGACCCCCTCCCGGACCAGGAGCTGGCCTATGCGTTCTTCATCATTCATTCGAGCACCGCTAAACGCAGTTTCACCCCCTGGGACTTCCGTAAACCGCGCGCCTTGCCCCGCGGATGAGCCATAATAATATACCACCCGCTCAAAAGGCGTGCAACCGCGGGAAGGGGCCGTATGACCATTCTTGTCCTACTCCACGTAGAGAGCGCGCTCGAAGTCGGCGGGGTTGGAGGCCGCGGACTTGGCGACCTCGAGGCTGACCTGGCCGCTCTTGTAGAGCTGGGTGAGGCTCTGGTCAAAGCCCTGCATCCCATACTGGTCGTGTCCCTTCTCGATGTACTCTTTCATCTGGTAGGTCTTTTCCGGGTCCTTGATGCAGTCGGAGATGGACATGGTGTTGACCATGACCTCGACGGCCAGGGCCCGGCCCTTGCCGTCCTTTTTCGGGAGCAGGCGCTGGGAGATCACGGCGCGCAGGCTCTCGGCCAGGCGCAGCCGGACCAGGGGCTGCTCGTCGGCGGGGAAGACGCCGACCAGGCGGTTGATGGTGCGGGGCGCGTCGGTGGTGTGCACGGTGGAGAAGACGAGGTGTCCGGTCTCGGCGGCCTTGAGCGCGATGTCCACGGTCTCGTAGTCGCGCATCTCGCCGACCAGGATCACGTCCGGGTCCTGGCGCAGGGCCCGGCGCAGGGCCTCGCCGAAGTCCTTGGTGTCCAGCCCGATCTCGCGCTGGCTCACCGATGACTTGTCGTCGGAATGCACGAACTCGATCGGGTCCTCGATGGTGAGGATGTGCTTGCGCCGGTTCTTGTTAACGCAGCCGATCATGGCGGCCAGGGTGGAAGATTTCCCGGACCCGGTGATGCCGGTGACCAGGATCATGCCGCGCTCCTGCATGGCGATCTGCTCCAGGATCGGGGGCAGGCCCAGGGCCTCGAAGGTCGGCACCTCGAGGGGGATCAGCCGCATGACCACGGCCAGCGAGAGCTTCTGGCGGAAGATGTTGACCCGGAAACGGCCCACGCCCTCCAACAGATACGACGTGTCGTAGTCCTGGATCTCCTCAATCCTGGCCTGCAGGTCCTTGCGCTGCAACAGGTGCAGGGCAATGTCGCGCGTATCCTCCGGCCGGAGCTGCGGCGCCTTCACCTCCCGGATCTCGCCGTTGATGCGGAAGATCGGCGGCGACCCCGCCTTGAAGTGAATGTCCGAGGCATGGTTCTTCATGCCCGCGGCCAGCAGTTGATCAAATACCTTGATTTCCATGTCCCCTCCCGACTCCCCGGTCAAGCGTCAGGCCTGTTCTCGTGTCCCATAAATTGTGGCGCAGGCGTCTCGCCCGCGGCCACCCGGAAATGCAGGCCAGAGGCCCGCACCACAATGTAACTCATTTCTTCCTGGATTTTTTCGCGGGCGGTTTCTTGGTCCCGGCCCCGGGCCGCGGCCCTTTTGTGCCCTGCGCGCACTGGGCCTTGAGCTGCGACAGCTCCTCGCTGGTGCGGCGCAGCCGGTCGCTGAGCGTCAGGCAAAAGGTCTTGTAAATCTTGAGCGCGACGTTCTTGTCCTTTTCCAGCAGGGCCTCGAAGTCACGGCGCTTGATCACGAGCAGGGCAAGGTCCGTGGCCGCGACCACCGAGGCCGAGGTCAGCTCGTTCTCGATCAGGCTCATCTCGCCGAACAGCTCGCCGCGCGTAAGCCGCGCGATCTCCTCGTCCCTCCCGTCCTCGGTCTTGATCACCCGGACCTCGCCACTCTCGATGATGTAGAGGGCCTGGCCCAGCGCGCCCTCCTCGATGATGACCTGGCCCTCTTTATGTTTCTCCTTCTTGAACAGGCCGGCCAAGGCCAGGGTCTCGTCAAAGTTCAAGCCCTGAAACAAAAAGGTGTCCTGGATCAGGTCCGTGCCCACCATGTCCTCAAGTTCCTCGAGTCCTTCTATGCCCATTTCCGCCTCCTTGCCGGGCCGAATCCAGGCTCCGGGCCGCCCGCCGCCGAATCAGCCATATTATATCAGCAACTCCCGGCCGCGCCATTACCCAAGTATAATCAAAGCAGGCAAAGGGAGTCAATAGTGAGTCCTAAATTGAGCTACCCGTTTTCAGCCCTGCAAGGGCGATCTTCGTTAACCCAGGGCGGAAGCCCTGGGAAAGAGCCGCTCCCCAGACCCTTAAGCCCTGAAAGGGCGGCCCAATCCAGGGCTGACCATCAAGGTAAAAACCATTGCGCCGCAAAACCACTTGCCGGCCCGGCCGCCGCAACCTCTGATCCAAGAACCGCCCAACTCAAGTCTTGTTTTCCCTGGCTACGGGCTGCTGGCTACTGGCTACTCTTTTAATCCCTCCCCAAACTTTTCCATCTTTCCTCTTGACAATACAATATCAACCTTTATATAATAGGCCCCGTAAGGTGATCGTCCGCCCTGAAAGGGCAATTTTAACATAGCCCAGGGTTGACCCGCCCCTGGCGGGGCTACCCTGGGAAAACCGCCGCCCCGGCCATGGTACCCTGAAAGGGTCATATATCCCGCGGCCGGCCGAGGCTCTCAATAGAGGATTCATCCGGCGGCTGAAGCCAACGCCAGGCAAGGACCTTAAAACGCCCTTCTCCATCCCCGCCGCCTCTTGACTCCCGCCATCAATGGCGGGCCTATACGCCGGAGCAAAGCCCGATTAATCGGGCATACACTTCCAGCCCTTAAAGGCCGCAACAAATCTAGCCCCGTCCTCGCGTCTTCCCCGGCCTCGGCTCCGAAGCCCGGGAAGAGGAAAAGATTGGAGAAAGGAGTAGGGCAAGGAAGGGAATTACGTATCGTGTCCCCGGAATTCGAGAATTCAGCTATAATTATGGAGTAAGTCAATGTCTTTTGAGATTTCCTTTGAAGAACTTCCAGCAGGGTATTCATTATCACCAGGTAGAGGCGGCGATAATATAACTCTCCAATATCTTGAATTTACATCATCAGAGGATGGCCAACATTTTATTAAGAGATTGGAGGGATTTCCAGATGCAATACTAAAGAAAATCCAACTCCAGAACAGAATAATACCTTCTCAGGTTGAACACATGCTAGCGATCATCCGCAAAGACAAAACGGCAACAGTTTATATAAATGAACTCCAAGCCAAACTTAACGCGCGAGCTTCAAGACCGATAGCAAAGGGAGAGCCAGTCTTCAAGAAAGACATCGTTGACATAATGGGCCTTGAATTTGAGGGAATAGATATTCCCGAAGACTCGGGGGTGGTATTTTTATTTTCGGTTGGTTGGCGGAAAGGGCTCTATTATGACATGGGTCCTATACTGCCAGGACAGAATTTTCGACGGGATTCAGATTGGAGATTCATATTCGGCCAAATCTATTCATATGTAATGTTTCAAGAAAGATTCAAGATCACGGATGATGAATGGCGCTTGTTATTTAAAGAGAAATGGTTCCCTTTCGCCTCATTGAATGACGAAACTATAAGAGCCTTATTGGCCCATATTCGTAATGGGTGGAGTATTGAAGAACTTACCAATAGGATCGTTGAAGAAGTCCGCAGAAAGGTGCCTGCTTTGATTGAGTCATGGAGAAGAAGCAAAGCTTTTACGGATCATATTCACATATTTGAAATAGCGGCTGAGCATTTCATTAAGGGAGAATATATAAGTTGCAACGGTCTTCTGTATGCGCGTATTGAAGGAATAATGAGGTCTTATCATAAGCTTTCTGGACGTACTAATCCACCTTCTCAGAAGAATTTGTCAACCTCAGTTGTTCAAGAAATGCAAGGGAATTATTATAGTCTTTTGTTGCCTCGTCAATTTGAGAAATATTTGATGAAAGTTTATTTTGCCTCATTTGATCCGAATTCTTCCTCAATAGATATATCAAGGAACAGCGTTGCCCATGGCGTGGCGGATCCGTCTGATTTTTCTTCTAAATCTGCTGTTATCAGCATGCTAATAACGCAGCAATTATATTATTTTTTCGGTTATTCCGATTGAACAGTAGGGGGATCGGGAAATAGTGGACAGCCGCCTATATTTATGTTCCGGAAATAGGCGGCTGTCCCTAATTTTCTCCGAGCCATTGGGAAAGGTCGAGCAGCGACATTCCGTCCACCTTTACTCCCTGGACGCGGACTCCGAAGTGGAGGTGGGGACCGGTGACGCGGCCGGTCTGGCCGACGAGGGCGATGACGTCGCCGGCCTTGACCATTTGACCCGTCTCCACCTTGAACGCGGAAAGGTGGCAGTAATAGGTGAAGAGCCCGCCGCCGTGGTCGAGGACGATGGTGTTTCCCTCCAGGTACGACTCGTGGACCAGGACGACCTTGCCGGAGGCGGAGGCGAGCACCGGCTCCCCGACGGGTCCGGCCAGGTCCACGCCGCCGTGCTGGCCGTTGAGCTGGTTGTTATAGACCCGGCGCTCGCCGTAGGGCGCGGTGATGCGGCCGGCTACGGGCCGGAGGAAGGGGCCGTCCCAGAGGCGGGCGTAGGCGGGAGACGCCCAGACCGCGGCAAAGGCCTTGTGGTCCGCCTTCACCTTTTTTTGCAGGTCGGGCGGGACCTTGACCATGCGCGGATCAACGCTGAGCTGGGTGGCCGGGAACTCGGTCTTGACGACCGTGAAACTTTTTTGCGACTTGATGCGCTTGCCGGCGGTGGTCTCAACCGTCAGACTGAGCGTGTAGCTTCCCGGCTTCTGGTCCTTGCCCACGCCTCCGATCCCGATCCACTTTTGGCGCTCGGTGCCGGGCAGGCAGGGGATAACCTGCTCGTCCCACCGGGCGCGGGCGGAGGCGAGCACGCGGCCGGGGTCGTCAATGCGCACCAGGAAGGCCTGGCCCTGGGCGATGTTCACCGCGCCTTCCTGGTCCGTGGGCAAGATCTTGAACTCGAAGCCGGGCGGGAAGGCCGTTTGCGGGGCTGGCTCCGGTTTTGCCGGGGCTGTTTCCGGGGCGGCGGGGGCGGCTGGAGCGGGCGAGGCAGTATCGCCGTCGCCGGCCGTTACCGCCCGCGCGGTGCCGGCCGCGATGAGCATTATCAATAAATTAATTATCCACAGAAAACGCGGGAGCCTGACTCGCGCCATCATCCATCCTCCATATTGTGAGCGTTATTTCCACATGGTTCTTCATGCCGCATGGCAACGCCCGAAAATCATGAGAATTTAAAAGACAGGATTAACAGGATTTACAGGATGAGAAAAAACAAGAGGGGCATTCCGGCCATCCTGTAAATCCTGTTAATCCTGTCAAAATCTCTGAGCAAGGTTGCTTACCCGTTTCCCTTGCCGCCCTCCCGGATTTTCTTCACCGTGGTATCGAGGCCTCCGCGCCAGAGGACTAATTCCAGGTCGTCGCCCACGGCCACGGCGGAGGCGTCGCGGACCACTCGGCCGGCGGCGTCGCGGGTGATGGAGAATCCTCGGGCCAGGGTGGACTCGGGGGAGAGGGCGCTGAGCCTGGCGCCGGAGGTTTCGAGGCGGTGGTATCCGCGCTGGGCGCGGGCCATGCCGGCTGAAGTGATGCGTGAGCCGAGGCCGTCGAGGCGCGCGGCCATGAGGAGATGCCTCGTCCTCGGGTCATGGGCCTTGAGCGCCCGGCCCTGGGCCTCGACCGCCCGCGCCCCTATCCGCGCCGCCGCGAGCATCGCCCTCCGCGTCCTCTCATGAAGCTCGTCCGCGCGCATCATCAGGTCGAGCACGGCGCGGCCGGGGTCGCGGAGGCGCGAGCCCAGCGAGTCGAGCGCAAATGCCGCGTCCTCGTAGCGCCGCGCCACGGCCGACCGCATCCGGTGCAATTGGTGGCCGAGCAGTTGCCCGCGCTGCTCCCGTCCCGCGGCCACGATCTCGGCGGCGGCGGTGGGGGTCGGCGCGCGCAGGTCGGCCACGAAATCCGCGATGGTAAAGTCCACCTCGTGCCCGACGGCCGAGATGACCGGGATCCGCGACGCGGCAATGGCGCGGGCCAGGACCTCATCGTTGAACGCCCACAGGTCCTCGAGCGACCCTCCGCCCCGGCCGATCACGATGGCTTCGAGCGGCCGGCGGTCCGGCGGAGCGGCGATCCCGGGCCGGTTGGCAAGCTCGACCGCGCGGGCCAGCTCCTGGGCCGCGCCCGGGCCCTGCACCGCGGACGGCACGATCAATACCTCGATCCCCGGGTCGCGCTCGCGCAGAATGCGCAGCATATCCTGGAGCGCCGCGCCGTCCCCAGAGGTGATGATGGCGATCCGTTTGAGCGGGCTCGGGATCGGCCGCTTCCGGGCCGGGTCGAACAGTCCCTCCTTGCCGAGCTTTTCCTTGAGCTGCTCGAACTCAAGGTAGAGCGCGCCCAGTCCGCGCGGCTCCATCCACTCGACGTTTAACTGGTACACTCCTCGCGGCGCGTATCCGCTGACGCGGCCGCGGCAGAGGACCTCCATGCCCTCTTCCGGCTTAAAGCGCAGCAGGCGGTTTACGAACTTGAACATCACCGCTCGGAGCTGGGCCTTGTCGTCCTTGAGATTGAAATACCAGTGGCCGGAGGAGTGGCCCACGAAATCGCCCACCTCGCCCTGCACCCACACCGCCGGGAAACTCTTCTCCAGGCTCGCGATGATCTTCGCGGTCAACTGCGACACCGACATGACCTCGCGTCCGGGCGGCGCCCTCATTTGACCGCCTCCCGCGCCGGCACGAACACGTAGCCCGCCTTGACCAACTCGGGCACGGCCTTTTGCAGGGCCGCGATGGTCTCCGGGTACGGGTGGCCGATGCCCACGGCCGTGCCCTCCTTGTCCGCGGCCTCGGCCAGGGCCCGCAGTTGGGCCAGGATCGAGGCGATGTTTTCCTCATGGTCGAGGAAGACCTTGCGCTCCGCGGCAGGCATTCCCAGCTCGCGCGCGAGCGCAAAGCCGATGGTCTGCGGCGTGGTCCGGCTGTCAATGAAGAAGAGGCCGCGCGACTTGATGACCTCGAGCGCCGCGGCCATGCCTTCCCTGTCCGTGGTAAAGGCCGAGCCCATGTGGTTGTTGACGCCCTCGGCGGTGGGCACGGCGTCGAGCGCGGCCGCCACCCTTTTTTCGATCTCGGCCCGATCCATGCCCACGAGCAAGGCGTCCGGGCCGGGGTCTTCCTCCGGGTAAGCGAGCGGCTGCATGGGCAGGTGGAGCATGACCGGCGCGTGCGCGGCCGTGAGCCTTTCCAGCGCCTCCTCGCGGTGGAGCGAATCCGGGAGCACGGAGAAGGTGACGGTCACGGGCAGGCTGAGCAGCGCGTCGAGGGCGGCCAGGTCGTTGCCGATGTCGTCAATAATGAGGGCGATGCGTCCGTGGTGGCGGCCCCGGACCATGGGTTTTTCCGGCCGCTTCGGAGGCGGCGCCGGCGCGGCCTGCTCCTCCAGTTTCAGCGTAAGCTCGATGAGCGGGTTCTCGGTCATGCCCGCGACCATGCGGATGCGCTCGCCGGAAGGCGAGCTCTCCGGATACGACGCGCCGACGCGGACCTTGTCGTCCACGCCGCGCCAGGCGTCTTCCACGGCCTTTTCGGCGAGGACCAGGGCGGTGTCGGAATAGCCGGACCAGGTGACGTGATAGATCTTGCCGGTGGCCCCGCGGGACGACCCGGAGCTGACCAGCCGGCCCTGGCCGGTGAGCGGCGCCCGCACCAGCGCGGCCTCGGCCTCCCGGGCCAGGCGCTTGCCGATCTGGTCCAGGTCAAGCGAGGGCTCGGGAGACGGCGGGTGCGATGGCAAAGGCTCAGGAGGCGGGAACAGCCGCCAGGCAACAACGGCCATGGCGGCGATGAAAATGGCGGCAAGGGCGAACCCGAGCAGGATCGTCCGGGTCTTGACCCGCTTCTTTTTTGGCGGCCGTGGCTTGGCCATGATTAATTCATTTCATGCCGGAGACGGATCAGCCCGCCTTGCGCGAGAGCACGGAATGGAAGATCTCGAAGCTGCGCAACAGATCGAGCGCGCGCTGGAGCTGATAATCGTCCGTGTCCTCTCCGACCTTGTCCGGGAGCAGCTTCTCGTCCTCTTTTTCAACCTTTGCATCCGGGTTTTCCGGGGGCGCGGCGGAATCGCCGGACTCCGGGCCGACCACGTCCTCGTGGCTGAAATGCCCTTGCAGGTCCTTTTCCCGCAAGTAGTGCTTGTCCGCTTTTTCCGCCTCCTCGAGCTTGATTTTCTGCTGGGGACTGAGCGCGTCCACCGCGATGTCGGGGGTGATGCCCTGCTCCTGGATGGAGCGCCCGCTGGGGGTATAGTAATAGGCGGTGGTGAGCTTGAGGCCGGCGTTGTCCTTGAGCTGGCGGAGCTGCTGCACCGATCCCTTGCCGAAGGTTGTCTTTCCCATGATCACGGCGCGGCCGTGGTCCTGCAGGGCGCCGGCCACGATCTCGGAGGCGCTGGCCGAGTGCTGGTTGACCAGCACCACCATGGGCACGTTGTCAATGGTCCCGGCCTTGTGGGCGAAGGCCGGGGGCTGCTTTTCCACGCGGCCGGCCACGCTCACGATCACGCCTTCCGAGATGAACATGTCGGAGAGCTTGATGGCCTGGTCCAAGGGTCCGCCGGGGTTGCCGCGCAGGTCGAGGACAATGCCCTTGAGCCCGTTCTTGGCCTGGGCCGCGAGCTGGTTGATTCCGGCCCGCGCCTCGGTCTCCGTGTTCCCGGTGAAGGTCACGCACTTGAGATATGCAATGTCGCCGCTCATCAGCTCGGCTTCCTTGACGCTCTTGATCTGGATGCGGTCGCGGACGATGGTGAAGGGCCTGGGCTCGTCAAAGCCCTCCCGCATGACCTTGATGGTGACGGGCGTGCCGATTTCTCCGCGCATCCGGTGCACGGCGTCGTTGATGTTCATGTTGCGGGTGGACTCGCCCTCGATCTCGACGATCAGGTCGTCGGCCTTGAGCCCGGCTTTCCAGGCGGGCGTGTCCTCGATGGGGGCGATGATCACGATCCATCCGTTCCTCACGCTGATCTCGATTCCGAGGCCGCCGAACTCGCCGGAGATGTCGCCCTTCATCTCCTCGAAGTCCTCTTTTGAGAGGAACACCGTGTGCGGGTCAAGGGTCTCAAGCATTCCCCGGATGGCCCCGTAGATCAGGTCCTTGACGTTGACCTCCTTCACGTAGTCCCGCTGCACGATGGTCAGCACCTGGTTGAAAAGCTCCAGGTATTGGTAAGTCTCGTCCTGGACCGCGCGCGCCTTCTGGAACCAGGCCACGCCCAACACGGAGACGAACGCCAGCATCACCACCGCCGTCAGCGCGGCCGCGGTCCGGCGCACGGGATTCTTCCTCGGCTGACTCATTTATTCCCTCCCCCGGGCCCGCGGACCGGCCGCGGCGCCGGATCGTTCATCACGCCTCGATCCAAAAGCACGGGCCGCGGGGACTGATGGCCGCGGCCAACGCGCCGATCACTTTTACTTACGATAGCATGGAGCCGGCTCGGGTTCCATGAATCTCATGATACCATGAACCACTCCCTTTGCAACGCGCGGCCGAGGGGCGGCCGAGGGGCGGCGGCGATTGACGCCCCGCCGCATTCATGCCATCATGGAACGCGCGCACCGGTAAGATCAATTGGGGGGCATATCAGTTTGTCCGGCGTCGAGAAGTTTTCTGAACCGGCACCTTTCGAACAGATCCTGCGCCAGCGGCCGCGCTGGATGGTCCGGCTCAGGTGGCTGGCGGGGGCCGGCATCCCGGCCACGGTGGTGGCCGACCGGCTCGCATCGGTCACCTGCCTCAAGGCCCCGCTCCACGCCATCGTCGCTTTCATCTTCGCCTACAACCTGGCCCTGGAGGCGACTCGGCCCCCGTCCCAGCCGGCGGCAGCTCTTTTACGTTTTACGTACCGGTCAAAGGCGCCGGCTCCCAGGCCTGATGGCCGGGCGCCGGCCATGGACCATGGAGAACGATCCACTCTTGATCGCGAATGATGGAAGTTTTTTGAGATTTGAATTCAGTGGTGGTATATTTATAGATTGGTAACAGAGGCCCTCGTTCCGGCCATCGGCCATCATGATCGGGCCACGGCCGGACTAAAGCCCCGGATGGTTGGCGGAGGGTCTTGTCGGGCACAAGGAGCAGTGGTAATGGCACGAAAGAAAATAGGCGCGTTGCTCACGGAGAAGGGACATATCACGGAGTTCCAGCTCGTGGCCGCGCTCAGCCATCAGCGCAAGTGGAAGAGCAAGCTCGGCCAGAGCCTGATCGAGCTTGGCTACCTCGAGGAGAACCAGCTTTACGAAGTCCTGGCCGAGCAGCTCGGCATGGAGTTCATTGATCCGCGCAAGATCAAGGTCTCGGCGGAGGCCATGAAGTGCGCCAGCAAGGAGTTGGCCCGCGACTGGATGTCAGTGCCGGTGGGGTTCGACGGCCAGACCTGGACCGTGGCCACCTCCGATCCCCAGAAGCCCGGACTCATGGACAAGCTGGCCCTGTGCGTGAAGGGGCCGGTCAAGCTCGTGCTCGCCACCACCCTGGCCATCGAGAGCCTGGCCCGCAAGATTCCCGACAAGATCCCGGTGGCCACGGTGCAGCCGGTCAAGAGGGCATTTGTCAGGGACGAGAACGGGCTCTTCACTCCGCTCGGAAAACCAGCGCCCGCCGCCGCCAAGCCGCAATCCGACGATGACCTGTTCCTGGAAGGAGCGGTCGAGGCAAAGGGCGGCTCCGATAATATCGAGATCCCGCTCACGGAATACGCGCCTTCCCTGCCCGAGGAGAAAAGCGGCCCCCCTCCCGCCGCGGCGGTCCCGGCCTCGCCGGCCCCGGAGGAAATAATCAGTCCGCCGGCCGAGCCGCAACTGGACACCTCCTTCATGGACCAGGCCCCCGCGCCGGCAATCCCATCCGAGCCGGCCCCGGAGCCCACGCCCGAGAGCGCGGCCGTGGAGCTGCCTCCCGATGAGCTCATGGAGATCGAGCACGAGCGCGAGCCGGACCTGTCCGAGCCCACCGCGTCCATGGCGGAACTTGACGAGATCCCGCTGGAAGCGGCCCACGAGTCAGCGGCGAATATCCCGGTGGAGAAAACCAAGGACTCGACGGACATGATTGACCTTGACGAGCTGCTCCCGCCACCGGTGGCGGATCAGCCGGCGCCCGCGGCCGAACAAGGGCTCCCGCCAGCTCTGGGCGATGAGGGGCCTCCATCGCTCATGGAAACGTTTCTCGAACCCGCCCCGACCTTCGAGGCCCCGCCGCTTGAGGAAGCCGCTCCCCCCGAAATGCCCGGCGCCGGGCCGGAGGAAGCGCCGGTGGAAGCCCCGCCAGTGGAAATGCCGGCGGAGGAGGAGCCGGACGCTTTCGCGGCGCCGCCGGAAATGGAAAGCGGCGCGCTTGAAGCCCCTCCCCTCGAAGAGCCCGCCGCGGCCGAGGAGCAGGAGCTGTTCGCGCCGGAACCGGAACAGGCCGGCGCTCCGCCGGACCAGGAAGGCTCGATCGAGGCCCCTTCCCTTCCCGACCTCGGCGACCTCAAGCTCGATGCCACTCCCGCCTCCGACTCATCCGCCGGAGACGTCTCCCTGGATGTCCCGTCGCTGGACAGCATTCTCTCCGGCGTGACCGGGCAAGACGCCGGGCCCCTCTCCGAAGAGCCCTCCGCCATGGAGCCGGAGCCGACGGACTCAGTGGAAGCGCCGCCCCTGGAAATGCCTTCCCTTTACGAGGAGCCGGGCCGGGAGGACCAGGCAACAAGCGCGGGCGCGGGAACGATGGGCGGAGCCGAGGAAATCGAGACGCCTGAAGAGGCCGTGACCGAGGAAGTCACCGATGAGGCCGCGCCCTCCGCTCCGCCGGAGGCCGAAGCCGCGAAAGAGGAGGCCGCCGATGACGCCGAGAGCTCCCAGGAGATCATAGACAAGATCACCATGCTGGAACAGCAGATCAAGGGAATGAGCAACGTGCTGACCGGCTTCAAGGACATGCTCAAGGATAAGAAGAGCAAGCCCAAGGGCAAGAAATGATCCGCGGAAAGTGGGCCACCGCCGCCGTCATCATCGCCTCGCTCGCGGTGTTCGCCGGCGTTTTCATTTACCTCAACTCCGACACCAGAAAGGCCTGGCAGGCCGAGGACCTGTACGTTGAGAGCGAACAACTCCTGGGCCAGGGCCAGGTCTTCCAGGCCGAGAAGAAGCTCTCCCAGGCCATCACCCTGAACCCGGAGGAATCAAAGTACCACTTCTCCATGGGCAAGGTCATGGAAAAGGAAGGCGACTATGGACGCGCCGAACAGAGTTTCTCCAAGGCCTCCGAATTGAACCCCGAGGACGCCGAAGCCCCATTCCAGGCCGGAAAGATGGCCCTCAAGGGCGGGAAACCCAAACAGGCCGTCGAGAACTTCGAGCAAGCCAGAGAAGCCAACCCCACTCACGTCGCCGCGCTCTACCAGCTCGGCTACCAGTACACCATGCAGCGCGACTTTGACAAGGCCCTCGCCGCCTATAACGAAATCGTAGCACTGTCGCCCGGCGAGCCCGAGGCCTACAAGAACATCGGGTTCATCCACGCCGAGCGCGACCGCTTCGATCTGGCCGAGCAAGCCCTCAACAAGGCCATCGCCATCCGCCCCGACTACGCCGAGGCCTACAACGACCTCGGCAACCTCATGATGATGTCGTCCCGCTACGCCGAGGCCGAACAAGCCTTCTCAAAGGCGCTGGCCATCAAACCCGACTACAAGGACGCCCGGAACAACCTGAAGTACGCACAAAAGCTCGCGCCCCCGGCCAAGTAACAATCGCCTCCGTAACGCCGGCATCCCGCCGCCTGGACAGAAGCGCTGCTCCGTTTTGGAGTGCGGCGGCACGACGCCGCTTTCATTAGTGCAGGGAAAGGGGAAGCGTTTTATTTAACCGCGGAGACGCAAAGGACAGAGGATAATAGAAAACCTTCTCTGCGTTCTATGCGCCTCCGCGGTTTCATCAACGGCGGTTGGTCAATCCACGCCAATGAAAGCGGCGTCATGCCGCCGCACTCCAAAGCGACGGCGCGCCTTCGAGGCGAGGAGGCAGGGAACAGCTTTTATTGAAAGCGGGAGGCAGGTTAAACTAACAAGTCAGCAAGTCAGGGTCTGACCCCCATCCCCGCCCGTCCCCCGTCCCGACCCCCGTCCCCGCCGTCCCCGCTGGTCACCCCGCGCCTGGTTATGGACCCACAGAGAAATGTGAAGAACCTTTATTTTATCGCTTCGATCATCATGTCGAGCCCGTGGTTTTTGAACAGGGCCTTGAGCAAGCGGCGGG